>Ga0210391_10000070_pt1 | contig 118130 bp, 100 predicted proteins | sample IncBWC12OmetaG_FD_160573 | JGI IMG/M metagenome (GOLD analysis project Ga0210391, IMG submission 160573) | Forest soil microbial communities from Barre Woods Harvard Forest LTER site, Petersham, Massachusetts, United States - Inc-BW-C-12-O ...
GCGGAGTACAATCACGACCGGCCCCACCGCGGAGTGCAAAACCGCACTCCGCACGAGGCGTTCTTAGCTTTCGCAGGTGTACTAAAAAACGAGGCCCTGACTGTCTAAATTAGCGGGGAGCACTACACCGGAAAGCAACGCTAGACTTCTTGAAGGCGAGTTTGAAGGTGGGCAGCTCAGGTAAGTATCAGCTGGAAAATTCTGTTCATCAACTTATATTCCCCCTCCGGAAGACGTCGGATGATGTGCGTCCCGATCAGATGAACCTATGGATTCTAGATGAGAAACTCGCGTACCACTATTACTTAGCGTCTGACATAAGGTTCGACATGCAAGAGGTCAGCCTGCCGAGCTCTGACAGACCCGACATTGTTATTTTCAGCGGTCCAGCTGCCTTTGTGAACGAAGCACCTCCGTTCTCATCAGTTGTCTTGATTGAGTTTAAGCGCCCTATGCGTGACGATTACACAGATGAGGAGAATCCGATCGCCCAGATCTACAGATACGTGGAGCTGATCAAGAGTGGCGAGGCTAAGGATCGCGGGGGGAGGCCTATAACGATTAAATCTGAGACCCCTATATACGCATATCTAATCTGTGATTTGACTCCAAGTCTAGCTCGACAAGCTAAATTTGCATCGCTCGCGCTTACGCCAGACGGCCTGGGATATTTCGGATTCAATCCGCAGCTAGGCGTGTTAGTAGAAATAATGAGCTTTGATAAACTCGTGTCTGATGCAGAACGCCGAAATGCGGCCCACTTCGATCAACTTAATTTTCCCAGATCATAAGCGTTGGCGTTCCCGGGGGAACGCAGAGCCTTGCATTAATCCTTTTTGGCGATGGTGGTTTCTGGGGAACGGGCTGCGCCAATCATTTTGACAATCTTCTCGGCGAGAGTTGGGGCGGCAAGGTCTCCGCTCGCGGCAATGACCTCGTAGCTGCCGAGTAGCATGCTGGTGCGAGAGTCCTGTACGACGACGGTAAAAGTGTACGTCCATAGCGGTCGGTCCACCTCGAGATGCAGGTCAGCGAGTTTTCGGTCCCTTACGACGGTGAGCCCCCAATTTTGGAAGTCCCGCTGCTTCATCAACTCCTTTTCGAGCGTGGCGGTGGTAAACCAAACGGTGCGAGAGCTGATAAAAACGGTGCGCGCCTTGCGGAGTGAGTTTGTAGGGTTTTCATGCACGAGGCTGGCGCTGGAAGGAGGCCGCTCAGGCTGCTGGGGCTGAAGGTCGCCTCCCGAGGGTAGTGCAGTATGCTCCGACCCGCTGGCTAGCCCGAATACGGCGTCTATGGGAACGGCGAAATTGAGGGCCTGCCCCGGCTTCGAGAAAACCACAATGCCGAGCGCACGGCCCTTGGAGTCCACGACGGCGCCGCCGCTCGAACCGGGCGAAACCGGCGCGGTGAATTGCAAGACGCGATAACCGCGCTGAGTTTCCACCACCTCCTCCACCGGTCGCACAGCGCTCAAAACTCCCGTGGACGCGCTCCAAGTGAGCCCGGAGGGATTGGAAACGACGGAGACCGGCTCGCCCAGCCGGGCCTCGTCGAGCGGTGGGATGGCCAGAGCAGGCAGGTTGGCCGCGGGAATACGAATGGCGGCCACGTCGCGGCGCTCGTCCACGGCGACAAGTTCTACGCGGTCGTAGATCTCGCCGGTCTTGAGGCGGACTTGAACTTCTCGCGCGTCTTTAATGACGTGGTACGCGGTGAGCAGGATGCCGTCGGACCGCACAATGACTGCGGAGCCGACGCCGCTCAGGCGACCCGCGCCCGCCCCGGTGAGGACGACTGCCACGGAAGGCGCAACGCGTGCGACGACCTCTTCGGAGGAGAGGTCAGTAGGCGGCGGAGCTTGGCCCACAGCAGCGTGAGACAGCGCGAGCAAGGTTAGACACGCGCAGAGGTATCGGACACGCGCAGTTTGTTTCGTGGGTATCTTGTTCATGATTTAATCCTCGTTTCAAAAGATTGCCGTACTCGTTGCTTGGTGAACTAAATGCAAAATTCTTTGGTGGAGTCTTACGTTCCGATACATCTGTAATAGCAACACCATTGCCAATAGCACTCGCTGACGAGGCCGCGCGCGTGTTGAAAACAAACGAGGAACGCGAATGGACTATTCGGATTTTGGAGCTGGTGCCAGTTTGTCACTGCATCGCTGTCTGTTTAGGCTTGCAGGAGAACCACTTGTTGCGGAGACGGAAAATGCGCCAATCGGGAGATTCATCCCGCCAAACACGCGGGATGGAGAAGCGTTGGCGTTCCCAGGAAAGGATGCCGCCCTGAAGGGCGGTGCTACAAAAGCATTCCAGAGAAAATATTAGGGTTAGAATGCGCGCTGCGCTGTGGGGAGTTTTGTGCCTGGAGGTGATTGTGCGAGTTGCCGCTGGCTTGGTGGTGGGATTGGCACTGATGAGTGAATCCGCGGCTTGGGCGCAGAAGCCGACGCTATTGCCGGAGCGCGATGTGGCGGCGTTGGCGAATGAGTTGAGCGGAGAGACGGCGAAGCGAAATTTAGAAGGGATTGCGCGGTTCCACCGGCAGAGGGGGTCGGCGGGATTTCATGCGGCGGCGGAGTTGGTGGCGGGGCGGTTGCGGGCTTATGGATTGAGCGATGTGGAGATACTGAAATTTCCGGCGGATGGGAAGATTTTTTACGGGACGCAGAGGTCGCGACCGGCGTGGGATGCGGAAGTGGGGGAATTGTGGGAAGTAAACGATGCAAAGGAGGTTCAGGAAGGAGGAAGTGGCGAGTGGCGAGTGACTAGTGGCGAGCGGAAGATTGCGAGTTATGAGGCGGAGCCGGTGGTGTTGGCGGAGGATAGCGAGTCTGCGGATGTTACGGCGCTGTTGGTAGATGTGGGCGAGGGGACTAAAGAGAGCGATTACGCGGGGAAGGATGTGGACGGGAGAATTGTTCTGGTTGGGGCACAGCCGGGGGCGGTGCAGGATTTGGCGGTGGGGAAATTTGGGGCCGTGGGAATTGTTAGTTATGCGCAGAACCAGAGGACGGCGTGGTCTGGCGAGGATGAGAATTTGATTCGGTGGGGGCATTTGGAGACGTTTTCCGCGAATAAAACTTTTGGATTTATGGTGTCGCTCAAGACGGCGCGGGCGTTGCAGGCGCGGCTGGCGCGCGGGGAAAAGATTACGCTGCACGCGGTGGTGAAGGCTGGGCAGCATGCGGGGAATTATGAGGTGGTGACGGCGGTGATTCCGGGGTTGGACGCGAAGTTGAAGGAGGAGGAGATTGCGTTTTCGTGTCACCTGGATCATCAGCGGCCGGGGGCGAACGACAATACGAGCGGGTGCGCTACGATTTTGGAGGTGGCGCGGACACTCGCGAAATTGACCGCTGACCGTACCTCTGGTGGCTGCACGCCGATTGGCAAAATTGATGACCCCAAAATGGACGCTGCGACTCGCAAGGAGTTCGAAAGACTCCAGCTTTGTCATTGGCTGACCGGTGGCGGCATTCTGCTGAAACCGGCGCGGACGATACGATTTATTTTTCCCCCGGAGGTGGAGGGGACGATGGCGCTGCTGAATGCGCGGCCGGAATTTGCCGCGCGGATCAAGGCGGTGATTCACATGGACATGGTGGGCGGCGGGCCGGAGACCAAGGCGGTGTTTCATGTGACGCGCGGGCCGATGAGTTTGCCGAGCTTTGTGCATGATGTGGCGTGGGCGTTTGCGGACTGGGTGAACGAGGAGTCTTACAAATTTGCAGCTACGGGGACGGCGGAGTATCCGATGGTGGCGCCGGAGGGCGGAAAAGAGCCGCTGCGGGCGGAGTATTCGGCGTTTTCGATGGGGAGCGATCACGAGGTGTATCAGGATTCGTCGTTCGGGATACCGGCGATTTATTTGAATGACTGGCCGGACCGGTACATTCATACGAATTTTGATACGGCGGCGAATATCGATACTACGAAGTTGAAGCGGGCGGGGTTTATTGGGGCGGCGAGTGGGTATTTTTTGGCGGGAGTAAGAGGGGATGATCGAACAGCCGTTGAATCGGAAATTACTATTGGAAGGTTTTTGCGAGACGTGTCATTGCGGGAAGGCCTGCGAGGTCAATCGGCGACAATTGCTTGCACTGGATTCCGGCGGTACGTTGATTACGAGTCTGAGGTTGAAAGAAGTTTTCCGCGATTTTTGTCGATTGATCCCGGACATCCTACGAGACAAGAGCATCTTGGAGAAGATTGCGTCCCATTAGCGGGATCATGGGAACCGCGGGTAATACCGCATGTCTATAGGCGAAAAAGTGGGGCGAAAGGACCACTAACGGTTTTTGGCTATGACTATTTTGAGGAGAAGGTGAAGGTGGCAGGAGTGGTGACGCCGAAACTCTTGAGTTATGAGGGGCGCTGGGGAGGCGGGGAAGAATATGCTTATGAAATTGTGAATTTTGCGGATGGGGAGCGGAACGCGCTGGAAATATGGGATGCGGTTTCGGCGGAGTATGGGCCGGTGCCGTATGAGCTGGTGGTGGAATATTTAGAGGCGCTGGAGAAGATTGGCGTGGTGGCGGTGGTGAAGTGAGTGGCGATTGGGGCGCAGCATGCTGCGCCCCTACAAGTTGGGAGAATTGAGTGGGCGTGACAATAGCGGCGAGGATTGAGCGGCTGCCGCTGGGGAGATTTCACCGGCGGTTTATTGCGCTGGTGGCGCTGGGCAATTTTTTTGATCTTTACGATATTTTTATCGTGGCGTATATCGGCGCGGCGCTGCAGGCGTCTGGTTTTCTTTCCTTGAAACAATTCAGCGTTTTTGTGGCGGCGGGATTTCTCGGGATGTTTGTGGGGACGGTGGTGTTTGGGATGGGGAGCGACCGCATGGGGAGGCGGAGCGCGTTCATCCTGCTGCTGCTGATTTATTCGGTGTTTACGTTTGCTGGGGCCTTTGCGCCATCGGCGGGGTGGCTGATTGCGTTGCGGTTCTGCGCGGGAATCGGAATTGGCGCGGAGATTGTGGTGATTGATACGTATGTGACGGAGGTGGTGCCGAGTTACGCGCGGGGGCGGTACGTGGCAATCACGCAGGTGGCGGGATTCAGCGCGGTGCCGATTGCGGCGGTATTGTCGCGGGTGCTGGTGCCGACGCATTTTTTGATGAGTGGGTGGCGGTGGGTGATGGTGATTGGCGCGTCTGGGGCGTTGCTGACGTGGTGGTTTCGGCGGCGCTTGCCGGAATCGCCGCGGTGGCTGGAAAGTCGCGGACGGATGGGCGAAGCTGACGCGGTGATGAGTGCGCTGGAGGCGGAGTCGTTTTCTCAGGAAGGGGAAAGAGCTTACGCAGAGGACTCAGAGAGCGCAGAGGGCGCAGAGAAGAAGGTTCGCGAGGAGAGTGGATCGTTTTGGGAGCTGTGGCGGCGGCCTTATCTTTCGCGGACGGTGATGCTGGTGCTTTTTCAGGCGCTGCAGACGATTGGGTTTTATGGCTTTGCGAATTGGGCGCCGACATTTTTGCTGAAGCGGGGGGTGTCCTTGTTGCACTCGCTGGAGTACACGCTGTTGATTGCGATGGTGTCGCCGTTGGGGCCGCTGCTGGCGGCGTGGACGTCGGACCGACTTGAACGCAAGTGGACCATCGTGATTCTGGCGCTGCTGGTGGCGGGATTCGGGCTGGGATTTGGGAATTCCATCGCGCCGGCGCCGGTGATTGCATTTGGCGCGCTTTTGACGCTGGCGAATTACTGGTTTTCGGCGGCGTTTCATGCGTACCAAGCGGAGTTGTTCCCTACAAGACTGCGGGCGACGGGCGTGGGATTTACGTACAGCTGGAGCCGGTTGAGCGCGGCGTTTACGTCGCTGCTGATTGGGGCGCTGCTGGTTTATGGCGTGCCGCTGGTGTTTGCGGTGCTGGCGGCGGCGATGGTGCTAGTGGCGGCGGTGGTCGGGACTCTGGGGCCGCGAACGAATGGGGTGCTGCTAGAGGAGTTGTCGAGATGAAGAAACTCGGGTGTGTGTGGGCCGCGATCTAAAGTACGAGATTTATCAGGGATTCTGGATGCGATCGGCGAGGTGGGGCGCGATGGAATGGAAATGTTTCAGGTTCCAGGTGTAGATGACTTGGGCTTTGGATTTGGCGGCGCAGGCCAGGAGTAGGGCGTCGTAGATTTTGGCGCTGGTTAGGCCGTGTGCGGCGGCTTCGCGGATGATCGTAAAGTATTCGTCTGAATTTAGCTCCACGGGAGTCACGCGCTCCCGGACTTCTTGAATGAAAAGTGCCGCCTGATCGGGAGAGATGCGCGGGCGGAGGGGCAACGCAGTGAGAGAGCTGTACAGTTCCGCAAAGGTATGAAGAGCGCAAGCGGAGTTTTCCGGCTGGCAGGCGGCGAGGCGTTGGATGCTTTCGAGATGGTGGGGATGGCTAGTTTCGAACGCGGCAACCAGTACGGAGGTATCGAAAAACGTGGTCACTCAAGGAACTCGAGGGCGCGCTTTTCACGCTCCTGGTTTAGGAATTCAACGATGTCGAAGTTGGGAGGGAGGCTGCCGTTGTGGACCCAAATCCCAAACTTTTTGATCATGGTGGATTGCAGACGGACGGGTCGCATGGTGATAGTGTCGCCATCGGATTCGATAGCTACGCTGTCACCGGGTTCCAGACCGAGTTTGTCTCGGAGGAGCTTGGGCATAACGACGCGACCGGCCTTGTCGATAGGAACTGTGGGCATGAATGGTATTGTACGATGGTAAATGCCATTTGTAAATGGCATTTACTTGGCTCGGTGAAGTGTTGCAGCGGTAGAGGAGAAGAAAGAGCCGATCGGGAGATCGGCGTTCCCAGGGTAGGGGGCACGGCATGCCCGTGCCGCTACGTCGGGATTGGGCGTGTGCTAGCATTGGTTGGTTTGTGTGGTGATAGGGAGTTTTGCTGAATGGCTATGATGAAGGCGCTGCGGAAGGTGCGGGCGGCGAAAGGGTTGGAGATTGCGGAGGTTGCGGTGCCGACGGTGGGCCCGACGGATGCGCTGGTGCGCGTATCGGCGGCGTCGATTTGCGGGACGGATTTGCATATTTATGGGTGGGATAGGTGGTCGCAGGGGCGGATTAAGCCGCCGGTGACGTTGGGGCATGAGTTTTGCGGGGTCGTGGAACGTGTCGGCGAGGAAGTTACGGCAGTGAACGCGGGGGATTTTGTCAGCGCGGAGATGCACGTGAATTGCGGGCATTGTCACCAGTGCCGGTTGGGCGAAGCGCACATTTGCCAGAATTTGAAGATTATCGGGATCGATCAGGATGGGGCGTTTGCAGAGTTTGTGAAGATACCGGCGTCGAACATTTGGAAGCTGGATGCGGCGATTCCCGAACGGTACGGGGCAATACTGGATCCATTGGGGAATGCGGTGCATACGGTTTTGGCCGGGCCGATCGCGGGACAGACGGTGTTGGTTACCGGGTGCGGACCGATCGGGTTGATGGCCATAACGGTGGCGAAGGCTTGCGGGAGTTCGACGGTGTTCGCTAGCGAGACAAATGCGCAGCGGCGGGCGATGGCTTTGCAGATGGGAGCGGACGTGGCGATTGATCCGGTCAGCGAGGATGCCGTTGCGCGCATTTTGCGTGAGACGAGTGGAACTGGCGTCGATGCGCTGCTGGAGATGTCCGGGAATCCTACGGCGATTCAGCAGGGATTTGCGGCGCTGCGAGCCGGGGGGCGCGCTTCGCTGCTCGGAATACCGACGGAGAACGTGCAGCTGGATTTGGTTAAGGATGTGATTTTTAAGGGCGCGACAGTACAGGGGATTTATGGGCGGCGGATGTATGAGACGTGGGTACAGATGACGGCTTTGCTGAAGGCGGGAAGATTGAATCTTGAGCCGCTGTTTGGCGAGCGGGTTGCACTCGACAATTTTGAAGGCGCGTTTGCGATGTTACAGAAGGGGTTGGCAGGGAAGATTTTGATGTACCCGGCTGGAATGAAGTAACGAAGTAAAAATGTAATTAGATATAGAAAAAGAAAGAGTTACGCAGAGAACACCGAGTTCACAGAGGACACGGAGAATTTGGAGGCCAATTATGAGTGATGCAGGGACGCAAACTACGAAAGGGAATCCAACGCAGTACATTTCCGACCAATTAAGCGAGCTGCGGGCGAAGGGGGTTGCGCCGAAATTGCGGGTGTTGGAGGGCGAGCAGAAGGCGGTTTGTACTTTTGATGGGCGCGAGGTGATTAATCTGGCGTCGAATAATTATTTGGGGCTGGCGACGCACAAGGCGTTGCGGAAGGCGTCGGTGGACGCGGTGAAACGGCTGGGAGTGGGCGCAGGAGCGGTACGGACCATTGCCGGGACGATGCAGATTCACATGGCGCTGGAGGAGCAGATCGCGCGGTTTAAGAATGTTGAGGCTTGCGTGGTATTTCAATCGGGATTTACGGCCAATGCGGGGACGGTTTCGGCGGTGCTGGGCAAAGAGGATTTGATTATTTCCGATGAGTTGAATCATGCGTCGATCATAGATGGGGCGCGGCTTTCGAAAGCCACGATCAAAGTTTTTAAGCACAAAGATGTGGCGGACTGCGAACGGATTTTGCAGGAGCATGCCAGCTTTCCCGGCAAGAAGCTGATTATTACCGATGGCGTTTTTTCCATGGACGGGGACATTGCTCCGTTGCCCGCGCTGTGCGGACTGGCGGAAAAATACGGCTGCATCATGATGGTGGACGATGCGCATTCTTCGGGCGTTTTGGGACGAGGCGGGCGCGGAACCGTGGACCATTTGAATTGTCATGGGCGGGTACACATTCAGGTGGGGACGCTGAGCAAGGCGATTGGGTCGATGGGTGGTTATGTTTGCGGGTCGCGAGATCTGATTGATTTTCTGTACTTGCGGGCGCGGCCGTTCTTGTTTTCGACTTCGCATCCGCCGGCTACCGCGGCGGCTTGCGCGGCGGCGTTCACGCTGCTGGACTCGCCGGAAGGCGAAAGACTGGTGAAGCGGTTGTGGGCCAACACGAAGTTTTTCAAGCGGGAATTGAAGAAGCGCGGGTTTCAGTTCAAGGCGAGCGAGACGCCGATTATTCCGATCCATGTGGGAGATGCGGCGAAGGCGTTCGAGTTTTCCAAGAAAGTGTTCGAAGCCGGGGTGTTTGCACCTGCGGTGGGGTACCCGACGGTGGCGGAGGGCAAGGCGCGGTTGCGGGCGATCGTCAGCGCGGCGCACAAGCGCGATCAGCTTTTGAAGGCGGCGGATATTTTGCGGGAAGTGGCGCGACCGCTGGGGATCCTCTAGAGCGGCTTGCGCCGATCTGCGGTGAACAAGTAAAATGCGGGTACTAGAACGCTGTATTTTCCCGAGCGGTTCCTACACGGTTGTCTGTAGAGCATTGAAAAATAAGGACAGTATAATGTGGCGTGCGAGCTGCATCTGATACTCGCCCGGCTCTTGCCTTCACGAAGGCGTTAAGTCCGGCATGAAAAGGTAAAGGGGGGCCGCGATGAAAACTTCATGGATGACGATGGGAATCGCGGCACTGATAATGGCGGGTGCGACGTTCGCCCAGCAGGTACCTCCGGCTACCTCGGATGCGGCGGCGACACCGACAGCGGCGGCGAAACCAGCGGAAGGCAAAGCTGGCGTGGTGTGCCCGTTGAGCGTGGGCACGGCTTTCAATGCCAAGCTGCTGGATACATTGGACGCGCGCCGGAACAAGGCTGGGGACAAGTTCACGGCGGAAACGACCGAAACGGTGCGCTATGGCCGCAGCGTGATTCTGCCGCGCGGGACGATCATTGAGGGGCACGTGGTGCGAAGGTCGATTTCGACGCATGGGCCGGATCGCGCCGCGTTGTTCCTGCAGTTTGACAAAGCGATTTTGAAGAACGGCCAGGAAACGGTGATGAACGCCGGGATTCAGGCGTTGGCGGTGGGACCGAATGCATCGGCAGCGGTAGAGACGGCCTCTGGGGACGATCCGGATGCCGAGGCGCCGGTGCGGAACGATCCCGGGATGGTTCGAGGGGCGTTGCCGCTGGATACGAATTTGAACGCGGACGGTACGGCGAAGAACAAGGTGGCGGTTTCGCGAGAGCCGGGCGAGAGCCGGATGACGATCAGTGAGCCACCGGCGGTGGATTTGCCGCTGACGCAAGGGGCGTTCACGAAACATGGGCAGCTGACTTCGGATAGTAAAGGCGCGCTGGGCGCGCCGGACATTCGGATTTACACGCCGCTGTCGGAAGGGTCCGATGGCACGGTGATGATGTCGACGAAGAAGAATGTGCGCTTGGAGAGCGGGACGAGGATATTGATCGTGATTCAGCCGCCGCGAATCGCCGACGCGACTGCGAACGCCGTGGCAAATTAGGTTTCGCCCTACAGCTTTTATTTCTTCCTGAGGCGCCTTTGGCGCCTCTTTTTTTTTGCTTCCGTGCGTTAACAGAAAGGTGTCCGCCGCAGACGGCGGACGCAACAGGTATACTCGATGGTATGCCTGTTGCTGCGAAGAAGATTTTTCTTGTGGACGCCATGGCGCATATCTACCGGGCGTTTTATGCGCCGATGGTGCGCATGAATGCGCCGTCCGGACTGCCGACCAAGGTGCCGTTTCTTTTTGCGAATATTTTGCGCCGGCTGATCAAGGATTACGCGCCGGACTACATCGCCATCGTCTTTGACACCAAGGCGCCGACCTTCCGCGACAAACTGTTTGAGAAATATAAGGAGCACCGGCCGCCGATGCCGGACGAGCTGGCGCAGCAGATTCCTTACGTGCGGAAATTGTGCGAAGCGATGCACCTGCCGATTCTGGAGCTGGATGGATTTGAGGCCGACGATTTAATTGGCGGACTGGCGCTGCAGGCTGCGAAACAGAAGCTGGACGTGCTGGTAATCACCAACGACAAAGACATGATGCAGCTGGTATGCGGAAACGTACGGGTGCTGCGCACCGGCTCTGGCGGGGCCAAGGGCGATGTGATCGTGGATGAAGCCAAGGTGAAGGAGATTCTTGGCATTACGGCGGAACAAGTGGTGGATTACATGGCGCTGCTCGGCGACAACATCGATAACATTCCGGGCGCAAAAGGAATTGGAGAAAAAGGCGCGGCGGAATTGATTCAGAAATACGGAACGGTTGAGAACGCGCTGGATCATGCGGACGAGGTCCCGAATAAGAGGTATCGCGAGGCACTCCAGCAGCAACGCGAACAGGTGCTGATGTCCAAGCAGCTGGCGAAGATCGCCACGGATGTGCCGGTGAAGCTAGAGCTGGAGAAACTGGCGCGACGGACTCCCGATGTGGGGGCGCTTGCGGGAGTCTATCGCGAGCTGGGATTTAATTCGTTGCTGCGCGAGCTGGGCACGGAGGCGGTTACGGCGTCGGCTCCGGCGAGCGAAGGCGCTGCGGTCAAAACGGATTATGCGCAATTCGCGACGGTAGCGGAATTTCGCGAGTACCTGGCAGGGTTGCCGGCGAAAGCTCCCTTGGCGGTGTGGCTTAACCTGGAGGCGGGCGAGCGGGAGTCCGAGGGATTTGGCACGCGCATCGCGGGCATTGAAGTTTCGGCGAACGCCGGAGAGGGCCGCGCGGTGTGGATGGATGCGCAAGGCGAGGCGCTAGAAGCGCTGCTGCCGGTGCTGCAAGACGCGCAACGCCCGAAGATTGTGCACGACGCGAAATTGTTCCAATTGCTGGCGGGACGCGGACGGAATCTGCAGGACGCCACACAGATTTATTCCTATCTGCTGCGACCGACCACGGGAAATCACAATTTTGCCGATGTGGTGATGCGGCAGTGGAACGCGATGCTGGGGGGCGGGCCCGGGGAACGCGCGGATTATCTGCAGCGACTGGCGCCGGTATTGCGCGAAGCAGTAAAGCAACAAGAGATGACCAGCGTTTACGCAGACATTGATTTGCCGTTGACTGTGGTGCTGGCGGACATGGAGCGCGTCGGTATCGGCGTGGATCCCAAGGCGCTGGCGGCAATGTCCGAGTCCATGGAGCGCGAGATACGGCGGCTGGAAAAAGAGATTTGGGAAATGGCGGGGGTGGAATTCAACGTAAATTCACCGGCACAACTGGGCGAAATTCTGTTCGACAAATTGGGGCTGGAGCCAGCTGTGAAGCGCGGGCGGGCTAAGGCGCGTTCGACGGCGGTGGAAATTCTGGAGGAGCTTTCGGCGAGGCATCCGCTGCCAGCGAAGGTGATCGAGTATCGCGAGATTGCGAAATTAAAATCGACGTATGTGGATGCGCTGCCGCAGTTGATTCATCCGGAGACTAAGCGGCTGCACACCAGCTTTTCGCAGACGAATGCGGCGACCGGACGGCTGAGTTCCTCAGATCCCAATCTGCAAAACATTCCGATTCGCACGGAGCTAGGGCGGCAGATTCGCGCGGCGTTCGTGGCGGACAAAGGGAAAATCCTGATTTCGGCGGACTATTCGCAGATTGAGCTGCGGATTATGGCGCATTTTTCGCGGGATGCAGTGCTGCTCGACGCTTTTCGCAATGGCGAAGACATTCACGCCCGGACGGCGCAGGAAGTATTTGGCGTTGGGCCCATGGCGCAGACGCCGGAGCACCGACGGGCGGCTAAGGCGATCAATTTCGGAATTATCTACGGGCTGTCGGCGTTCGGTCTGGCGCAGCAAATCAACGTGTCGCAGAAAGAAGCCGCACAGTTCATCAACGCGTATTTCACCCGCTACAAAGGTGTGAAGCAATATCTCGAGCAAGCCCTGGTGGAGACGCGCAAGAGCGGCGTGGCAAAAACGCTTTTTGGCCGGATTCGACCGATTCCGGAAATCAATTCACCCCAGGTACAGTTGCGCAATTTCGCCGAACGTACGGCACTGAATTCGCCGCTACAGGGCACGGCAGCCGATTTGATCAAGCTAGCGATGATTCGCATTGACGCAAAGTTGCAGCAAGAAAAATTCGAAGCGCAGATGATCTTGCAGGTGCACGACGAATTGCTCTTCGAAACGCCGCCCGACGAGCAGGAAGAGTTGGAAGCTCTGGTTCGCAAAGAAATGGAAGAAGCCCACAAGCTGGCCGTTCCCCTGAAGGTAGAGATTTGCGCCGGACCGAACTGGCGAGACCTGGACTAGCCCGCAGAATGTTAGTCTGCGGCGAGGGATGAGCTCGATAATGTTCGGCATAGCTTGCGCCTAGGGCCATCCGCCGGAAGAGATCGCAGTGCAATGGGAGGACGCAGCCGTGCTCAATTCCTTCGAGAATGTCATTGTCATTCTCGCATGCACCTCTGGGTCGCTATTGTGCGTCTGGCTTTTGCAACGTTTTTGGCCAGGCTCGAAACGCCGGACGCACAACGACATTATCGGCTGGCAGGTCAGCGTTTTGGGCACAACGTACGCGGTGATTATCGGCTTCATGCTGTATGCGGTGTGGACTTCGTTCCAATCGGCCGAAATCAATGCGGACAACGAGGCGAATTGCCTGGTGAATGTTTTTCGGCTCGCCGATGGGCTTCCCGCGGCGCAGCGCGTTGCGGTGCACCAACTTGCGCGAGAGTATGCCGACATTGTGATCGAACAGGAGTGGCCGGCGATGAATCGGCGCGAGTGGGTTTTTGCCGGTCAAGGGATCGTGGAAAAGCTGTGGGCCGTGATGATGCACGTCAAGCCCGAGACCTTTGCGGAACAGACCAGCATGAGCCTAACGCTGAGCGAACTTTCCAGCATGACGGAACATCGCCGCCTCCGCGAGCTCGAAAGCCACTCTAATCTGCCGACAATCCTGTGGATGGTGATGATCTTCGGCGGCGGAGTTACGACACTGTCCGCTTGCCTCTTCGGTACGGACAATTTCAAGCTGCACGTTATACAGGTGACCGCGCTAACGCTGGTGCTTTCGTTCATCCTTGTGGCGATCGCGGACATCGACCGGCCGTTTCAAGGCACGGTGCATGTACTGCCGCAGGGGTTCGAGCGCGCTCGCGCCACGTTCGCTCAGGTGCCTGTCGACATGCCATAGTTGTGCTTCTGGCTGGATGCAACTTCTTACCCGATGCCATTTGTTGCCCGGTGCAACTTCGTGTTGGACCTGCAACTTCGTTTTGAGACCCGGCCTTTAGGACAGTTCCAAGTGTGGAACCGGCGCTGCGCAGGTTCGAGGAGCGGAAGTTTGTGCGTGATAGCGTAGAGAGGATTTATCCCTCGTGAGGAACCTCTATGCGTCGGGCTATCCCCGTAATCATGCTGTTTTCAAGTATTGCCCTCCTTGGCGGTTGCAGTGGATTGCCGAACGCCGGCTCCGCTTCGGTGGGAACGGCGAGCAGCGTCATGCTGACTCCGGGAAGTATGGCGCTGACGCTAGGCGCAACGCAGCAATTCACCGCCGACGTGGCGGGGGCTACGGATCAAACGGTAGAGTGGGAGGTGAACGGCGTGCCTGGCGGCAACGCGTCGTCGGGACTAATTTCGGAAGGTGGAGTGTATCTGGCGCCAACGACGCTGCCTGCGCCTCCGATGGTGACAGTCACCGCGGTATCGTTTGCCGACCCCAGCAAGACCGGCAATGCCACGGTGACGTTGAGCCAAAAGACCGGCGTGAAAGTGGTGATCAACGGGAGCAGCGCGGTGACCGTAGCGCAGACGTTCGGGCCGGCGATCCCCTTCACGGCCACGGTGACAGGGAGCGCGAATACGAATGTCACTTGGGAAGTGAACGGCGTGATAGGAGGTTCGGCGAAGACGGGGACGATTTCGACTTCCGGAGTTTACACTGCGCCGCACGCGGTGCCGGTTTCTACCGCGGCCAACGATGATGGGCAAACCGTCGACGTGATCGTGACGGCGGTCTCCGTTGCGGACAATTCGGCATCCGATTCCGTGGACGTGTTGATTTATCCGCCGCAACAGAACAAGCAGAATTTGCCCACGGTGCTCGGCGTATCCGGCGGGAACGGCAATGATACGGCAACGCTCAGCGGACAGACGTTTTGCTGCGGTGGCACGATTGGTTCGGAAGTGGTGCGCGAAGGACAGAAATATATTTTGAGCAATAATCACGTGCTGGCGCGATCGGATCTGGGAGTGGCGGGCAGCGGTAATACCGGCGAAGGGATCGTGCAGCCGGGATTGATTGATAATAACTGTGCAACGAACGGCGCGAATACGGTGGCAAATCTTTCACAATTTTATAATTTGGAGAATGGAACGGGTACGCCGGCGGATGCGGCGATTGCGTTAGTGGTCAGCAACGACGTGGATCCCAACGGAACAATTTTGCAGTTAGGTGGAACGAATAACGGGAACCAACCGACCAATGGTCCGCCGCACGAGGGGAGCGGGATAACGGCGACGCTGGGAGAAGCGGTGGCGAAGAGCGGACGCTCGACGGGACTGACGTGCGCGAGTATCACTTCGATGAATGTGCAAGCGACCGTGGAATATCAGAAGGGGTGCGGCACGGGTACGACGTTTAACGTGACCTATAACGACGCCATCAGCATGGGCGACGGTACGTTTAGCGCGGAAGGCGATTCCGGATCGTTGGTTGTGGACATGAACTCGGCGGACGCCGTCGGACTGCTTTTTGCGGGCTCGGACACGGACACGATAGCGAATCCCATTGGCGACGTGCTGGCGCAAATGGCCGATCCCGCGACGAGTGTCCAACCGACAATTTTGGGAAGCGCTAATACGCATGCGGTGGCGGCATGCAGCCTGCCTGGGCCGCAGGCTGGAATGGCAGCGGCGTTGGTGGTGGTTCACGCCACTGCGGCGAACTCGGCGATGCAGCAGGCCGAAGCGGCGCGGGACGCGCACCTCGCGGAATTGCTGGCGCTGCCAGGAGTTCAGGCCGTGGGTATTGGAAGCAGCTACGACAATCCGCAGGAAGCGGCGGTGATTTTATTTGTGAGCGAGGGCATTGGCAGTGGCCAGCTGGCTGCAAGTTTGCCGGCGGAACTTGACGGGGTACGCACGCGGATCGTGGCGAGCGAGATGGCGGAAAAGCGTGGGGCACTTTCGTCCGCGGACAGTGTGGCCGCGGAGCAAGCGGCGGCCGCGCCCGTTGCGGTACAGATAATTTCGGAGGCCGAAATCGCGCGAGCGCTGGCGGTGCAGAAATCCCACGCGGCGGAATGGATGAAGCAGGCCGGGGTGCAAGGCGTGGGCATTACCTCTAGCGTGGATGCGCCGGGAGAAGCGGCGTTGATGATATTTTTGATTCGCGGCGCGGCGCAGCCGGTAATACCAGCGGTGATCGACGGACTGCGTACACGGGTGCGGGTATCGACCAGATTCCGGGCTGGTTACCGCCAGAGGCACGCAGCACAGGCAGCGTGCGGTTCGCCAGGGCAGTTCGCCGTCAAAGGATTGCATGTTGTGGATCAGGCCGCGGAGTCGCCTCGTTGAAAACCGTGCATTCACATTGACAAACGCGTTCGCTCAGCCGCATGTGCGAAGTACCTTAATCGCGGCCGAGGTGCGCGAAATATTCCGTGTGCTATTCTGATCTCCCCAAGCTTCTCAAAGGAGATTCCATGCAACATTCCGACAAATTCCTGAAGATCGTCAACGATGCGAGGGCGCGCGTGAAAGAAACGACCGTGGCCGATGTGAAACGACGGGGCGACGCGGGAGAAAAGTTTCACTTAATCGATGTGCGCGAAGAGAGCGAGTGGGCAGCGGGACACGCGGCCGGCGCCACGCATTTGAGCAAAGGCGTGATCGAGCGAGACATCGACCGAATGATCCCCGACACGAATGCGAAGATTATTTTGTATTGTGGCGGCGGATATCGCTCGGCGCTGGCGGCGGACAATATTCAAAAAATGGGTTACACCAATGTGGAATCGATGGACGGCGGATTCCGAGCTTGGGAAGAAGCGAAGCTGCCGACGACGAAGGGCTGATTGCTTACGACTTGCGCTAACTTACAGCGTTTCTGGCGCGGCTGAAGATCGAACGAGCTTCCGGTAAACGGAACAGCAGGGCTGCGGCGAAGTACAACCCGCCATAAATTCCTAAAACTAAAATTGCGACGGGAATCGGCGAACGCGGGCCGACGGCGTGGTGGACCGTCCAAGCCACGGCTGCGGCGATTAAGGCTGCAGCCCAGAGCTGGGCGAGAAAAGTTGCCGGCAGACCGCTGGCCCCGATGCGGCGATTGAGCGCGCGACGCAGCAAAGTGAACTCTACCCACGAGGAAATGCCCGCGGAGATGGTGAGTCCGGCGACACCCCAGCGCGGTTGGATGCCTAACAGATGCGGGAGCGGCAAGGCGAAGAGGTAGCCGAGAATGGTGGTTAGGATGACGCGGAGGACTGCGAAACGCAGCGGAGTGCGCGTGTCGCGCAGTGCGTAATAGGTGGAGGCGTACAAGCGGCCGAGCGTGGAAGCAAGCAGGCCGACGGTGGAACCCGCGAGAATGCCCCAGACGTAGAGCACGTCGGTTTGCGTGAAGCGGCCGGAGCGATAGATGGCGGCGACGATGACGTCGCCGAGCATCAGGAAGGCGACCACCGACGGCAAAACGAAAAAAGCAATTTGGCGAAGCCCGGAATTCAGGCGCACGCGAAGGACGGCGGCGACCTCTTCTTCCGCACCCAGCGCGCCGGACATGGCGGGAAGTTCAGCGGCGGAAACGGACATTCCGAAGAGGCTTACGGGAAGCGTGTACAACGTTTGTGCATAGGCGAGCGCGGCAACGGCGCCGCCGGGCAGCAAGCTGGCGAGCAACGCGTCGATGAAGGCGCTGATCTGCACCACACCGCGGCCGATGAAAACGGGCGCAAAATTGCGCACCACGGTGCGAATATTCTCTGCGCCGAAGGATAGCGTGAAATGGAAGCCGCGGAGTAAGCCAAGAACTACAGGGAGTTGCATGCCAACTTGCAGCGCGCTGCCGACGACGGAGCCCCATGCAAGAGTTTGCGCCAGCGGATATTGCGCGTCGCGGCTACCGAAAGTCCACAGCGTGGCGATCATCGCGGCGTTCCACAGCACTGGCGCAGTGTAGGAAAGAAAAAAGCGGCGGTGGCTGTTGAGCACGCCGAGGCACCAGGCGGAAAATACCAGCAATCCGGCGCCGGGAAAGAGGATGCGAACAAGCTGGATGGTGAGTTGACGTTTTTCGCCATGGAAGCCGGGGGCGATGGCGTCGATTAGATAAGGCGTGGCGAGAACGCCGACGAGGACGAGGAGCGAGGTAGTCAGTGCTAGCAGCGAGGCTACCGCGCCGGCGACGCGACGGGCTTCGGCTTCATCTTTGCGCGCGAGCAATCCGGCGTACACCGGGATGAAACTGGCAGATAGCACACCTTCGCCAAAGAGATTTTGCAGGAAATTGGGGATGCGAAACGCGGCTTTGAAGGCGTCGGCGGCGTCGGAGTTCCCGAAGTAATGGGCGAAGATGCGATCGCGGACGAGTCCGGCGATGCGGCTTAGGAAAATTCCCGCGGCCACCAGATAGGCGTGGCGTTTGGCGCTGGCGGGGACTGGCGGAGCGTTTGCGGAGGTGGTCACAAGCGGAATGGCGAGCGAATTGTCATTGGCAGTATGAACGGGGCGGCTTCCGCACGGGACAAAAATATTGTTCTGTGTGCCTATGGCGAGACCAGCAGCCAGCTCATGTAAACTAAGCTAATTACGGAGGAACGCGGTGCGCGATCAAAAATCCCTGACGCTGAACAGCTGGGTGAAAACATGACTCCTGTGCACAGAGATCTGTTGCGGGAATTTCAAGAGTTTGCGGTGACTGCCGCGACCGCCAAGTCGGTTATGGAACGTATCGCGCAGCGCCTGCACGAAAAGATGACGGCTTACAATTGGGTCGGTTTCTATCTGGCCGATCCGACGGACCCCGGCGTTCTGCTCGTTGGACCATACGTCGGCAGCTTTGTACCACACGGGCGCATCCCGCTCAACAGCGGCCTGTGCGGCGCTACAGCGAGTAGTGGGCAGGTGGTGGTAGTGCAGGACGTCACAAAGGATCCGCGATATCTTGCCGGTTCGTCCCTAGTCAAGTCTGAAATCGTCGTTCCCATTTTCGTGAAGCAAAAGCTTGCGGCGGAACTGGATATCGAAAGCTATTTTCTAAACACATTTACCAAACTGGAGCAGGAATTCGTCGAAGCTTGCGCGAACGTGATCGGAAACTATTTAGGGAAGCAATAGAGACGCAGACGACTAACGCACGGACGCGGAGTCGAGGACTTCTCGCACCTTTTTCGCCAGGCTCGTTGGAGAAAAAGGCTTCTGAAGGTAGGCCACGCCCGGATCCCGGATTCCCTGCCGGACGACCGAATCGTCAATGTAGCCGGACATGAAGAGGACGCGAAGTTGCGGGTTCAGGGCAGTCAGGCGTTTGGCGAGCTCGGCGCCACTCATTTCCGGTAGGATCACGTCGGTCAGCAAGAGCTGGATGCGGCTGGAGTGCGTTCCGCAAATGGTTTCGGCATCCTGGGGCCGTCGCGCGGCCAGCACGGAGTAGCCGTAGGAAGTCAACACCGCGCGGACTAGTTCGCAAACCGAAGCGTCATCCTCGACGAGCAGCACGGTCTCACCTCCCTGAAGCTTCACGGTACGATTTTCCTTGGAGGTTTCGACGCTTCCAGCGGAAGAGATGCGCGGTAGCAGGATGCGAAAGCTCGTACCGTCACCGAGCGCGCTCTGGAAAGTTACCGATCCGCCCGCTTGCTGGACGATGCCATAAACCGTCGAAAGCCCCAGCCCGGTGCCTTTCCCCGAGGCTTTGGTGGTGAAGAAGGGCTCAAAGACATGCGGCTGAATGGATGGATCGATGCCAACGCCGGAGTCGCCCACGACGAGCTCAACATATTCCCGCGGCTTGCCGTCCGATGATCCGTGCGTTTTAGCCGCCTCCGAGACGGTGTTGCGCGTTTCGATGTAGAGCTTGCCGCCGTCCGGCATGGCATCCCTGGCATTTACCGCCAGATTCAAAAGCACTTGTTCCATTTGACCGGCATCCGCCATTACCGTGCCCAGTTCGAGCGCCAAATGCGTGGAGATTACGATGTTTTCGCCGATCAAGCGATGGAGCAGCTTTTCAACTCCGGTGACGACGTTGTTTAAATTGAGCGGCACGGGCTGGATAGTTTGCTTGCGGCTGAAAGCAAGCAGTTGGCGCGTGAGCGATGCCGCTCGTTCGCCGGCTTTTTGGATCTGCTCGACGTGGCCCCGGAGCTTGGGTTCGGTGTCGAGCGCGTCGCTCAAGACCGAACTATAGCCACTAATCACCATGAGAATGTTGTTGAAGTCATGGGCCACGCCGCCCGCGAGAGTGCCGATGGCTTCCATCTTTTGCGACTGGCGCAAACGCTCTTCCATCCTTTTGTAATCGGAAATATCCCGCGAGATGCCGATGACACCGATGGTGTTGCCGCTGGAATCACGGTAAGGCGCGCGGGTGACCAAAAAGTAGCGCGTGACGCCTTCCAGAGTAGTGGTCTGAAAATCCACGGTAACACTCGTGCCAGATTCCAGAATGTCCCGATCGTGTTCCGTCAGGGTTTTGGCGGTGGTTAAGTCGGTCAATTGGAAGGCGGTTCGTCCGATGATCTTGTCTATGGGCTTGCCAAAAAAGCTGGCTGCTGCCTGGTTGACGATCAAGTAGTTGCCGGCCATGTCTTTGACGAAGATAGCATCGCCAGTGCCCTCGAACACGGACTTCAAGAGAGCGTTTCTTTGATCCAGAGCGGCCTCGGAGCGCAGCTGTTGGCGCTCCGTCAAGATGATTCTGGCGCTGGAGCAAGCGAAAGACAAAAGCACCGCCGCGACGGCAATGGCAAATTGCTGTTCGGCGATGTGTGCCGCCATCAGCAAAACGACCATAGGAAAAACCAGCGGAACCAGCTTTAAGGCCACGCGCTGAGAAGACTTCTTGGGAGCCGGCGTGCGGGGCGCCTTCTGCACGGCGTCGGAGCACGAGGTCACGATGAGAATGGTCGCCGCCGCGAAGGCCAAAGTGTAAGGAAGGTCCCACTTAGTGCCGGGTCGCAGTCGTTCGAATACTTGCAGGTAGAGATAAGGGCATTCCGCGACCGTATATAGGGAGAGGAAAATAGTGATTCGGCCATACAGCGAGCGCACTTGAGGGTCATGGGAGCGGAGAGTGCGCAGAAGGAAAAAGGTCACAAGAAGGATATCGCGCGCACAACTCACCACCAGGGCCAGCACTTCGTAGGAAATTACTCCCGATTGCCAATGCGCGGGAACCTCGAACGCAAAGGCATAAACGGAGGTAACGAGAATGCCCACTTGGGCGAAATCCAGCCATTGCGTCCAGGCGATATGCTGCGAATCGGCATCGGGGTCAAGAAATAACGCGAGAAAGACTGGCGTCAACCATAGAAAAAAGAACAGATCGCTGGGCCATGGTTGACTGACCGGCCAGTGCAAAATTGCGTCGTATACCGTCGCCAGAGTTTGCGCCAAAACCCAGAGGAAAAAGCCGCAAGCTTGAAAACGCCAAAAGATTTTGGAAAAGCCCGTGGATCGGCGCGACGCCTGCCAGGCCGCCAAGGCTGCCATTGCTCCCAAGACTGATTGCAGGAGGCCGACAAACAGGGATAAGGCAGGAAAATGCGAGGCCGCCAGAAGCAGCAGTATGTGAAGGCTGACGAAAAAAATGACCAGCCCAGAAAAAAAAGGCCGGTCCCAAGGGGAAGACTTAGGACGATCCACGAGCAAGACCCCACGCTTGTTTTCCCAGCCTAGCTGATAGTTCTATCTTGCGACACCAAGGGCTTAACGCAAACTGCTCGAATGCGGCGTGGTGTTTATTGGGGAAGTATACGTTTGCGCAATTAAACGAAAAGCTACACGAAACAGCCTTGCCGCACGAGGGCGTGCAGGCGGGTGCCTCGATATGCTCTCAATGATGCCGCCGCGCTTCGCGCAAACTGTATGGAAATCGTCGGCGCGCGACCGAGATGGCAGAGCCTTCAGCGCATCGGCTGGATCGCCTTTGCAAGGCTACGCATCGCCGGATCCTGGACACGGGTCGGAGTGGCGAAGAAGCGGTTGTCGACGATCAGATTGGCGGTTGAACCGGAGGCTTCCAGGATTCCGATGGTGGAATCGCCGATTTCGTTTTGTTGCACGGAGCTGTTGTTACCCATGAGGAAGACGGCGGATTCTGCGCCATTGAAAAGGCGATTGACCGCTACTTCCGCGGAGCGCCCCTCTATGCGGATGTCATCGAAGACGTTTGCGGCGAAAGCTTCATTATCGCAAACGTGGGCGTGATTGCCGTCAACGAAGATAGGGACTTGGCTCAGGCCGGCTTTGTTGCCGGAGACTTCGATGCCATCGGATTGCGTGACCAGAATATTGGTGGCTACGGCCTGACAGGTCGGCACTGCTATGCACAAGGAATACAGATTGTTGGTGACTACGTTGTGCTGGATGGCACCTTTGGCGCCAAAACCGATCTGGACGCCGTTTTGCGCGATCGCCGGGGTGGGGCCGCTGCCAGTAACGACGTTACGTTGGATAAAGACAGTGGTGCCGATTTCGTTGCCGGTGATGCCATTTTTTTGAAAGTCGTGTATGGAACAGTTGGCGATTGTTACGGTGGAAATTTGGCCGGCGCCGCTTTGCACGAAAATGCCGGTGCCGGATTGGCAGCCTGCGAGGCTGGCGCTTAAGGTGAAATTCCTGATAGCGGAGTCAGCGACGGCGCCGGAAGCGTTGCGGAACATGATGCCGATGAGATCGGGCCCGCATTGAGCGATGCCGTTGTTGATACCGTCGACGATGAGGCCGTTGATGGAGACGTCGGTGGTATCGGCGACGAGAATTGCGGTAGCGATGGGAGAAGCGTCGAAGAGGCTGGTGGTGTTTTGCACGATTGGGCCGGGCTGCAAAATGGCGCCGTTGTCTCCGTCGATGTCCAGCGGCTTCGTGATGGTGAGTTGCTCGGGGTAGGTGCCTGGGCAGATACGGATGTGATCGCCGGGATTGGCGGCATTGACGGCGGCCTGAATTTGCGTAAAGGCCGCATTCGGGCATTCGGTTTTGTTGGGAGCCACGACGAGCTGCGCTGCCAATGCGGATTCCGTCGGGAATAAAAAGAGCAAGACCAGGAGCAACGGCGATACATAGGTGCAAATGGTTGATGGGATGAATTTCATGGGGGCCTCCTTATAACTCGGACGCTGTAAAAGCGTTGGGCGGGGGAATTGCCTGGATACCGTAGTCCATTTCGGCAAAAACTGGAATAGTACTCGGCGAATAGTGGTAGTGCGGAAAAGACGCGGGATATTTGCGCGAAGCGCGTAGTGACGGGCGCAGAGTCAGCGCGCAGGAGCGCGATCGAGCACCGTTTGCACTAAATCGCCCAGCTGCTCGGCGGAGTATTCGTTGCCCTCGAGATTCACCACGAGTTTTCCAGTGGGGTCGATAATGGCGGTGTGGAGAGAATGATCCATTAAGCCTTCGTCAGGGAAGAAATCTACGCCGAACGATGCGCAGACGCGCGCGATATCGGAACTCGAACCGGTTAGGAAACGCCAGTTTTGCGGGTCTGCGTGCCAGATGTTGGCATAGCGTGTTAGAGCCTCGGGAGTGTCGTGCACGGGATCGAAAGTTACGGTGAGGAAAATTAAATCCTTCCCCATGCGTGGCTGGAGGCGGCGTTGCAGCACGCCGAAATTATTGCTGATGCGTAGACAGAAATTAGGCAGCGCGCAACGCGTGTAGATGAAATTGATCAGTATCACTTTGCCGGAGAATTGCGAGAGCGCGACACGGCGACGGTTTTGGTCGGTGAGTACGAAATCCGGGACGGGCTGGCCGGGCTGCAGAATTCCTGCGGGCGGCGAACCAAATGCGCCGTCGAGGAGTTTCAGGCGACGTGTGGTTTCGGGATCCTGTTCAACGCTTTGATACTTGCGCACGCGGATGTTTTCCGCGTAGGCGGCGTCTTTCTCTACCACCAGCGTGAAGTCGATGAGCGCGCCGGGAGCGAGCGCATCGAGTTCCTTGGCATCGTGGACCGGGTAAGGCATGACCATGGCCTCCATGTAACCGGGGATGCTGTCGCAGGAAGCTACGAAAGTCTGACGCGATTTATCAATTTTCAGGACCACGCCACGGACGGGATATTTGGTGTCGGCGCGCGCCACGCTGGCGCAGATACACAGCAGAGCGAGGCACGAAAACCTCACAGTGGTGCGGCGTCTATTGCCCGGACACGGATTGTTGGGTAGTGGTGGCATGCTGTCCGGCGACGTTTTTCGTTGCGACATCTTTCGATGGATTTCCCAGATGAAAAGGTTGGCGTGCGAGTTTGTTGTACTGCTTGTCGAATTCTTTTATGGATAGATACTGATTCTTGCCGACATTGGTGAAGGTCTGCACGGTCTTGCTCGTTGGCCACGAAATTTCCAGGTTTTCAATCGTGGCAGAGTTGCCTAGGCCGATGTGCTGTTCGAGCGGCGAAGAGCCGAACGAACCGCCACTGCTTACCCAGCGATAGATGGAGCGTTTCTCCTGGCCTTTGTTGCGCACGGTTACCTTGATACACGCGCCGATGGCGGCACGGTTGGTTTTTACACCGATCAGTTTCACGCTGATCCAGTCGTTGGCGTTTCCGGGGTTCGCGAAAAGGCGGAAGACGTGGCTGTCGCCGGGCGTCGCTCCGCCCACTTCCTCTAGAATCGCTTCATGACCGCTTCGATCGATATCCGCGAATGCGACACCATGGCCTTTGTGGAGTTCGCCGGTGCCCGAAGACGCGGTGACATCGACGAAATATTTGCCGTCGTGATTGCGCAGCAGGACGTTGGGCACCAGCGAGCCCAGCGAGGGACTGCCGGTGCCAAGGTAAATGTCGAGAAAACCGTCGTTATCGATATCACCGAAGTTCGCGCCCATAGGCATGAAGCCTTTTTCCAGGCCGACTTCCTGCGACACATCCTGAAAATTTCCATTGCCCAGATTTTTATAGAGTTTCAGTGTCGGGCCATTGTTGGGCGCGCCGGTGTAGGTGCGAAGTGTTTCGTCCACGGAGATGGAGTATCCGCCAACGAATAGGTCCGGCAAGCCGTCGTTGTTGTAGTCGAAAAACCAGGTGGCGAAGGATTGTCCGGGACCGGTGACGCCGGCTTGCTCGGAGACCTCGCTGAATGTGTTGTCGTGATTGTTGTGGTACAGGAAATTTCGGCCGAGATTGGAAACGTAAAAATCCACATAGCCATCGCCATCATAGTCGGCGGCGGCTATTCCCTTGGTGAAAGCGATTTGATCGATGCCCGCGGAGTGCGAAATGTCTTCAAACGTGCCGTCGCCCTTATTGAGGAAGAGATGGCTCGGGCCGTTTTCGTTGCCGACAAAAAGATCGAGCAGGCCATCGTTATTGATGTCCGCCCATACGGCGGTCTGCGTGGCGACGGCCACTTGGCCAATGCCGCTGGCGTCGGTGACGTCGGTGAATGTTCCGTTGCAATTGTTCCGTAGCAGGGACAATCGTTGCGGGCCTTCCCACGCGCCGCGCAGCATCAGGATATCGAGGCAGCCATCGTTATTGAAGTCCGTTTGAATGATGTTGAGAGCGCCCAATTGATCGGAGAGGTGAGCCTCGGCGGTCTTGTCGGTGAAGGTGCCATTTCCATTGTTGCGGAAAAAGTGCATCGGTGCGCACATGTCGAAACTGGAGGTCACTACGTCGAGCAAGCCGTTGTTCTCAAAGTCGTCGACGATTAGTCCGCCGGACATGGCGAAAAGGTTTAACCCAGCCTCCGGCGCGACGTCTACGAATCGGCCCACATCTTCCTTGGATTCGAACAGCGAAGGCGGCAAGAGGTAATTCGGTGGAACACTCGCAGGGTATTTTCCCGCGGTCATGTACGCCAGGTTCAGCAACCACTTCACATCCAGCTCGCCGGGCTTTTCTTCCAGGTATTTCTGAAAATGGGCGATGGCTCTTTCGGAGTTGAGAGTGTTTTTGAATGCTGAACCGGGCCACATGGGAAACAGGCAGCGCACGCCAGGCGCGCGATAAATGTCGTTATCCATTTCTGACTTGTGCAAATACATGATGCCGAGTGTTTCTTCCATTTGCGCAAGTTGTTCCGGGGCCGCTGATTGCGCTAATTGATAGGCTTGCTCGAATTCCAAAAGCGCCGCATCCATTCTTCCCTCGTAGGCGTACAACTCGGCAAGAAAATAGTGCAATTCGAGCACGTCCATAGGGCTACGCGATTTAAGCGCGGCTTGATTTTGGGGCGCCAGAACTTTTTCCATGTGCGCGATCGCGCCAGCGAGTGATCCCTTGCGGGCGTCGCAGGCCTTGTGTGGGTCCATCGCCCAATCGTCCGGCTTGGGATACTGCCGCAGGGCTTCTTCGGCTTCCGGCAAGCCAGAGACTAGCAGCATTTGTTTTACGCTGCCACGCGCGGCTAGGGCCAGCGTGCCTTCGGAATCGGCATGCCCGGCGCCCGCGGAGGGAGCGGCCATTATTTTCAAGATGGCAAAGCCTTCGGGTATTTGCGCCACTTCGCTGACCTCTCCGGGCGCAAGATGTTGCAGCGCGTCGCGCAGTTCGGCGCGAAGCTCGGCGGGGGAAAAGTTGCCCATGAAGCCGCCAGCGCTGGCCGTGGGATCGATGGATTTTTCTCTTGCGAGCGCGGCAAAGTCTTCGCCGTTTTTTAGCCGTTGCAGAATTTGCTCCGCACCTTGCCGCGAAGGCACCACGATTATTTCCAGGGGCGTTTCCGAGTGGAGCGCGTCGGAAGAGGTAGTTGTCGAAGCGGATGGCGGAGCGCCCTGAGCGGCGGCGGGGGGCGTCGAGATGAAAAAGAGGGCAACTGCTGCGAAAGACAGGCCCACGCTGGCGAAACGTCCCGGCATGTCTAAACCGTACGCTTAGCAAAAGCGGCTTGTCTATGACAAATCGCGCCGACCGATGGCTTCGCTAAGCATAAAGGCGGTAAATGCCTATTTGATCGCGGAAGAAATTGGCTGGGGCGGAAGGATTCGAACCTTCACCGGCCTCATTAACAGTGAGGTGCCCTACCAGTTGGACCACGCCCCAGCAGCGTCGGCGGCCGAGATGGCAGCACGTCACAAGGTAAGCTCCGCCGCAAAGCGAGGCGGCGAAGGGTAGTAATACGATAACACGGACGCGGGAATCCCGCCGAGAAGAAAAAGTGGGCCAGGGTTAGGGATGTGAGGATCCAACGCCGAACAAAGTGGAAATGCAGCCGGGGAAAGGCGCACGAAGCGAGAAATATGCTGGAAACAACGCCGAGCCAGGAAAGTTTGCGCAGTTGGATGCCTCGTTTCGAAATTTTCGAAATTATCGTTTTCTTGCTTGCGTATGCAGTCCGCGAAAACGAAATTTGTTTTTGGTGCGTGGTTGCATTCCCGAAAGTTTTGGTGGACACTAGCGCGTCACAGACGATCAGATGTGCTGGATGATCGAATGTGTCGAAGGCCGCAGCCGCCGAAATTATCGGGGCGGGCTGGCGATAAAAACGACAAACTGATATGCCCCAGCTTTTTCACCGCAGCGCAAACTCCACCGCGAGGATAAGCATCCTCGCCGTCGTGATTCTGGCGACGCTGGGCTTGACGGCAGTCTTGGGCGGGGTGCGTTCGCCGAATTTTACCAACCAGTATCTGACGCGGGACCAGCCGATCCAGTTCAGTCACAAGCATCACGCTGGTGATGATGGAATTGACTGCCGGTATTGCCACGCTGGCGTGGAGACCTCCGCGACGGCGGGAATTCCGCCCACTAAAACGTGCATGAATTGCCATTCGGTACTGTTCAACAACGTGGGCTATTTGGCCCCGGTGCGCGAAAGCTACAGCACGAATACGTCGATTCAATGGGTTAAGGTGCACCGGTTGGCAGACTATGTGTATTTCAATCACAGCATTCACGTGAACAAAGGTATTGGATGCTCGACCTGCCACGGGCAGGTAAATCAGATGCCGTTGATGTTCCAGGCGAGCACGCTGCAGATGCAGTGGTGCCTCGATTGTCACCGCGATCCGGAAAAGAACCTGCGCGAAAAGAAAGACATTTTCAATATGGACTGGAAGCCGGCACCGGACCAGGCGGAAAAAGGCAAGCTGCTGGCGGCGCAATACAATGTTCGTTCGGTGCGCGATTTGACGAGCTGTTCGACGTGTCATCGTTAGTGCCAATGTGCCGCTGGATGGATTGATGGAATCGTTGCGATGGATGGAATGAGCAAGCGCGAATTTATGGACGAGCATACGCACGAGCATCACGACGCGCACGAACACGGACACGCCCACGACAACGAGTTGCGCATCCTGAGCGCGGCGACGGGCGCCGTGGCGAGTTCGGATGGCGCGTCAACGCCAAGCTCATCAACAGAGCGCACTCTCGATTTGGCCGCAGTCCGGACGAAATTGCATGCGAAAACCGGAAAGCAGTATTGGCGCTCGCTCGAAGAACTGGCGGAAGACCCGCACTTTGTAGAGTTGCTGCAGCGCGAATTTCCGCGGCAGGCGCCTTCGGAGTGGGACGAAGGGGTAGACCGGCGCGATTTTCTGAAGTTAATGGCGGCCTCGCTGGCATTTGCGGGATTGTCGGGTTGCGGCATACCGCCGCGCGAAAATGTAGTTCCCTATGTGAAGCAGCCCGAAGGCCTGGTGCTCGGCAAGCCGCTGTTTTTTGCCACGGTGATGCCGTTTGGCGCGGACGCCATCGGCGTATTGGTGGAAAGTCACGAAGGGCGCCCGACCAAGATCGAAGGAAATCCCGATCATCCCGCGAGTCTGGGCGGCACAAATGCTTTTGCGCAGGCGTCGATCCTGGATTTGTACGATCCGGACCGCGCCCAGATTACGCGGAATATTGGGGACATCCGGAGTTGGTCGCAGTTTGTAGACAGCGCGCAGGCCGAAGCCGCGACGATCAAAAGCACAAATGGCGCGAACTTCCGGATTTTGACCGGGACGATTACTTCGTCGCTGGTGTTGTATCAGATTCAAGCGCTCTTAAAGCTGTATCCGCAAGCTAAATGGCATCAGTGGGAGCCGGCGGTCAGCGATGGCGCACGCGAAGGCGCCAAGCAGGCGTTCGGGCGCTATTTGAATACCGTATATCGCGTGGAAAAAGCGGACGTGATTTTGTCGTTGGACGCCGACTTTCTGGCCAGCGGTCCGGGCAACGTGCGGTACATGAAGGACTTTTATCGCCGCCGGAAATTGAGCGGTCCAGACGGTGGCATGAACCGGCTGTACGTGGTGGAACCGACGCCGACCGTAACCGGCTCGACTGCGGATCATCGTTTGCCGCTTCGCGCCTCCGATGTGGAACTTTTTGCGCGAGCGCTGGCCGCGAAATTAGGGTTGGCCGGTGGCGCAACATTTCCGAGCGCCGAGAAATGGCTCGCTGCAGTGGCCGCCGACCTGCAAAAACACCGCGGCGCTTCTCTGGTGGTGGCCGGCGAGCAGCAAAGTGCGGAAGTGCATGCGTTGGCGCACGCGATTAACGCGACGCTAGGCAACGCTGGGGTCACGGTTTTTCAGACTGAGCCGGTCGAAGCACAACCGGTGAATCATCTGCAGTCGATCACGGACCTCTGCGCGGATATGGACGCCGGGAAGGTGGACACGCTGCTGATCCTGGGCGTGAATCCTATCTACACCGCGCCGCACGATTTTGATTTCGTTTCGAAGATAAAGAAAGTACGCAATTCCGTGCACGTCAGCTCGCACTTTGACGAAACCTCGGCGTACACGCAGTGGCACGTTCCAGAGTCGCATTACTTGGAGACCTGGGGCGATGCGCGTGCCTTTGACGGCACGCTGAGCGTCATCCAGCCGCTGATTGCGCCTTTATATGCATCGCACTCGGCGCGAGAAGTTCTGGCGGCGTTTAGCGACAAACCCGGCGTTTCCGACTACGACGCGTTGCGTGAGAAGTTGAAAGCCGCCAATCCGGGTGCGGACTTTGAAAAGTTCTGGCGCGAGACTTTGAATGACGGCGTGGTGGCAAATTCGGCATTTGCGCCAGTTGCTGACGCGGCAAAATTCAGCCTGGCAAGTTTGCCGCCGGCGAAGGCAATACCAGCCGGCGAACTGGAATTTATTTTCCGACCCGATCCATCGATTTATGACGGGAGATTCGCCAACAACGGCTGGCTGCAGGAATTGCCGAAGCCGTTAACCAAGCTGGTGTGGGACAACGCCGCTCTCGTCAGCGCTAAGACCGCGGAGAAGTTAGAGTTGAATTACACGGTGGCCTCGCGCGGCGGTGAGCATGGGCAAGTGGTTTCGAATGTTGTCGACATATCTCTTTCGGACAGCAAAGTGACGGCGGCAATTTGGACTTTGCCGGGGCAAGCGGACGGTGTGGTAGTTCTGCCGCTGGGCTACGGACGCAGCCGCGCGGGATACACTGGCACGAACCGAGGATTTAACGCTTACGTGGTGCGCACCTCGCAGGCGCTGTTCACAGCTGGCGGCGGCACGATGAAGAAGACGGGCGCCGACTACCCGCTGGCTTGCACGCAATACCACTTCAACATGGAGGGCCGCCAGATCCTCGTGTCTGGAACGCTGCACGAGTATCAGCAAAACCCGAATTTTGCGCACGAGCACGACGAGAAACCGCCTTACGAGGATTCGCTCTACAAGCCGCAGGAATTTCCTTACGCCGGAAAGCCCGCCTGGGCCATGGCCATCGATCTGAACAGCTGCAATGGCTGTAATGCTTGCGTGGTGGCCTGCCAATCGGAAAATAATATCCCGGTGGTTGGCAAAGATCAGGTGATGCGCGGCCGCGAAATGCATTGGATCCGCATCGACCGCTACTACACGAACTCGCTTTCGGCGACGGAGACCGGCAACAAAGAGACGGGTGACCCGTCGCAATACAATGAGTCGCTCGATAATCCCGAAACATTTTTCCAGCCGGTGCCTTGCCAGCAGTGCGAAAACGCGCCTTGTGAGCAGGTTTGCCCGGTGGGCGCCACGGTACACAGCTCTGAAGGCTTGAATGACATGGTGTACAACCGCTGCATCGGGACGCGGTATTGTTCGAACAACTGTCCCTACAAAGTGCGGCGATTTAATTTCTTGCGCTTCCAGGATTGGGAGACGCCGCAGCTGAAGCTGTTGCGCAATCCGGAAGTGACGGTGCGCAGCCGCGGAGTGATGGAAAAGTGCACCTATTGCGTGCAGCGCATCAGCAACGTTCGCATCGAGGCAGACAAACAAAATCGTCCGATTCGCGATGGCGAAATCGTTACCGCGTGTGAATCCGCGTGCCCGGCCGAAGCGATCGTCTTTGGCGACCAGAACGACCCCACCAGCCGCGTGGCAAAATTGAAAGCGCAGCAACGCAACTACACCGTTCTTGGCGAGCTGAATGCGCGGCCACGCACCACCTATCTGGCCGCGGTGCGCAATCCTAATCCGGAGCTGGAGAAGGCATGAGCGCCGCGCAACCACCAGTAAACCATCCGGAGATTCGGCGTCTGGTACCGGTGCTCGCGCCGGGACACACCTACGAATCGGTAACGGAAAAAATCAGCGGTGTGGTGCTGACGCGGCCCCTGGGCTTGGGCTGGTTGGCTGGTTTCGCGCTGGCGTTTTCCCTATTAATGATGCTTACCGTGGCCGTCGCGTGGTTGATTGCTAAAGGCGTCGGAATCTGGGGCATCAACATCCCGATCGGCTGGGGCTTCGCCATCGTCAACTTCGTGTGGTGGATCGGTATCGGCCACGCAGGGACGCTGATTTCCGCCATTTTATTTTTGCTGAATCAGAAATGGCGCACCTCCATCAACCGTTTCGCGGAAGCAATGACACTGTTCGCCGTGGCTTGCGCCGGTTTATTTCCGTTAATTCACACTGGGCGCCCGTGGATGGCGTACTACATGTTTCCGTATCCCAGCACTATGGGGATTTGGCCGCAGTTCCGCAGCCCGCTCATTTGGGACGTCTTCGCGGTTTCGACGTACGGCACAGTGTCACTCCTCTTCTGGTTTGTGGGCCTGATTCCTGATCTTGCCACCCTGCGCGATCGCGCTCCGCACCAATGGCAACGGATGATTTTTGGCGCGTTGGCCATGGGTTGGCGTGGCTCGGCGCGGCATTGGCACAGGTATCAGTCGGCGTATATGTTGCTTGCCGGATTGGCTACGCCGCTGGTGCTCTCCGTGCACACTGTAGTGAGTTTCGATTTCTCGGTGGCCATCGTTCCCGGCTGGCACACCACGATTTTTCCGCCATACTTCGTGGCCGGCGCGATTTATTCCGGTTTTGCCATGGTCTTGACCATCGCCATTCCGCTGCGTGCCGCCTACGGTCTGCAGGATTTCATCACCATGCGGCACCTGGAAAATATGGCGAAGGTGATGCTGGCCACCGGCCTGATCGTGGCCTACGGCTACTTTTTCGAATGGTTCCTGGCGGGATACAGTGGCAACAAGTTCGATATGTTCCTGGTGCAACAGCGGTTTCACGGGCCGTATTCGCCATATTATTTCGCTTTGATTCTCTGCAACATTTTGACGCCGCAGTTGTTATGGATCCAGAAAGTCCGAAGGAATATTCCCGCACTGTTTGTGATGTCGCTGATCATCAACACGGGTATGTGGCTGGAACGTTTCGTGATCGTAGTGATCAGCCTGACGCGAGATTTTATGCCTTCCGCGTGGGGCCGCTACTCTGCGACGGTGTGGGATTACGCAACTTTCGTGGGCACTCTCGGCCTTTTCACCACGCTACTTTTCCTGTTCGCCAGGGCTTTGCCGGCGATTGCCATGGCTGAAATGCGCGAACTGGTGGCGCACCAGACCGAGGAACACGAGTGATGGAACGCAACTAATGGAACAAAGGGCACAACTTTACGGCGTGATGGGTGAGTTTGAGACCGCGCATCAGCTTTTGCACGCTGCGGAGCAGGTGCGCGACGCCGGCTACAAGCATATGGACGCGTACGCGCCATTCCCGGTAGAAGGGCTCTCGGAAGCGTTGGGGCTGGGGCGTAACTTGGTCCCGCTTGTGACGCTCCTGGGCGGTTTGGGCGGCGGTTTGGGCGGCTTTGGTTTTGAATATTGGGTGAACATTGTCAGCTACCCCATGAACATAGCCGGGCGGCCGCTGAACAGCTGGCCGGCGTTTATTCCCGTCACTTTTGAGTTGACCGTGCTGGGAGCGGCGCTCTCGGCCGTCTTCGGGATGATTGCGCTGAATGGCTTGCCGCGGCCACATCATCCGGTTTTCAATGTGCACCGCTTTTTGCGCGCGTCGTCAGACAAGTTTTTCATTTGCATCGAAGCCACCGATCCGAAATTTAATTTGGCGGAGACGGCGCGATTTTTGCATGGCTTGAACGCCCAGCATGTGACCGAGGTGCAGGATGAGTAGGGCCCGGCGTCATCTTACGCGCTTTCCTTTGCTGCTAGCGGCGAGCGCCTGCAGCGTGCTTTTCCTGGGCGGCTGCGACCACTTGCATCAGGATATGGCCACGCAGCCCAAGTACCGGCCGCTATCGCCTTCGGATTTCTTCCGTGACGGCCGTTCGGAGCGCCCGCTGCTCGAAAATACCGTGGCGCGAGGTTCGCTGGCCAACGACGAATTCGTGATTCCCAAGGATTCGAATGCCTTTCCGCTGGAGGTGGATCAAGCGCTGCTCGAACGCGGCCAGGAACGCTTCACCGCGTTTTGCACGCCGTGCCACGGGTTGCAAGGCGACGGCAACGGCATGGTGGCGTTGCGCGGCATGAAGCATCCGCCGAGTTACCACATCGACCGTTTGCGTGAAGCGCCCAATGGATATTTTTACGACGTGATTACCAATGGTTTTGGGCAAATGTACAGCTACGGAGTACAAATCCCGCCACGCGATCGCTGGGCCATCGTGGCCTATGTGCGGGCGCTGCAACTCAGCCGCGATGCGCATGTTTCAGAATTGCCCGCGGAGTTGCGCGAAAAACTTTCTCAAGGAGATTCGGCGAAATGACCGCGCAGGAATACCAAGCTCCTGAGAGCGTCAACCGCCTGCAGAACTCCGCTTTGGCCGTTGGCGCTATCGCTCTGGTTCTCGGATGCTTCCTTGGGTTGCGCGATCCCGAAGCCAAGGATGCTTTTTTCCGCGCCTATCTGATGGGCTACATGCTGATTCTCGGATTTGCCTTAGGTTCGCTGGGACTTCTCATGTTGCAGCATCTCACCAGCGGCCAATGGGGCATTATGATCCGGCGACCGCTCGAATCGGCGACCCGCACGCTGCCTCTCTTGTTAATTTTATTCATCCCGATATTCACGATTGGTATGCAACATCTGTATGGTGCGTGGATGGATCCCGAAAAGCTCAAAGAAGAGCCGCTCTCGCTAATGCAGCAGAGCTATCTCACGCAGAGCCACTATCGCATTCGGGCGATAATCTATTTTGCTTTGTGGCTCTTGCTAGCCTGGATATTCAACCGGTTGTCCCGTCAGCAGGACGTGAATCGCGAAGACCGCGCGTTGCGCCAACGCTTTAAGATGTTCGCTGGGCCGGGAATTATTGCTTACGTTTTCTCGCTGAGTTTTGCCGTGATTGACTGGGTGATGTCCATTTCGCCGCACTGGGCCTCCACGATCTACGGTTTCCTGTTCGTCGCCGGACAGCTCATCTCCTCGATGGCGCTCATGGCCATCATCGTCGTTTTTCTCGCCCACACTGGACCGCTGGCGGGGCTCCTGCAGAAGCGCCATCTATGGCAGTTTGGCGGCCTGCTCTTCGCCTTCAACATGTTGTGGGCGTACTTTTCTTTCTCGCAATTGCTGATCATCTGGTCTGGCAACCTGCCCGAAGAAATCAGCTTCTACCGCACGCGCCTCTATGGCAGCTGGGGCATTGTGGCCGTCATCGTTCTCATCTTTCATTTCTTCGTGCCTTTTTTTCTGCTCCTCTCGAAGGATTTAAAGCGCAACCAGAACCTTCTTCCCAAGGTAGCCATGTGGATGATTTTCATGCGGCTTGTGGACCTATACTGGCTGACGCAGCCGGAGTTTTATCACAACGCCAGTCCACATGCGCTGGACTTCGTTCTACCGATTGCACTGATTGGGCTTTGGCTGGCCTTCTTTGCCTGGAATTTGAAGCGCGCGCCGCTATTGCCGTTGGGCGATCCTAAACTGGCTGAGGCGATTGCAAGTCATGAGCACTGAGCAACACAACACGGGGCACGGCGGAAACCCGCACGAAAATGGCGGTGAGCCGCGGCACGACACGGTGGCGTTCGAAACGCACGACGTACAGGTGCACACCATTTACTGGTACCTGTTTTCGTTGGCGGTGGCCACTATTTTGGCATTCGCTTCGGCCGTCGTGATTCTGCGCGTTACCACCAAGATGGTGGTGGATGCAGATGCGCCCATGCTCCCGATGCGTAAAGAAATGACCGAACAGCAAAGAACAGAACGCGCCTATCCGCCGGCGCCACGTTTGCAAGGCGTGCCGGGTAACGAGATCGATCCCCAGCAGGAATTGCGCGACAAGGTCCGTGCTGACACTCTGGCCAACGAACAATTACGCTGGATCGATCAGAATTCTGGAATCGCGCAGATCCCGGTCAGTGACGCGATGAAATTGATCGTGGAACACGGGGTCCACGGAAGCGCGCCAGTCGCGAAGCCTGCGGACGCGCCCAAAGCGGCGGCTGCGGTCGCGAGTGCGGCGCCGGAGAAAACGAATTAGTGTCATGCGAATGATACGGACCATTGCGACGACGGTCGGAGTTCTGGTGCTGCTTAGCGGGGCAGCCGTGGTGTGCCCACAGTCGGCGCCAAGCAATGTGGGCCCGACCTCGGTGACTATGCCTCCGGCTTTGCAGAACGTGGGATTCGAGCCGACGCTCAATGCGCAGATGCCTCTGGATTTGCCGTTCACAGACGAAAATGGCCAAAGTGTTAAGTTCGGTGACTATTTCGAGCACGGCAAACCAGTGCTTCTGGCCTTCGTGTATTACGGCTGCCCTATGCTTTGCAATCAGGTGGAGCAGGGCGTCGTGGGCTCGCTGAAGATGTTGTCATTTAATCCCGGGCGCGACTATGACGTGGTGTTTGTGAGTTTTGATCCGCGCGAGACGCCGGAGATGGCCGCAGAAAAAAAGAAGAGCGCGCTGGGCCATTTCCAACGTCCTGCCACGGACGGCGGCTGGCACTTTCTGACAGGCAACAAGGAAGCCATCGACGCGGCGGCGAAGGCGGCAAACTTTCGGTACAAGTTCGACGCCAAAAACAATTTATTCTCGCACGCTAGCGGCATTATGCTCCTGACGCCAGACGGCAGGATTTCGCGTTATTTCTACGGCATCGAGTACCCCGGTCGCGATATGCGACTCGGCCTTGTAGACGCCTCGGCCGGCAAGATCGGTTCACCCATCGATCACGCTTTGTTGTTTTGCTTCCAATACGATCCAAGCTCCGCTACTTACAGCACCGCCATTCTCAGGATTGTCCGCCTCGCGGGCCTTTTGACGGTGCTTGGCATCGTGGTGGGTATTCTGGTTTTCCGGCGCCGCGATCTCGCCGCGCCGCAAGGAGCACACTAAGCCGTGCAGTCGCAATTGCCACTTTATCCGGAGCAAGCCTCCAACTTCGCGCCGCAAGTCGATGCGCTAATGGTGTTCATCATCGCGATCTGCGTGTTTTTCGCCGTGGCCGTAACCCTTGCGATCATTTTCTTTCTCTACAAATTTCGCCGCAAGAGCACCGGGGAAATCGGCGTAGCGATTCACGGAGACATGCGCCTGGAGTCCGCATGGATTGTGGTGCCCTTGGTGTTGGCGCTGGCCATGTTTGCCTGGGGCGCAGTGGTGTACGTGGATTTCCGGCGCGCGCCCACGGACACCCTGGACATTTATGTAATCGGCAAACAGTGGATGTGGAAACTGCAACAGCCGAACGGCCAGAGAGAGATCAATGAGTTGCACGTGCCGGTGGGACAAAACGTACGCCTGATCATGGGCAGCGAAGACGTGATCCACGATTTTTCCGTACCCGCATTCCGCGTGAAGATGGACGTGGTGCCCGGTCGCTATAACACGCTGTGGTTCCGGCCAACCAAGACCGGCAAGTTCCATTTCTATTGCTCGCAGTACTGCGGGACGAATCACGCGATCATGGGTGGTTGGGTCACGGTAATGGAGCCAGATGAATACACCGCATGGCTTTCCGGTTCCTCGGGCACGATCGCAAATCCGGTCCTCGCGGGCGAGAAACTTTTTGCGGAGCGGTCCTGCCTCGCGTGCCACGCAAGCGATGGCAGAGGCCGCGGACCGTCGCTGAACGGATTCTTTGGCGGAAAAGTGAAGTTGGCAGATGGCTCCACGGTAACCGCCGACGAAGAATATATCCGCGAATCGCTTTTTAATCCTAGCGCCAAGATAGTTGCCGGGTATCAGCCACTAATGCCTTCGTATCAGGGACAACTGACCGAAGAGCAGACTCTCGATCTGATATCGTACGTGAAGTCTCTGCAAGCGGAACCAGCGCCAAGCACCGGCGCGGGGGCTACGCCAAGCCAGGGTACGCAGACCACGGGAAAGAAATAAGTTATGGAACACGAGATGCCCAAAGTGCACTACTTGAATGCCTCCTATGGCCTCAAGTCGTGGCTGCTGACCACCGATCACAAACGCATCGCACTGCTGTACCTTGCTTCCGTAACCTTCTTCTTTTTCATAGGCGGACTTTTTGCCACCATGATCCGCATCCACCTCTTAACCCCCGGTGGCTTCCTGGTGTCGCCAGAGACCTACAACAAGTTGTTCACCATGCATGGCGTGACCATGGTTTTCTTTTTCCTGATTCCGTCGATTCCAGCGATCATTGGTAATTTTCTTATTCCCATCATGATCGGCGCCAAGGATTTGGCGTTCCCCAAGCTGAATCTTCTCAGCTGGTACATCTACATCATCGGCGGCTGCTTCGTCCTCTATTCCTTTAGCACCGGCGGCCTCGATACCGGTTGGACCTTCTACACACCGCTGAGCAGCATTTATTCGAACTCCGCGGTCACCCCGGCAGTTATAGGAGTCTTCATCAACGGCTTCTCGTCGATCCTGACCGGACTAAATTTCCTGGTCACCATCCACACCATGCGTGCGCCGGGCATGACGTGGTTCCGTCTGCCTCTATTTGTCTGGGCGCATTACGCCACCAGCATTATCTTTGTTCTGGGCACCCCGGTCATCGCCATCACCCTGCTCCTCGCGGGCCTAGAGCGCATGTTTCACCTCGGATTTTTCAACCCCGCTATGGGCGGCGACCCCATCCTGTTCCAGCATCTTTTCTGGTTTTACTCGCACCCGGCCGTGTACATCATGATTCTTCCGGCTATGGGTGTTATCAGCGAAATCATTCCCACGTTCGCCCGCCGGCCGATCTTCGGCTATTCCTTCATCGCCGGCTCCAGTATTGCCATCGCGGTGATCGGCTTCCTCGTTTGGGCGCACCACATGTTCCTCACTGGCGAATCCGTTTACGCCGCGCTGGCTTTTTCGTTGATGAGCTACCTGGTGGCCATTCCTTCGGCGGTGAAAGTTTTCAACTGGACATCGACGTTATACAAAGGCTCAATCTCCTACGATACGCCAATGCTCTACGCCCTGGGCTTCATCGGACTTTTCCTGGTCGGCGGGTTGACCGGCTTGTTTCTCGCCTGCCTGGGGCTGGACATTCATCTGCATGACACGTATTTTGTGGTCGCCCATTTTCACTACATCATGGTGGGCGGCGCGGTGATGGGCTACGTCGGCGGATTGCACTTCTGGTGGCCCAAGATCACCGGCAGAATGTATCCGGAATTTTTGGCGCGTATCGCCGCAGTGGTGCTGTTCGTCGGATTCAATCTCACATTTTTCCCGCAGTTTGTTCTTGGCTACCTGGGAATGCCGCGCCGCTATCATAGCTACCCTCCCGAGTTCCAGGCGCTAAACGTCATGTCGACCGCGGGAGCATCGATTCTTGCGCTGGGCTACCTCCTGCCCATGGTTTATCTGGTGTGGTCGCTAAAATACGGCGCGATCGCGGGGCCGAACCCTTGGCCCGCCACCGGCCTCGAATGGAAAACTGCCTCGCCACCGCCGACAGAGAATTTCGACGTCACACCGGTCGTCGATTGGGAGCCATACGATTTCGAGCATCGCCCGGATTTGGCTTTGGAGCCCGGCATAGGCGGTTTGTTGCCCGCCCACGGCGACGACTGAGTTCTTGTAGCGGCCGCCTTCTGAGGCGGACGTTTTTGTGCTCGCGTTGAGAGGAATAACGCCGTACAGAATTTGGTGATCGGCAGTACGGTGGTCTGCTAGCCGCCGCGAAACGAACGAAAAGAGGAGCACCGCGTGCACCGCACCGGAGAGCTTTACGGACAGTTCGAAACGCTGGAACAGCAGAAAGACACTGCCCAACTTGGCATGTGGATCTTCCTGGTCACCGAAGTTTTGTTTTTCGGTGGCATGTTCTTGACCTACACCATCAACCGCCACGCCTTCAGCGCCGCCTTCGGCATCGGCGGCAACACTCTGGACTTGCGACTCGGCGGCCTGAACACCGTAATTCTGATTATGAGCAGCTTGACCATGGCTATGGCCGTCTGGGCCGCGCAGGTGGGCAAGAAAAAGCGGGTGACCGGTTTTTTGATTGCCACGCTGATTTTAGGTGGCGCATTTTTGGGCGTAAAGGCGATCGAATACAAGCAGAAGTACGATCACCACTTAATTCCCGGGAGCACTTTCAACGTCACTTACTGCGTCAACAATCCCTCTTCCTGTGGTCTGGCGGGAAAACAACTCGAAGATGAGCGGAGAGAGATCGAAGAAGCCATTAAAGCCGAAGAGAACGAAAACCCGGGCAGTGGCTTGATTGCCCTCAATGCCCACGCGCAGCTCTATTTTTCGCTGTATTTCGCGATGACCGGCTTGCACGCCCTGCACATGGTTATTGGCGCCGGCTTATTGCTGTGGCTGATCGCGCAATCGTTCGGCGGACGGTTCGGCCCCGGATACAACACGCCGGTCGAAGTAACCGGTTTGTATTGGCATTTCGTCGACATCGTCTGGATTTATCTATTTCCACTGCTGTATCTGATTGACCGGCACAATTAGCGAGCCAGGAGAACACCGCGTGTCTGATCATATTGCGTCGCCAAAACTTTACGTGGGGATTTTTCTGGCGCTGATGGTGGGCACCGCCCTAACTGTTTTCGCGGCGTACAAAGACCTGGGACCGTGGAATATTGTCGTAGCCTTGGCCATTGCCACATTCAAAGCCACGCTGGTGGTTCTGTTTTTCATGCACGCGAAATACAGTCCCAAGCGCACTCATCTGGTAATTATTTGTGCCGTTTTCTGGCTTGGAATTATGCTCGCGCTGACACTCACTGACTATCATACCCGCCACGACTTTAGCTTTCTCCGCAGCCCTGCGACCACCGTCACGCGATCTGTCTGATTCCCGTGACAGTATTATTGCCAATATTGCCGATGGAAGCTCTCAGAGCGGGTCGCGAGTGCGCGTTTCGGGTGCACCCTTGGGAAATTCGGCCGACTACGAATTAGTAGTACTCCATGTCCTGTGGAAAACTGTTCAGGTAGGAACAGAAAAAGGGGGGAGTAGCGAACCGGCCCAGCCCTCAATCCCCTAAAGGGATCCTCGGCTCGCCTCCCCCACTAACGCTTAGATTGCAACCAGCGAGCCAATCCTAAAGTCTTTGTTTGCAGCGAACTGCCAACTTTTGTCCGCGAAAAAAATGCCCCACCCCCGCAAAATTACTCGTCAGGCAAATCTGGTATGTAGGAAGCATCGGAAAAGTCTTTCTCATCGCCATTTATTGACCCCGTCGAACACATCCTGCTAATGTTAAAAGTTATTCTGGTCGCATTGTCTCTACTGTGCGCCAGAGGCTCCTGTGGAGGGAGCGCTGCGGAAACCATGGGCCTGACTAAACTGGTGGTGAGGGGTGCGCGGCAGCACAATCTTAAAAATATTAGCGTGGAGATTCCGCGCAACTCCCTCACGGTAATTACAGGGCTGTCTGGCTCCGGAAAATCGTCGCTGGCCTTTGACACCATTTACGCGGAAGGGCAGCGCCGCTACGTCGAATCGCTCTCCGCGTACGCGCGCCAGTTTCTCGATCAGATGGAACGCCCGGAAGTAGATGTGATCGAAGGGCTCTCGCCCGCTATTGCCATCGAACAAAAAACCACCACGCGCTCGCCGCGTTCCACCGTTGGCACGATTACGGAAATTTACGATTACCTGCGTGTGGTCTACGCCTCCGTAGGTGTTCCGCATTGTCCCACCTGCGGCAAGGCCATCACGCGGCAGTCCAGCGAACAGATCGTCCAGGCAATTTTGCACGGAGAGCTGTGCCAGCCAGAGGATCGCATCATGATCCTGGCGCCCATCGTGCGCGGACGAAAGGGTGCGTACCGCAAAGAACTCGAAAAGCTCGCGCTGGATGGCTACGTGCGCGTGCGTATCAATGGCGAGTTGTATCCTCTCGACGCGCCGCCTGCGCTCGATAAACGCAAGAATCACACCATCGAAGTGGTCGTGGACCGGCTGCTCGTAAAACAAGGCATTGCCTCGCGCCTCGAACAATCCATCGCCACGGCGCTCAAGCTGGCCTCCGGCCTCGTTACCGTAGCCGTGGTCGGCGGCCAGGAGCATGTTTTTTCCGAGAAGTTGGCGTGTCCGGATTGCGGTATTTCTGTCCCGCAACTCGAGCCGCGTTCCTTCAGCTTCAATTCGCCCTATGGCGCTTGTCCTGCGTGCAATGGTCTGGGCTCGAAATACGATTTCACTCCGGAGAAAGTAATTGCTGATTGGACGCGGCCGCTTTTCGACGGCGGGTTGGGACCGGGATCAAGCAGCGGCATTTTAAAGCGCACATTGGAACTGGCGGCCTACGCGCATGAATTCGATTTGGATACGCCGTTCGACAAGCTCCCGGCGCGTGTGCAAAATATGCTGTTGTTTGGCTACCCGCCGGCGAACGGCAAGTTCGGCGGCGATAGCGCGGCCAAAACCGCGCGCAGCACGAAAAACTTCCGTTTTCAGGGCATCCTGCAATATCTGGAAAGCAACTTCGCCGAATCCACCTCGGATTCTTACCGTGAATGGATGACGCAGTACATGTCCGCAACGCAGTGCGTGGCCTGCCATGGCAAACGGCTGCGGCCCGAATCGCTGGCGGTAAAGCTGGGGGGCTTGTCCATTGCGGACTTCACCGCGCTTTCGCTGCAGTCTGCGCGCGCGGCCGTGGACAAAATCATTGCGCAACTCAGCGCCCGTCACAAAGAAATTGCCGGTCGGCCGCTGGAAGAAGTCGCCGAGCGCCTGGATTTTCTTTTGGCTGTTGGCTTGAGCTATCTCAGTCTGGATCGTTCCGCCGCGACGCTGTCTGGCGGAGAAGCGCAACGCATTCGTCTCGCGACGCAGATCGGTTCGCGCTTGCGCGGCGTCCTTTATGTGCTCGATGAGCCGTCCATCGGCCTGCACGCGCGCGATAACGAACGGTTGCTTGGCTCCCTCGAGCAACTCCGCAACATCGGAAACACTGTGCTCGTCGTCGAGCACGATGAAGACACCATTCGCCGCGCCGACTTTGTGGTAGACCTCGGTCCCGGCGCAGGCAACGCCGGCGGCTATTTGGTTGCGCAGGGAAAGCCAGAGCAGATTTCCGCCACCGCTGCATCGCTCACCGGCCAGTACCTGAGCGGCGCGGCGCGCATCACCATTCCCGAAAAGCGCCGCATTCCGAACGGCAAATCCATACAGATCTTAGGCGCCACAGCCAACAATTTGCGCGATGTGGACATTACCCTCCCACTGGGATTATTGACCGTCGTCACCGGCGTCTCCGGCTCAGGCAAGTCCACGCTGGTGAACGATATTTTGTACCGTGCGCTGGCGCAGAAGCTGTATCGCGCGTCGGAAGCCCCGGCGACGCATCGCGAAATTCTCGGCGTCGAGAATATCGACAAGGTGATCGAGATCGATCAGGCTCCCATCGGCCGTACGCCACGTTCGAATCCCGCCACGTACACCGGAGTCTTTGCGCCGATTCGCGAACTCTTTTCCATGCTGCCGCAATCGCGGGAACGCGGTTACAAGCCGGGGCGCTTCAGTTTCAACGTCAAAGGAGGCCGCTGCGAGGCCTGCCAAGGCGATGGGCTACGCCGCATCGAAATGAATTTTCTCCCGGACGTTTATGTGACATGCGAAGTTTGCCGCGGCAAGCGTTACAACTCGGAAACGCTCGCGGTCCGTTACAAAGGGCATTCCATCAGCGACGTGCTGAACCTGCAATCCGTCGATGCGCTGAAATTACTCGAAAATATCCCGCAAATTCAACAAAAACTCGCCACCCTCGTGGAAGTAGGTCTCGGCTACGTCACCCTGGGCCAGTCCGCTACCACGCTTTCCGGCGGCGAAGCGCAACGCATCAAGCTCGCCCGAGAACTCTCCAAGCGCCAAACCGGCCGCACCCTATATATTCTTGATGAGCCGACCACCGGACTTCATTTCGATGACGTGAGGAAGCTTCTTGATGTATTGCAGCGATTGGTCTCGCTGGGCAACACCGTTTTGATCATCGAGCATCATTTGGATGTCATCAAGCAGGCTGATTGGATCATCGACCTGGGACCGGAAGGCGGTGACGGTGGCGGTCGCATCGTGGTGCAAGGTCCGCCCGAACTGGTGGCGCGCACCAAGAAATCTTACACGGGGCAGGCCCTTCAGCGTGTGCTGAATGTGAATGGGCACGCCAATGGAAATGGCGCCGCTGTCGTTCATCCCAAGAGCCGCGAGGACGCCCAGCAGAATGGTGACGGCAAATGAGTCGCTCGCTGATCCAAGCCGCCATGCCTTCCCGATGCGCGGCCTTTCTTCCGTCTTGCGCGCGGACGCTCTTATTCATAAAGTGAACGGGACACCATGACTGTCTATCCCATCCAGCCGGTTACGCTTACCAATGTTCGGACGTATCCGTTGGCATCGCGTCAGAACAAAGTGAATGTTCGTGACTTCGCCAAACCACCCGGCGCGAACGTTTCGCTCGCCAAATTTCTGGATTCCCTCCCTGCAATTCTCGCCGGAAACGATTTGCGCGACGTGGCTGAGGCGATTCTTCTTGCCAAGCAGCGCGGCAAGGCCATTTTGTGGGGCATGGGTGGTCATGTAATCAAAGTCGGTCTTGGTCCGGTGATCAACGAACTGATACGCCGCGGTTTCGTTTCTGGAATCGCCATGAATGGTGCCGCATTGGTGCATGATTTTGAGGTTGCGCTTTCCGGTGGCACCTCCGAGGACGTCAGTGCCAGCCTGAAAACTGGCGAATTTGGCATGGCCACGGAAACCGGCCTTTTCCTGAACCAAATCGCGGTGACCTCCGCATTTCATGGAATCGGTTACGGCGAGGCCACCGGTAAATTTCTAGCTGGGCGAAAGCTCGCGCCAGAGAACGCCGCCGCATCCATATTGTTGAACGCCTTCAAACGCCGAGTTCCCGTCACCGTGCATCTCGCGATCGGCACGGATATTCCGCATATGCATCCCATGGCCGACGGTGCAGCGCTGGGCACCGCAACGCATCACGATTTCCGCTTGTTCTGCGCCATGGTCGGAAAGATGGACGGCGGAGGCGCGTACCTCAACTGGGGTTCCGCGGTAGTACTACCGGAAATCTTTCTTAAGGCCGTGGCTGTGGCGCGAAATCAGGGCGTGGCTTTGCGCAACATCACCACGGCCAATTTCGACTTCATCCAACACTACCGGCCCTTGCAGAACGTGGTCCGGCGTCCGACCGAGGCAGGAAAGCAAAAAGGCGCAGCGCAGTCGCGCGGTTTAGCCATCACCGGTCATCACGAACTGCTCATGCCCTTGCTCGGGGCGGCGCTCGCCGCCGGTTGGCCCAAGAAATCGAGCCGCGTGAAATAATGGAACCCATGGAAGGCCATTTGCCTCTCAAGCCCGAAGCGCATGCGAGCAAGGACATCGTGGCGAGCCCGCCAGAAGTTCAGGCCGACACGCCGCTGGCTGACGACGTCGAGCCGCAACAGCCAGTGTCGTCGCTCCCCGGAGACCCCATTTCTTACGTTGCGGTTGCGTTAGCGGAACCCCCGCCGCCGTCTTCCTCTTTCACAATTCGTTTGCCGGACGATTTGCGTATCTCTTGGTCTTGGCCGCATCTCCTGGTGTTCCTGTTTGCCGCCGCCGCCAGCCTGCTCGTTGTTCCCACCGTTTTGGCGCTGGTAATCTCCGCATACGTTCACAAAACGCAGCTCCAGATGCAGAACCTATTTTCGAATCCCGGCTTTCTGATTGCCACGCAGGTTTTATGGTTCGCAGTGATATTTCTTTTCCTCTACATCACTCTCGGGGTGCTACGAGACGCTCCTTTCTGGTGGACTCTAGGATGGCGAAAGCTTTCCCTGCGTATCGGCTCGGCAGGCTACAAACCCTGGATGTTTTTTGTCTCGGGAAGCGGCTTGGCCATTTTCGTTGCGCTCGCCAGTTCGCGCGTAAAAAACGCGGAGAGTGCGCCAATCGAGGAATTGTTTAAAGATCCCCACGCCGCGTTGCTGCTCATGGCCATGGCCGTGTTGATCGCTCCGCTCGTGGAAGAAACGGTTTTTCGCGGCTATTTGTATCCCCTGTTCGCCGGAAAGCTTTCCAACCTGGCGGCCCATTTTGGCATGGACTCTGCGCGCTCCGTGCGATTCGGCACCGCCAGCGGCATTCTAATCACCGGGATACTTTTCGGCATGATGCACGGCTCGCAACTCGGTTGGAATTGGGGCTTGGTCAGTTTGCTCACGCTGGTTGGTGTGATCTTCACCTTTGCCAGGGCCCGGACCGGTACAGTTCTAGCCAGCTTCCTGATGCATCTGGGCTACAACTCGTTGATCGCTGTAACTTCCATAGTGGCGACCAAAGGTTTTCAGAGCGGCTTGCCCGGGCATTGAAGCAATTTTTCGGATCACCGTGGGCACGGTAAACTAACAACGTAAGCGAAATCGCGAGGGTGAGAGCCGCATGTACGTGGCACAACCAATTGCCTGGACGGAAGCAGGGGTCGTGATGCTGGACCAGCGACGCCTCCCTGCCGAAGAAATCAGCTACACCTACACGGACTATCGCGATGTCGCCAAAGCCATCCGTGAAATGGTGATCCGTGGCGCGCCCGCGATCGGCGTCGCCGCCGCTATGGGAGTTGCGTTAGCCGCGCGGCATTCCCCGGCCAAATCCGTCGCCGAGCTCCGCGCTGAAATGCCGGCCATCTACGATCTCCTGGCGAAGACGCGGCCCACCGCCGTAGATCTCTTCTGGGCGCTGGAACGCATGGACCGAAAATTTAATGAGCTCCTCAGTGCGAACGCGGATCTCGACACCATTCGACGAGAAATGGTCGCAGAAGCCAAGCTCGTCCACTTGGAGAAAAAAGCCACCGATGAAGCCATCGGTCGATTCGGCGCCGCCTTCATGCCGAAGGAAGGTCTGGTCATGACACAGTGCAATGCCGGCGCACTGGCCACCGCGGGCATTGGCACGGCGCTCGGCGTGATTCGTGTGGCGGTGGAGCAAGGGAAAAACCTGCACGTTTTGGTGCCGGAAACGCGCCCCTATTTGCAGGGCGCCCGGCTTACTGCCTGGGAACTGCTGAAGGGCGGCATTCCGTTAACACTTATCACCGACAATATGGTGGGCCATTTTCTGAAAACCGCTCAGGTCAAAGCCATCGTTACGGGCGCGGATCGCATCGCCGCGAACGGAGACACCGCCAACAAAATCGGCACCTATCAAATAGCCGTCCTCGCGAAAGAAAACAACGTACCGTTCTATATCGCAGCTCCAATTTCCACGTTCGATCTGGCCATTCCGGACGGCGACAGCATTCCAATCGAAGAACGCTCCGCGGAAGAAGTAACCCACATTCAAGGCGTACGCATAGCACCTGACGTGCCCGCTGCGCATCCCGCCTTCGATGTCACGCCAGCGCGTTACATCGCTGGAATTATCACAGAACGCGGCGTGGCGCACGCCCCCTACGCCGAAGCACTCCGCGATTTGGCAACAACTCCGCGGCCCGCTCTCTCCACCGCGCACTAGCGCAAAGCGCGACCTCGAATTCTTGAGGCTCTCTCGACCGGTTCTCAAGCGATGGTCGCACGTTCTTACTGCGCTTATTGCTGTGCCAGTTGGGCGGTTGGCGCCGCTAAGCCGGATTTTTGCGTGGCATACCCGAGTATCGCGCCCACGATGGTCCCAGGTATCAAAATCTCGACGTAGTGCGCATGCTGCATGTACGCCACCAGAAACGCCAGTGCAAAACCAACCGCCGCTCCAAACCCTACGCCCGCCCCCACCGAACGCACCTTAAGCGCGAAAATCCCGGCGAGTATCCCGACCACCGCATCCTTAATCATCGAGCCCATAATAATTTGCATCAGCATTGCGCGAACTTCCGGCGTGAACCACGAAGTCCCCCCATCCAGCGCCCCAAGAACGGCCCCCAGCACCAACCCCACAATGATTTTTTTCATCGTAGCCTCCGACGACCTCTTACCGTGCCTGTATTTGCGGGGATTCTACTCAGGATTGTAGTCAGAGACAAGCGCGCAAACCGGGTTCTCGGCTTCGCGTTTTTATTTCGGATGCCGAATCCGCTCGGCCAGGTTTCGCGCACGCTGCCGCGCAATATCCACCAGGTGCGTGTCCGCTGCAATCTGATCCAGCAGTGGCAACAATGTTTGCGGCTCCGGCAGCAGCCCCCGTGTGTAGTCGGCGTCGCATTCGAGTAGCGCGTCGTTGATTCCCAGGCGATCGTACTTCATGCGGCGCGTCAGTAGCTCGAAGCTTTCCTGTTGTCTGGCCAGGCCCTCGAAGATTTGCAGCAACTGCGTCGCCGCGGCGTTCAGCGTGTAATTAAATTTCGTTTCGTAAGTGGTCGCGCCCTGCTGCCAGCGGAACGTTTTTTCACCCAGGCTGGCGATCTTGCGATGCACGTCTAGATCCTGCCCTTGGAAATGGTTCAACTCCCCAGCCAACGCGAACATCTTGGCGCGCAGCGGTGCCCCCACGGCAAACGGTGTGGACCCCGCATCGTCATCCAGCTGCCGGATTTCATAAGTGGCGTTGTCCGAATTCTCGTGCACCACAATCTCAATCAGTTCCGGCGTGCTCGATTTGAATACCCGGCGGAAGGTAATCTCGGCGCTATTGCCCGACGCCACATTCTTCGCCCCCGCCTGTGTCGCGCGCGCATCTGCGGGTGGTGTCGCGCTAGCCGCAAAAAAAGCGCCACATGTCCGCAAAACTACTCCAATACCCAACAGGATGGACCACACGCGGAATCTCATCGATCGATTACGATGCGCGGCACAGCGAGAGGTGTTGCTGCGGTTGTCGCCACCGCCGCCGCGCCGGCAGCGCTGTTCGTGGCCGAAGAGTTGCGCCGCCGCGAAACCATCTTGGCCAAATCTCTGTCTTCCGGCAGTGCGTAACGCGCACGCATCTGCTGCGCCTGCATGTGACAAAGCGCCACCGCCAGTGCATCCGCGGCATCCGCGGGTTCCGGAATTTCCGTCATTCGCAACAACGTCCGCACCATCACCTGCATTTGTCGCTTGTCGGCGTTGCCATACCCCGCCACCGAAGCCTTTACTTCGCGCGGCGAATAACTGTGCACCGTCACTTGATGCTGCGCCGCCGCCAGCAGCACCACCCCGCGAACTTCCGCAAGCCGCAGCGCGGTGCGTACGTTCAGCGCGCTGAAAATCCCCTCCACCGCCAGCGCGCGCGGTGAAAACTCCTCAATCAATTTGCACAAAAGCGTGTGAACTTCCTGTAAACCAGCGCCCAGCGATTCCTGCTGCCGCTTGGCGGTGATCCGTAACGCGCCATAATGCAACAGGCGGCAGCCGCGCCCGTCGCTCTCAATTACCCCATAACCCGTCGGCCCCACCGCCGCCGGATCGACCCCCAGCACGCGGAAACGGGTTCCGCTATGGGCCCTGTAGCTAACCGTATTCTCTTCACTTGGATTCTGGGAATTCACTTCCCAAGTCTACGGCCAAGCGCCCCGCCAAGCCACAGCTTTGTAACACCGCGCTATTAATTCGAAACGCCGCGAACCGTCCACCACAAAAAAAAAGACCACCCGGAAATATCCAGGTGGCCGCAAACCGTATTTCCGATTCAGCTAGCCTGCTACCGCCGCCTGAATCTCCGCCTCATCGATGTCAAAATTCGCGTAAACGTGCTGCACGTCGTCATGCTCTTCCAGTGCTTCCACCAGCCGCACCATCTGCGTTGCCTGCGCCCCGGTCAGCTTGATGTAATTCTGCGGCACCATCGCAATTTCTGCAGACTCCGCCGTAATTCCCGTCTTGGCCAGCGCTTCCTTTACTTTGTCTAGCGCCTCCGGCGGCGTCACCACGTACCAACTGGATCCATCATCCTTCAAATCTTCCGCGCCGGCTTCCAGCACCAGGTCCAGCAGCTTGTCTTCGCTGGCAGCTTCTTTCGCTATGGAAATTTCGCCTTTACGGCTGAACATCCATCCCACCGCGCCAGTCTCCGCCATATTCCCGCCGTTCTTTCCCATCAGATGGCGAAACTCACCCACGATGCGGTTGCGGTTCGTGGTCACCACTTGAATCAGCATGCCCACGCCGCCCGGTCCATATCCTTCAAACGTCGCTTCTTCGTACTGTTCGCCTTCCAGTTGCCCGGTGCCGCGCAGGATAGCCCGTTCCACGTTGTCGTTCGGCATGTTTGCGCCCTTGGCCGCTAGAATCGCGGTGCGCAGCCGTGGATTAGAGTTCGGATCGCCGCCGCCGATACGCGCGGCAATGCTGATTTCGCGGATGATGCGCGTAAACACGCGGCCGCGTTTCGCATCCGTCGCGCCCTTCTTATGTTTAATCGTGGCCCATTTTGAATGCCCGGACATAACACATCCTCTTCGTCATGCGCGACCGTGACACGGTCTACATTGGGAATTTCACGCGAACCCGCAACAATCCTGCCATTTCCACGGAATCACGCGTGCTGTGCGGAGACCTACAGGCGTACCGCGGAAAATCCCTGCGGAACCTCCAAAGTTTAGCACAGCCCCGCAACCCGCGAAACCGGGTATACTTTCGCAGGGCATCTTCTTGCGTTCCGCATCTCCGCCATCCAACGCTCTCAAATCGCCCGGGCTCGCTATGCCTCAGCGCCGCTACCGCGTCCTTGAGGTGGCCACCCATCCTGTTCAATACGCCTCCGCCAACTTCCGCGAAATGGCGCGCCATCCGCGAATCGATCTTTCCGTCGCCTATTGCAGCTTGCGCGGCGCCGAAGCGGGCCACGACCCCGAATTTGGCCGCACCGTGCAATGGGACGTCCCGCTCCTCGACGGCTATCCATGGGTTCAAGTGCCCAATCGCGGAGATGGCGGAGAATCCTTCTGGGGACTCTGCAACCCCGGCCTCTGGAAGCTCATTCGCTCCGGCAATTTCGACGCGATCATCGGCTTGACCAGCTATCGCCGCGCAAGTTTTTGGATTACTTACCTTGCCGCCCGCAGTCGCGGTATCCCATTTATTTTCGGCACCGATGCCTCCACCATCGAACCTCGCGAGAGCCGTCCTTGGAAGCTTTTTCTCAAACGCCGCGCCTGGCCTCTTTTGTTTCGGCTCGCCACCCAGGTGCTCGTCGTATCCACGCCTGGTCGCGAGATGATGCAGTCTCTGGGCGTACCCCCTGACCGCATCGCCCTCCTGCACAATACCGTCGACAATGCCTGGTGGCTCTCCGCTTCCGACGCCGCAGACCGCTCCGCCGTGCTCGCATCTTGGGGGATCGACGCTACCGATCCCGACGAGCGAGTTATCGTTTTCTGCGCCAAACTCCAGCCATGGAAACGTCCCCTCGATTTGCTGCACGCCTTCGCAAAAGCTGCACTTCCCAAGACTTCGTTAATCATCGCCGGTGAAGGTCCTCTGCGCCCACAAATGGAATCAGAAGCCGCCACGCTCGGCGTAGCTGATCGCGTCCGATTCCTCGGCTTCGTCAATCAGTCTCAGCTGCCCGCAATTTACTCCGCCTCTGATCTGATGGTTCTCCCCTCCGAGTACGAACCCTTTGCCATGGTCGTCAATGAAGCCATGCTTTGCGGGTGCCCGGTAGCCGTCAGCGACCGCGTCGGCGCGGCGAAAGATCTCGTCGCTCCGGTAGCTCCTGATTTCATTTTTCCCCACGATGATGCCGCGGCTCTCGCCGATAGGCTGTGCCGCATCTTTTCCGATCTTGCGCGTCTGAAATCCCTGCGCAGCGCGGTTCGCAAGCGCATGGAGACCTGGTCGCCCCGTGAAAATGTCGCCGGAGCGCTCGCGGCGATTGACCGCGCTCATGCCGCCAAGCGCAAATTTCCTGGTGCGCCGCTGGTGGCCAATTCATCGGACCACGCCGAATCTATCGCCTCGCACCAAACTTCCGAATGAAGTTGCTCATCTATTCTCACTTTTTTGCGCCCAGCATCGGCGGCGTGGAGACCCTGGTGCTGTCGTTGTCCCGCGGCCTCGCCGCACTCCGCGACGGGAGCGGCATTCCTGAAGACGAACCTCGGTTTGAAATCACGCTCGTCACGCAAACTCCCGCCGAGACTTACGATGACCGTGTCTTGCCATTCCGCGTCATCCGCCGTCCCAGCAATCTTCAGCTTTGGCGTTTGATTCGCGCCACCGACGTTCTTCACGTCGCCGGCCCGGCGCTAACCCCGCTGATCTTTGGTTTGCTCGCGCGCAAACCCGTGGTCGTCGAGCATCACGGCTTTCAAACCATCTGCCCCAACGGACAACTATTGATCGAGCCTGCCGGAACACCCTGCCCAGGACACTTTATGGCTGGCCACCACAGCGTCTGCTTGCGCTGCAACTCCTCGCAGGGCTGGCTCGTTTCCGCAAAACTCTGGCTCCTCACGTTCGCGCGGCGCTTCCTTTGCGCGCGCGTGGCCGCCAATATCACTCCCACACGATGGCTTGGGCAACTCATTCGAATTCCGAGGTCGGTTGCCGTTCCGCATGGCGTTGTTGGACTTCCCGATGCCACTGTTCCACGTGGAACTGACACACTTCCCCGACGCACAGCGTCAGTTCCGCAGGAATCCGCCGCTTCCGCTACCTCATCCGTCGATTCGCCATCCGGGAACCCGCCGGTGATTGCCTTCCTCGGCCGCCTCGTTACCACCAAGGGCGTTGCCACCTTGCTAGAAGCCGTACAAATACTCCGGCGCGCCAGTAAAGTATTCACCGTGCTCGTCGTTGGCGATGGACCTGAACGCCGGGCCCTCGAAGAATCGACCAACGCATCACAGCTCGCGGGTATCGTGCGTTTCACCGGCCGCCTGAGTGCCAGCGAATTGGACGCCGCGGTCGCGTCGGTCTCGATAGTCGTGGTCCCGTCGCTCGGCGGAGAAGTATTTGGCTTGGTCGTGGCGGAAAATATGTTGCGCAGCTTGCCGGTGGTCGCCTCGGATCTCGGCGCTTTCGTGGAAGTTCTCGGCGACGCCGGCCTTACGTTTGAAACCGGTAACGCCTCCGCGCTCGCGGAACAATTGGCGCGCCTCCTGGATGACCCTAATCTTCGCGTCACCCTCGGTAAGCGAGCCCGTGAACGCGCCACCCAATTCTGCGATTTTCAGCTCATGCTCGCCGCCCACGAAAAAGTCTATCGCGATGCCCTCATCCGCTAGCCGTGAATCGCGGCGCTCCCTTGTTCAGATGCGCGCCAAATATAGAAGACAGAGACACTGTTCACCCTGAGACCTCTCCTTAACCCTTGCGGTCGTTGCGGCCCCGTCCGGATTTATTTGTGAAACAGCCTATAAAAAGCTTCGCTCCAGAGGTCCTCTTTCTTTTCCGAGCCTCGCGTGCTACGCGAATGCTACTTCCGTAAATCGTCGCCCTCGGCCATAATTCAGTATCCGTGCAACCCATCTTAGGTAATTTGCGGGTCTCGGCCTCCACCGGCAATCTTCGGCGTAACCCGCTGTATCTAATCGCATTTTTGATTTTTTTCGTCTACGCTGCCAATAAGCTGGCTGACTACGTTATTGGCGACGACATGAACGGTCTGGCTTACGTCGCTCTGACCGTAATCGTCGGAGCCAGCACCGTGGCCATGCTCAACAATTGGCGGAACGGCCTGTATCTTTTCCTCACCTGGCTCTTATTCGAAGACCTCGCCAGAAAATATCTCGGCAACAACATGGCCATTTATTTCGGCAAGGATTTTCTCGTTGCCATCGTTTACATGGCCTTCTTCATCGCCTGGCGCGACAAAAAAGTAGCCACCTTCCGCTTCCCTTTCCGTGTTCCCTTGTTGCTGTTCGTTTGGTTCGGCATCATGCAAGTCTTTAATCCCGCGGCCACCAGCATTTTTTATGGTTTGATGGGCTTCAAGCTTTATTTTTACTATATCCCGCTGATGTTTGTCGGCTACGCGCTGATCGACTCCGAGAAGGACTTGCGCCGCTTGTTCGCCATCAGTCTTGGTTTAGCTGCCGTCATCTCGGCGCTCGGTATCGCTCAGGCTATTCTGGGTCATACTTTTCTGAATCCCGCGCATCCCGCCGCCGACATTAAGGATCTCAGCCAGCTCTACCGCGTGGCGCCAATATCCGGGGTCATCATTTACCGGCCAACCTCGGTCTTCGTCAGCGACGGCCGTTTTAGCGCGTACTTGATGCTTGCTCTTCTAATTGCCATCGGTTTCGCTGGCTACCTGGTGTTGCGTAGCCGCCGCGGACGCCTCCAGGCGTTTGCGGGCCTCGTCCTTGTCATTGGCGCGGTCGCCCTCACAGGTTCCCGGGGAGCCTTAATTTGGGGAGTTTTCAACGCCGTTGCTGCGTCTGCGGCATTTTTTTGGGGCGCTCCGTGGCGCCAGGGCGAAGCCATGCGCATTGTGCGAACCGTGCAGCGCGTCCTCTTGGGAACCACCGTTGCCGTGGTGATTTTACTCTTTACTTTCCCCGACGCGCTGCTCGACCGCTTTACGTTTTACAACGAAACATTGTCGCTCGATAGTCCCTCCAGTGAACTTGTCTACCGTGCCCGCGACTATCCTCTCCAGAATTTCCTCGCCGCTTTCGATGCCCCACGCTGGCCCTATGGCTATGGTTTGGGTACTGCCTCCTTGGGCACGCAGTACGTCGCGCGCATCATGCATGCCGCCCCCATGGGGGTCGGCGTCGAGAGCGGCTACGGCGAAATCGTTCTTGAGCTCGGCATCGTCGGTTTGGTGCTGTGGCTGGTCTTGAGTTTCTCGATCGTTTTCTCTACCTGGAAAATCGTCAAAAAAATGCGCGGTTCACCGCTCTTTCCGCTGGCGTTCGTAATTTTCTGGTATTCCTTCATGGTCCTTGTCCCGCTGACCTACAACGGTCTCAACACCTACCAGAACTTCGTCATGAACGCTTATCTCTGGCTGCTCATCGGAGTCTTGTATCGCCTTCCCACCCTCAAGCTCATGGCTCAGGCATCCGGCGAGTCCGCAGGCGCCTCCATCCGTCAGATACCCACCGGGACGCATTGAATTGCGCGCTGACTTGCCTGCGAACTTGCCCGTGAATCCGCCAGGTAATCTGCCTGCCCGCTCGAACATCGAGTCGCGTGACCGCTTGCGTCTCGCCGTTGTCTCCCCCTTCCTCGATCGCCAGCACGGCACGGAACGCGCTCTCTCCGAAGTCCTCGAACGTCTCGCGCGCAGCTACCCCTGCGAGATACATCTCTTCGCTCAACAAATCGCCGGCCTCGAAGTCGGCAGCCCCAACGACCGCGATCCCTCGCCAGGCTCCCGCATTATTTGGCATCGCGTCGCCACCCTACCGGGTCCGCATCTTCTGCAATTCTTGGCGTGGTTTTTTCGCAACCGTACAGCGCGGCAAAAAGCTGCCCGCCGGTCCGGTGTGCCGTTTGACTTGGTTCTTTCCCCAGGCATCAACTGTTCCGACGCCGACGTCATAATCGTCCACGCCCTGTTTCACAGCCTGCGCGAACTATCTCGAAACTCGCCCTCCCCCGCCGGCATTCTCCGCAATCTGCACCGCAAAATTTACTATCGCTTGCTAACCCAACTCGAAACCAAACTCTATCGCAATCGCGCAGTCTCTCTGGCCGCCGTCTCGCCGCGCACCAAAGCCGACCTGGCGCGCTACTTTCAGCGCGAAGATGTGCAAATCATTCCGAACGCGGTGGACGCCAAGGTGTTCTCCCCAGAGGCTCGTCTAGCACGCCGCCCAGAAGCGCGCCATCGTTACGGATTCGCCGACGATCACTTCGTCCTGCTCTTGCTCGGCAACGATTGGACCGTCAAAGGCCTTCTCACTCTGCTCCACGCCCTGTCCCTTCTCCCGCAGCTCCCGCTGCGCCTACTCGTCGCTGGCGCCGACACCGTCGAACCATTTCGCCAGTTGGCCGCAAGTCTTGGCGTGCTAGATCGCTGCCGTTGGGAGCCGCCCTCCCCGGATGTCATGTCCTTTTATGCCACCGCCGACGTTTACGTCAGCCCCAGCCTCGAAGACTCCTTCGCCATGCCCGTCGCCGAAGCCATGGCCTGCGGTCTCCCCGCCATCACCTCCACGCTCGCCGGCATCTCTGCCTTCGTCGAAGACGGCGTCAACGCCTTCGTTCTCGCCGATCCCAAAGATTCCCATGCCTTGGCCGCCCGCCTCCGCTACATCTATGCGAACATAGCTCTCAGGCAACAAGTTGCCTGCGCTGCGGCCTGCAAAGCCCGCGAATGGACCTGGGACAACACCGCCGCTCAGGTTTGGCAGTTACTCAGCGCCGCGCGCACAAAAAAATCTGAAAAATAATTTTCTATCGGAGAAGCCGCATGGACGATGACCGCCACGTAAGCACTCTTAGCCGCGCCCTCCGCGGCCTGGCAGCGCTGAATCTAAACGCCCTCCGCGTCTTCTTGACCAGCGGCCCCGCCAGCGCCGCGCAATACGTCACTTACACCCATCGTATGTACACCGGCTTCGGTCTCCCGTGGCTATGGAGCGGCCTGCCCTGGCGCAACGATCTCACCGTTCCACGAATCCCCGTCCAACAACTCTTCCCGGAGATCGATTTCACCCATTCTCCGGCCCTGCTTCACCCTTTTCCCCGCACCCTAAGCACACACCCTCACGAACTAATGATCCTCGCTCACGTTGTAAATTCTCTGAAGCCCAAACGCGTCGTTGAATTCGGCACCGCCGAAGGCCGCACCGCCCTCAACATCGCTCTGCATCTCCCCGAAGACGGCGAAGTCGTCACCCTGGACTTCCCCCCCATCCCCGGCCAAAACGAAGTCGGCTTCTACTATTGGGATCAGCCTCTAAAAAGCAAAATCAAACAAATCTTCGACGGCGTAGACACTTGGGACTCCACCCCCTACCACGCCTCCGCAGAAATCGTCTTCTGCGATGCCTGCGACCAGCCCCAGGGCCTGGCGGCGGAGACCGCCCAAGCCTTTAAAGTCGTAAAGCCCGGCGGCGTAATCTTCCGCCACGACTACAGCAGCGCCCAAGGCCCCACCCATTTCTGGAACGCCCTCGCCAAAGAACTCCCCGTCAAACACCTCGAAGGCACCACCCTGCTCTGCCTTCGCGTCCAAGATCAATCCACCTACGACAAAATGCAAAAAATGGCCGCCTCCGGCCGCGTCATCCCCGCCTAATCGGTAGAATCCGTCGTAGGGGCACGGCATGCCGTGCCCGCCGCTTCAACCCAGATAAATCCCTACTTCGCCCTTCGCCCCTCCACTGCCTTCCGCGTAGCCTCCAAGGTAAACCGCAGCGTCTCCCGCGGAATGCTCGTGACAAACGGCCCCACCAGCCATCCCAGCCCCGTGGGAATCCCCCGCGTCAAGGAAGCCACCTCGCTCTGCACATACACCCCGCCATCCGCCTGTTCCACTCGCCACCAGGTCTCCATCTTCCACAAAAATCCGTCATCATCGCCCGGCTCTTTCGAACGCTCCGCGGCCGACCCAGCATCCTCCACTTCCGCTATTCGCACCGCTGAGCTCCGGCTATGCGCCAACCCCGCCGCATCGCGAAAGTAGTTCACCTCGTGCTCCGTATCCAACACCACCGTAATCACCTTGTGCCGCCGAAACCGTAGATACACCCGAAAGTGCCCGCCATCCCGCGAGATCACCTTTGACCGCTCCACATCTGGCGCATAATAAACCGCCTGCCGGTCGTAATCTTGCAACACCGCCAAAACATCGTCCACCGACGCGCCCGGAATAAACACCACCCCCACCCAGTGATGAATCAGCCCACCCGGACACGCAATCGCCGAAGCGCCATCCATCGTCTCCAGCTTCTGCACCTCAACGTCTCCCCGTCGCAACCGCTCATAAGCCGCCGCCCGCTCCTCCTCCGGCAACCCATCAATCCACAACAACCCTGTCCCACGCTTCAGCTCGAAATCATTCCGCGCATCCGTAGCCCGCACGTACCGCGCAAACGCCGCAGCCGTATCAGTCCCAAGCCGCAAGTTCCCAGCGCACGCCGGCGTCGCCGTAACCAACCCCACCAACAGCCCCACCGCAACCCACCGTTGAAGCCACCTGCTCTTTACCCCGACCCTGTCGGGGGAGCGGACGCCGTCTGTCACAACTCTCCGCTCGCTCAGTCGCCCACTGCTTGGCGCGGCCCTCAGCCCATTCCGTCCTCCCCCCAACCAGCGCCGCAAGGCGCGGCACAGGTTAGCCCAGCCCGAAAGGGCTGGGTCTCCGTAACCCAACATCACCGAGCGCCGGAGGAGCGACACATGCTCCAAGCAGCCCATGCCGACCCAATTCCGAGTTGCGCAGGCATCTTGCCGACGTCTTTCCCCGCAACGATCCTCAACTGTGACGGAATTTTCGGACACCCTAGAACGCTCCCTCAAGACGCTAATTCAGTCGTATGTCAAACAAAAATAAGGCATTATAATCCTGCTGCCAAGACACCCGTGTTCCATACCCCGTCCAGAATGCACGAGCATAGCCCAATACCAAACAAAAAGCCCCGACCAGAGCCGGGGCCTATCACCAACATCTGCCTATCTATCTAGAGGGAAGAAAAGTGGCGGGTTGGGTAGCTCGCACACGACCCCTTGCGGAGCCGCTGTCCCCGCGCGGCCCCCAACCCGTTCCTCAGACCTTACGCGCCCCCACCCGTCCTCTCAATGGGCCGCCAGACTCATTCCACCCGGTACCAGGGTTGTAGTACACCTCGCCTCCGGCGGCCCAAATCACCAGTACTCCTCGCCGCCGTATGTAGGTGCCGGACTTTAGTCCGGCCTGGCTCATTTCCTCCGGGCAATCCCTCTCTCGCCGCCCACCTAAAACGTAGCCTCCAGCTGCAACTCCCCAATCATCTTCTCCAGCTGTTCATTCGCCGCATCCCGCTGCGCCTCGGTATCCCTGATTTTCTTCCGCAGCGTCTCGAGCTGCGTCTCCTGCTCGTCCAGTTGCCGCGTATATCGCTGCAGCAGCGCCTTCTCCTCCGCGCTCCCCCGCAACGCCTTCATGTTCTCCCGCAGCCGCCCCTGATCCTCCACAATCCGGTCGATGTCCCCCTGCCGGTCAGCCATCTCTTGTTCAAATCCTGCCACCACGGTTTTCTGTGCTGTGATCTTACCCAGCGCCGCCGCCATCTCCGCGCTTACGCTTCCGTCTTGTATAAATAACGCAATCTGATTGCTCTCCAGATCCCCTAACTGATAGGTGTGCTCCAGCGGCTGCACCTCTTCAATCGGGAGCGACGCTGTCGCCTTCGCCGCGATTTCCATCTTGAAGCGATACAGCCCCGGCGCCCTCTCTTCCGGCTCCTTTGTTCCGGGCACCAACTTCGCGGAAGAGTTCACCGGGTATTCGATCACTAATGTTCGTGTCGTGTCGTCTTGATTCTTAACCGTGTACACCGTCTTCTCGTGCAGTTCGCTGACCTGTGTCAATATCCCTTTGGAGATTTTCACCCGGGTAACATGCTGTGGCTGCGCGCTTTTTTGCGCTGCCACCAAAAGTCCCAAATCCGTCGCGTACGAAAGCAATCGCCGGTCTCCCGGCTTGATCGCATCAGTCAAGCCCTCCCCGGCAAAGACTTCATTTTCCAGCACGCTGAAGCTCCCGCCATCCAGCATCAAGTTGCTCGTATTCTTCAGCCACAGCGCTCGCAGCGGCCGCCCCGACCCTCTAGCTCCTGCCCACAATGAAACCTTTTCCACTTCAATATCGGTTTGCGCAATTGGTACCAGCGCCGACTGATTTTTCTTCAGCGATACTCGATCCTTCAATTTATATTCAAAAAGATCGCCCAGTCCCTGGCCACTGGCCGCGGCTGCAACCATCACGCGCGCTTCCTCTAGAATCGCTTCGGAATAGTTGGTGTCGGCCCTGAATGTTCCTCCTCCTACTCCACCTCCCGAGCCGCTGCCGATCCCGCCTCCCACGTGCGGCCGCTTCGCCACCCCGCGCAATCCCGCAGTACCAGCGATTGACGCCGACTCCGTGTTTACTGTCGGGTTTCTGGCCGATACCTCAATCGTGGAGCTCGCGGCACCAACCTGTAATTGTGAGTTCACGGTATTTTCACCGGGCCCGACGTTAATCTGGGAAATCACAGTTTTCTGAAAGCCGAGGGACTGCGCTTCCACGCGATAACCTCCTACTGCCAGCGAAGAAAACGAATACAGCCCCGAACTGTCCGTGGTCGTCTGCGCCACTACATTATCGTTCTCATCCTTCAGCACCACAGACGCTCCACCGATTGCTGCACCAGACTGATCCGTAATCGCCCCACTTAATCTCCCATTTCCGCCGGACAGTGCCGAAGAATGCGTCTGCGGCGAAAGTTGCACGCTTTCCGGCAGCGGCACCACTGGACGCCGCCCATAGAATGGCTCCGAAAGCTGCTGAATAAACGAATGCGGCGCCCCAGCCACCAGCGACAACTCCACGTCGTTCCAATCTTCGCCCACCGTGTTATCTACAATCGCCCAGCCCTGCAGCAGCGGTTTCTTATCACTCTTCGTCGGCAACACAATGCGGTAGGTCGTCTTCCAAATGGGCACTTCGCTGATGTAACTCACATACAGTTTGCGTTCCCCGTTGCCCGTCGTCGAAATTGTCATTCGTCGCACATCCTGATCCCTCGAAGAAGCGATCAGCCCCAGATAGCGTCCCACTTCTATCTGCAAATCTTTGTCCGCAATCCGCACGCTGGTGCTGGGATTTAAATCCACCGTTCGTACTTCCCCGGAATCGCTGATCAATGAAATCTCATCCGTCTCCACCGTCCAATTCGTGGCGTTCCGCGTTTTCCGTTCCACGCTCAGTAGCTTTCCTGATAGCGCCGGGCCCGTACCGCTGCGCACCTCCACTCGCGCACCGCGCAACGCCCCCAGAAACTCCGAAACCGTCGGCCGCTCTCCCAAAGCCAGCCGCAACGTCGCCAGCCGCCTCGCCAGCGGCGCTTCGGAGTTGTAGTCCACCCCGCTGATTCGTCCGCCATCCAGATCCAGTACCGTCAACGACTTCAGCACGTCGTTCAGCTGCGCGCTAGTGAAATCAATGTGTACGTCCTGGCTTCCGCGCACATGTCCCAAATGCTCAAAGTAACCAACGCCATTTTTGTACAGCACCACGCGCCGCACCGGCAGCTTCTCCGTCGTCTCCGTCGTGCCACGCACATCGCTGGCGGCAGCATCGCGTCGCACCTCTGGCGCGGTATTTTTCGTAGTCGACGCGGGATTTTTTTGTTGAGCAGAAAGAAATGACGTGGATACCAGCGACAGCACTAGCGCAGCCAAGGCACGTTTCATCACGACCTCCGCCAAGCGTTACGGTTATAGACTTGTCAATCCAGATGCAATCTATCACCGATGCGTTGTTTGGTACCTGTGCGGTAGTTGTGTGGTAATCGTTCAGCAGTTATTCGGCACAGCCAAGCGCCAAACTGTTCTTCGATTACTTCGTCGGCTGCGAAAGCGTTTTCACCAAATCGTATAGAAAGGTCTGACCCTCGTAGAAAGACTGCACCGCCATCCGTTCGTCGCGCCCGTGAAAGCGGATATCGTTGCGGTCAAAGAAAAATCCTTGAATGCCGTACGTGGGAATTCCCGCCACCCGCAGATAGCGCCCGTCCGTCGCGCCCGCCACCATGATGGGCACCGTAAGCACTCCCGGCCAGATTTTCTGCGTCGTGCTGTTCACCGCGGCAAGCACGTCGGCACGCATCGGCGAAGCGGGCCCGGCCCCGAAGTCCGACGTGGAAGTAATGCTCACCTGCTCATCGCCGACAACCTTCTTCAGCGTGCCGAGCACGTATTCCGCGGAATCTTCCGGCAGCACCCGGCAGTTCACGTTAGCCGCGGCCAGTTGCGGCAAGGCGTTTATCGCGTGTCCGCCCTCCAGTTGCGTGGCCACGCAGGTGGTGCGCAGCGTCGCGTTCCACACGGGAGACGCTGCCGCCACTTTTTGCATCGCCTCCTGCGAACCCGCCGCCACTCTCGCGAGATCATCCCCCACCGCCCCGCCTTCGATTTTTGACATCTGCTGGAAATAGGCCGCGGTTACTTCGTTAGTCTTCAGCGGAAAACCAAACTCCGAAAGATGCGCCAGCGCAAACGCCAGATGGTAAATCGCGTTATCCGCCACCGGCATCGAACTGTGCCCGCCCTTGTTGTGCACTTCGAAGCGGAAATTCAGCACGTACTTCTCGCTCACTTGCAGATCGTTCGAACGCTTCTTGCCCTCCAGCGATTCGCCCCAGCCTCCTTCGTTCAGCGCGAAATCCGCATCGATCAGGTCGCGGTGATTCTTCAGCAGCCACGCCACGCCGTTAAACGGTCCGCCGCCTTCTTCGTCCGCCGTCAGCGCCACAATGATGTCGCGATCCGGCTTAAAACCTTCCTTCTTGTACTGAATCAGATTGGCGATCCACACTGCCGCCTGCGCTTTGTCGTCGCCCGTACCGCGTCCATAGAAAAACCCGTCCTTCTCCGTCAGCAGGAACGGATCCATGGACCAGTCTTCCCGCTTGGCTTCCACTACGTCGATGTGCGCAAGCAGCAGCAGCGGTTTGCGCGCCCCCGTTCCGTGGTAGCGCACCACCAGATTGGCCTTCTTCGGGCTCGCCCCGCCCACAAAAATATCCGCATCGGGGAATCCCGCCGCTTTCAACCGCGCCGCCGCGGCCTGCGCCACGGGAGTAGTCGCCCCAGTCGTATACCCGGACTGTATCTCGATGAATTCCTTGTAGATGTCGTGCGCCAGTTGCTTTTCGGCCTCCGGCCGCATCGTTTGCGCACCCGCGGAAGCAAGAGCAAAGAACACCAGCACACCGGCGCCGAGGGCACGAGCGAAATTGCAAATTGGTTGATACAATGAGCGATCCTCCATGAGAATCAAGCCGTCAGATTTCGGAAACATAGTACCGCACTAAGCGCGCGAACAACGAAGCCCCCAAGTCCCTGATTGCCCGGCCTTTGCCCATCGTTCGAATGACTAATAAATAACTCTTGACAAGATTTTATAGTTATGCTATCATTTCGCGTGAAATTCGCAATCCATCCCTTCCTGCGAGCCCGAACCATCCTGCTCCGTTTCGCCCGTCCCACCCCTTACCTCTCCAGTCCACATAAAAGTGCCGTAATTACTTTAGAATGCGCACTTGCGCAAGTGTTCATTCCAAAGAACTTTAAATCCTCCAGAATGAACACTTACAAAAATTTTAAATGGGGGTGGTCCCTGCCTCGGCGTTTCGTGTTCGGTGGCTCGTGCCCTTCCCAAATCGGGAGAGCTTTCAGCATCAGGATTTGGCAGCCAGGAGCTTCGATCATCGAGAGGTTTAGTAGTTCTACCGTTGCGCCGTTGGCGGAGCCGCCGGCGTTTCCGGAGCATGCGTCAGACGCAGCGTCAGCGTCGTGATCTGCCCAGGACGCAAATTCACGTTCTTCTTCCAGTCGGAGTAAATTCCTTGCGCGGACGCCCGTACGTCGTAAATATCGGCTCGCAGCTTCGGCACCGAAAATCGCCCCTGCCCGTCCGTGTGCACCACGTGTGGCGCGCTGCCTCCCCCGGATTGATAAGTCACGGCGGCATTAGCCACCGGTTTATTGTCCGGCCCCAGCACCAACCCTTCCAAGGTCGAGGTGTGCTGTTGCGGCATAGAGGACACGCTGCCACTCAGCACCAGCCCCACCGCCAACACCAGAAAAAACATCCATTTCATCTCTTGCCTCCGCTCCAGCAATTACCGTTCAGTCTAAACCGTTCCTCCTCCCGGATTTCATCGTCCGCCGCTCATGTGCCCTTCCAGAACCTGCCTCCCAGTACAGGCAACGCCCGATCCACGAATTGCTCATGTAGGTGCCGACCCTCAGGTTGGTCTGTGAGGATTTCCGTCATCGCTGATGCCCACGCCCCTTCCGAATCTGTCGCCAGATTGACGTGTCGCGGTCATTTTGGTATTTCGCCCCGCCCCTTGTTAGACTGCGCTCTCGACTCCGTAATCGCGATCTGCCAACGAGGGAGCGCCCATGCCACGCTATTTCACGCAACACACCTTGGCCTGCCTGACCCGCCAAGGCGCGGAAAATCTTGCCGAGCGCATGCAGCAAGGCGGCCCCGCTCGCGCCGAACGCGTGCTCGTAAACATGCTCGAAGGCAAGATGTTCGCCGAATTTCGCGCCGAATCGCGCGAAGCGCTGGAGGCGTGGCTGCAAAGTCAGGGTATGCACTTCGACTGGCTGGTGCGCATCGAATGGGAGACCAAGGACGGCAAACTGGAAATCGCCACGTAGATCTACCGTCCCTGGCCGGCTGTAAACTATTGATTATATGAGGTTAATGCCGAAAGTGAGAGCAAAAGCAGCGGTTACCGGAATCCCGATAAAAAAGAGGGTGATTTACCCCGCAAGCTGCGCTACTCTTTTCCCTCAACTTAGAGGGAAGGAAAACCATCATGTCTGAATATGCTCACCCAGAAGTTCTTGTCACCACCGAATGGATCGCCGCGCACGCCAAAGATCCCGGACTCCGCCTCGTCGAGGTCGACGTCGATACCACCTCTTACGACCAGGGTCACATCGACGGCGCCATCTCCTGGAATTGGCAAACCGAACTGCAAGATGCCATCCGCCGCGACTTGGCAAATCCGCAAGCGTTTGAAGAGTTGCTTGGCAAAGCGGGAATCTCGCCGGATAGCACCATCGTTCTCTACGGCGACAACAACAATTGGTTCGCGGCGTGGGCTTTCTGGCAATTGAAATATTACGGTCACGAAAAAGTTTTGATCGTTAACGGCGGCCGCAAAAAGTGGCTGGAAGAAAAGCGCCCGCTCACCAACGAAAAGCCGGCTGTCGCTGCGACCACCTACAAAGTGAAGGCAGCGAACGCCGCCATTCGCGCCAAGCGCGACGACGTTCTCGCCGCCGTGGAAAAGCGTTCGCAAGCGCAACTCGTCGACGTGCGCTCCGCGGACGAATTCAGCGGGAAAATAATCGCTCCTCCGGGTATGACGGAAACCGCGCAGCGCGGCGGACACATTCCCGGCGCGGCCAGCATTCCCTGGGCGCAAGCCGTGAACGAAGACGGCACCTTCAAATCTCTTGACGCACTAAAGCAGCTCTACGGCGGCAAGGGCATTACCGGCGAACAGGAAGTCATCGCCTATTGCCGCATCGGCGAGCGCAGCTCGCACACCTGGTTCGTCCTGAAGTATTTGCTGGGCATCAAGGACGTGCGCAACTACGACGGCTCGTGGACCGAGTGGGGCAACCTGATCGGCGCGCCCATCGAAAAAGAAGTTTCCATCGCCGCCGCGAAGTAACTTGGTTGCTTGCACCGCAAAATGATTTCGCGGCCCGCGTCGCGAAAAACTGTTGTGACGCGCGGCCGCGATAAACTTTCGCCGTCGGTGTACAATTGCGGCGCATGATTTTTCCGCGACCCATACCAAGACGAAGAACGCGCCGCCGTTTCCTCTCGGAAGCAGTGACCACGCTAGCCAGCACGTTTGCAGGCGCGCTGCTCTTCCCCGCGCTCGATTTCGCCGGTGAATATGTCGGCGAAACTGCCGGCGAAGTAGCCAGTCAAGCTGCCGGTGCAATCGCTGGTCCGCACATCGCGTTTCCGACGGCGCCGCGCGAGCGCATATCCATTGCGTCGTATCCGTTTCGCCAGTTCATTACGCCCACGCAATCGGGTGACCTGTCTACACCGGTAAATTCCGGCGGCGCGCAGGCCGCGCCACCAGCGAAAATGACGCTGCAGAATTTTGCCGCGCACGTGGTGGAAAAATTCAAGATCAACAAAATCGAACCGTGGAGCCCGCATTTCGTATCGAAAGATCCGCAGTACCTGGCGCAGTTGCGCGCGGCTTTTGAGGCTGCGCACGTCAGCGTGGTGAACATCGCCGTGGACGGCGAGCACAGTATTTACGCGGTGGACGCCGCGGAGCGCGAGAAGGCCATCGCGGAAAGCAAAAGCTGGATCGATGTGGCCGTGGCGATAGGTTCGCCAAGCGTGCGGACGCACGTCGGAGAAGCCAAAGATTCCGGGCCGGACCTGCAGCGCGCGGCGGAGAGTTTGCGGCACGTGGCGGAATACGGCGCGCAGAAGAATGTTGTAGTGAATCTGGAGAATGACAATCCGGTTACGGAAGATGCATTTTTCATCGCGAAATTAATCGCCACGGTGAGTTCGCCGTGGCTGCATGCGCTGCCGGATTTCGCGAACAGCCTGGTGACGCTCTCCGAGGAGCAGGCTTACGTCGCTATCGATGCCATGTTTTCGCAGGCCTACAACATCTGCCATGTGAAAGCGCTGGAAGTGAATGAAATCGGCGCAAAATTCCACGTCAATATGGCCAAGACCTTTAAAATTCTGAAGCGGTACAATTACAAGGGTTATTGTTCGATGGAGTTCGACAGCCCGGGCGATCCGTACAGCGGCACGACGGATTTGATCAAGCAGACATTGCAGAATCTTTCGTGATGGATTGGCGCGGGCCTCTAGCGACACGTGGTTAAAACGTGTCTGCGCCGAAAAAGCGGCGCGAAGCTCTTCGCGCAAATCGCTCAGGGTAAACCGCCGCACTCCAAAATTACGGATTGGAATTTTTTGTGATCAGGAAGTCTCCGAGGACTAGCGCGTCCATTTGCGTGCGCAGAAAACAGTCCAGCGCTTCTTCGGGCCGGCAGACGATGGGTTCGTTGTCGTTGAAGGAAGTATTCAGGACCACCGGTACGCCGGTGAGGTCCTCAAACGCTTTAATTAATTGCCAGTAGCGCGGGTTGGCCTCGCGCGTCACGGTTTGCAGGCGGCCGGTGCCGTCGACGTGCGTGGGCGCGGGGATCTTGTCACGCTTTTCCGGCAGCACAGAATACGCAAGGGTCATGAACGGGCTGGGATAGGATTTCTCGAACCATTCTCCGGTGCGCTCCGCAAGGATGGAAGGCGCGAAGGGGCGGAAGATTTCGCGATGCTTGATGCGGCGATTTAGAATGTCTTTCATTTCCGGGCGGCGCGGGTCGGCGACGATGCTGCGATTGCCCAGCGCGCGTGGGCCCCACTCGGCGCGGCCCTGAAACCAGCCGAGAATTTTTCCATCGGCAATTTCCGCGGCGGTGCGCTTCATTAATTCCTCTTCCGGAAGTTCCGCGATGGAGTAGCCGGCGCCGCGCAGGGGGGTTTTGTCGATGGCTTGACGAACTTCTTCGCGGGTGTAACCCGGACCCCAGTAGGCGTGATTCATGACGAAGCTGCGCGGCTTGCCGAGAATCTGATGCCAGATGTAATAGGCGGCGCCGACCGCGAGGCCCGCATCGCCTGCTGCGGGATGCACATAGACCTGCTCGAATGGCGTGGCGTCGAAGATTTTTCCGTTGGCCACGCAATTGAAGGCTACGCCGCCAGCGAGACACACGGATTTGCTGTGGGTTTGCGCGGCAAGCTTCCGCAGCATTCCTAAGTAAACTTCTTCGAGACGCGCTTGCAGTGCCGAAGCCAGGTCACGATGGCGTTGCTCCAGCGGAGATTCGGCAGAACGCGCGGGGCCGCCGAGTTTCTTGCCCATCTCGTCGGAAAAAAGCTTGCCCAGCGTGGGGGTTTTATCGGCTTCGGCCCAGGACATTTCCGGACCCGCGCGGTGGTGGGTGAAATATTCGAGCGCGAGGCGAAAGCCGTTGCCACTGGAGCGCGGATCGAAAGTGACGATTTCGCGCATGGCATCGAGATGGGTGGGTTCGCCGTAAGCGGCCAGGCCCATGATTTTGTATTCGTCACCAAACTTCAGAAAGCCCAGGTATTGCGTAACGGCGCTGTAGAAAAGTCCCAGAGAATGCGGAAACGCTACGGCCCCAGCAATATTCATGCGATTGCCATCACCCGTGCCCCACATGGTGCTGGCAAAATCGCCGAGGCCGTCAGCGGAAAGCAACGCGGCGTTCTCAAAGGGTGAAACAAAATAGCTGCTGGCGAGATGGGCCTGGTGGTGTTCAACGCGGTGAAATTTTGCGGAAAGTTTCGCAGGATCCAGGTCGAACGCGGCGGCAAGTGCTTCCGGGATGCCAGTGAATTTTACGAGAACCTTGGCGCGCTCGCGAGCGAAAGAGGGCATGCGGATGGCATACCAAAGCTTGGTGGCCAATCGCGCGTAGGGATTGCGGGGCACGGCGACGTGATGAATATCGGCAAGCGTGAGGCCCGCTTCCTTCAGACAATAGCGGATGGCCGCAGCGGGAAATCCCGCGGCGTATTTGACGCGATTGAAGCGCTCTTCTTCGACGGCGGCAATGAGGCGGCCGTCGCAGACGATAGCGGCGGAAGCGTTGCCATGATAGGCGTTGATGCCAAGAATGTTCATGCGGTGATGAAATAGTTTACATGAAGTCCGACAGACCCCCGGCAAATCTACCACCCGCGTATACCTGAATCGCAGCCGCAAAAGCTATTCCAGGAAAGTTTGTGCAGTCATTGGCTGATTGGGGTGAACATCCCGTCTGTCTCACTCGGTCCTTTCAGGTTTCTGGCGGCTGAAGGGTCGCCCGCGCGCCAATTTTAGCCGAAGCTTCAGCTTGAAGTTATTTCACTTGAAGAGATGCGATGTAGGCAACCACATCGTCGACGTGTTGCTGTCCAGTCGGATCGTGAGCTGGATCAAGCGTCTTAAAACGGGATCCCCATACAGGCATGTCGTCCGATCCATGCGCAGTTACGTTCCTTCCAAACACCAATAAGGCACCCACATAACCCGAAGGGAACTTTCCCTCATGGCGCCGAGAAAGTGTCGTGAGATCCGCAGGCGCCGGCGTCAGCGCGAAAGCTGCTGGACCGTTTCCTTCGCCGGCGATTCCATGGCAGGGAGCGCAATATTTTTGAAACGTCTCCCTTCCTGATGTCATATCAGGCTGCCGCACCGCGTGCTTTTGTCCGGTCTTGTCCTGTGCATGGCAAACCTTCAAAACCGTGACGAACGCCATGCTCACAAGAATTGTCTTGAGTAAAAAGCAGGAACGCATGTTGCGGTTAGTTGATATGCACATATACGTCGCCACCGGAATCCATTCTAGACTGATTGCTAACTCAGCCCCAAGGAGCTCAGCGGACTCTCCTGGTTTGGACCAAGCCTGAACGAGCTTAGCCAACCGCAAAATATCTCAGCCGTTGGACGCGGCGCAACCGGTCACACCGCTTTTTTCAATCTATCAACTCGTGAAAATCGCGCGAGCGGACGAGAATATCGCCAAGGCAAAGGCAGGCATGCCGGTGGCGGAAGTCGCGATGAAGGTCGAGAAAAACTACTTCGATTTGCTCGTAGCCCAACGGGAACTGATCAGCGCCCAAGCAGGCGCCAGAAGGGTCCAAGCCAAATGGATGACGGCGAGCACTGCGGCGCCAAGGTTTTCAACGAAACAAGAGACGGGCATAATCGGCGCCGAAAAGGCAGTGGTGGTCTCAGCAGGCAAAGTGAAGGAGGGCAAGGAAAAGACTTTCCCGTCGGGAGAATCAGAAACTGCGCTGCAAGGTATCCAGTGCCGGCGAAATACACCGGGATTACCGGCCTTACTGCGGGCTGGTATCCTTGGGTGGATGTTCCGCGCGCTCTTTCCTTTTATCTTCCACTTCTTTCGCGGAGGGTGGATAGCTTTCGAAGCCTTTTGCAAAGTCCTGTTCCGCCTGTTGCCAAACTTTATCCGAGTTGGTGATTCTTCGGATGATATAGATGCGCCACGCCAAGTCTTTCTTTTTGGGGTCGATCAGGTCCACGAGCAATGTGCCTTGGCGCTGGGTCGTGGCCATAATGGTGGTATACCAAAATCCCCAGTAGGAACCGATGAAGGGCTCGTAGATACCGACGACGGTCACCATCGAGACGTCCGCGTCCTTGGTGCTGGTGGCCCAATAGCGCACCACGAGATCCGGATTCTCGGTGGACTTCACTTCGCGCATTCCTTTGGCGGTCAGCTGCTGCGCCACGGTGCGATGCACGCGTTCGTTGATCAAATCGGGATTCAATTGCAGCATTACCAACTGATTTGTTCCGCCCAGATACGCGAAGGTTTTATATTGTGTGAAATCGATGTCCGGGTTGAAGTCCACCTGCACCTTGGCGGCAGTTGAAAGCGCCGCCAGCCAAACCGTCGCTGCCAGCAAAACCACTCTCGCGCCAATCCCCATCCTATTCGCCGAGGTTTCCAACCATGCCAGTGTGCTCTTCATGGGTTCTCCGTTAGGGGATCGATTTAGCCTCGGTTGTCCGCGCGAAGATACTGTCAAGAATGACAGTATCTTCGTGCGATGTGGCAAATTCTGGTTCGTCGAAGCGGCGCGCAGCAGGAGTACAATGCCGTCTGCTCGGAAGTCGAAAACGGAAACCGCAATCGATATGCGCGAGCCAGAATCGGGAGGAACACGATGAAGGTTCCAACGAATGCTTTGGCGTCCAGTGCTGGGCGGCGACGTTCTGATTGCTGGCGGTTTTCGAAGGCCTGGATTTTGTGCCTTTTTGTTCTTGTGCTGCACGGCGCTCCTGCCAAAGCGCAAACCGTGGTCCTCGTGGGATCCGGATCGAGCGTGCCGGCGCCTCTTTACGCCCGATGGACGCAGGAATATAACAAGCGCAACCCAAATATTCAGGTGCGTTACCTTCCGGCCGGCACCAGCGAAGGAATCAAGCAGATCTCGCATGGTGCGGGCGATTTTGGCGCCGGGGAAGCTCCGCTTACGGATAAGGAGCGGGAAGAAAATGGCTTGCTTGAAATGCCAGTGGTGCTCGTGGGAATCGTTCCCGTCTACAACCTTCCCGCCGTGCACCAGGAGCTTCGGCTTTCGGGCGAGGTGCTCGCGGAGATTTTCCTAGGCGATGTGAAGACCTGGAATGCGCCGCAAATAGCGAAACTCAATCCCAAGATTGCTCTGCCGAGCGTTGCGATCCAAGTGGTCAACCGCGGACCGGGAAAGGGATCCAACTACGTTTTCACTGATTTTCTTTCCAAGACAAGTCTCAAGTTTCATTCGCAAGTTGGGGTGTCCGCTTCACCGAAGTGGCCGGTCGGCGTGCCGGCGGAACGCAGTTCGGACATGGTGGACAAGGTGAAAAACAGTCCCGGCTCCATAGGCTACGTGGAGTACCAATACGCGGTGAAGAACAATATTTCCCAAGCGGCGGTGCTAAATCTCGCCGGTCAGTTTGTTAAGGCTTCGCCGGAAAGCATCAGCGCGGCGTGTAAGACGGTGGAAGTGTCGCGATCGAACAGCCTCGCCGCTTCACTGGTTAATGCGCCTGGAGTCGATTCTTTTCCTATCGCCAGTTTCACCTGGATGTATTTGCGGACCAAAGCGGCCGATCCCGGGCGTGCCGCCGCGTTAGCCGACTTCTTGGATTGGATATACACGGATGGCCAGCAGTTTGCCGCCCAGGAAGGCTACTCCGAACTTCCCGGCCCGCTGCTTGCGGCAGCTAGGAAAAAAATCAAAGACTTGCGATAAAACTGTGTTGCGCAAGCGCTGGCGCGCCGTCCGCCTGTGAGTGATTCCTGATTGGTTGCACTGGAAATGGACCCGCGCGTCGCGGGAGGCGAGTTCGATCTACCCGCGCTACAGGTGAGATTTGCACCATTCGTTGAGCACGTAGAGGCTCCACGGGCGGGACCAGCTGGTTTTTTCGGATAGAAAATCGTTCCACACGTTGGTTAACGCATTCGGCTTCAGGTATGGCGCTAAAGTTTTTGCTGGCTCCGCGAAGCTGGCGGTCAGACGCGTGCGCAGCGGGCCACGCAGCCATTGTTCCCACGGTAGCGTGAAAGTGCGTTTGCGCTGCGCCAGGATTTCAGGCGGCAGCAGATCGGCGAGAGATTCGGTCAGCAGCGCTTTTTGTTGATCGGGGCGGCGGCGCGCTTCGTCTGGAAGCGCGCAGACAAATTCAACTAGCGGAGTGTCAAGCAGCGGCACGCGAACCTCTAGCGAACGATTCATGCTGACCGAATCAGTGTCGCGCAAGAGCGTGCTGGCCATGTAGGTGCGCAGTTCCAGCCAGGCGACGCCCGCGACGGGTTCAAACTTTCGCGCTTCGTCGGAAGCGCGTTCGAGCCAGCCTAGCCACGTGGGATCGAGGGTGACGCCGTCGGCGTTGATGGTGCTGGGACGAAAGCGCGGGTCAATTAGTGCTTGAAGTTGTCCCAGAGGGAAGAGCGCGCGCGTGAAAAAATATGGATGCGGAAGGCGATCCGGATAGGCCCACGCGGCGGCGGCTTTGCGCGCGGCGTCCGGTGAATTTTGTTGCTTGGCCAGGCTGTTGACGAGCGGGGCGGTGACGGTGCGCAGCGCGGCGGGGACAAAAAATGCCGTGCGTACCAGGGTGGCCATGCGCGGCGTGTCCGTGAAGGTGCGATAGCCGGCGAAGAGTTCGTCGCCGCCGAGCCCGGAGAGCGCGACCTTCAGGCCGACCTCGCGCGCGGCCCACGAGACGAAATACGTGTTGATGCCGTCCATGGTGGGTTGGTCGAGCGCACTCAGAGCTTCATCGAGGCGCGCCAGCACGGCGTCGCCATCGAGTGGGACTTCCTGGTGTTGCGTGCCGCAGCGCGCGGCTACCACACGCGCTAGATCCGCTTCGTCATAAGGCGTCTTGGGAAAAGTTAGCGTGAAGCTGCGGATGCCGGGGTGGGCCTTGCCTGCCAACGCGGCGATGGCGCTGGAATCCAGCCCGCTGGAAAGGAAGAGGCCTACCGGAACGTCGGCGATCAAGTGGGAACGGACGGCGTCTTCGAGCAATGGGCGTAATCGTTTCGCTGCGTGCGCCAGGTCGCGAGTTTTTTTTGGATCTTGCGCGGCGGGTGAATGCACGGGATCCCACCACGGGCGCGCGCGCGGCGTGCGCCGGCGGTCCGGGACATAGAGCAGCATACGATGTCCCGGCGGGAGCGAGAAAACTCCCTCGAGCATGGTCACGGGTTCGGATACGCTGCCAAATAGAAGATAAGAGGTTAGCGCGTCCTGTGAAAGTTTTTGCAACGAGCGATCCGCGGCCAGCAACGCCCGAACCTCGGACGCGAACGCGAAGCCATCAGCGGTTTGCGTGTAGTACAGCGGCTTGATGCCGAGCGGATCGCGCGCCAGAAAGAGGATCGGAGAGATCGCGTAGCGCTCGCGTAAATCGAGAAGTGCAAAGGCGAACATGCCGCGTAGTTCGGTGAGGCAATCTTCGCCCCACTCTTCCCACGCGTGTACCAGGACCTCGGTGTCTGATTGCGTGCTGAATTTGTGGCCGCAGTTGGTCAGGCGTTCGCGGAGTTCGCGATAGTTGTAAATTTCGCCGTTGAACACCACGGCGACATCATGATTTTCGTTCCAGATGGGTTGCTGGCCGCCGGGAAGGTCGATGATGCTCAGGCGGCGCATGCCCAGCGCCAATCCGGGGGCGCGGGGTTCAGCGATTAGGAATCCATCTTCATCTGGGCCGCGGCGCTGCATGGCCGCGGTCATGGCTCTTACGCGTGACTCCGCCTCCGCGGTCCGCGCAGCGAAGGCGACGCCGCAAATGCCACACACGCTAGCGTTCGATCTCCGGAGTCGAAAAGAAAACGGCCGCGGCGCGGATGAAGTGTTCGCGGAAATGAAAGCGCGGAATCTTCAGGCGCTGGTCCGCGTACCAGCCGAGATACGCGCGCAGCAACAGAAAAAACAGCGCTAAGGTTGCGGAAGATACGAGCACAAAAAAAGATTCACGTTCGAGCAGTAAGCTCCAATCGAAGGCTTCGTCCCAGTTAGGAGAGATGCCTTCCAATACGCGGCGCAGGCCCAGCCCCTGCAAGGGCAAACGCGCGACGCGCACGTGGGCGTAGCTGGAGTAATCGTACGCCGGTGGATACCCGGGAACCAGGCTGATGGCTTGCGCGAATACGTCCGGTTTCTTCAAATCCTGCCGCGTCAGCAATTGCCCTTGCGGGTCGCGCATGATCACGCGATAGGTGGGGTCGACAATAACCCAGCGATTGTCCAGCAGCACTTCAGCGACCACGTGTTTGGTGGCGCGATCCGGCCCGAGCAAAAGCAAGCGGCGCGCGGTCAATCCGGTGCTGCGCGAAAGATTGAGGAACGCATTCGTGGCGGTGCCGCACACCGCCAGCAGTTGCTCATAATTGAGCGTGGCTTCGGGATCGCGCTTCGAAAGCTCTTCAGGGTTTGCCGCCACCGGACGCGGCGCGCCGCTGCGCATCCAGTTGAGGATGAAGTCCACTTTTTGTTCCGGACTGGCGGCTGCGGGAACGACCGCGTCTGAGAAGCCCTTGAGATATTGCCGCACCGAGTATTCCCAGCCCGCGGAATAAATCAACGAAGCAAACACCAACGCCAGCAGGACGTTGGTGGTCCGCCAGGCCGTGCGAAACACGCTGTGACGATCCGTGTGCAATCAGCTACCCCAAGTGTACTGACGTGCCTTTATTCTGTGACTACCGGCAGTTTTGCCGCAATGAGCCGGCCGTACAGTTCTTCCATCTGGTTTACCGGTGCGCTCCATCCGAGCTCGGCAGCCACCACCTCACAACCGTGTTTAAATTCGTCGCGCAACTGGCTATCCGTCAGCAGGCGTGCCAGCGCATTGGCCAGTTCGCCCGCCTCGTGCGGCACCACTAGGCCCGCGCGATCTTTTAGCATCGGCGCAATTCCGCATTGTTGGGTGACGATCACTGGAGTGCCAGAGGCCACCGCCTCGGCCGCGGTATTGCCAAAATTTTCGTTTTGCGAGGGTAACACGAACACGTCGGCATCGCGATAGGCAGCCCATTTAGCCTCGCCAAATGCTGGCGCCGCGAAATGCACCCGCAAAGAAACATCGAGCTGCGCCGACATCTGCTCCAGCCGCGTACGGAGCCCGCCTTCATCTGGTCCGGTGAACGACAGATGCACTTCGTTTCCTCCGAGGCGTTCGGGCAATCTTGCAAAGGCATCTAGCAGCAAGTCGGGACTCTTCTTGGTAGAAAGACGCCCCAGGTACAGGACGAGTTTCGCCTCGCGCGGAATCCTATGCAGGGCCCGAAACGATCCGGGAACGGGCCACGTAGAGGGCGCCGCAACGCCATTCGGGCGCAGCACGATTTTTTCCCGTGCCAACCCCCCGGCGGCCAATTCTTCCGCTTCCTGCGGCGAGGTGGCAATCAGGGCGCTTGCACCGCGCAGCAATGGTCCGCCTAGCAGCAAATGATACATCCGTTTTAGCTGAAAATTACGCACAATTGGAAGAAACATCCCGATAGGCTCGACGACGTAGGGCAGGCCTCTGGTGCGGCAAATCGCGGCTACTGCGGGACCCAAAAGGTCGTACAGTCCGAAAATGTGCACGATATCAAAGTTCTGCAGGCGCGCGCGGCAGTAGCGCTTCACGGCGGGGTTCCAACTGACCGCGTGATAGCGCAGCCAGGTGGGCAGGTAGATGGCCGGCACGCCGTTCTCCGTTAAGCGCCAGCCAAAGGGCGAACGCTCGGCGTCGATGTCCGGCCCCAGCGTGGACAAGCGCTTCTCAATTCCCCAATCGGCGGAAAGCACGGAAACTTGATGTCCGCGTTGCGCCAGCCGCTGCGCCAGCGCGTGGACCTTAACGGGCGGTCCGCCGAATTCCAGAAAAGGCGCGTAAGTTTCCGTGACGTTCAGGATCCGCATTGTTCGCGAAGGATTTTTTTCAGGGATTTGGCGAAGACACTGAAGCGGAATTCGTTTTCTACCCGTTCGCGGCCGCGCTCGCCCATTTTGTGCGCCAGCGCCGGGTCGGAAAGCAGCGTCTCGATGCAGGTAGCCAGTTGAATGGCATCGCCGTGCTGCACCAGATAACCGGTGACGCCATCCTGGATCACTTCTGGCGCGCCTCCATGCGCTCCGCCAATCACCGGTTTTCCCAACGCCATGGCTTCAAGGTAGACCAGACCGAATCCTTCGCCGCGGCTGGGCAACGCAAAAATATCGCACGCTGCGTAGCAGGACGCCAGTTCGGCGTAACTCAATTTGGCGAGAAATTGCACGTGCCGCGTGATGCCATTTTTTTCCGCCAGATCCTCGAGCCACGGCCGGTCGTCGCCGTCGCCGGCCAAAACCAGTTGAAGTTCGGGCCAGCGTGTCAGCAATCGCGGCAGCGCGGTGATCAGCGTGTCCATCCCTTTATAACGCTCAGTGGCCAGCCAACGCCCTACGGTAAAGACGACTGGACTGCGCGGGAAATTCGCCGGCAGCGGGACGCGCGCCTGCGCAACCAGCGTTTCAAACTGCGGGTCAAGTGCCCACGGCAGCACGCGAATCCGTGTGGACGGAACAGTTTGTATCGCGGCCACGTGGTCCGCAGTGTTTTGGCTGGGCGCCAATACCAAATTAGCTTTGCGCAACGAACGCCGCCGCAGCAGCGAAAGCGGCTCCCACACTTCCACGCCGTGCGTACAGACGATACTTTTCATGCGCGGCGAAACCACGTGCATCGCTTGCACTACTGGCGCGAGATTGGGATGCGCAGCCAGCACGAGTTTGGCGTGCCGCCGCGCGGCGCGTACCGCCGTGGCCGCCAGACGCGTTTTCCCTCGCTCGCAGCCGGTAAACACAAACTCGCGTTCACCTACGCTCATGCGATGCAGCTCGCGAGAATCATTCAGCGAGAGAAGCCGGCATTCCATCCCACGGCTGTCCGCGAACTCTTTCATCACCGCGGCGATGTGGCGCCCGGCGCGTTGCACGCCGCCAGCAGCGTCGAGTTCAGAAAAGAGACCGATTAGCACGCGCTGAGTCTGCCAAGCGCGACGACGGAACGCAAGAAAAAGTAGAAATCGATTCCGTGGACCGCGCGAATTCGCGGTGGGCCGTCACAACTCTTCTGTAGGGGCACGGCATGCCGTGTCCGTGTCCTTCGGGGCGAGCAAACTCAGCGCCAGTCAAAAAGTTTTAGGATGCAACAACGGAACGAGATTCGTCAGGCGGTCCAAATAAAAATCGGCGGGAAATTTCGCGCGATCATGAACGCCAAATCCGTAATTCACTGCAGCCGCCAACATGCCGGCGTTTCGCGCGGTCTGCACGTCCACCTCGGAGTCGCCGATCAATAAAGCGTCTCCGGGCACAACCGCAAATTGCCGAAGAATCTCTTGCGCGCCCAACGGATCAGGCTTTCGGGTCGCAAAGCTGTCACCGCCATAGATCACGGCAAAGTATTTCGCCAAACACAGCGACTCCAAAATTTGCCTGCTGGGCAGCAACGGCTTGTTCGTCAGCACCGCCATGGGCGTCGGGGAAAGCTTCTCCAGCGCTTCCGGAACATCTGGGTAAGCGCGCGTATACTCCAACTTATTGGCCTCATAGTGACGCAGAAATATTTGCAGCGCGTCAGACTGTTCGCGTTCCGTCGCGTCTGGCCCCAGCGCGCGAGAGACCAGCTTCGCCGCTCCGTGGCCAATGAAACTGGAGACGGTGGCGGCAGGAAGCTCGCCGCGCCCCAGTTCGCGGAGAGTGGCATTGGTCGCGTTGATCAAGTCTTGCTGGGAGTCGATGAGCGTGCCGTCAAGGTCGAAGATCAGCGCACGGATGTGGGCAAGATTCATGGACGGGAGTCTAGCGCGGGGTTGCAACGGCTAGGCCACAAAGTCTTGGCGATAACCCCAGACTATTCTAGCATCTGTGAATGACACATAACCCTATCGCTGCTAAGCAGACTCGTAGAGCGCGTAACGAAAAACTCTTTCGTCGAGCAGCCAACTACGAAGAACAAAGAGACATGCGATCAGCTTTTCGACTGTATCTCGAAGCTGCAAAAAACGGTGACTCAGGCAGTCAACTAAATGTCGGCAATCTATATGACGCTGGTGATGGCGTGCGCCGCAACCGTGAGGCCGCCCTTTACTGGTATAAACGCGCATACCGTCGAGGATCGGGAACTGCCGCGAATAACATTGGAGTCTTATGGCGAAACGAGAAAAAACCCAAACTGGCGTTGGAATGGTTTCGCAAGGCGGTTCGCTTGGGAGACGACGAGGCGAATCTTGAAATTGCTCTGCATTACTTGCTAGAGGAGCGACATCCAGCAAAGGCCGTGCCTTATTTGGAACGCGTTCGCAAATCGAGCTGGGTGACGCAAGCTGGTGCAGAAAAAGCAGCCAGGCTGCTCCTTGGAATTCGCAAGCAATCGAAGCGGGTCTAAACTGTCGCGTTTTGGACTGTATGCTTTGTGTCCGTGGCCTCTTCTGCTACAATAAAGAGCTTCTACACAAGCTATTTTTAACGAAGCAGGAACAACTTATGGCTATGAAGTGTGAATTGTGCGGCAAAGGTCCCCAGTACGGCAACGTGGTGAGCCACGCAAACAATACGCGGCGCCGCCGTTGGAACCCCAATCTGAAGCGTGTGCGCGCCGCCGTGGGTACCGCAACGAAGAGTGTTCGCGTTTGCACCGCGTGCATCCGCGCCGGCAAAGTCAAGAAAGCTGCCTGAGCCTTTCATCTTGCGCTCCCTTCTTTTGAAACTGCGCCATACGAGAGTGCGCTCGTCGCGAACTCCCTTTGCGTTGAGCGTCACCGCCGTCTTGCTGCCAGTGGCCGCGATGCTGCTGGTGTGCCTGGCCGGTTGCAACAAGACCGCGCAACACGCCCCGGACGTTTGGGCCACCGTGAATGGAAAAGAGATCAAGCGCGACGACGTCGAGAAGTACTACCGCACGCGCGTAAATCCCGAAGGGCCGCCGCCTTCCCAGGAAGAAGCTCTTTCGCTCAAGCTCAACGTGCTCGATGAGCTGATCAACAACGAAATCCTGATCGAGCGAGCCAAGAAGCTTAATCTCGAAGCTAGCGACGGCGAAGTGGAAGACAAGTTCACCGAACTGAAAAGCCCCTACACGGAAGACGAATTCCAGAAGCAACTCAAGGATCGCAACGTCACCGTCGACGATCTAAAGAGCGATCTGCGGCGCCAGCTTTCCATTCAAAAATTGCTCAATCGTGAAGTGGTGGCCAAGATCTCCATCACCGATCAGGACGTCACCGATTTTTACAACGCCAACAAGGCGCAGTTCAACGTCGCCGAGCCGCAATTTCGTTTGGCGCAAATCGTTGTGACGCCCCGCAAGGAACCGCAAGTCCGCAACCGCAAGAACGACGACGCCACCAACGAGGCGGAAGCCGAACGCAAAGTGAAAATGCTGACGGACCGCCTGAACAGTGGCGCAGACTTCGCGCAACTCGCCATGGACTATTCCGAGGACATGAATTCGGCGGCCACCGGCGGCGATCTTGGCTACGTTCCGGAGTCCGCGCTCAACCAATCGGATCCGCAGCTCAAGAAAATTGTCCTGCAACTCAAGCCCGGCGAAGTGAGCCAGCCGATTCAGTTGAAGGATGGCGTCAGGATTTTGAAGCTGATCACTCGCGAATCCCCCGGGTTGCGCGGCATCGGCGATCCCCAGGTGCAGCAAACCATTCGCGACACGTTGCGCAATCGCAAGGAGCAACTGTTGCGCGCCGCGTATCTGGCCATTGCGCGCGACGATGCTCGCGTCACGAATTATCTCGCCGAACAGGTTATGGAAACTTCCGGCAAGCTGCAGGATGCTTCGAAGGTTGGTTCGCCGGTCAAACCGTAAAGACTTTTTTAGCTCGATTCGCTTAAACGGCCGCCATCCAGCGGTCGTTTGCTTTTAATCCACCCACACCAACACGTCGCCGGCGTTCACCGTGTCGCCTTCTTTCGCCGCTATTTTTTCCACCTTGCCGCTTTTCGGCGAGCGAATTTCGTTTTGCATCTTCATCGCTTCCACCACCACCAGCCCCTGCCCCGCTTCCACTGCTTCGCCGGCCTGCACCAGAATCCTCACGATTTTTCCCGGCATCGGCGCTACCACTTGCTGCCGCCCCTGCACTTCCAGCGCACCGTGGCGACCGCGCCATTCCCGCGGGTCCAGCACCTGCGCCGTCAACTCTGCGTGCGCGGATTGAATCTTCAGGCTGCCGTCCGGCATCGGCGTTACGCGCAACTCATAGGACTTTCCGCCCAGCAGAATGGAAAAAGTGTGTGGCGCCACTTCCGCTGCGTCCGCTTCCAGAGGATTTCCGTCAATCAGCGCCCGCCACGTCGTGCCCTCGCGGCGCAGTTCCACTACGCGCGTTTCTTTACCCGCGGAGCCAGTGAGCTGGATTTCGTGCTTCATGGCTGCCGGTCCACCTGTTCCCGCCGCCCGACGGATTTCCAGCGCGAAGTTTCACCGCCAGCATCAATGTTGGTCGTTGCCGAACCCTGCCTGGCATGCCACATGGCCGCTGCTACTGCGGCTGCGTCTACTTCGGCTGAAGTCTCGTTTCCCGAAACGCGCGGACGCCGCAGCAGTTCATCCAGCCAGGTGGTATGAATTTCTGAGCGCAGAAAATCCGGCTCGCTCAGGATGCGGCGAAAAAGCGCCACGTTCGTTTTGATTCCCGTAACCGTGTATTCCTCCAGCGCGCGTCGCAGCCGCGCTATCGCTTCTTCGCGGCTGTTTCCCCACGCGATTAATTTTCCAAGCAGCGGGTCGTAATCGTTCGGCACCGTCCAGCCTTCGTAGATCCCTTCATCCAGCCGGATGCCCGGTCCGCTGGGCACGGTGCGCGAAAGAATTTTCCCGGGTGAAGGGAAAAAATTGTTGTCCGGATCTTCCGCGTACAGCCGCACCTCCATGGCGTGCCCGCGCGGGGTAAGCGTCTCCCAAGCAAAGGGCAGCCGGTGCCCAGCAGCGATGGCGATCTGCAGCTTTACCAGGTCGAGGCCGGTGACCTGTTCCGTCACAGGATGCTCCACCTGTAAGCGCGTGTTCACTTCCAGAAAATAAAAATTGGAATGCGCGTCCACCAGAAATTCTACGGTGCCTGCATTCACGTACCGCCCGGCGCGCGCCAGCCGCACTGCCGCTTCGCCCATTTTCTTTCGCAGGTCCGGCGTAACGATCGGCGAGGGCGCTTCCTCCACTACTTTCTGATGCCGCCGCTGCACCGAGCACTCGCGCTCGCCCAGCGAAACTACGCGGCCATGCGCGTCGGCCAGGATTTGCACCTCCACATGACGCGGCTTCTCAAGATATTTCTCAAGATAAAGCCGGCCGTCACCAAAAGCGTTGGCGGCCTCGGAACCCGCGTCGCGAAACGCCGCCGCAAAATCGCCATCCTTCTCGACCAGTCGCATGCCTTTTCCGCCGCCGCCCGCCACCGCCTTGAGCAGAACCGGATAGCCCATGCTTTGCGCCATGGCGTGCGCTTCTTCAATTTTCTCAATGGGATCGTTCGTCCCCGGCACGGTCGGCACATCGGACCGTCGCGCCAGTTGCCGCCCCGCCGTTTTCGCGCCCAGCGCTTCCATCGATTCCGCGGACGGCCCGATAAACGTCAGCCCCGCTTCGCTGCACGCCAGCGGCAACGCCGCGTTCTCCGCCAAAAAGCCATAGCCGGGATGTACCGCGTCACACTCCGCCCGCCGCGCGACGTCCATCAACTTGTCGATGCGCAGATAGCTTTCCCGCGAAGGCGCTGGCCCGATCGCATAAGCCTCATCCGCCAGCCGCACGTGCAGCGATTTGCGGTCCACCTCGCTGAATACCACCGCGGATTGAATCCCCAGCTCGCGGCACGCCCGCAAAATCCGCACGGCGATCTCACCACGATTGGCAATCAATATTTTCTTGAACATAGTCGGTCAGCGACGCAGCGAAATGTTAGCACGCGCCGAGGGCGCGCCAAGCGCGGCGTGCCGTTGGCGTGTCCAATCGTTTGCGGTATAACCGTTCCGTGAGCGATCTACTCCAGCACTACCAGAACGTGAAGTCTGAGTTGCAAGTCCTCAGAGGTTCGGTGGCCGGCCTCCCGGGTGCCGAGGAATTTCTGAAGTTGTTTGATGAGTTTGTCCGTGAGTACGAGTTCGGCCTTGCCCTGGAGATAGTTTGCGATCGCCTTCTCGATCCAGCCGTGACAGCACCAACCGCAGAGGTGGTCAGCCGCATCGGCTGCATAACCTGATGTGGGAGAAGGATAACTGCGTCGCGAACCTGAGAGACAAAATGCAGTCTACCAGTCGACCGTAATGCCCCAAAAGTTAAGCACCTAGCCGCCCAAGCTGATATTCACTTCAAACTGCACCGGATTGGGTATGCCGCGCGGTAGAACCGTGATCATCGAAAGCCGCGGAGTATCCAGCAGGATGTTCATCATTTTGTTCAGCGTGGTGCCTTCCATGAGGTAGCGCACCGTCAAACCGTCGGACACGGGATGGCCTTTGGGCGTGGCTGAGAACGGTGTGATGCCGTATTTATTTTTCAAACTGACCACGATGCTGACCAGGTCCGTAAGATTGTCCTTGTCCAGCCCGCTGAACTTCATGCGCTGCAGCAAATCATGGTCCAGCGAAAATTGTCGTATCGGTACGGCCATGAGGCCTCCTTCAGGTATTTGTTCGCAGGGGGCCAGACAAAATCGGAGGGGCTACGCCATACGATGGTGCATTTGGTGTACCAAATCAGCGGCCGCTGCCAATGCGTCGAACGCCGGCAAGCATTCCACCTTCGCTGAGTTCTATCGTCAAAGCTTGCGAATTCCTTAGAGTCAGTAGCGCGATCGTTCCGATTCGTTTGCCGAACCCGGTTTTTCACACTGAGGGAGGCCGATTCCGTTGTGGCCAACGCCGCCAGATAAGGATTCGCTTACTCTTGCGGCTGGCCGAGAGCGGTTTTTAGAGAGAGATTTGCAACGGGAATTACGGCGGAATGTTCAGTGGAATCTACAGGGGAATATTGCCGTGCTTTTTGCGGGGATTCGTATCGCGCTTGTTTTCCAGCGCTCGCAGCGCGGCGATGATCTTCCCGCGCGTCTCGGCCGGCTCGATGACCGCATCAATATATCCGCGCTCTGCGGCCACAAACGGATTGGCGAAGCGCTCACGAAACTCCGCGATCTTTTCTTCGCGCAACGCGGCCCGTTCGGCTTCGGGAGTCTTGTCCAGCTCGCGTTTGTACACGATGTTGACCGCGCCTTCTGGACCCATCACGGCAATCTCTGCCCCCGGCCAGGCAAAATTTGCATCGGTGCGAATATGCTTGGAGGCCATCACGCAGTAAGCTCCACCGTAAGCCTTACGGGTGATCACGGTAATTTTCGGCACGGTAGCTTCCGCGAAAGCGAACAGCAGCTTCGCGCCGTGCTTGATGATGCCGCCCCACTCCTGCTGCGTTCCCGGCAAGAATCCTGGCACGTCCTCAAACGTGATCAGTGGAATATTGAAAGCGTCGCAGAAGCGCACGAACCGCGCGCCTTTTACCGAGGCATTGATGTCCAACACGCCGGCCAGAAAAGCCGGCTGATTGGCCACGATGCCCACGGGCCGGCCATCCAGGCGCGCAAATCCGACCACCATATTCCGCGCAAAATGCTCGTGCACTTCGAAGAAATAAGCGTCGTCGACGACGGCGTGGATTACGTCCTTGATGTCATATGGTTTCTGCGGATCGTCCGGCACCATGGAGTTCAGCGCTTCGTCGCGACGATCGAAAGCCTCGCGGCAGGCGCGGCGCGGCGCATCTTCCAGGTTGTTCGAAGGCAGAAAACTCAGCAGTTCGCGAATCATGGCCAGGCAATCGGCGTCGTCACGGGAAACGAAATGCGCCACGCCGCTTTTTTCGTTGTGCGTCATCGCGCCGCCGAGTTCCTGCTTGGTGACTTCCTCGTGCGTAACCGTTTTGATCACGTCCGGCCCGGTGACAAACATGTACGACGTCTCGCGGGTCATGAATATGAAATCCGTAATCGCCGGCGAATACACCGCGCCGCCCGCGCAAGGGCCCATGATCGCGCTGATCTGCGGAATCACGCCGCTGGCCATGGTGTTGCGCAGAAAAATATCCGCGTAACCGGCCAACGACGCCACGCCTTCCTGAATTCGCGCGCCGCCCGAATCGTTGAGGCCGATCACCGGCGCGCCCGCGCGCATCGCCAGGTCCATGATCTTGCAGATTTTCAGGGCATTGGTTTCCGAAAGCGATCCGCCAAACACAGTAAAATCCTGCGCGAAAACGTACGCCCGCCGGCCGTGAATGCGTCCGAATCCAGTTACGAAGCCATCGCCCGCCGGCCGCTGTTCCTCCATGCCGAAATCCGTGCAGCGGTGCCTTACATATTTGTCTAGCTCTTCAAAGGAGTTTTCGTCCAGTAGCAGATCAACGCGTTCGCGGGCCGTCAACTTACCTGCTTTGTGCTCGCGCTCCCGCCGCTCTTCGCCGCCGCCCGCCTCCGCTTCCGCCGAAATACGCCGCAACTCTTCCATGCGGTCGTGATGCTTCGCCGGCGAGCTTCCGTACGAATTCTCGCGCGAGGCGGCTTGCGAAGTGACGGAAGAAGCCGCGGCAGATTTCTTCTCAGACAAGCGGTTCTCCTTGCGCACTCGAGGGTTTATGCGCCGTCCCGTTGAGCATCGCTTGCTGACCGTTAGCGTCGCCAGGAGAGAAAATGCGCACCGCCAGATGCGTGGCCAGCCACACCGTGCCCAGCAGCAACACTACGCCAAGCAGCAGTTCCGCAACGATCGCGCCGGCGCGTTGCAGCGACGATTCGATGGCCGTCACATAAATCGTGGCCCGCAGCAGAATGTACATGGCGCCCAGAGTCATGGCCACGACCAGGATGGTCGTCAAAATCGAAGCGAAGATCATTTTCATGGAGTTGACTGCCGCAACTACCGCCCGCGACCAAAAGCATAGCGCAAGTGCGGCTAAATCAGAATGCGAGGAAGCTGGTGTTTGGCCAGCAACATAGGAATGAGAGGAACTCACCGAAGATCCGCCGCTCAGCGCAGTCCGGACCAATCATCCGCAACGAGAATGGAATCGGTGGGATTAGAGGGATCGTATTTCACGCTGGCCGGCTGCCCGGCAACCAGCCGCTCGAGACGAATTTGTCCTTCGAGGCCGGTGATGTCTTGCGCGGTGTGATAGGTAACTCCGGAAATTGCGTAGCTGTAAGACACCAGCTGGCGCAACCGCGTATCAGCCAGCGGGCGCCTGCCCGCGCCAAAGAGTCCCTTGCGCGGCGCCGGCGGCTCTGGCGGGTGCTCCGCAAGCTCCACGATCTGGCCCTCCGCGATGCGGCCGATTTGATTCAGGTGTAGGCGGCGTTTACGCTCAGCTTCCGCCATGTCCACAGCCGGCCGCAAAAAAGCGTAGGCCACCATGGCTACCGCCGCAAGCGCCGCTGCCGCCATCGACAGCGTCAATTTCCAATCGGCAAGCAGTGCATTCAACGTGCGTACTCCGTTCCAACGTAAAGTCTGGCTTGTGATGTGTGCCGCGCAGGCAATTGCGAAACGCCGGGAGCAGCCCGCCGCGTCCCACACTTGCGTATTTTACCGAACCCGCGTGCGGGAAATGAAACTACGCGTTGCGGGCGTGCACCGGGTTGCGCAACACGCCAATACCGGCAATTCGCACCTCTACCGAGTCGCCCGAAAGCAGCGGCCCCACACCTGCGGGCGTACCGGTGGCGATCACGTCGCCGGGTTCCAGCGTCATCATGCGCGAAATCCAGCGCACCAGAAATGCGCAGGGATAAACCATCAGCGAAGTGCTGCCGGATTGCCGCCGCGCGCCATTTACAAACGTCTCCACCAAAACGTCAGTTGGCGTGAGCTCTGTTTCAATGTGCGGACCCACCGGGCAAAACGTATCAAATCCTTTCGCGCGCGTGAACTGTACGTCGCTCTTTTGCAGATCGCGCGCGGTCACATCGTTCAGGCAAGTGTAGCCGAGCACGTACGAGAGGGCATCGTCGGATTCCGCAAGATGCGAGCAGCGCTTTCCGATGACCATCGCGAGTTCGCCCTCGTGTTCCACGCGCTGTGAATACGGCGTCAGAACAATGGCATCTTCCGGACCTACCAAGGAGGTCGACGGCTTCAAAAAAATTAGCGGCTCTTTCGGGACGTCGTTACCCAATTCGGCAGCGTGCGCGGCATAATTTCGCCCCACGCAAACAATCTTGCGCGGCTGCACCGGCGCGGCCAAACGGACATCGGCAAATTTCCAGGAGCCTGCGGCGCGACTCCATGCCTCCCAAGGCGGCCCGGAAATTTCGCGCACGTCATCGCCTTCGATCACCCCGTAAAGGGGCGTGGACCTTTGCGCGGCCTCGCCGGAATGCGCAGCAGGCGCGGCAGGGACAGCAGTGAAAAAGCGGCAGAATTTCATGACGCTACTAGCTTACAGGATGATGGCGATGCGCGGAATCCTCGGACCAGGTGCGCCAAACGATTTTCCCCAGCCACGCGATGGTAGCCACGATCATATACGGCACCGCGCCAAGGATGAAAATTTGAAACGCCCCAAAATGTTCGCGCAGTCCGCTGAACGGCAGCGACAGCAACGCATAGATCACGCTGAAGATCGTCCAGCCGACTAGACTGGAAATCCACAATTTCGCGGGCAGCCACAGAAAGCGCACGATGGGAATCAGTGCAACTATGGCCAATAAAATGGCCGCCGCGAGATTACGCGCCAGGGCAAACTTATCGAGAGAGGGAACGCGGTTGGCAAGAAAAATCCACAACACCAGTATTAGCGAAAGGCCCAAGCCAACGTACACACCGCTGCGCAGCGCCACGTCTTGCAAGAGAGGCTTCGAATTGGGCAGCAGCCGCGTGGAAAGCGGCGGAACAAACGGCATGGGCGACGGGCTCCTCGTAATCCCGTCCATACTCCAACCCGCGATCAGGCGGATGGTTGCGCGATTCACAAAAGATTTGTGAGAAATAAAAGGCGAATTTGAGGCGAACCTGGAAGCGGGACGCCGATTAGGGCAACGATCAGGATTGTGGCGCCGCGATTTCTGCAAGCACCGGGGCGCTGGCAGGACTCTCATTGCCGAAGCGGTCGACGGCGGTGACGGTGTACCAATAACGACGCCCGGGTTGTACTGCCGCATCATGAAACGCAGGCGTCGGCAACAATTCGGACGTGACCGCCGCTCCGCGCTGACCTTCCTGTTCGCTGCGATAGACGCGATAGCCCGCCACGTCCGGTTCCGGGCTGATGGACCAGGATAGGTCCACCACCGGAGCGGCCGCGGGATCACCCTGCAAAACCGCGGCGACCAGTCCTTGCGGCGCCGCTGGCGGGAAAATGTCTTTCGGCGTGACGATCAGGGGAACAGAATCGGCGGATTCCAGAATCTCCGGGCGCGCCGTCGCGACGGTACGGACCACATACACATAAGTCTCGTCAAACACAAAGTCCGCGTCGCGATAGCTGTTGCTTGCCGGAGAAGCCAGCAGCGCCAGCGGCGATTTCCATCGCGCGTGGGCCAAATCCTTCATCGCCGCGTCGATGACCGCTTGATCGACGGGGCTATTCAGTTGCCCGCGGAAAAGCCGATAGGTGACATCGCCGAGAGCCTCTCCGCCAGACGTTTGCGTGATTGGCGGCCAGCTCAATTCTATGGCGGTCTCCGTGACCTGCGCGTCCACGCCGGCGATGCTCTGCGGAACGGGGAAAATCGCGACTTCCACAATATTCGAGTCCGCAGAAGATTTTTTCGGCGAAACCCTCGTGCGCACCAGGTACGCCACTTTGCTGCCGGGATGCGCTTTGCCTTTTTCCGGAGGCAGCGGATCGGTGAATTCCACGTGCTTCTCGACGACGTAATTCGGCACCATGGCACTGGGAATGGCGTACACCAAACGGAAGGACTGGTTATCGGCTGAACCATCCGCTTTGAGCGCTCCGCGAAAAATCTCGCAAGCCGGATTTTCCGTCAGACGCTTGCCGGTGACGGTCTTGCCGGGCAGCGTAAACGAAAGCAATGCGCCGTCGCCGGATTGCCGCGCAGTGAGATCGGTAATGGCTGAAGGAATGGGCGGCGAAGGCGGCGTGGGCTGGCCGGGCGCGCCACAACCTGCGAGCAGCAAGCAGCACGAAAAAATGATCAAGTACGCAATGGCGGTAGGGGCGGCGATGCGAGCCGCGGGTTGACGAGCTGTTTGAAAGATCGTTCGACAGGCCGTTCGCGCGAACAAACCTTGCACACGAACCTCAACGCTACCCGGCTGGGCTGGCTGCATGCGGTTCGCTTCCTTACAAAATGTAGCGGCTCAAATCCTGATTCTTTACGATATCGGCGAGCTGCTTGGTGACGTACGCTTCGTCAATCTTCACCGTTTTTTTCTTCAGGTCCGGCGCTTCGAAGGAAAGTTCATCCAGCACTTTTTCCAAAATGGTGTGCAGCCGGCGCGCTCCGATATTTTCCGTTTGCTCGTTCACGCTGGTGGCGAATCGGGCGATGCTTTGCACCGCGTCTTCGGTGAAGGTCAGCTTCACACCCTCGGTTTCCAGCAGCGCGATGTATTGCTTGACCAGCGCGTTCTTTGGCTCAGTGAGGATGCGCACGAAATCCTCTTCTTTCAGCGACTGCAGCTCCACGCGAATGGGCAGCCGGCCTTGCAGCTCGGGAATCAGGTCCGAAGGTTTGGTAACGTGAAACGCGCCCGCGGCGATAAACAAAATATGATCGGTGCGGATCATGCCGTAGCGCGTATTGACGGTGGTGCCTTCGATGATCGGCAAAATGTCGCGTTGCACGCCCTCGCGCGAAACATCCGGGCCGTGTCCAGACTCTCGCCCAGCCACCTTATCGATTTCGTCGATAAAAATAATGCCCATCTGCTCGGCGCGCTCCACGGCCGTGCGCGTTACCTGATCCATATCCAGCAGCTTGTTTTCCTCTTCCTGGATGAGGTACTCGAAAGCGTCGGCCACGGTCATCTTGCGCTTTTTCTTTTGCTGCCCGAACATTCCCGAAAGCATGTCCTTGATGTTGACGTCCATCTCCTCCATGCCCTGGTTGGAGATGATTTCAAAAGACGGCATGGCGCGCTCGCGCACTTCGATATCCACCATACGCTGATCGAGCTTGCCTTCGCGCAGCTGCACACGCAGTTTTTCGCGCGTGCGTTGCGATTGCTCATGTTGTGCCGTGGCGTTGGCGCTGGCGTCCGCCGCGCTCACGGTCGTTGACGTTATGCTTTGCGCTGAAGACGGCGGCGTAGGCGGCGCCGGAGGCAGCAGCAAATCGAGCACGCGCTCTTCGGCGGCCTGTTCGGCGCGTTCGGCCACGTCGTCCAGTTTTTCCTCGCGCACCATGTCGATGGAGGTCTCGACGAGGTCGCGCACCATGGATTCCACGTCGCGTCCCACGTAGCCCACTTCGGTGTACTTCGAAGCTTCCACTTTCACGAACGGGCAGCCCGCCAAACGCGCCAGGCGGCGCGCAATCTCCGTCTTGCCCACGCCCGTGGGCCCGATCATCAAAATATTCTTGGGCAGCACGTCTTCGGCGATCTCGGGAGGCAGTTTTTGGCGGCGCACGCGATTGCGCAGCGCCACGGCCACGGCGCGTTTTGCGGCGGTCTGTCCGACGATGTATTTGTCGAGCTCCGCGACAATTTCCCGCGGCGTCATATCGTCCAGCGCGGGCAGCAGTTGCTGCTCTTCGCCGGGTGCCGCGCCGTTTCCGCCGTTGGGCATGTAGATCAAATCTTTATCGGACTTGCTGGCCATGAGTTGCTCGATTCCTTATACCACTGCGTTCCTACAATTGCTCGGATGCCTAAACCGCGCACGGCGTCTTACGCCGAGGTTGCGCTAAATCCGCCGGTAGAGCGCGACCCGCTAAATCTCTTCCACCGTAAAATTCGCGTTGGTGTAAATGCAGATCTCGCTGGCGATGCGCATGGCTTCCATGGCGATATCCTTCAAAGGCAGCTTGGAATGCTTGGCCAGCGCGCGCGCCGCGGAAAGCGCGTAGGCGCCGCCCGAACCGATGGCCACGATGCCATCATCCGGCTCGATCACGTCGCCATTGCCGGAAAGGATGAACGTGCCCTTGGAATCCGCCACGATCAGCAGCGCTTCCAGATGCCGCAAGGCGCGGTCCTTGCGCCAGTCCTTGGCGAGTTCCACGGCGGATTTTTGCAGGTTGCCGGAAAATTCCTGCAGCTTGCCTTCAAAGCGTTCGAAGAGCGAAATGGCGTCCGCGGTGGACCCGGCGAATCCCGCCACCACCTTGTCATTGTAAAGACGCCGCGTCTTGCGCGCCGTATGCTTCATCACGTGATCGCCCATGGTGACTTGACCATCGGCGATCAAAACCACTTTATTTTCTCTGCGCACGCACAACACGGTAGTTCCATGCATGATCCCGTGCATAGGCGCGCTTCCCTGGCTATCACGCATCCCAACATTATACCGCGAGCCGGCGAAAACGCCGCCATTGCGTGGGGCAGAGACGCGGACCGCCGGATTATTATGGCTAACGCAGGCGCTGCGCCTAGCGCATTTAGGACTGCGGAATTTCGCGGAAAGACAAAATCTTGTAGCTCAGGGGGCTTTGTACGTAGTTGATCCAGCAACTGCTGTAGTAAATGCTGTTACCGCCGCCGGTCATCATGATTGTGGGCGCACCCAGGGTTGGCAAGGGATTCCCGCTGCCGTCCACGGTCGTAGCGAGCACCACGGCCCCGTAGACATTTCCACTGACGCTCGGCGACGTCGTGGACAAAGTTCCCTTTCCGATCGCCAACACGATGCCATCCCACGAATCATGTGGTCCGAAGCTAAGGTTTCCGGTAACGACCAGCACACCGTACCCGGTCTGCGCCCAGTTGCTCACCGACAGATCGCCGTTGACCACCACAGTGACCGGGTTTGTTGGGGACATAGTTGGCGGGAAAATAGATGGAGTGGCCGGGGTGTTCGCTGCGGGTATGTTCACGTCGGCATTCTGCGCGATGGTCTGGACCAACGCGTTCAGTGTGGCGGGGGTCTGCCAACTCGGCGGCATCGTAACCAGTCCGACATTTGGCGTGGTGCCGCTTGGGCCTGCATTATATTGCGGCGCTCCCGTATAGCCTGCGCCCGGCGTCGGAATCGCCGCCAGGATACTCGTCCCATCGGGGCCGTTCGTATAACCAACGGCCGCCACCGGAGGCGCGTTGGGCGTGCAGCTGGGCGCGGCGACTGGGTTGTTCGATTGCGAGTCGATTCCAGTGACGGTAAACCCGGTCGAGCCGGTGTAGTTAACGCCATTTCCGTCCAGGGTCAGCGCCGCGGGAAATGATAGACCGAGGGTGATCGGAGCCACCACGTACTGCAGGATGCGCTGGCTCCCGTTGGGCATCGCCGCAAGCGAAGTGATCTCGAGCGCCTGGACGCCGCCGGGCACAGCATCAGCATAAAGGTGACCATTCGCGTACAGAACCGGAGTGCCCTGCAAAGTGACATTGGGATTCACATTTACGCCGTTGGCCAGCGCGGAACCCACTGTGACCGCGTTGATGCGCACCCATTTGTATATCGGACCTGGCAGCACTTGCTGTGTCGTCGGCGGAACATAAACGGAATTCGTAGATAGCATTGCCGGAGAGGAAGTTGGCGGGGGAATGCCGCCGGACTCCTGCGCGTATTCGGTATCGGGATATGTGGTGGGCGTGCTCAGATCCCACGGCGCCACGGTTTCGCCCGGCAAAGGATTGAGGATGTACCAAACCTGCCCGGGAGCGGGCAGCGAGCCCGCGGGAAGCGCCAAAGCCGTTGGCAAATAATTCGCGGACTTCGCCAGCATCCGTCCACGGCCTTCTTCCAGACCGGCCAGCGCCGCGTAATAAACGCTGGTGGCAGAATGATAGTTTCCCGTGAGCGCGGAATCCGTTCCGGAAGCCATGATGAGCGCTATGCCAACCACACAAATCAGCAGCAACGCGAATAGCGAAATCAGCAGAGCTACTCCAGACTCCGCGGTGCGTGCTCGAAATGTGCGCGCCAAGTGCAAGGTTCGTCCGTCCTGTACTGCGTTGCTACGCATCGGTCTCTGAATTCCCGTTTCGACGCATCCTCGCGGAAAACCCACCGTCATCGTCACTTACTGAAACGAATTCATCACGCTCGCGCGCCCGGTCAGCTCCACTACCCTTCGTTGACCCGTTTGCGGATCCGGTGTGGGCGTCTGCACGATCAGCGTGATGGTGATGCTGCGGATGTTCATGGGCGTTCCGTAAGGCAGCCCCGCCGTGGAGCAATCCTGCGGTCCCGTCGGCGTGGCACATGTGTACGTAAACATTGGCACGGGATTGCCACCGGGAAACATGTTGGGGTACACCGCATTGATCTGCGCAATCTGCGCGGGCGACGCATAATTCATTACATTTTGCACGAAAGGGACGAGCAGGCTGTCCGGATACGTGGCGTACGGATCCACAATCGAGGTGGGCTTGGGGAATACCCCGCGGCCCAACGTCGTGGTTCCGTCCATGATCGTGTAGCGAATAAACGATACCAGGCCGGGAACCTGCGGAGTGACCTCAAGAAACAGCCCATAGGGCCCAGGTGTGTTACATGTGTTGCCAATCCAACAAGGCACCTGTGGACTGCTCGTGTAGTTGGGGTTCCAGGTCACCGGCGTATCCGCGTACTGCGAGTAATTCGGACCGTTAGTTGTGTTGGGCGGGTTCTCGAACTGATTGGGGGGCGGATAGCCAGCGTCACTGATATCGCGCATCATCTGGTCCAGTCCCAGACGCGCCTCCTGGAAGGAATTCAAGACTTGCGATTCCGATTGATAGCGTCTTTGCGAAACGCCCAGCAAAGTAAATGCCGAGCCGCAAATCAATAAAAAAATGCCCATGGAGACCATCATTTCCAGCAGCGTGAAGCCGCCGTCGCCGTGTTGTGCGCCGAGCACAGTTCTCCCGCCAAATCTTTTTTGACTGCGGCGTTTAGCGATTGTGTTTCCGGCCGCCGTCATTTATTGATCACCGTGTCCAGCGTCACCGGCAAAACGAAGCCCGTGCCGCCCACTTGCCGCACCCCGACGATAAATCGTTTACTCGTTGCCGATCCGTTGTTCGTGGTGGTAATCACCGCCCAGCGCACGTCCCATTGCGCGCCGGTGGGGTCGTTGGGATCGGTGTACGGCGTGGCATAGCTGTAGCCCGACACTAAACTCTGCGAAAAATCGATCACCGGCCGGTTGTTGGCCATAAGGATCGGGCTGCCCACCAATACATTCGGCTGCGTCGGATCGCCCAGATAGCAGAAGTAACCCTGCGCATCCGTGAAACTGGGTGGAGGTGGGGTGCTCGTGGGGTTTAACGGCTGCGCGATCATCTGATCCAGTTCCCGCTGCGCCAGCACCAGCGACGAGGAGTTGGTGCGATTTCCGCTGTTCAGCAGTATCGACGCCGGCACCAGCTGCGCAACGCCCACCAGCCCGATAATCAGGATCACCGTGGCCATCATCGTCTCCAGCAGACTTAGGCCTGCTTGGCCGAGCTTTTTACTTATTGCCATTCTCGTCATCGATACACGCTCGGCCATCTCAACTCACTTGCTGCCACACGCCACCGGCGGGTGCCGTCCATATCTGCACCACTCCCGACGGTAGCAGCACCACCGCGCGAAAACCCGCATCGGCGCCCGACCCACTGCCCAGATACAACACAGACACGAAATTCACGGTCGCTCCGCCTGCGTTGATCACCGCACCCCGGGCATCGAAGGTAACCACGGCATTGGCACCGGAAATCGTCGTGAGCGGCAATCCCGAGCTGCCCAGCGCCGCCACAATTGGGCCGGGGCTGGGGATTGCTCCGCCTATTGGGAGCAACGTGTTTTGTCCTGTGATGGCGTCCTGCGTCTCGCCCGGGTCCGGTAGGTGGTTGCGGTTGGTGTCCCCATACACCAGCCAGCCCGCGCCAGACTGCTGGATCTGGCAGTCCACCGGTTTATTCAAGCGAATCGCTTCATAACGCGTGAACTTGATTATCCCCGCAAGCCGCGCGGCGGCGTCATTCAATTGGTAGGATGCAAACGCGCGCGTCAGCGAAGGCATCGCGACGGCCGCCAAGATCAGCAATACCGCGATGGAGACCACCATCTCAACGAGGCTGAAGCCATTGTGCGACGTAAAACGCGGTCTCAAGAGCTTTGCGCGCTGTCCCAAGACAATCTCCTCGTTCGTTCCGGGTGGCATGACGGCACTCCGCCGGGGCTGACGACGTGACTTTGCGGCCTTGCACCTGACTGCGGGTCTGGGTAACGAGGCTCGGGATTCATTCCACCGAGTAACAACGTATCCTGCTGAGAGACAGTATGTTAGTACATTCTGAACCATTGTGGGAAGGATTGCAGGCCCCCCGTTGACGTTTCCAGCACTACCAAACATCGCCCTGCCAAGCCTTGAGAGGCAAATCCGATGGCTAGAGGTGTTTTGCCAAGGCTTCGGCGTTGCGGTGCGCGATGGCCTCGATGGAAATCATGGGGTTAACGCCCGATGCCGATGGAAACGAGGACCCATCCATTACGTATAGGTTGCGCGCCTCCCAGGTTTGGCCCTCTGGGTTGGTGGCTGAGCTGCGCGGCGAACTTCCCATGCGCGCCGAGCCCATAATGTGAAACGAAAATAGCGCCAGCTGTCCTGAGCTCCAGCCTGCGGCATCCATGTCTCGCGTGAAAGTTTCGTGGGACCCGCGGCGTCCCGGTTCATAGCAGCAGAACTTTGCGTGCGGAGAATAAATCAGTCGCGCGCCTGCCGCTTCCAGAATACGCGCCGCGCCATGAAAACCTTTGCGCAAGTGTGCGCGGTCAAACGCGGAAAGCGCGTAGTGCGTTACCGGCCAACCGGTGCGGTCTACGGTCACGCGTCCGCCGTCGCGGTCCCGCAGCAGCACGCCGATGCCTGATGTGTGCGCCAATTTTTCCAGCAGTGCGCGATATTGCCGCGGTTCGCGCCACGGCAAAACCGCCGCCGCGATCACCGGTTGCAGCGCGGTGGTTTCATACTTCACGCCATAATTCCCTGTCATGCGGCAATGTTCGTCGGAATAGATTGCCTGCATGGTGCCTTCCCACGGGCGAATCTCTTCGTCGAATACGCCACTGACATTTGAAACCGGATGCAAATGCAGATGCCGTCCGATGTGCGCATTGCGCAGTCCCGACCGCAGCAGCAATGCTGGCGTATGAATCGCTCCACATGCCACCACCACCGCTTTGCAGCGCACCGTAACGCGATGCCCGTCTTTCGTGCGAGCTTCGACTCCGGTAGCCGCACCCGTTGCGATGTTGATGCGCATCGCTCGCGTATCCGCAAAAATTCGCGCTCCGGCGTTTTGCGCATCCAGCAGAAAAGTTTTCGCCGTGGATTGTTTCGCGCCAATCGCGCAACCCAGTCCGCAATAGCCGCAAACTTTTCCCTGGTCGCAGCCGAGCACGTTGCGCGGCATGGCGTCCACGTGCCAGCCGAGCGAACGCAGCCCGCGCCGGAGCACTTCTTCCCTCGCGGAAACGCGGTTGTGCTCCAGATTCACATGCAGCCGTTCGCACACCGCGTCCAGGCTGCGCGTGTATTCCTCGCTCGTGAACCACGGCACTCCCGCCGCGGCCCACTCGGCGCGCACATCATCTGGTGTGCGAAACGACGTCGTGTAGTTCACCACCGTCCCGCCGCCCACGCACTCGCCCGCCAGCAATCCCACGCTGCGGTCCGCGGTGGATGCAAAACCGCGGTCCGCGTACAAATTATAAAAACCCTTCAGTTCCGCGCCATCAAAATCCGCGTCGTCGTAATACCCGCCGGCTTCGAGGACAATCACATCTTTGCCAGCAGCCGCCAGTACCGCCGCCACCGTTCCGCCGCCCGCGCCAGAACCCACCACGCAAACATCCGCCGTCAGTTCCAGATCGCGCTGCGGAACCGTCACGCGCAACGCTCGCGCCGCTGCGGGACGTTGCACCCCCAGCGGTCCGGGATAGCCGAACTTTTCCCACACCGGACTCGCCGTGCCATGTGCTCCCGGCAGCATCACGTACAAATATCCGATCGCTTTGCGCAGCGCCTGGAACGCTCCCCGCCGCTGCGCCAGCACGCTATCCGCCCAACTCAGCAGCACGCGAAGGCGCTCTTCCGCGGGCAACGCGGAAAACGCCGCGGTCCGCCGTATCGCAAATAGCGAATGCAGTCGCGAATCCCAAATATTCAGCAATTGCAGCAGCTGCTCGGGGCGCCCGGTAACCGCCGGATCCGGCAGCGCCTCGGCAATCGCGCGCGCCACGCCCATCTCCGCCGCCGAAGGCCAACCCTCGTCCGCCGGCGCAAACGTATCGCAAATCGCTTCCAGCGCGCGCTGCTGTCCGACCGTCAATTTCATTTCACAATTCCCGACCGCAGCAAGATTTTTTGTAGGGGCGCAACATGTTGCGCCCCAGCTTGCCACGATGTAAGCACAAGCGACCGCCTTTTAAAAACTGCGCAAAATCTAAAATGTAAATGGAAAGTCGTCCGCGCAAAAAAATCGGGAGAGGCGGGCCAGGTCGTCCCGCGCTCTCCCATTGTCCCCATTTAAGGGGTACCGGCAAGTCTGACGGAGGGCGACCCACCGGTCGTGTGTTGGCCTGCCTATTAAACCCCCGAAACGGCAAAAAGGTTTCAGTCCAGCGCAAAAATTGTCTAGAATCTGTGTTGGAAAGCTTACATTGCACGTCCACGTGCCCTGCGATGCCCAGACCTTCTCACCTAAATCCCGACGATATCCTTCGTTTTCTGCAAGTTAGCGCCGATTCGGCGGCCGCCGGCGAAATCTCCCGCGCCTTGCACCTTAAAAAGTCCGACCAGCGCGCCCTGTTCAAAATGCTCGGCAAGCTCAAAAAACGCGGCGCCATCGACGAAGTCCCAGGCGGTCGCTACCGTCTGGCCGGCCGCAAGACCGATCGTCACGCCTCGCGCGATGCGCAACCTCCGTCGCCCGACCATCGTCGCCAGGGTCAAGGCCAGGGCCAATCCGCAGCCGCCACACCCACCGCATCCCGCGACGAATCTCCCCGCACCCACAAAGAAACTCTCGCGCGCGATGAGGTCAGCGGCCGCCTGGTTCTGCATCACGATGGCTACGGTTTCGTCGTCCCCGATAAACCTGTCCCCGAGCTGGACGGCGATATTTTCATCCCGCGCCTGGCTATCGAAGACGCCATGCACGGCGATCATGTCGTCGCAAAATTTCAGCGCCGCAGCGGACACTCCGACCGCCAGCGCGCCGAAGGCCGCATTGTCCGCATTCTCGATCGCGCTCATCCCAGCGTTGTCGGACTTTTCCGCTACGGCCCCCGCTACAACGTGGTCCTGCCCTATGACGCGCGCCTGCACCACGAAATCGAAATCCCGCCGGGCGAAGAACTTACGCTGGCGTTGCGCGAAAAACTCATAGCGCACGATCCAGCGTTCGATCCGAAAAATCCCAGCGCTCGCGCAAAACGCATTCCGCGCATGGAAGAACTCGACGGCGCCGTCGTCAACATCGAGATTCTCCGCTTCCCTCGGGCCGGCACCGCTCCCATCGGACGCGTCGTGGAAATTCTAGGCCGCCCCGGCGAACTCGGCGTCGATACCGAAATCATCATCCGCAAACACCACCTTCCGTACGAATTCCCGCGCGCCGTCCTGGCGGAAGCCGAAAGGCGCGCGCAGCTCCCGCAAGAAAGCGAACTAGCTGGCCGCGAAGATTTTCGCCACCTGCCCATCGTCACCATCGACGGCGAAACCGCGCGCGATTTTGACGACGCCGTCTACGTCGAGCATCGCGAAAATGGCGCGTGGCATTTGCAGGTGCACATCGCCGATGTGTCCCACTACGTCCGCAGCGGCAGTGCGCTGGATCAGGAAGCGCGCTTGCGCGGCACCAGCGTCTATTTTCCGGACCGCGCCGTCCCCATGCTTCCCGAAGCCTTAAGCAACGGCATCTGCTCGCTCAAGCCGCAGGAAGATCGCCTGGTGATGAGCGCGCTCATCGAACTCGATCAGTACGGCAATATCCAAAGCTCCCGTCTCACCAGCGGCGTAATCAATTCCGCCGCCCGCATGACTTACACCAACGTAAACAAAATCCTCGAAAACGACCTGGAAGTGAGCGCGCAATACGCTGCCCACGTGGAAAATTTCCGCAAGATGAAGCAACTGGCGCTGCTGCTAAACGCCCGCCGCACCGAACACGGCAGCATCGACTTCGACCTTCCCGAACGCGTCATCGCCTTCGACGACCAGCAGCGCATGACCAGCATCAACCGCAGCGAACGCAACATTGCCAACCGGCTGATCGAAGAGTTCATGCTGACCGCCAACCGCGTAGTCGATGCGTATCTTCTGCACCGCGCCATCCCCGCGCTGCATCGCGTGCACGAAAAGCCCGACGCTAGAAAAGTTTTGGAATTTGAAGAACTCGCCCGCGCCTTCGGCTACTCGCTGGGCGTCGAAGATTTGCATCGCAAAGAAATTACCGTGCGCCACGGCGCCATTCCCGCGGCAAAAGCCGGCCTCAAACACGGCGGCAAAAGTTCCCGCGACCGGGATTCGCGGGGCGGCGGTTCGCGCGCCGATTCCCGCGACCGCGAAATGAAAGTGAGCCTCGCCGGAGCCGAGGTCGCCATCACCCCGCAACACTACCAGCGCCTGGTAAAAAAAATCATGGGCAAGCCCGAAGAGCGTATCCTCAGCTACTTAATGCTGCGCTCGCTGAAACAAGCGCGTTACGCCGCAGACCCCCTAGGCCACTTCGCCCTAGGCTTCGACGAGTACACCCACTTCACCTCGCCCATCCGCCGCTACCCGGATCTGATCATCCACAGAATTTTGAAATGGGCGCTGGAAAATCCTGATGCAACCTCGTCGCCCAAGACCGTAGGGGCACGGCATGCCGTGCCCGCCGCCGATCGCCGCCACGCCGCGTCCGGCGACTCGACCCGCCACGACTCCGCTCACGAATCTCGCCACACCCCAATCCAACATTTGTCCGCCCAATCTATCCCCGAAAAAATCTCATCGCCCACCGATCAAACCACCGAACACGGATCACGGACCACGGATCACGCCTCCTACCGCTACACCGAAATCCAGCTCCGCGAAATCGCCACGGAAACCTCCGAAGCCGAACGCCGCGCCGCCGCCGCCGAACGCGAACTCATGGACTGGAAAACCGCGCAATTCATGGAAGAACACCTAGGCGAAGAATACGAAGGCTTAATCACCTCCGTGCAAAAATACGGCGTCTTCGTGGAACTAGCCGAAGTTTTCGTAGAAGGTTTGTTGCCGCTAGCCGCCCTGGAAGAAGCCGCCGGCACCCGCTGCATCTACCGTGAATTCGACCACTCGATAGTCGCGTTACCAGGCGGCAGCACTATGGTCTACGCCGATCGCCCCAACCGCCGCGACAAATCCGCGCGCAGCGCAGCAAGCGAACGCAAAGGCCGCGGCGCCAAGCCCCCCGCCCAACGCGCCTGGCACCTCGGCGACCCCGTCCACGTCCGCGCCGAACGCATCGACCCCATCCGCAAGCGCGTAGAATTTGCCCTCATTGAAAGTTGAGCTTATTGCCCCGAATACTAAGCGCGCCATGCACCTACATTCGATGACGTGACACAATGCCCAGAAGTCATAGTTTGGGAAGCTCCTGCGGCCCAGTGCGAGTTGTCAAAGGCACGAACTTGAATCGCCAATCCACATTTCGACTTCGACATCCCCTCAAGGTAAGTTTCTTGGTTTTCGTCTCCGTCGTTGCTTTTGCTCTGCCAGCAGCCACCATCGAAAAGCAAGCAAAAGGAACTGAGCAAACTCCATCCGGAACTTTCTTTACCCTGAGGATGGACCTACTCACTCCAGCGGACGGCGTTGATTTAGGCCCCTTCATGAAGCAAACGTATCTGTCTCTCAGGACCAAATTAATTCAGACCCTGCCGCAACAAGTCGAGCTGGGCGAAAGAGGCGTGGTGAGTATTCGCTTTAACGTTCAGAAAGATGGAACCATCGCAGACAGTTATCCTAAGCTTGAATCCAGTTCCCACAAGAAAATACTGGACGAACACGCCATGACCGTTGTCCGAAGCTCAGCGCCCTTCAGTCCCCTGCCAGACTCGCTGTCGCCGCCGCAACTGGCACTGCGAGCAACTTTCTATTACAACGTCCTTCCTCCTCCTCGGTGACGGCTGTGCATCTGTAGTTAGCGCGATCGCCTTCCACCCTGCCGGGGCCACGCGCGACATTACTTGGAGTGCGGCGGCCTGACGCCGCTTTCGCGCAGTAAGCACCGGCACCGTCGTAGCGATTTTGTAGCGTCGATTTTGTAGCGACGCCCTTCAGGGCGTCAGCGGCCCATCATCGCGTTTAGTACTCATAGTATCTCAGATTTGTCTTGACAAATGTCTACAAAGATGTACCATCTTTCTAGGTAGAACTGTCTTTCGCCGTTCTCAAGCATTCCCAAAAATCAACTTTCTACTGCGCTGGAAGGCTCCATATCCACTCGTTCCGCACCCTGCGTATAGTTACCCATTAGATAATATAAATCGACCGTAAACCGTGCAGAATGAACACTTGTTAAACCGTATCAAAACAAAGAACTTCAACCTCTTTAGAATGAACACTTACAAAAAAGCACCCATCTGGGTGGGGGAGACCGCAGCGTACTCCCCGGAATTTTTTCGCGCGCATCGCCCCGCCGCTCATTGACTTGCCTCGGCCACTAGCCTAGTATCCGCGTCGAAGTCATAGCACTGAGCACGACAACTGGCTCGACAACCATCGCGCACCAAGACGGCCGGGCGGGCAGCGGCGCCAACCAAGCCGCAGTGCCACCAGCGCCAACCAGGAAGGAACGCGGGCATGAGCGATTGGGTCCATCTACAAGCAACTTGCGGCGAGCAATTGACGCAGTTGCATCACTTTTCCATGGTCAAGCAGCAGCCCGGAGGTAACGTCCCCTTCGCCATCACCGTGAAGGAGTTCGCCACGCCGCCGCCAGGCCAGCGCCTGCGCTTTTACGCCGAGGCCGACAAGTCCGTAAACCAGAAGACCGCGCCCTTTGTGCCGTGCGGCTGGGGTAGCTCCATTTTTTCGGCGCTGGGCGATTGCGTCCGCATGATTCGCGAATTCCCCTATGAGGGAGAGAAGGTCGCTGAAAAGGACGCCGCCTCGTGATCCAGAAATTCACCAAACGAAATTTGCAGCCCGGCATGATCGCCGTCGAAATCTACGGCAGCGTCCACAATGGTCCGGATTGCGCCCGTCTGCAGCGCGAAGTCGATTCCATGATCGCCGCGGGCGAGACGCGCGTAATCTTTGACCTGTCCGGCCTGACCCATGCCGACAGCGCCGCCATCGGCGCCATTGTCCGCTGCCTCACTAAGCTCAAGGGCGCGGCCGGCGGCATGCGCATCGCCGCAGCCCATCCCATGATCGTCCACAGCCTCAAATTAACGAAAGTGGACAAGCTCATCGAGATGTTTCCCACCGTGGATCAAGCCGCGGAAAAATTCTCCGCCTAAGCGCCACATCGGTAGCGCATATTGCAAACGAGCCCGTCCGCTTCTGCCCCGGTTATGCGTCCAGCCGCGAATATGTTAATTTTCAATGTTTATGACCAAGCGCATCGGCGTGCTGCTGAGTGGACGCGGCTCGAACTTCGAGGCCCTGGCGGATAGCATCGCCGCCGGCCGCATTCCCAACGCCGAAGTCGCCATCGTCGTCAGCAATCGTGAAGACGCTCCCGGCATCGCGCGCGCCAAATCGCGCAGCATCGCCACAAAAGTAATTCCATCCAAAGGGTTGGAACGCGAAACGTACGATCGCCAGGTGGTCGCCGTACTCCACGAACACGAAGTAGACCTGGTTTGCCTGGCCGGCTACATGCGTTTGTTGTCGCCGTATTTCGTGACCGCGTTTCCCAGTCGCATTCTAAATATCCATCCGTCTCTGCTGCCGTCTTTTCCTGGGCTCGAATCGCAAAAGCAAGCTTTGGAGTACGGCGCGAAATTCGCCGGATGCACCGTCCACTTCGTCGACGAAAATCTCGACGCCGGCCCCATCATCCTGCAAGCCGCCGTCCCGGTAGAAGACGACGACACGGAAGCCTCGCTCTCCGAAAAAATTCTTCGCGAAGAGCATCGCATCTATACGGAAGCCGTTAAACTGGTGCTCGCCGGCCAGTACAAAATCACCGGGCGCCGCGTGACGCGCACCGAAAAATAAAATCCATGACCGAATCCGCGCCGCAAGCATTTAAGTCCGTCGACGACCAACTCGCTTACCTCAAAAAGGGCGTCGCGGAAATTATTCCGGAAGCTGATCTCAAGGCCAAGCTCGAACACTCCGCAAAGACTGGCAAGCCGCTGCGTGTGTACCTCGGCGTCGATCCCACCGCTCCGGACATTCATCTGGGCCACACCGTGGTCCTGCGCAAGCTGAAACACTTTCAAGACCTCGGCCACACCGCCATTTTCTTGATTGGCGATTTTTCCGCCATGATCGGCGACCCCACGGGACGCTCCGAAACCCGCCCGCCGCTCTCTCGCGAAGAGGTTGACGCCAACGCCAAAACCTATCTCGCGCAAGTCTTCAAGCTTCTCGATCCGCAAAAAACCGAAGTCCGCTACAACAGCGAGTGGCTCGACAAACTTTCCAGCTACGAGATCGTGCGCCTGTGCGGACATTACCGTTTGGCGCGCATGCTGGAACGCGAAGATTTCCGCTCGCGCCTGGCCAACGCCCAGCCCATTTCCGTTCACGAACTTTTGTACCCGCTGCTGACCGCGTACGACGCAGTGGCGCTCAAGTCCGACGTGGAAATCGGCGCCACCGAACAGAAATTCAATCTGCTGGTGCACCGTGATATTCAGCGCGAATACGGCCTGCCCTCCGAAGTGGCGGTCACTATGCCCATCCTCGTGGGCCTCGATGGCCAGCGCAAAATGTCCAAGAGCCTTGGCAACTACGTGGGCATCACCGAAGCGCCCGACGAAATCTTTGGCAAAATCATGTCCATTCCCGATGCACTGATGTGGTCCTACTACGAACTGGTCACGGATCGCATGCCCGCGGAAATCACCGCGCTGCAAGCGGAGGTCGCCAGCGGCAAGCTGCACCCGATGGACGCAAAAATGAAGCTTGGCGAGGAAATCATTGCCGGTTTTCAAGGCCAAGACGCTGCACAAAAAGCCGCCGCCAATTTCCAGCGCGTCTTCCGCAATCGCCAGGCCCCCGCTGAGGCGCCGGTCCACAAGCTGCCGTGCGGCCCAGCCAGAAAATTGGCAGCGCTCCTCGTGGAGTTGCAGTTGGCGCCCTCGAAGAGCGAAGCCGATCGTTTGATCAAGCAGCGCGGCGTGGAGATCGATGGCGTTGCAGCCGAAGATCCGCGCCAGGACATCGACCTGAGCCAGCCGCGCGAATTCCTTCTCCGCGCGGGAAAGAAAAAGTTTCTTCGCATTATCGTCGAGTAAGCGCTCGAATAAACCATTGAACAAACGGCGCACACAAGTCGTTTAAGTAGTGGGCGCCGCGCGACTCTCGGAAGGGGTGCATGGATGGGACTGTGGACACGGCGAAAGTTTTTCCTAACGTCGCTAGCGGGAAGCGCCGCGGCGGGCGCGACGTCGATGCTGGCCAAGACGCCGCTCGCAAAGGGTAGCGAGCTCGCATCGGGAAAAATTCCGACGCCTTCAGCCGCTTCCGGTAAGCGCCCGGTCATCATCTCCAGCGCCAACGGTCTGCACGCCATCGGCCACGGCATGGAAGTCCTGCTCAAGGGCGGCGACACGCTCGACGCCGTGGTCGCGGCCGTCACCATTGTCGAAGACGACCCCAACGATACCTCCGTGGGTTACGGCGGTCTGCCCAATGAAGACGGCGAAACGGAACTGGACGCCAGCGTGATGCACGGCCCCACGCGCCGCGCCGGCTCCGTGGCCAGCGTGCGCCGCATAAAAAATGTTTCGCTCCTCGCGAAAACGGTGATGGAACGAACCAATCACGTGATGATCGTCGGCGAAGGAGCACGCCGCTTTGCCGTAGACGAAGGTTTCATCGATGCAAGCCTAGCCACGGAAAAATCGCGCCTCGCGTGGTTGGCATGGAAGGCCAGCACCTCCGTAAACTGGCGCCCCGGTACCGATAGCCCCGAATGGAAAGAAAGAGCCGCCGGACTTTTCGACACTCCGGAAAAACAAAGCTGGCGCGCGGAGATTGAACAGTTGGTGGCGCACCCTCCCACCGGCACGATCAACTGCCTCGCGGTAAACGAAAAAGGCGAAATCTCCGGCACCACCACGACCTCCGGCTTGGCGTGGAAAATTGCCGGCCGCGTGGGCGATTCCCCCATCATCGGCGCGGGTCTGTACGTGGATGGCGAAGTTGGCGCCGCGGGCTCCACGGGCAAAGGCGAAGAAAATATCAAAATCTGCGGCGGCCACACCATCGTGGAAATGATGCGCCAGGGCAAATCACCCACCGAAGCGTGCCTCGAAGCTTTGCACCGCATCGCGCGCAACTACAAAAATGACAAGAAGAGGCTTTCGACTTTCCACATTTTCTTTTACGCGCTGAACGTCGACGGCGTGTACGGCTCCGCTTCCCTCTGGCGCAACACCTACGACCGCAGCAAACATTCTTCCTACGCCGTACACGATGGCGGAGAAGCGCGCTTGATGGAATGCACGCCGTATTTCGACGAAATAGGCGGAGATGAATAGATGATCGAGCTGAAAAATGTCACGAAAGAATACGACCTGCCGCCCGGCCAGCCCGGACAATTGGTGGCCGCGGATCGCCTGACGCTGGATATTCCAGACGGCGAAGTTTTCGGCCTGGTCGGCCCCAACGGCGCGGGAAAATCCACCACCCTAAAAATGATTTGCGGCTTGTTGCTGCCCACCGCCGGCCACATCACCGTGAACGGCGTCGACGTGGAGACGCAACCCGAAGCCGCGCAGCAGCACATCGGCTACCTCGCCGATTTCTTCAGCGTCTACGACGAACTAAAAGTTTGGGAATACGTGGACTACTTCGCGCGCGCCTACAAATTGCCACCAGACAAAATTCCCGCGCGCGTACGCGAGGTGATCGCGCAAATGGGCCTGGAAACAAAATACGATTCCAATGTCGCCACCCTTTCGCGCGGCATGAAGCAGCGCTTGGGCATCGCCCGCGCGATCATCCATGATCCGCCACTGTTGGTGCTCGATGAACCGGCTTCCGGCCTCGACCCCAAAGCGCGCCTGGAACTGAAAGATCTGCTCCGCGCCATGCACCGCGCTGGGAAAACCATCTTTATCACCTCGCACGTGCTTCCGGATCTGGAAGAAATTTGCACCAGCCTGGCCATTCTGGAAAAAGGCAAGCTGCTGCGCCACGGGAAAATCGCCGACGTGATGCGCAGCGCCGGGCAAACCCGCCGCGTGCGCATTCGCCTGGCGTCGCCGGAGTTCGCTCTGGAATCGTGGCTCTCCGCCCATCCTGGCGTCAGCGAAGTGCTGCACAGCGCCGGCGCCACGGAATTTATTTTTCCCGGCACCGACGCTGACCTCGCCGCATTAATTCGCGAAGCGGTTCTGGCTGGCGCAGCCATCTACAGCGTGGAAGAAAAAACCGATTCGCTCGAAGAACTTTTCGCGCGCCTCTCCACCGGCGAGGTGATGTGATGTTTAGCAACCCCGAATTCTCCCGCAATGTCCGCTCGCAGCTTCGCCCCGGCAAAATGGCGACCTCCGCAGCCATCGCGGCCGCGCTTTCGTTCGTCGTTGTCTTCGCCTTGAACCACATCACCACTCCCGCCGCCGGGCCCAATGGCTGGGGTTTCGGGCTTCTCCGTGGCTTATTCTGGTTGCAAGCGTTGATTCTCGCGGCCGGCGGCGGCATCGCCTGCGTCAACGCCATCTACAAAGAAAAAGAACAAAACACTTTTGACTTCCAGCGCGTTACGCGTCTCTCGCCGCTCGAACTCTCACTCGGCAAACTTTTCGGCGCTCCAATTTTTATGCATTTCCTGTGCCTTTGCTCCGCCCCCATCGTGATTTTCGCCGCGGCAAAAGGAGGGCAACAGTTCACCACGGTATTGGCGGCCTACGTGGTGCTGTTCGTCGCTTCGGTGGCGTTTCATGCCCTGGCGTTGCTGCTCTCGCTGCTCACCGTGCGTGGCTCGCACACCTCCGCCATCATCGGCGTGCTGATACTTCTGTGGATGAGCGCCAACGCTTCCACGTTTCTCTCACCCTATTTGCACCTGGGCTCGCTCTCGCCGTTCTATGCTTCGGAAATCGCCGTTCAGGACCATTGGACGCTGGCTTCGTCGTCCTTTGATCAACCGGTGCGATTCCCGCTTGTCGTTATCGATTCGTTTTTCGGCCATGCCGTTCATCATTTCCCCGTGGTGATCATTCTGGATGTGCTGTTTCTCGCTTGGTTTCTTCTGGCGCTGGCGCGCAACATCAAACGCGACCCCACCCAGTACGAGTTGTATTCGCCGCTGCAATCCCTCGGCATCGTGCTTTTCGTCAACGTGGCCGTGCTGGGCTTCATTCGCTGGGATAGCGCAGGCCTCATGGACATCCAGGCCGCTCTCTTGACCATCAACGGCGTCGTGCTTGGCAGCCTCGGCCTGGCGCAGCTGCGCAATCGCGATCGCACTCGGCGCATCCTGCGCACTCAGGAACAGGCGGCTCCTTCGTGGGTTAATCTCACCTGGCCTGCTCCTTTTCTCTTCGTGGCTGCGGTGGGAGCTGGCCTGCTCGTTTCCGTCGCGGCCAGCTTCGCCCACAGCTCGCTGATGGAATGGAATCCGGCGTTCAGCGTCTTTCGCTCCCTGTTTTTCGCGGCGTGGATCATCAGAGACACGCAATTCCTGCAATGGATGGTGTTGCGCCGAGGCAAACGCGCGCTGCTCATGGGCGTGGTGTACTTGTCGGCTTTCTACGCCTGCGTGTTGATTGCGCTGAACGCCTTCGGCACCTTTCGCGAAGTTGAGAATCTGCCATTCACGGCGTTTTTTCTACCGACGCCGATCTACTATCTCGATCACGCGGCGTGGGCTTTCCGCCCGGCGATTTGGGGCGCCGCATTCGTCGCCCAGTGGATCTTCATCGCGCTCTTTATTTACGCGCAACGCAACACCATCCTGGAACTGGCGCATCCAGCTACGTCCGAGCCGGTCCCCGTTGCCGCGGATTAAAGCGGAAAGTCTTTTGTAGGGGCACGGCATGCCGTGCCCGGGTTTTGCAACGGCGCTGGAAGCTATCGAGCAAATCGGCTTGGTTTTCTTTTCGAAGAGACTACTCAGCTTTGCCGAGCGGCAAATAATACTGCGTACCCTTGACGGGATCCTGCAAGCGCCGTAGCAACTGCTGCAAATCCTCGCTGCGCTCCACGAAATCGATATCGGAAGTATTGATCACCAGCAAATCAGAAGCGGCATAACGATAAAAGAAATGTTCGTAAGCGCGTGCCACTTCTTCAATATATTCGAGAGAAATCTGCGTCTCATCCCTCGACGCTTTTTTGGCGATGCGCGCGCGTAGTACTTCCGGCTTGGCTTGCAGATAAATCACCAAGTCCGGCTCGGGAATGTCCGCGCTAAGCAGTTCGTAATAGCGTTCGTAGAGTTTTAGTTCTTCGTCGTCCAAATTCAAATTGGCGAAAATGCGGTCTTTCTCAAGTAAAAAATCCGAAATCACCGGGCCCGGCGATTCCACCGCCAGAGCCTCGCGCAGACGTTTCTGCCGCTCCATCAGGAAATACATCTGCGCGCGCAGGGCGGCGCCGGGCTTCTCTTTGTAAAACTCCGCCAGAAAGGGATTGTCTTCGCAATCGTATACGCGGCGCGCGTGCAGCTTTTCAGCCAGTATTTTCGCCAGCGTGGTCTTGCCCACGCGCAGCGGCCCCTCGATGACGATAAAGCGCGGTGCTTGCACAGCCCGCTGAGGATCGCGCGCGCGTTTGGCCGAAGACGATTCGTGGGCAGCCATCGCGCGCGATTATAGCAGAGTCAATTTCTCCACGGGCCGCTACTTGCCGACCACCAGTAACACGAACGAGCCGGGCTTCATCTTGCCGCGCCGTTCGCCCGGAGCGGGAGGATCGAAATCCGCAGCCGGCAGAAAAATATTGTGCGTCTTCAAATCCAGTCCCATGGTCCGCGCACTTTTCTTTGTCGGCACATTTTCCACCACGGAATATTTATCCGGAGAATCTTCATGGACCACCGTCAGCGTACCTTCACCGTTCGAGGCAAACGCCAGTTGCGTGCCGGGATCGAAAGCGGTAGCGTCCACGCCATCGCCAATCGTTGCGGTGGCCACGATCTTTCCGCTGTCCGCGTCCACGATCGGCATCATCTTTGCATCGCAACCAGCAAACAGCCGGCGATGCGCTAAATCCATGGCCAGACCCGACGGACCTTCCGCGGGTTTCAGCGGCCAGCGGTGCAGTTCTTTCAGCGTCTTGGCGTCAAATTGCACCAACTCCGAAGTGTCCTCGATGTTTACGTAAATACTTCCTTTGCCGTCGGCCACCGCGAACTCCGGTTTTCCGCCAAGGGCCAGCGTGCCCGCCACGGTGCCGTCAGCGGCATTGAACGCGGTGGTGTCTTTGCTGGCGCCGTTGAGCGTGAACACGCGTTTCGTGACGCCGTCGTACACGATGGCGTCGGGATTTGTTCCGGTGTTCACCGTTCCCAACGTCTTCAGCGTTTTCAAATCGAAAATCGTCGCCGTGTTGGCGCGCCCATTGCTCGTAAATCCCCGGCCGAACTCCGGGGCGATGGCAATGCCGTGCACTCCCTGGGTATCGGGAATGTCGCCGGCCACCTCGTAGGTGTCGGCATCCAGCACCACCACGTGCGTGCCGCGCGAGACGTACACGCGCCGCGCCGCGCTATCCACCAGCAAATAATCCCAGCCCGTATCGCCGGCCACTGGAATCGTTTTGATCACGTGATATCCCGAAGGGCCGGCCGGCAAAGCCGAGAACAAATATTGTGCCGCGAGCCCGCTCGTGGCGAAGGTCGCTACCGTTGCCAAGGCGCCAAAAAGTTTGCGATTCATCATTCGCTTCTCTCCTGGAAACTGCTGCGCCTGCAAGTGTGGCAAGACGTCCTACAAATTTCAACTTGCAACGTGGCGGCACGTAGCCGTCGATGGGTGCGAATGAATCTCCTGTTCATCTGCGATGTTCACGGGGCAATCCGCGCCAGTCGAAAGTGATAGCGCATCGCAAGTACATCGGGAATAATGATGACCCTTATGACGGCCGCCGACGCACCACTCGCGCTTAAAATCCGGCAGCTGCGCAAAGTCTATGAGCAACTGGTGGCCGTGGATTCCATCGATCTGGACGTTTACACCGGCGAGTGCTTCGGCCTGCTCGGACCGAACGGCGCGGGAAAAACCACCACCATCGAAATTTGCGAAGGCTTGCTCGAGCCGGACGGCGGCACGGTGGAACTGCTTGGCCGCGATTGGCGCACGCAGGCCGGCGAACTCCGCCAGCTCCTCGGCATCCAGCTGCAGGAAACCACGTTCTCCGAAAAACTCACCGTTGCCGAAACACTGGCGCTCTTTCGCAGCTTTTACCGCCGTAGCCTGGAAGTTCCCGAGCTGTTGCGCATGGTGCAGCTTGACGAAAAGCGCGACTCTCGCGTAGGCAAACTTTCCGGCGGACAGAAACAGCGACTGGCTTTGGCCTGCGCTTTGATCGGCGATCCGCAATTTTTATTTCTCGATGAGCCGACCACGGGTCTTGATCCGCAAGCACGCCGCCAGTTGTGGGATCTGATCAACGAATTGAAGAGCAGCGGCCGAACGATTTTGCTGACGACGCACTACATGGACGAAGCGGAGAAACTTTGCGATCGCGTGGGCATTATGGACCGCGGTCGCGTCATCGCGCTGGATACGCCGCGGCAGTTGATTGCGTCGCTGGGCGTCGAGCAAATGGTCGAATACGCCACCGCAGGCGCCACGCTTGAGCCCGGCGTACTCGCAAAATTGCAGGGCGTGCGGGCCGTGAGTTCTCTGGGGAATCTCACGCAATTGCAGGTCGCGGAGCTGCACCAAACGCTTCCCGCGCTGCTCGATACCTTGGCCGAGCGCGGAATACCGCTCACCGAATTGCGCACGCATTCGGCGACTTTGGAAGACGTATTCGTATCTCTCACCGGACGGCACCTGCGCGATGAATAATTCCTCTATCGCCGGGCATCCGCTCTATCAATTGACGAAAATTCGTTTTCTGGAATTCTGGCGGGAACCGGAAGCGGTGTTCTGGACACTGTTCTTTCCCATCCTGTTGGCCACCGGACTGGGCATCGCGTTTCGCAATCACGCGCCGGATGTTATCAAGATTGCGATTGTGGAAAGTGGGTCGAAGTCGCAAAGCGTTGCCAGCGCGGTGGCGAAAAATCCTGGGCTTTCCGCGGTGATCTGCGACGAGCAAACTGCACAACGCGCTTTGGCAACTGGCAAAGTGGCGCTGATCGTGATTCCGCTCTCATCCGACCAAGTGGTGTATCGTTTTGACGACACCAATCCCGATGGTCACGCGGCGCGCGCGCTCACCGATGACAGCGTGCAGCGCGCCGCCGGCCGCAGCGATCCAGTACAGGCCACCAACCAGTTCGAGACGGAAGCCGGCTCGCGCTATATCGATTTTCTCTTGCCCGGCTTGTTGGCCATGAACATTATGGGCAACGGCATCTGGGGCGTGTGCTTCCCAATCATCGATGCGCGGCGGAAAAAACTTCTCAAGCGCATGGTGGCCTCGCCGATGTCGCGCACGCAATATCTGGCGTCGTTCCTGCTTTCGCGGTTGTTGTTTCTGGTTTTCGATATTTCGATTCTGGTGGGCTTCGGACATCTGGCGTTTGGTGTTCCCGTGCGTGGCACGCTCGCGGCCATTGTATTGATCTGCATCGTGGCGGCGCTTTCGTTCAGCGCCGTGGGGCTGTTGATTTCCGCACGGCTCAGCACCAACGAAGCGGCCAGCGGCGTGGCCAACGCCGTGATGCTGCCCATGTGGATTCTCAGCGGCGTATTTTTTTCTGCGCGCCGCTTTCCAGATGTTGTGCAGCCCATCATTCACGCGTTGCCGCTCACCGCTGCGGTCGATGCGCTGCGTTCCGTGATGCTGGAAGGCGCGCCCGTAGTGTCGCTGGGCAGCGAACTGGCGGTACTGGGCGCGTGGCTGGCAGTGTCCTTTGTTCTGGCCGTACAACTGTTTCGTTGGAGATAACTCCGCTATGAATATTCTGGATTTGGTGGTCGGCAAGCCGATCAGAACCAGCGAAGAGCGCGCCGAACAGATCGGCCCCGGCGCGGGCATCCCCATCTTTGGCTTGGATGCCTTGAGTTCCGCGGCATACGGCCCGGAAGCCGCGCTGAGCCTGCTGATCCCGCTGGGTCTATTAGGCGTGCAGTACATCATTCCGATCAGCGTCGCCATCATCATACTGCTGGTGATCGTTTATTTTTCCTACCGGCAAACCATCGCGGCATATCCCTCGGGCGGTGGCTCTTACACCGTGGCGCGGTTTAATCTCGGCGCATTCCCCAGCCTGCTGGCGGCTGCGGCGCTTCTCGCGGATTACATTCTCACCGCCGCCGTGGGCATTTCCGCTGGAGTGGGCGCGCTGATCTCCGCGGTGCCATCGCTGGAGCCGCATACCGTGAGTTTGTGCGTTGCCATTCTCGTGCTCATCACCATTCTGAATCTGCGCGGCATGCGCGACGCCGGCACGATCTTCATGGTGCCAACGTATCTTTTCGTCGGCACACTTTTGATTACCATCGCGGGTGGAATTATCCGCGTTGCGCTCAGCCACGGCCACCCAGTTCCGGTTACGCCCTTGCCCCCTGCTCCGCAAGCCGCCACTCCGTTCGTGGGTTACGCCATGATCTGGCTGCTCGTCAAAGTATTTGCCAGTGGCTGCACCGCCCTCACCGGAGTCGAAGCCGTCAGCAATGGCGTAAAAGCGTTTCGCGAGCCCGGAGTAAAAAACGCGCAACGCACCCTCACCATAATTATTTTTCTACTGGCGATTCTCCTGGCCGGAATTTCCTATCTCGTGAAGGCCTATGGCATCGTGGCCACCGATCCGGGGTTACCGGGATACCAGAGCTTGCTGTCCATGCTCATCGCTGCGGTTTTTGGTAGGGGCATTTTTTATTACGTAACCATCGCTTCGATCCTGCTAGTGCTTTCTTTCTCCGCAAATACGGCGTTCGCGGATTTTCCCCGCCTCTGCCGCGCCGTCGCGCAAAATAATTATCTCCCCCACGTCTTCGGCTATCGTGGCCGTCGCTTGGTCTATACCTACGGAATCATGGTGCTGGCGGTGTCCGCGGGATTCTTGCTGGTGGTCTTTCAAGGCGTTACAGACCGGCTCATTCCGCTGTACGCCGTCGGCGCATTCTTGGCATTTACGCTTTCGCAAGCCGGGATGGTGCAGCACTGGCGGAAAAAGCGTGGCCCGCACTGGCTGAAAAGCGCTCTCATCAACGGCCTCGGCGCTTTTGTTACCGGCATCACCGTGATCGTGGTTCTCGTCGCGAAATTTGTTCAGGGCGCGTGGATTACGCTGCTCTTTGTTCCCGTGGTGCTGATGATCTTTCGCCGCGTGCGCCGGCATTATCACGAAGTCAGCGTGGAGACCAGTTGTCGCGTCCCCATGGTTCCCCGGCTCGGCCATGCGCCGCCCATCGTTGTCGTGCCGTTCGATCGCTGGAGCGCCATCACCAAACAAGCCCTGGAGTTTGCCTCCCGCCTTTCACCGGAAATTATCGCTCTGCACGTCGAGCCCGGCGAGCATTCCGAATTGCTGCACGACGATTGGGAGCGCTACGTGATCAGCGCGTTTCGCGAGGTCAGTTGCGAGCCACCCAAGCTCGAGATCCTCCCGTCGCCCTATCGTTTCATTATCGTTCCGATTATTCAGTACATTCTCAAACTGTCTGAACAGAATCCGGACCGCAAGCTGATAGTGCTGGTTCCAGAACTGGTGGAATATCGCTGGTACGAATATTTTCTGCACAATCAGCGCGGACGCTTGCTCGAATGGCTGTTGCTCATGCGCGGCAACAAAAACATCTTCACCGTCTCGTCGCCATACTACCTTCCGGCGCGCGCGCAAAAAATCACTCTCGATGCGCCGCCTCACCAGCACATCACCGACTGAATTCTTTCGCAAAAAGTCGGCATACGGCTTTTCAGGAATATTCATCGGTGAATATCCCGATTCCCCGCGGGGATTTGTTCCGCGATGCTTTCCTCGGGAATGTTCCGCCACGCATTTTGCGGACTTGGAGCAGCGGCGATGATCAAGAAGGTAGCGGGCGGCTACAAAGTTCTCTCCGAAAAAGGGAAAAATCTCGGCGGCCCGTACAAAACAAAAAAGGAAGCGGTGATCCGGCTGAAGCAAGTCGAATATTTCAAGCACAAGAAAGCCTGACTGTCATCGACTTTATGCAACAATGGCGCCGAGAGACGTCGCTTTAACGCGTTGCAAACCTACAGTGGCTTGGGATGCGCGGCCAGCGCTTCGCGATATTGCGCCAGGTTGGCCTTGTCCACCACCGCGGTTCCCGTGTCCACAAACGTCGGAATCGGCGCCGCGGGAGCAACCTTCCAATCCTTGAATTCGTGTACCGCGTTGTGATGCAAATCGTCGAGCAGTTTCAGGCCGTAGTACGCCATCACGTAGGGTTTCTGTGCAATGGTCTCGTTGATGGCGCCGCTTTGGATAAAGTCCAGCGTTTCCGGATCTTTGTCGAAGGCCACGATGGCCACCTTGCCGGAAAGATCCAGGCGATGCAGAGCCTCTGCCGCGCCAGAGCCGCCGGAAGCTTCGAGGCAGATGACGCCGTCGAGTTTGTCTTTGCCGTTCGCCAGCTTGGAAATCTGGTCGTTGGCCTCGCGCGCGTCGCCTTTGTCGTCGATGGTGGCCACAACTTTTATTCCGGGAAATTTTTGCAGCGCGTCGTTAACGCCTCTTACGCGGTCGTCCAGATTCAACTGTCCAGGGATGCTGACGATCGCCACGCGGCCCTGGCCCTTCAGCAGTTGCGCCATGCGCCGGCCGCTCTCCTGCCCGGCGCGGAAATTATCGGTCCCGATAAACAGCACGCGTTTGGTATCCGGCGCATCGGCGTCCAGGCAAATCACCGGAATTCCCTGCGCCACGGCCGCATCAATGGCCGCCTTGAAAGCATCCGGGCGCGCCACGGAAACCAATATGCCCGCCGGTTTTTCCGCCACGGCTTTCTGAAAAGCTTCGAGCTCTTTGTCCGGAGCGAAGCCCTCGGGTCCGATCATTTCCGCTTTTACGCCCAGCACCTTTGCGGAGTCTTGCAAACCGGCCTGCGCTTCCTGCCAATACGGCAGGGCCACATTAGTGGCAATCAATACGTAACGCTCATCCTGCTGGTGATACGGCTCCGGCCCGCAGCCCACCAGTGCGCCGGCCAGAAAAATCACGGCAAATAGCTGCAGCGCGAAGACGGAAGAGCGTTCGGACCGTTGCAGTGGCGGCCATCGTCTGCAAGAGGATGGTGCTAAAGGTGATTGCGTTGACGACGCTGGCAAAGATTGCAACGGCAACACAACTGAAGGCATTCCAACGAGAGGCCACTCACCACGGTAGCGGGACATACACTTCCTCCTTCTGATGCGTCTCGTGCTGGTTAATGAGTCCTGCGGACTGACGGAGTACATAAATTGTTTCGCAGAGAAAGCCGAAGGGTCCAGTTGCTGCGCAGAGCCTATCACAAACCTGTCCAGCCGGTCAGCGGAGGGATGCTTCTGGTGTGGCTGGCGATGCCGGGATCTATGTAGCGTGGCAGCATCACGAAGAAAGCTTTGGCTCTGCTGCAACGATTCGCCGTGTCGCATCACTATCCAGCGTATTGGCTTCGCCGACCACGCATAACTCGCGCCGAGCCAAAACGTCTTCGGCAGTTTGCTTCTGCTGCCGGAAGGATGGTGGGGAGCGCCCTTGGGAGAGTCGTGCTCCCCACAATTCTTTGCTCTGCGGTCGCGTTCCATTCCCAAGAGCACTCGCCGCTTACTCCCTACCGACCGGGCTGTCGTGGTACTGTTTTCTTCCCATGCTGCTCTTCGATCATCCGGGGGCTTTGTTTTTTGCCCTGGTTCTCATCCTGCTCGCCGCTGTCGAAGTGGGCTTCCGCGTGGCCTCGCGCATGCGCGTAAATGCTGATCCCCACCATCACGAACAGGTAGTGGCGGCGCGCGATGGCATTGGCGTCCTGCTCAGCTTGCTGCTGGGCTTTACGCTGGCCATGGGTTTGCCCCGCTTCGACCAGCGTAAGCAGCTCGTGGTGGAAGAAGCCAACGCCATTGGAACTACCGTGCTGCGCGCGCAGGCGCTGCCAGAGCCCCTGCGCGCCACGGAGTTGACGCTGTTGCGCCAGTACGTCGATGCGCGGATGGAATTTTCCGAAATAGGAGTCAGCGAGGCGCAACTTCAAGCGGCACTGCTGAACGCCGGCCAACTGCAGAAAGAACTCTGGCGGGCGGCCGCCGCAGAAGCGCAAGTGAGGCCCACGCCGACGATATCGTTGTACTTGCAGAGCTTGAACGCCAGCATCGATGTGAGCGAAAAGCGTGTGTCGGCCCGGGAGAATCGCATCCCCGGCGCCGCCTGGTTCATGCTGATAGTGATGTCCACGCTGACCTGCCTGACCGTGGGCTACAGTCTGCAGAAACGCTTCTGGTTCGTGATGCTGCTCACTCCCTTGATGATTGCCATCGTGCTAACTCTGGTGGCGGACCTGGATAGTCCGCGCAACGGCTGGATTCGCGTGCAGCAGCCCAGCATGGAACGATTGCGGCAAAGCTTGTACGACGATGCCAGCCACCAGCCGTAAATCTCAAACCCGCACTCCCTGAGACTTCCCGTTGAAAAGTCCCTGTTGAAAATAATGTTTCGCCGAGCTGCCCGTCGATTGCCCCGGAACACCGAAGCCGGTGCCGCCTCGCTTGCCATATCTTGTCACTAGGGCTTGGCCGTCCGCTTGAAAAGGCGCTCCGCAAGGTACACGACGAAGATAAAAATAGCAAAATAGAACAGCGCGTTCGTGGCAATAGCGATGCGAAGGAACCAGCCAAAGGTCCAGCCCAGAGACTCGTGGCTTCCCGGAACAAGAAATTCCGCAACGCGTACGCCTGGCGAAAAAAGTGCAATCGCGATCGGCGGCAGCACCAGTTCATCAGCGGCGGCAATCGCCAGAGCCACAAAACCGGCGCATGTTCCCGTCACCAGGCACAGTCCCAATATCCATGGTTTGCGTGCCAGCATGGCGGCAATTGTAGCCCACGCCGCGCGGGATTTAGTTCTCATTATCTGAAGTCATGGTGGACGCCACGCCCTCAGCTATTTGACGTTTGATTTTTGATCATCTAGACTATCAATCTAGATTAGTTTGTTCGATGCGAAACAAAGCGGAGGAGAAACAAAGCGGAGGAGAAACAAAGCGGAGGAGAAACATGAAACAAGTGGGCTTGTTTGAAGCAAAACAAAAGCTTTCCGAACTCGTCGATAGAGCGGTTCGAGGCGAACGAATCGGTATCACCCGGCGCGGAAAACTTGCTGTGGAGATTATTCCCGCGCGAGAACAAATTGACGTCAGGCAAGTGTTTGCGGAAATCGAAAAGATCCGCAAGAGTTCCAAGAAGATTCCGGGCGTCACGGTGAAGAGCCTGATCGAGGAAGGGCGGATGTGAGTCACTTCGTTCTCGACGCGTCGGTAGCTTTGGCCTGGTATGTCGACAACCCTATGCCGGCGTATGCGAAACTGGTAAAAGACGCTCTCGCACAGGGACGCAGCGCGATTGCACCCGCTCTATGGTCGCTCGAAATGGCGAACGGATTACACCTGGCCGACCGCCGAGGGAATCTAACGGCCGAACAAGTCGACTGGGGATTGCAACAACTTGAACTCTTGACCCGTTCAGTGGTCGAAATCGAAATTCAGTGGTTTTCGATTCGAGAGGCATTCGTAGCCGCCAAGTCGTTCCGGCTGACTGCTTACGACGCCGTATATCTAGAACTTGCTCGGCACAGGCGTCTGCCTCTAGCGACGCTAGACAACGAGTTGAGGGCCGCCGCCGGAAAGCTAAACGTCGGGATCTTCCGCTAGCAAATAAGGATTTGCCCGCGATATCACCGTATCTAGCGTCGAACTTGGCCGGTCCGCATCGCGGTAGGAAACCCGCTCCCAGAGCGCCTTTTCTGCGATTTGCACAGTCATACACAGGGCCCCAAAAATAATTTTCACGAAGCACTTGACGTATACAGGAATTCGCGTATACTCACGAATGGTTCGAGGCTTTCCCAAAAGCTTAGAGCCGATCAGGGGATTCACAGTCGGGTCAGTGGCGGTTCTTCCGCGTAGCCGGTAACGGTTAATCGATCCTATAGTGAGGTACCTTACGAGTTCCACGGGCTAGAATTTGTCGAGCTTCGCGCAAAGCCGCTGCAATAAGCGGTTGTGCCCGGCGCTCGACGCCGGGTTTTTTATTTGTACGGGCCTTTTCTCGGCCGTGCAAAGTTCTCAGCGGAATGCTGAGAGGCTCTGACGGGATCAGAGTTACCGCTCTTTGACAACAGAAAGCGCTGGCAAGTTCATGCCGATAATCCTACCCCCATCAAGGTGGGGAAGGACTCCATGGCATGGACAATTACAAGTTTTGCTCGAGTTGAGCATTACTGTGGAAAACAAAGGCGAACTTATCGATTGCCTGACGAAACATGATTGTCGAAAGCCCGGATCGCACTCCCTGCCAACCGTTACCCACGGTCGGCACAGTACGAAGCACGGGAATTATGGCGGTGATGGCAGTCAGGACGTCCTAAGCAAACACAGACGCAAGTCGGTGCACGCAGAAGACGGATTGAGTAAGTTTTATGATTAAGCTACTAAGGGCGTACGGTGAATGCCTTGGCGCTAGAAGGCGATGAAGGACGTGGCAAGCTGCGATAAGCCTCGGGGAGCCGCAAGCAGGCTTTGATCCGGGGATTTCCGAATGGGGAAACCCGTCGAGATGAACTCTCGATACAGCCCGCTGAATACATAGGCGGGTATGAGCTAACTCAGGGAAGTGAACCATCTCAGTACCTGAAGGAAGATAAATCACAGAGATTCCGAAAGTAGCGGCGAGCGAAATCGGAACAGCCCAAACCTAACTGCTTGCAGATTAGGGGTTGTAGGACCGCATAAGTAGAGTTACCAAACCGGACATTACGTGAACCTGCTGGAAAGCGGGGCCATAGAGTGTGAGAGCCACGTAACGGAAAATGGACCGGACTCGAAGCGGCATCCTGAGTACCACGAGACACGTGTAATCTCGTGGGAATCTGGGGAGACCACTCTCCAAGGCTAAATACTCTCTAGCGACCGATAGTGAACCAGTACCGTGAGGGAAAGGCGAAAAGAACCCCTGCGAGGGGAGTGAAATAGAACCTGAAACCGTATGCCTACAAGCAGTCAAAGGGCCATGCACGGGATTCGTCCCGTGAAAGCCTGATGGCGTGCCTCTTGCTTAATGAGCCGGCTAGTTATTCTGACGTGCAAGGTTAAGCGCAAGCGAGCCGTAGCGAAAGCGAGTCCGAATAGGGCGACAAGTACGTTGGAATAGACGCGAAGCGGGATGATCTACCCTTGGCCAGGTTGAAGGTCGCTTAACCGCGACTGGAGGACCGAACAGGTGTGAGTTGAAAATCGCTCTGATGAGCTGAGGGTAGGGGTGAAAGGCTAATCAA
>Ga0210391_10000071_pt1 | contig 118107 bp, 100 predicted proteins | sample IncBWC12OmetaG_FD_160573 | JGI IMG/M metagenome (GOLD analysis project Ga0210391, IMG submission 160573) | Forest soil microbial communities from Barre Woods Harvard Forest LTER site, Petersham, Massachusetts, United States - Inc-BW-C-12-O ...
ACCGGGACAAAGCTTAACCGTGTTGGCCCACGATCCCCAGCACAGCATGCTCAGGGTCATAAAAGAAAGAGCGACGGCATACGTCTCCGGCTGGTACAAGACTCGGCTCCTTAGAAGGTCTCCAATTCATCTCCGAACGATACTTGCCAGCCGCCCAGAAGGCCAGCTTTAACCCAACCTGGAGAACTCGAGCCTCGTTCTCACCGGTAGCGGGGAACTGCCCCCTTTTCGTCTAGTCCGGTAAATAAGAGCTATTGAGTGGGAACAAGGAAGAGAAGGGAAAGCCCGAATGCAAGGGCAGACACAGCGAATGTGACAACCATAAAGCCCATCATGCGCCTCATCTTGATACCCGCAATCGCAAGAATTGGCAGAGCCCAGAAGGGCTGCAGCATGTTGGCAACCGATTCACCCATCGCAACTGCCATCGTCGTTCCCGCGAGCGATGAGTGCAGTGCTTGAGCCGCCGGTACCGCAAATGGGCCTTGCACTGCCCAATGGCCACCTCCGCTCGGCACGAAGAGCGTAATGATCATCGAAGTGAGATAAGTGAAGAAGGGAAGAGTACGCTCGGTTGAGAAGCGGATAAATATCCTAGACAAAACCCCTGCCAGACCCGTTGTTGTAATGATGCCCATCAGTCCGCCATAAAGGGGGTATTGAAGGATAAGAGAGCCGCTGATGCGAGCAGCGTGTTTCACCGCTCCGATGTAGGCAAACGGCCGCCAATGAAGAAGCAGGCCACCTAGAATCAGCATAATGATGACGGAATTGAGATCGAGCGCAAAGCCGGTGTGTTGCCACTGGACGATCAGCGCGAAGAGCCCAAAGGCTACGAGAACTAAATTGAGAATCCATGCATTATCAAGCTTGGATCCGAAGCCATCTTCGCGCTCTCTGGTATGGACCTGCTGATCCTCCTTACGGAGACGCTCGGGGTCTGCCACGATGGTATTTCGCTCGATCGGCTGCAGCGCACGAAAGATCATCGGCAGAGTGATCAGCAATATAAGACACGGAATGAGGTTGAACCTGGTGAACACTGTCTCACCAAGAGGGATGCCGTGCCCCGTCACCTTCTCGACGATATTCAGCGCGGAACCATGTGTCGCCTGTGAAAGAGCAATCGAGCCGGATAGCCCCTCTGTAGAAACAACGAAGCCCGTATAAGCTGCCGCCACCAGCCAACCGAAGTCCAGCCTGACGCGCTTTGCAATCTCACGGGCAAGCAGTGCAGCGGTCACCAGACCCAGTCCCCAGTTGATCCACGAAGCAATCAAACTCACTGCTATGGTGAGCGAAATTGCAGATTGAGGCGTTGAGACGAGGGAGGCGATCTTCGCCAAGCCTCTCTGTACCGGACGTGCGATTGCCAGTGCATAGCCCGCAACGAGCATGATGACCATCTGGAAGGCGAAGGCGAAGATCGCAAAGATGCCTCCGTACCAGGCCAACGCCACACTCGGCACCGTTGCGTTCGGTGCAAACATTAACGCAAGGAAGGCACCTGAAAGCGTCAGAAGTACTGCAAATACGAAAGGGTCGGGCATTCCCCTTTCGAATAGGTAGACAGAGATACCGGTGACGCGCCCGAGCAGGGACTGCTTTCTCTCCTCATCTTCGATTGCAGATGTAGACCTTGTGTCTTCACTTCGGGTGGATCGTCGTTTCAGCCGCATCTTTGTCCTATGCTCCATCCCATCGGACAAAGATGGTTAGAGGTTCAAGCGATACGCATTCTGCCGATCGCGAGGTCAGATCAAATGATACAAAAATCACCTTCAGAAGATTCACGAGGGTCAAGAGCAGATTGACCTGCTTCGAGCAAGCTGGAAAGGACTGTTGCTTGCACGACCTACTAACAGGCATTATCAGGCCTCGCTTGGCTCTCTCGTCCCTATTCTTCCATTTGGCGCTTCATGCGCGCGAGCAGATCGACCGCGCGCGAGGCATAATGGCTGATCCAGCGATCGTAGATGTCCTTGATGGGAAGCGGGTTAATGTAATTCCAGCGCTGGCGTCCCTGGCGCTTTACGATGACGAGATCCGCTTTCTCGAGCACGCGCAGGTGCTGCATGACTGTGCATCTGTCCAGGCTGCGAAAGTGGCTGCAGAGATCTCCCGTCGTTCTCGGCTCATCTTTCAGCAGATCAAGAATTTCTCGTCTTTTGTAATCGGCCAGCGCCTTGAAGACCCGTTCCTGTTTGTCGGATTTCTTGTTGCCCGCTGTTGACATGTTATAATAATATAACATATATTGATCGCGAACAGGATCATCCGAGGAGGAAATATGGAGCTCAAATTTCAAGTGCAGGCAAGAATTCAAAAGCCGGTCGAGGAGGTCTTCGACGGCGTCTATAATCCGACGAAAATTACGCAGTACTTCGCCACAGAATCAGCGAGCGGCCCGTTGACCCAGGGATCGCGAGTGATCTGGAGGTTTGCGGATTATCCGGAGGATGTTCCGCTGTCGGTGAAGGAGGTCATCGTCAATCAGCTTATTGCCTTCGAGTGGGAAGCGGGGGATGGTTACAACACCCGCGTTGAGATACATTTCGAGTCTCTCGGCAAGGATGGAACCCTGGTGAAGATATCGGAGTCTGCATGGCAGGAGAATCAAACGGGACTCGATCGCTCCTATCAGAACTGCCAGGGATGGATGAATATGGTCTGCTGCCTGAAGGCGTATCTGGAGTATGGCATCAATCTACGGAAGGGATTCTTTGGCGATCTGAAGCGAGGCAAAGACGCTCTGGAGTAGGAAAGAGAGCTTCTCAACTCTGCTCATCAGAAATTCAATCGTCCGCCGATCTGGATCTGGCGCTGGCGGTAGAGTGCGGTGCTGTTGGCGTTGGTGACGTTTCCGAATGTCGATGTGCCGGCGGTGGTGCCTCCGCCTAGATATGTGAGATGAGCGGTGTTGGTGTATGAGGCGTCATTGTCGATGATGTACCCAATTGGATCAATCGAAGTTACATTTTGATGGTTGAGGATATTGAAGGCCTCGCCCAGCAGCTCAAAGGTGATGCGGTCAGTGAGATGCGTGCGCTTGGAGAAGCGTACGTCGAGATTGGTGACGGACGGGTAGCGGAAGGTATTGCGGCCGACCTGGGGAATGAGATCGTTCCCTCCGTACCCGTTGAGGCTTGCGCCGAGACCGCTGATGCGTGGGCCAGAGCCGGCTCCGCCGAGAATGACACCGGGATTGTTGATGGCGACGCAGGCGGGGCCGGATTGCAGGTACTCCTGATACGAGCAGGAGGGTGCGGGGATGGCGCCGGTGGTGCGCATGGTGTAAGGCAGGCCGGTTCGCCACTCGCCTGAGGTGCCTAGCGAGTAGCCGTTGAGCAACGCGCCAGCGAAGCCGCGCAGATGCCAGGGCGTTTGCGCGACGATGCTGCCGGCGGCGCGCTGACGCACGTCGAAGTTCGAGTTACCGTGCTCAAGGCTGGGGTTGGTGGGGTCGTAGACGTCGTTATTGTCGGCGAAGATGGACTCGTTCTGGTTGTCGTCGATGGCGTGCGAGTATGTGTAACCGATATTGATGCTAAGTGCGCTGGCCATGCGACGGGTAAGGCGGACGACCGCCGCCTGATAGCGGGCATTGGTCTCGCTGGTGATGTCAGTGATGGCGCGGTAGGCGGGATGGAGGCGCTGGTAGAAGAAGTTAGTGGTGTAAGCGCCGCCCTTGATGGGGCCGAGGTGCTGCGGGTCTTCGATGGTGTAGTTGAGCACGCCGAGCGCGTTGAGATCGACATTGGTGTCGATGAAGTTGGGCAACTCGCGCGCGTAGGAGCCCAAATAGGTGACGGTGAGAGCGGTGCGACGGCCAAGCTCCTGCTGCAGAGAAAGCTCGGTCTGATCGATTTGCGGATTCTGGAAGTGCCTGTCGAAGTAGATAGCGTTGGGCTCGACCAGGAGATAGGCATCGCTCGAAAAAACATAAGGGAAGGGTGGCGCGCCGGTGTCGAGCGGGCGGAAATAGTAACTGCGCTGTGCGGCCGGTGCTCCGGTGGTGGTGAGCGCGCTGTAAATCGTCGCGTTCGAGATCCGGCCATAGTAGATGCCGTATCCGCCGCGGAGAACCGTGCGGCCGGAGCCGAAGATGTCCCAGGCAAAACCGGCGCGCGGACCGAAGTTGTTGCGGTCGTGAGGCATGACGGCGGTCTGGGGAATGTCGGGATTGGCGAGGAGCTTGGTGGGGTTGGGCAGGTCTTCGTATTCGTAGCGGACGCCGAGCGAAAGAGTGAGGCGCCGGGTGAGCGTCCAGTCGTCGGCGATAAAGGCGGCGTAATCGGCGGTTTCGAAGGTCCAGGAGGGCTCGCCGATGGCCTGTTCGTAATACGAGTAGCAGGGATCGAGCCCGGCGCCAGTGGTGGTGCTGTCGCAGTGGTTGGGCGCGACCAGGTCGGAGACGAAGTTGAGGATGCTGGAGTAGGAGTAGGATCCGGCCTGGTTGTTCAAGCCGCTGATGGTGTCGGTGACGTAGTTGTAGTCGTATCCGAACTTGATGGCGTGCTTGTGGTGAATCCAGGTGACGGCGTCGATGAATTGCTGGCGCGTCTCGTCGGGATACTGCGGCTTGTCGAGCGAAGAGCGCGTGCCAAAGGTGAATCCCGAGCTGCGGTTGACGGCGATCTGCGGGGGAAGGCCGAGGCTGTTGTTGGCAAATTGCTGCTCAAAGAGAGTGGGGGCGCCGGCAAGCTGGGAGATCAGTTCGCGGCTGTATTGATATCGCGCGCCGTTGAGCAGGTTAGGGGTGGCGAAATATTCCCAGCCGGCAATGGCGGCATCGGAGTTAGTTCGGCTGGTGCCGAAGCTTCCAATGCCGTATGTGTCCGAGGTCTGCGTGGCCGCGCCGTTCAGCGCAGTGCGGCGCATGAAGTTGTACTGCGCGACGACATGATTACGATTGTTGGGCCGCCAGTCGATCTTGGGAAAGAAGATAACCTGGCGAGCGGTGCGCGGCACATCGCCAAGCTGGGCGTTGAGGTCAGCGACAGTGGTGTTCCAGGCGACGAGCGCCTGGGCTGGGCTTTGTCCCATCCGACCCGCGAGCGTCTCAAGCGTCTGCGCGGACGGGGGAGCAAAGAATGTCTCAGGCTCGTTGGCGCGGGCAACGCCAGGGAAGTCTCGCTGGTGCTGCTCGTAGGCGAAGAACCAGAAGAGCTTGTCGTGGCGAATAGGACCTCCGGCGGAGGCGCTCCATTGCATGCGGTTGTCGGCGGGCTTGTAAGGAACACTGACATACTGGCCAAGCGGGTCGCGCTCGGTGAGCGTGGTGTATGCGTTGGCCGCGCCCCAGGCTGCGTCTCGATCGTAGAAAGATGCCTGCCCATGCAGGCGGTTGGTACCGCTTCGGGTGACGCTATTAATGATGCCTCCGGCTGCGTGTCCATATTCCGAAGAGAAGTTCGAGGTATTCACCTGGAACTCGTTGATCGCCGCCTGGGTCGTGGAGTAGCCGTTGCCGCTGCTGCCGCGCTGGCGTCCTGAAAAGGCCAGATTGTGGTCCGCGCCGTCGAGGGTGATGCCGTTCATCAACGGGCTGAGTCCGCGGAAACTGAGGGCGTTATCCTCGCCGGCGGGTGCGGAGCCGGCGGATAGTGCGGCTAATCCTGACCACTGGCCGCTGCTGCTGGGAAGGCTGTCCAGGGCCTGCTGATCAATGTTGCTGCTCACGGCGGGCGAGAGGTCGGGTTGTGATCCGTGCTCATTCGCAGGAGCCGTGTTGTCACCGTAAGCGAGAGTAAGCTTCGGGGCGAGCAGGGTTACGCGGCCGACTTCGACGATCACCCGATCCATTTTCCAGGCGGCGAGCCCGGGCGCGCTGACACGGACCGAATAGATTCCGGGGGCGAGTTCGGCGAATCGGAAATTGCCGTTTCGGTCGCAAAGCATCTGGCTCTGGCTGCCCGTGGCCGTGTTGCGCAGAGTGACAAGCGCGGGAAAGAGACGTCCGCCGCTGTCGGATACCTGTCCGGCGACGGAGCCCCCGGTGCCGGACTGCGCGGACGCAAGATGAAAGGCGCAGGCGAGGAGCAGAAGGAGCAGTGGAATCCAGCAAGGACGCGCGAAGCCGTATCGGTCGTTCATCGGGACTTCTCCTAACTGAAACCCCTAAGCAAAGGCCATCCGGTTCCGAGATAAGAGCGGCCCCGTCGTCGAAGTTCGAGCGAGACCGCCGAGATGAACCACAGCATGAGTAACACAAGCCTTTCCCGGTGCGCGGATGAGTGCCACGCATCGGGAATGCGGATGCGCTACGTGGCGCAGACGCGATTCCCAAGGTTTATCGAGCGCGACACATGCAGAGACGTGGGGGGCGTCCCGGCATGAGGCTTGCTCTTAATTCCCTGGATTAGGTGAGAGAAGAGTAATCGATTCGTTAAAATAGAAGAGACAAATGTTCATCGATGAGGCAAAAATTCGGGTCAAGGCCGGTGACGGAGGTAATGGTTGCATGGCCTTCCGGCGGGAGAAGTTCGTTCCGCGGGGCGGACCCTCGGGCGGAGACGGCGGCAACGGCGGCGATGTGATCATGGAATCGACCCAGCGCCACAACACGCTGATGTACTTCCGCTTCAATCCCGAGCACAAGGGCGAGCGCGGCGAGCACGGCATGGGATCGAATTGCACCGGACGCGAAGGCAAAGATGTGGTGCTGAAGGTTCCCGTGGGCACGGCACTGTACGACGCGGAGACGGGCGAGATGGTACATGACTTCGCGCGCGCTGACGAGCGCATCGTGATTGCGAAAGCGGGGCGAGGCGGCCGTGGCAACCAGCACTTTGCGACGTCGACGCATCAGGCTCCGCGCGAACATGAGCTGGGCAGGCCGGGTGAAGAGCGCGTTTACCGGCTGGAGCTGAAGGTGCTGGCCGATGTGGGGCTGGTGGGCTACCCCAACGTGGGCAAGTCAACGCTGATTTCGCGCATCTCAGCGGCCAAGCCAAAGATCGCGGATTATCCCTTCACCACGCTCGAGCCGAATCTTGGTGTGGTGTCGATCGGGGAAGCTCCGCATGAAGAGAGCTACGTAGTCGCGGATATTCCCGGGCTGATCGAAGGCGCGCACCTGGGTGCGGGGCTGGGCGTGCAGTTTCTGCGGCACATCGAGCGCACCCGTGTGCTGGTACACCTCGTAGATGTGTCCGACGCGAGCGGTCGGCTCGATCCTGTCGAGGACTTTAAGGTGATCATGGGCGAGCTGAAGAGCTTCGGCCACGGGCTCGATGAGAAGCCGATGATGGTCGTTGCGTCGAAGGCGGATGTGGCGAATCCCGAGAAGCTGAAGAAGCTGCAGACGATGGCGAAGCGCAAGAAGCTGCCGTTTTACGAGATTTCGGCGGTAACGGGGCTGGGCATCGAGAAGCTGAAGTATGCCATTGGCGAGAAGGTGAGCGCTGCGCGCAAGGCGGCGGAAGCGGAAACGGAGCCGGAGAAGGCTCTTTGAGAGATACGTCGGCTGATTGATGAGTTCTCTGCGCCGGATGTTTTGTTCCGATCCGAGAGCAGAAAAAGCAGATCCTTCGACTTCCCCTTCGCGGCGCTCAGGGTCCGCTCAGGATGACAACTCTAACTAGATAGCCCTTCTGATATTCAACCCTCTATCAAAAACGCAGCCCTAGAAAAAATGATCGATCAGTTCGTCGCGCAGCTCGAAGTCGAAGCTGCGGGTGTTCTGCGTCTTGTCCTGCGCGTCGGTGTTGTAGGCAACGACGTAGGCGCTGCGCGTGGCGGGGTCGATGTAGAAGTGGCTGCGGAAGCCGTTCTGCCATCCGGCGTGACCGATGAGGCGCAGCTTGCCGTCGGTGTGGACGAAGAAGCTGGTGGTCACGTCGTCGTGCGCGCCGGAGCGGGAAACGAAGTCTTCATCAGGAACGACGGGCAGGTAAGGCTTCCACATCTCCTCGAGTGATGAACGCTTGAGGATGGCGTCGTATTCGGCTTGGCGCGCGGGATCTCCCAGAAGAAAGTGCAGGTACTTGATCACGTCGGGCAAGGGCGCGTTGAGGCCGCCGTTCGAGCGGGTGATGCCGGTGTTGAAGTCGAACTCGTCCTCGGCGAGCTTGCCGTCCTTCAGGTCCCAGCTATGCGAGCGGTAGCGCAGCAGGTTGTAGGGGCTGCGATCGAAGTAAGTGCGCGTCATGCCGAGGGGCAGGAGGATGTTCTTCTCCATGTAGAGCTGGTAGGGATCGCCGGAGAGGCGCTCGACGATTTCGCCGAGGAAAACGACTCCAAGGTTGGAGTAGCTGAAGCGCGAGCCGGGCTCGAAGGCCACGTTGGTGTAGGGCAGCATGGCGACAATCTGCGACCACTGCGTGGGCTCGAAGGGCTGCCAGTCGGCGTCGCGCCAAGGCCAGGTGGCGTCGCGGAAGCCTCCGGAGTGCGACATGACGTGGCGGATGGTGACCTTGGAGATGGGTCCGTAGGGATCGTGGACGGCGGCCAACTCGGGGAGGTACTTGATGAGCGGATCGTCAAGCGAGAGCAGGCCGCGATCGCGGAGCTGCATGATGGCGATACCTGTGAAGCTCTTGGTGCAGGATGCCCAGTGGTAGGTGGTGTTGTCGTCGACTTGCACGGCAGGCGACTGGCTCTGGACGCCCCCTTGATTCTGCACACCATAGTTGTCGTGGAGGACGACTTCTCCGTTGCGGATAAGGACAAGGCTGCTGCCGAGGATGCCGTTGCGGCGTAGTCCGGATTCGTAGAAGGACTTGATGGCGGCGAGGTCGGGGGATGGGGAGGATTGCGCTGAAGCCGGGACGAAGGCCGAAAGCAGGATGGGAGTGAAGAGGCAGAGGGAAAGCTTGCGCATGAACCGTCCTTGAAGATGTCGTGCTGGCATTCTATAGAGCGGAAGTTTGCGCAGAAAAAGAAAATGCGCGGCGATTGCTCACCGCGCATTTCGGCTTAAGACAGCCTTTAAGCAGACTGAGCGCTTTGCAGGTGGCCGCTGGGGTTGCTCTTCACGCGGAAGCGCTTCATGTTGATCGACAGGACGCGCTCCATCTTACGCAGCGTGCCCTTCTCCTCGGGAGCGGCGAAGGTGGAGGCGATTCCGCGAGCGGAAGCGCGGCCGGTGCGGCCGATGCGATGGACGAAGTCCTCGGCCTCGCGCGGCATGTCGTAGTTCACGACGTGGGCCACGTCAGCCACGTCGATGCCGCGAGCGGCAACGTCGGTGGCAACGAGAACACGGTGGTGACCCTGGGAGAAGCTGCGCAGGGCGGCGTTGCGCTGCGACTGCGAGCGGTCTCCGTGGATCTGCGTGGCGGAGTGGCCGGAGCGCGCGAGACGCCGGGCGACACGGTCCGCGCCGTGCTTGGTGCGCACGAAGACCAGGAAGCTGCCCTTGCTCGAATCGAGCAGGTGCTCGAGCAACTCGTGCTTCTTGTCGGTGGCCACTTCGAATGTCTGCAATTCGACATTCTCAGCTGGCTTGAGGACAGAGCCGATCTCGATGCGCGCGGGATTCTTCACGTAATCGCGAATCACTTCCTTGATCTGCGGGCTAAGGGTCGCGGAGTAGCAGAGCGTCTGGCGCTCCGCAGGCAACGCGGCGACGATGCGCTTGATGGCCGGCTTGAAGCCCATGTCGAGCATGCGGTCCACTTCGTCGAGCACGAGCATTTTTATCCCGCTCAGGTTTACCAGCTTGCGGCTGAGGAAGTCTTCGAGGCGTCCGGGGGTGGCGACGATGAGCTGCGCGCCGCGGCGGATCTGCTGAAGCTGCGGCCCCTCGGCCATTCCACCGACGACGAGCGCGGCGGAACCCTGGTTTCCGGTGAGCTTGCGATAGTGCTCCTGCACCTGCATGGCGAGCTCGCGGGTTGGAAGGAGGATGAGCCCGAAGGCTCCGCGGGTTCTGACTTCGGCGCGGGTTCCGCTACCCATCTTTTCGATGAGGGGGATGAGGAAGCTGAGGGTCTTGCCGGTGCCGGTCTGGGCGGTAGCGAGAATGTCGCGGCCTTCGAGGGCGGGCGGGATGGCTCCGGCCTGCACGGGAGTGGGGGTGATGAATTTTGCATTGGCCAACTGCTGCTTGAGCGAGGCCGAAATATTGAAATCGGAAAACTGGTTCACTTGATCCTTAATGGGCTAGCCTGAGTTCATCCACGTGCCGGTATATCGACACACCACGGCTGCCGGTCTAGCTGGTTCCCTGCGGACAGGTCTAAAAGACCGGTGCGGGAAGATAATGAATTACGTAGGGAAGTTCTGAGGGATGATACTAAGGTTTCCTCGGCTCTGCCGCACGCTGCGTATTCGGTCGGAACGCGAAAGGCGACGACCTGGCCCAAAGGCTACTAGTAAATACCGGGGCCATTCCGCTGAGGGGCTTGGAAACTACCTGCCAGGCGATCTTGCCGGATCCGGATGAAGGTGAGGGCGAGAGCGGCTCACAACCAAACAACTGAGCGTGACTTGATTGTAGCACGATGGGGCTGTGCGGTTCCTGCTAACGCTGTGATTCCACGCTGATCGCTGCGACAAGCGGCTACTCGATCCTCTAGACCACACTGAGTTGGCTCGCGGGTGTTCGTATGCACGCCGAGATGCGCGCCAGCAATTCAGTCGGGTGCACGGGCTTGAGGAGAAGCGCAAAGTCATGGCCTTCGTTCCGGGCGTTGGCCAGCAGGTCAAGGGTCGACGCCTGCCCTGAAAACAACAGGACCTTGCAATCGGGGTGAGCTGACCGCATGGAGATCGCCAGGTCGATGCCGCTCATGCCAGGCATGAAGACGTCGGTGATGAGCAGGTCGGGAGAGATCGCACGCGCGATCTGGAGCGCGCTAGCGCCGTCATAGGCGGGCATCACAGTAAATCCGCTGCGCGAGAGGATGGCCGTGAGAGTGTCGGCGATCACGTGTTCGTCGTCAACAACCAGCACAACCGGTTGATGAGCATCTGTCTGTGTCGTCAGACCCTTCTGTGCTATTTCGGCGAGGGGAATCGTCTGAAAATACAATTGTCCTGACATCGAACTTACCTCTACAAGCACCGTAACAGGGTTCTGGAGATACGGGGTAACTATTTAAAAATCTGCTATTTAGAGGTTAGTAATAATTTCTCTTCAAACCCTCTTGATCTCTGTCCAGCCAGCATGTTAGTTTATGATCTCGTTTACGTTAGTTTAATGATACGCTTATGTCAGGAGGGGAATGCGCGATGTCAACCAACGAAACTCCATCACCCATGAAATTTGACTCCATGCTTCAAGCTGATGTACCCAAAGGACGAGACGGCAAACATAAGAAGATTGTTTCGCAACTCCTCAGCGACATCGACCAGCTGCAGCCGGGAACGGCCCTTAAGGTACCCTTAGCCGAGCTGCCTGACACCAAAGAGAACATTCGCTCGGCTCTGAGCCGCGCCACCAAGCAAAAGGGGATCGATGTGGCTACGTCCAGCGACGACGAGTTCCTGTACGTCTGGGTAGCAGATGAGAAGCTAACTCATAACGGGTCGTAAGAAAGCCGATTCCAGAGAAAGCCGATTCCAGCGTGTCCAATTGCGGACGCAAGGATTCGTCGTTGAACACTCCTCCCGCCTCAGGAGTCACCTCCCTTCTTTAGAATCAGAGGCTAACCTACTATTTCGTTGGCCGCAGACGTGCATTCTCTCCATGCAATCGTCGCCCTCCCCCGTTTCCGGCGACCTCAGGTTGTGGAGGCCTTTCCATGCAGACCCTTTTGCACGATGTTCGATTCGCGATTCGGCAGCTTCGCAAGTCGCCCGGCTTCGCTCTGACTGCAATTCTGACCCTGGCCCTGGGAATTGGGGTGAATACGGCGGTCTACAGCATGATGGACGCGGTGGTGCTACGTCCGCTGGCGGTTCCCGATCTCAATCGCGTGGTGACCGTAGCCGAGGAACAGAAGCGGGGCGATTACGAGCAGGTGGCACTGGCGAACTACGAGGACTGGAAGCGGCAGAGCCGGTCCTTCGAGGATCTGGCGGTAAGGACATCCGCCGATCTAACGCTTACCGGAGCGGGCGACGCGGCGCATGTACAGGCCAGCTATACTTCTCCGAACTTTTTTGACGTGATGCGGGTCGAGCCACTCATCGGGCGTGTCTTCGCCAACTCAGAAGCGCAGCCGGGCAAGGATAACGTCGCGGTTCTCGGCTATTCATTCTGGAAGAAGCAGTTCGGCGCCGATCCTGGCGTGGCTGGCCGCAAGGTTGAGCTCGATGGACAGACCTACACTGTGATCGGCGTGATGCCGAAGACGATGCAGTATCCGTCGTATACCGATATTTTTCTGCCTTTTGCGCCCTCTGCCGCACAGCTCGACAATCGCAGGAACCACGACTACCTGGTCACTGGACGGCTACAGCCTGGAGTGACCGTAGGGCAGGCGCAGGCCGAACTGCGTAGTATCGCTCAGCGGCTGGCGCAGACGTATCCGGCGACGAACCGGGACTGGTCGGTGAAGGTGGAACCGCTGCTGGACGATATCAACGGCGAGCTGACGCCGCTTTACTTCCGCATGATTCTAGGGGCTACTATCTTCGTGCTTCTCATCGTCTGCACGAACGTGGCGAACCTGCAGCTTGCCCGCGGCATCGCCCGCCGGCCGGAGATTGCCATGCGGACAGCACTCGGCGCAGGGCGGCGGCGGCTGGCGAGCCAGCTGCTGACGGAGAATATCCTGCTGGGCCTGATGGGAGCGGCGGGCGGTGTTCTTCTGGCCAAGCTGGTGCTGCACATCAGCCTCATTACGATGCCTGAACGCATTGCGCGTTATATGGCGGGATGGTCCAACATCGCTCTCAACGGCCGAGCACTGGCTTTCTCGCTGCTGCTGGCCATCGCCGCAGGGGTGGTTTCAGGATTTCTGCCGATGCTTGAGGCTATGCGCGTGAATCTGGTCGATCAGCTCAAGGCGGGGTCCCGGAGCGTGGCCGGATCTGGCCGGACACACCGGCTGAGAAGTCTTTTCGCGCTGGCGCAGATCTCGCTGGCAGTCGCGCTGGTGATCGGGGCTGCCCTAATGTGCAAAGGCGTATGGTCGATGTTCAGCCTGGCCGATGTGTACGGACCAAAACAGGCGCTCACCTTCCATGCCTATCTGCCAGGCTCACGCTATGCGACTGCGGAAAAGCAGGTCGCATGGTACAAGGACAGCCTGGAAAGGCTTCGCGCGTTGCCGGGGGTGTCGGCCGCGGCTATCACGACTTCTCTACCCTACGGCGATGACCAGTGGATGGACGATTTTCGCATCGAAGACCGCCCGCTGGTACCGGGTAAAATCCAGAGCGCGCAGCGCATCACCGCGGACCAGGGGTATTTCGGCGCCCTGCACATCCCCATTCTCTCCGGGCGCAATTTCAGCACAAGCGACGGACCCGACGCTCAGCCGGTCGCCATCGTCAGCCGCAAATTCGCCGCGCAATACTTCCCCGACGGGAACCCGATCGGCCATCGCATTCAGCTTGGAGCATCACGCGATGGACATGAGCCGTGGGTAAGGATTGTCGGCGTCGCCGGCGACGCAACGTACACGTGGATTGATCGGGTGGTTCAACCGGCCGTGTATCTCAACGCCGTCCAGATGCCGCCGTCGGGAGGTGCGACTTATGTCGTCGTCGCGCAAGGCAATCCGCTGGCGCTCGTCCCGGCGGTTCGTAATGCGCTCGCGGCGGTCGACCCCGGCGTACCGCTGGAAAATGTCGAGACTTACGAGCAGTTCCTGCACGAAACGTCGATCGGATTTATCAATGTGGCAGCATGGCTGGGTGGCGACGCCTTTCTTGCATTCCTGCTGGCGGCGATTGGTGTTTTTGCCGTGATGGCCAACCTGGTGGCAGAGCGGAAGCGCGAGATTGGCATCCGCCTGACGCTCGGCGCGCGCCGCGAAGACATCCTGCGCATGATTCTGGGCAGGGCCGCGCTTCTGACCGGCGTAGGAGTTGGGGTCGGCATCATGATGGCGGCGGGAATGGCGCGCATGCTCGCGAATCTGCTGTTCGGCGTGCGTCCGGGCGACCCTGTTGTATTTGTCACAACAACGGTGACGATTATGCTAATCGCCTTATTCGCAAGCTGGGTGCCGGCGCGAAGGGCCTCGGGGGTCGATCCGGTGGAATCGTTGCGCGCGGAATAGGGAGGATCAGATGGTTAGGCAAGGTGGCCGTTGCGAAAAACTCCCCGATCTACGAAGATCTTCGTTGACAACTACGAACATCTTCGTATACAGTTCCGGTCATGAAAGAAAAGAACCGCCATCTGCCGAAACCAACAGAAGTGGAACTCGAGCTTCTGCGCGCTTTGTGGGGCATGGGCTCAGCCTCCGTTCGTGAATTGCACGAGGTCGTCAGCCGGCAGCGCGCCCTGGGATATACGTCAGTGCTGAAGACGCTGCAGATCATGACCGAGAAGGGTCTAGTGGAGCGCACGGAGGCGGGCAAGGCACACATCTATCATGCAGCGGCCAGCCAGGAAGAAACCCAGAACCAGCTGCTGCGCGACCTGACTGAACGCCTGTTCTCGGGCTCGGCGGCACAGCTGGCGATGCATGCGCTATCGATGCAGTCGGCTAGCGAAGAGGAATTACAAGAGATCCGCAAGATCATCCGTCAAAAGAGGGAGAAGCAATGACCTACACGACGCAAGGCATTGGTTTGGGAATCCCGGGATGGGAAGCGCTGGGATGGACGCTCATCCATTTCTGCTGGCAGGCGGCAGCGATCGCACTGCTGTACCGGCTGGTCGATCTCACGCTGGGAAAGGCGCGCAGCAATATTCGCTATGTCGCAGCTCTGGCGACGCTGCTGGGCATGCTCGCGGTCGCGATGGTGACGCTGGGTTATGAAGAGATGCGCGGCCAGCAGGGCCGGACAGAGCGCGATCCGGCTGCAGTGGGCGGCTCGACCATGATTGCCGCTGCGAGTGCCGCAGTGCACCTTCTTCCTCGCGTGAACTATGGGAGAGGCGTGGCGTGGCCCGGTGAGAGTGCAGGACTTCTTGAAGCAGCGAAGGAGGGGATACGGCCGGCGATGCCATGGCTGGATGCGATGTGGCTGGTCGGGGTGCTGCTTCTCTCGGCGCGGACGGTCGGCGGCTGGTGGGTAATTCAGCGGCTGCAGCGCGCGAGCCTGGTGCGGGTGCCTCCAGATGTGCGGTACAGCTTCGCGCGGTTGTCTCTGCGCCTCGGCATATGGTGGTCGATCGATTTGCGCATCAGCGAGCGGATTTCGAGCCCGCTGGCGATGGGGGTGATGCGGTCGCTGGTTCTGCTTCCGGCGTCGGCGCTGACGTCGCTCAGCCCGGCGCAGCTTGAGGTGGTGCTGGCGCATGAGCTGGCGCATATCCGACGCGCCGATTACCTGTGGAACATGGTGCAGACCATGATCGAGACGCTGTTCTTCTTCCATCCGGCAGTGTGGTGGGTGAGCGGAAATCTGCGCCAGCAACGCGAGCTGTGCTGCGACGATGTGGCGCTCGAATGTTGCGCGGACCCGCTGGTCTATGCCACGGCTCTGCTATGCCTGGAAGAGCAGCGCGGCTTGCGTCCGCACCTGGCGATGGCACTCGACGGCCATCCGCGGAAGGGGCTACGGGCCCGGATTAGCCGCATGCTGGGCGAGGCTCCGCGGGATGGAAGTGAGATCGCACCATGGTCGCTCGTGGGCATGTGCGCGATGCTGGGGCTGCTTCTGCTGCCGGCGCACCAGGTCTTCGCGGGACTTTACCCGATTGATGTTTCCACAAAGCAACAGGCAACAACACCTATGATGGCATCGACTGTCGTGGCCGAGCCGCATTCTTCAAAGATTGCCGGAGATCCTAATGGGGATGCTCCCGCCCCAGCGTCTGCACCGGCTGCAGGATCCAAACCACCAGCCGCCATCGCGAGCAGTAAGAATGTGGGGACTCTCCCGGTTGCGGCAGTCCTGCCTCCGGCTCCGAAGCCACAACCTGCGCCCGCACCGGAGGTAGCGGTAATCGCTCCTGGAGCCGGGATCTCAGCACATGCGATGACGATGACCTTCGCTTCGCCAAGGTCGCGCGCAACGCCCCGGACAGAGATGGTCTATGCCTACGCCGCGGCCTTCGCGCAGGCAAGCTCGGAAGCGGGCGCTGCAAAGAGTGACTACATCGACCAGATGCGCGCCGCGGGGTATAACGTCGATCTGGATAAATATGTTGCGATGAAGATCCAGGGTGTCACTCCGGAGTATGCGCGCAGCATGGCGGCGACGGGCTTTGGTAAACCCACAGCGGACGAGCTGATTGCGATGAAGATCCAGGGTGTGGATCCAAGCGAGGTTGCAGAACTCAAGGCGGCGGGTATCGAGCCCGGCAGTTATCAGGACCTGATCAAGTACCGCATCTTCAACGTGTCGCCGGAGTTCGTTGCGGGCATGAAGGCGGCAGGATACAACAACCTCCCCACAAAGAAGCTTGTCGAGCTGCGCATCCAGGGTGTGACTCCGGAGTTTGCGAAGGCGACAAAGCAGCAGTGGCCCGATGCGACGGTCGATCAGCTGGTGCAGCTTCGGATCTTTAACATCAATGGGGCGTTCATCGCCTCAGCGAAGCGGCATGGCCTGGAGCCTCTCACGATTGAGAAGCTGGTGAAGATTCGGATCTCCGGCGTGCTGGATGACGAGGATCAGAAATCGGAGAAAACACAATGAACTCCAGACGCGTGTTGTTTGGGGCGGTTCTGGTGGCGCTGGCTGCGGTTTCGCTGCGCGCAGACGAGACTCTCGAGAGCCTGAGCGGCACATGCGGCATCCGGGCTTCGACCGAATCGAACAAGTTCGAGTTGAGCCTGGATCGGGGGACGGAGTGCGACAGCGGCAAACACTGCCACAGCTCCAATATGCAGGAGGCGCTGGTTGCCTTTACCGGCATCACGCTCTCCGATCTGCATCGTGAAGGCGCACATCTCTATGCAGTGCTCACTGCCGAGGCGGGCACGCTGCGCTGCTCGGGCAACGTTCACGACTCCGAGCTAACGGGATCGTTCACCTTCGAGCCGAACAAGGCCTTTGCGGCGCGGATGCGCGAGTTGGGAATTACAGGGCTGGACTCGGACAAGCTGGAAGTGTACGCGCTGTTTCACATCGAGACATCGTGGGTGGTGGCTTTGCAGAAAGCCGGCGTCACGGGCATCGACGCCAGCAATCTGATCGCACTGCGAATCTTCAATGTCACGCCCGAGTATGTGCAGAGTCTTGCCGCGCTCGGCTACTCGGTGCCATCTGCCGAAAAGCTGGTCGGACTCAAAGTGCAGGGAGTGAATCCGGCGGAGATCAAGCAGATTCAGGCGATGGGCTATCACCCCAGCATTGACGAGCTGATCCAGATGCGGATCTTCAAGGTGACTCCAGACTTCATCGAGCGCATGAAGGCGAAGGGCTTCGACAACCTGACCATCGCCAAGCTGGTGCAGATACGGATTTTTAAGATCGCGGACTGACGGCAGCTATAGGCGGATTCCCGCGGCAATTCGACGAAGCCGTCACTGAGCGTTCAACTTCTTCAGCATCCTGACGGCGTTTGAATTGCCGGGATTGATCTGCAAAGACTTCTGGTAGTACTCGATGGCGAGCTGCTGATCGCCGTTATCCATATAGGCTTCGGCGAGGCTGTCATAGGTGTTGTATGACTGCGGGTAGACTTCAACGCTCAACTTGAAAATCGCAATCGCATCGGGATATTTCTTCAAGTGGATCAGTTGATAGCCCAGCGTAATCAATTGATTCTCACTGAAATCGTAAACGCCGGGCTGCGTGGTCTTGAATTCGTGGTACTGCGCGACCGCGGCATCGGCTCCCTTCTCCTGGATCGTCTTGAACATGATTTCGCCGATGGGTTTTCTGCCGGCGAGGTCCACCACCTTTGCCAGCATTCCATCCAGCGCAGATCGATCGAAGACTCGCCCTCCGTAAACGACAGCAGCAATTTTGCGGGTGTTGCCGATATTGTCGAGTGGATTGGCATCAAGGAGGACAAGGTCGGCGATTTTTCCGGTCTCGACGGTGCCAAGATCCTTCTCCCGGCCTAAGAAGCGCACTGGATTGAGAGTGGCGGCCTGCAGAGCCTGCATGGGAGTCAGCCCGGCCTGCACGAGATAGCCCAGCTCGTCATGCAGACCGAAGCCGGGGAAGCAATACGGATTTGCGGTGTCGGTGCCGGCCAGGATTCCCACCCCTGCTTTCTGCATCGCGCCCACTACTTCGAGATCTTTTTGAAATTCTCTTTTTGAGTAGGCGAAATCTTCCGGCGTGCGCTTTCCATCGATGGCCGCCGGGGTCCAGTCGCCTTTGACTGAAAAGGGCAGATACTTCAGCCGAACATCCTTGAGAAAAGCCGGATCGTCTCCATACGCGAACATGTGCAGCAGAGTGAACGTCGGGACCTGCCAGGTGCCATTGCCCTTCAAGAGGGCAGACAGTTCAGCGGCCTTCTGCGGACTGTATGTATCCAGCATCATCTCCCTAATTTCTCTTACGTGTTGCCCCCAGAATTTCGGCTTGCCCGAATCCAGGTCGTCCGCTAGGTCCGCCTGTTGGGCCTGAAGCAGTTCTGCCTCGCGTGTTGAGCAGGCGGGGAGAATGCTGATCAGGTGTTCGAAACTCTTCTGCCCGGCTCTGGACGCTTCCTGGGCAGAGACGGAGATCGGCACGTGCCCCACAAACGAAATTCTCTGCTTCCTGGATTCGTCGGCGATGGCGAAGTACTCTTCACGAGGGAGACCCTGGTATACCTTCACGAAATCTGCCCCGTATTGCTTCGCTATGTCGACCGCCTGGCGAGCCTGCTGTTCACTGCTCACGGAGACCGATCCAGGCCAATACGGTTTTGGTCCGTCGATGATCGGACTGGCAATCCACATGTGCGGGCCGAGCAGTTGCCCGGCTTCGATCTGCTTTCGCCACTCGTAGTGGTTCGGGGAGCCCCACATGATGCGTATGCCGGTTACGCCATTGGCGATGAACAGCGCCAAGTAGTCTTTGCCGGTGGGATGAACGTGCATGTCCCACAGGCCAGGGATGAGAAATTTGCCGGTGGCATTGACCACCTGCGCGCCTTTGGGGATGGCGGCTCCGCTGCTTTTGGCTATCTGCGTGATGCGATCGCCAACGATGATGACTGTCATATCCGGCCGGGCCGGCGCGCCGGTTGCGTCAATCACGGTTACATGACGGATGGCGATGACTGTCTGAGGAACGCCCGGGCTCGTCTGCGCGACCAGTGAGGGCAGGAGAAGCGGGAGAATGAACCATCCACAGAGTCTTCTCATGCGACTTCTTTCCGCCAGCCGACTATTGTTATGAGATTCGGTCCGGAGGGTATTGTCGGTGCGGGCTGAGTATAGCTAATTGCAGTCGGTCTACGCATCTGTTCGCACAGATGAGTGCGGAGAGACTGCTGAATGACGCGGCCACATGACCTCCAGATAAAACGTTTGACTGGCTTATAGGGACGGTGATAGGTTCGCGAGCCGCGGGAGGTTTGCGGATTATGAATCGCCGAAATTTTGTCAGGAATTCGCTGGTGACTGCCGGCGCCGCAATGGTCGCAGACCGGAGATTGTCTGCGCTGCGGTTTGCCTCTCAGGAAAAGATTCCGGGCGCGATTCCGGATTCTGTGATCGACGCAGCCCGCTTTCCGGATGGATTTCTGTGGGGCATGGCGTCGGCCTCCTACCAGGTGGAAGGTGCGTGGGACGCGGATGGAAAAGGCGAATCGATTTGGGACCGGTTCTCGCACACGGTCGGCAAAGTGAAGGGCGGAGCCATGGCAGATGTCTCGTGCGATGATTACCACCGCTATAAAGAAGACATCGCCATCCTCAAGCGCCTGAATCAGAAGAGCTATCGCTTTTCGATTTCGTGGGCGCGCATTCAACCCACTGGCACGGGCGCTGTCAATCAAAAAGGAATCGACCACTACAGCCGCGTGACGGATGCGGTGCTGGAAGCGGGCCTGCGTCCGTTCTGCACGATCTATCACTGGGACCTTCCCCAGAGACTTGAGGACCGCGGGGGCTGGCCGAATCGCGATCTGGCCGGCTACTACGCCGAATTTGCCGGGATCCTGGCGAAGTATCTGGGCGATCGCATTACGGTGTGGGCTCCGTTCAACATGCCGTGGACGTTTACCTACTACGGGTATGGGATCGGCGTCTTTCCGCCGTGCAGGAGCGACTTCTACCTGTTTCTGCGCGCTGCGCACACGGTCAACCTGGCGCAGGGCGAGGCATTGCGCGCCATCAAGGCTGCGTCTTCGAAGGCCACGGTGGGCAGCGCGTACGGCATGGCTCCGGCTTATCCAAAGACGGACAGCGAGGCTGATCGCGCGGCGACGGAGCGCTATCACGCGATGAACAATCTCTACTTTCTCAATCCGGCGATGCATGGCGAGTATCCGAAGGCCTTTGTGGGCGAGCCTCCGTATGACGCGATGGGGTACAAGGCGGGCGATGACAAGATCATGAAGGCTCCGCTGGACTGGGTGGGATTTCACTACTACACGCGGCGGATTGTGTCGGCTGCGAGCGGCGGTGCCGGATCGAGCGGAGGCGGACACTTCGGCACGGAGACTGAGGGTGAGGGTGGGTCGGCGGCGCGCGATCCGCTGACGCAGATCCACGTCGAGATGCCGACGGAGGGTCCGCTGACTGAAGCGGGCCTCGAGATATGGCCGCGCGGGATGTATGACCTGGTGACGCAGATTTCGCGCGAGTACAACCACCCCGTTATCGAGATCAGCGAGAACGGCTGCTGCTATCTTGACGCGCCGGACGAGACGGGCCGGGTTCCCGATGCACGGCGCATAGCGTTTCATCGGCAGATATTGGCGGAACTGGCGCGCGCGATTTCCGATGGAGCAAAGGTGCGAGCGTATCACGCTTGGACGCTAGTGGATAACTTCGAGTGGGCCGATGGATACACGCAGCGATACGGGCTTACCTACGTGGATTTTCGCAGTCAGAAGCGGACAGTGAAGGACTCTGGGCTATGGTACGGGCGGGTCGCTGCGTCGGGGCGACTGGGTGTGTGATTGATATCGATCTATTGCCTTTGCAGCTTTTCCTTTGTAAGGCTGTTCCACTGTTCTATTGATTCGGGAACAGGCGGCGAGATTGTGCCGGGAGCGATGCTATCGACGATGCGCTGCGGAGGGACGTTGCCGTCCGAGGCGCGGAAAAGTCCTTTGACCCAGGCGATGGCCACCAGCCCCTCCTGAGATGCAGAGACAGGCGAGCGGAAGACCTGTTCCATGTAGACCCACTTTTCGTCCCAGCAGAGGGTGCGGGTGGAGAGAATAAAAGGGGCGAAGAGCGCGAGCGGCCGGCGGTAGGTGATGGAGAGCGAGCCGACGAGCGGCATCCAGCCCTCTTTGAGCACAAGCGTGAGAATGCCGGTGGCGGCGGAGAGGTGGATGCGGCCGTAATCCATGAAGCTGAGATAGCGGGCGTTGTTGAGGTGCAGGTTGAAGTCGATGTCCTGCGGCCAGACGCGCAGGCGAAGCACGTCCTCGTCGAAGACGCCGATACGAGGCAGCGGGCGGATCTTCTGGCGGATGGCGAGAGCCGGGATGCGGACGAAGCTGTTGTAGTGGGACATGGGATGCAGGAAAGCGGGGAGCTAAAGTCCGGGTAGCTAAGAACCGGTTAGCATAACCCAGGTCCGAGAATCCGGACCTGGGGCACGCGGCGTCTTCACCTGAGTTTACAGGGATCGCTAGCGCAGGCTGCGCCAGTCTTCGCTGAGAAAGAGGCGGATGGCGGCGACGCCTGCGGCTCCGTCAGCAATGCAGAGCACGGCGTTCTTTTGAGTGACGCCGCCGAGGGCGAGAACCGGAACCGGAGCGGCGCCGCGGCAAGCCTTCGATAGCGCGGCGAGCCCCTGTCCGGGGAGAGACGTTTCGCCGGGGTCTATTTTTTCGAATACAGGCGCGTAAAGGATGAGGGAAGCGTCGCGAGCGGTCCGCACTTCGTCCACCGAATGGCAGGCGCGACTGACGACGGGCTCGATTCCGGCGCGGCGATAGATCACGCGGGCAGCATCCAAGGCATCAGGGGGCGAATTGCCGGGCAGGTGGACTCCGTCGGCTCCGGCGGCGAGGGCGGTTTCAGCTGCGCCGTTCAGGAGGATGCGGGTGTGGATGCTTTCGCTGCGCACTGCCCCGATGATCTGGCGGGTGAGCGCCAGCAGGTCGGGCTGCGGGAGATCCTTTTCGCGGACCTGAATGTAGTCGACGCCACCATGTGCCCATTTGCGGGCCAGCTCGACGAGCGCAGCCTGTCGCTCCACCTCACCGCCGGGCAGGAGTTGACGGCTGGTGATAGCGTATAGAAGCATTTTTCGACTATAGACGGTCGAGACGGGACGGGTTTCCCGCATTGGGCGTAAATTGCTACACCAGAGATTCACGCAAGGCATACACTGTCGGGGTTAAGATGGGCGCGTGATACGGTTCAGGTGAGTCCAGTTCCAGTGAGTGCACGGAAAACATGGCTACTTACGATTTGGTCGTGATTGGATCGGGTCCTTCGGGTCAGCGCGCGGCAGTCTCCGCGGTGAAGAAGGGCAAGCGTGTGGCCCTGGTGGAGATGCGCAGCGTGGTGGGCGGCGTGTGCATCAACACCGGCACCATTCCCAGCAAGACGATGCGCGAAGCGGTGCTGCATCTCTCCGGCTACAACTATCGCTCCATCTATGGCATGAACTACCGCGTGAAGGAAAAGATCACGATGTCGGATCTTGCCTTCCGCGTGCAGCACGTGATCAAGACAGAGATCGATGTGACCGAAGCGCAGCTGTCGCGCAACGGCGTGGACGTGATGACCGGCCTCGCCAGTTTTGAGGATTCGACGCATGTTCGCGTAGTGGGGATGAACGGGTCGAATGTGCTGGAGGCGGCCAATATCGTGATCGCCGTCGGCACCAAGCCGGCCGATACCGCCAAGGTTCCGATCAACGGCCGCACCATTATCAACAGCGACCAGGTGTTGGAACTGCAGACGCTGCCGAAGACCCTGATCGTGGTGGGCGGCGGCGTGATCGGCGTCGAATACACCTGCATGTTCTCCGCGCTGGGCGTGCGCGTGACGCTGGTGGAGAAGCGGCCCAAGCTGCTGGAGTTTGCCGACCAGGAAATTGTCGAAGCGCTGAGTTATCACCTGCGCGACAGCCGCGTGACCATGCGCCTGAACGAGGAAGTGGAGAGCGTGGAAGAGCTGGGCGGCGCGGTGGTCGCGAACCTCGAGAGCAAGAAGAAGCTGTCCGGCGACGCGCTGCTATACGCGGTCGGGCGGCAGGGCAACATCGACGAGCTGAACCTGCCGGCTGCTGGCATCGAGGCCGATTCGCGCGGGCGGGTTCCGGTGGACAAGGATTTTCGCACCAAGATTCCGCATATCTTTGCCGTCGGCGATGTGATCGGCTTTCCCAGCCTCGCTTCGGTTTCGATGGAGCAGGGGCGCATCGCGGCGGAGCGCGCTTTCGGCGAAACCACCGTGCAATCCAATCCGAGCTTCTATCCCTACGGGATTTACACCATTCCGGAGATCTCCTTCATCGGCAAAACAGAGGAGCAGTTGACCGAGGAAGACGTGCCGTACGAGGTGGGCGTGGCGTACTACCGTGAGATTGCGCGCGGGCAGATTCGCGGCGATACGACGGGGCGGCTGAAGTTGATTTTTCATCGCGAGACGCGAGAGATTCTTGGCGTGCACATTATTGGCGAGGGCGCGGCAGAGCTAGTGCACATCGGACAGGCGGTCATGGTGCTGAAAGGCACCGTGGACTATTTCATCAATACCGTGTTCAACTACCCCACTCTGGCCGAGTGCTACAAGGCAGCCGCATTCAATGGTGTGAATCGCCTGGCACGGTACTGAAACTGGGCGCGGAGACAGGAGCGGCGATATGGCAAAGACCGTTGGCGTAGTCATGACGGAAAAGGTGGTTGCGGGATTGCTCGAAGACCACAAGGTGGTCGGCGAACTGAAACATTTCCCGGAGGTTTCGGACGAGGGGCATGACGCGGAGGAGAATGGCGGCCTGATCGAGCTGCCCGCCGACGCGCTGGCCGAACTACTGTGCGAGCTGATTGCCACGCTGGCTCCGGCAGGCAGCGGGGTGGAGGCGGCGGGCATCGCTGTGCCCGGCATTGTGCGCAACGGCGTGATCGAGGACTCGCCGAACCTGCAGCAGCTGAAGGGCGCGAACATTTTGGGGACGGTCAAGAATGCCCTGGCGGCGCGCGGGCTGGACTACAACATGAGCGTGCTGAACGATGCCGACGCGGTCGCGGCAGGCGTGGCGGCCACCCGGGGACAACTGGATCGGCTGGTGCGCGTGTGGACCATCGGCAATGGCATCGGATTCGGACGGTTCCCTTACACAGACGGCCCCTGGGAGGGTGGACACACCGTGGTCACCCTCGATCCCAAGGAGAAATACTGCGCTTGCGGCGGCAAGGGACACCTCGAAGGCATCACCGGCCACCGCGCCATGCGGCTCCGCTTCCTGGACCTGGAGCCGGATGAGGTATTCGCCCATGCACGAAAGGGCGACCGGCGCTGCGCTGAGTTCGTGGAACTATGGCATTGCGCGCTGGCGGCGGCGACGGCTTCGCAGATCCATCTCGAAGGACCGGGACGCTTCTACTTCACAGGACGGGATATCTCGCGGCTCGATCTGCCCCGGCTCAAGGAGCACCTCTACCAGATGGTCAAGATGAGTCCACTGCAGAGCTATACGGTTGAAGTGATACCCGAAGACCCGACCTTATCGCTGATCGGAGCGGGCGCGGCTGCGGAGCACGCAGGGCGCTGAGGCGTCGCCAGGTCAGGGGTGTTTGCGGCTTTCTTCGATGTAGGACGACGTATAGCCTTCCCATTCCCAGGGAGTGACAGTGTCTCCGAGGATTGTTTGAAATAAGGCGCGGAAGGCCAGCTCGCCGTTGTCGCTGTTGGTGAGCACGATCATGCAGGACTTCTGCCTCTCAAAGCAGATCATGAAGTTCTGCGCGCCGTCGCCGTGGCCCTCCTTGAAGAAGGCGGGACCGTAGGGCGTCTTCGTCAGTAATCCCCAGCCTACGCCGTATGCCAGCCCAACTTCGGTTGCCTCCTTGCCTTCGCCTTCGTTGGGACCGAAGGGAAACTGATGCACCGAGTGGATGCGGAGGACCGGACTCAGCATAGCGTCGCGGGTGGATGCTTTGATGATCCTGTTGTCCAGCAGCGCAGAAGCAAACCGGGCAAGATCGTCTGCGCTGGTGGTCATCGATCCCGCGGCACGCGCGGGAAAGCGGCGCGTCTGCGCGTGAAATTTCTCATTGGAGTCGAAGCGGTCGGCGACATCGGCCTCAAATTCCTTGCGATAGATGATGCCGGTACGCGTCATGCCTAGCGGTGTGAAGATGGCTTCCTGCATCAGCTCGTCGATCGGCTTCTGTTTCTTTTGTTCGATCACGAACTGGACGAGGTTGATGCCTTCTCCCGAGTAGAGGAAATCTGTGCCCGGCTTGAAGCGCAGATGCATCTTCTTGTCAGGTTCGATGAAGGCGAAGTTCGCCAGACCGGAGCTGTGCGACAGCAGCATGCGCGGTGTCACGGTCGGCCATGCCGGGTCTTTCGCGATCTCCGAGGCGGTCTCGCGATAGGGCTCGTATTCGTCGAGCGACTTCGGGAGCTGGCTGGCTATGGGCTGGTCAAGATCAAATTCTCCGCGCTCGACCAATAGCATGACATAAGTCGCAAAGACGCTCTTGGTAATCGATGCTGCCCAGGTGGTCGTCTGCGCGTCCATGGGCAGATCGGTATCCTTGTGTCTTAGGCCGTAGGCGGCGCTCCAGACGAGCTGGCCGTTGTTGAGGACGGCGATCTGGGCTCCCGTAACATGGGCGGCGGCGAGGGTCTTCTTCGCAAGGGCGTCGGCGTCAGCAACGGAAATGCTGGATCCGTCGAGGCGGCGGATGGCGTTTGCCGATCGAGGCTGGCCCAGGGCAGAAGCACAAAAGGAAAGGGCGACAGCGAGGAATACGGGATAACGCATCCACTCGATGCTACAGGGACGGCGGCTCTACCGGTAGCTGCGCTGGTAGGTCTTGCTGATGCGGTCGTGCCACCCAAGGCGGTCGTCGTCGAAAAGAGGCCACAGGAAGCCCAGTCCAAGTGGCATCGCCGAAAGGAAAAGCGCGGCGATGCGCCAGCGGAGGGCTTCGCGCGTGGGGTTTTCGTCGTCGAAGGTACAGAGGGCGATCCTGGCATAGCGCATGCCCGGCGTGCAATCGGACCAGGTAAAGAAGAGCACCTGGTAAAGCAGAAAAATGGACACGAGGGCAAGACCGGAATAGACGAGAGCCGGTTTCCCCACTGGAGGGTGGGTCGTGCTGGCTACGAAGACCAGCACAAAGAGCAGAAAGGCGATGAGAATAAGGGCGGCGTCAATGATGCCGGCCATGAGCCGATCCTCGATCGACGCCACGTGGAGCGGGGGCAGATCCAGCAGGGACAATTGGGATAACGGCGAGTCGGGCTGATCGAAATGGTCTGGGTCGCGCTGACTGGCACCCTGAGGGTCGCCGGCGGAGCGGGCTGACCGAGAACCCGGAGCGTGGCCGGCATTCCCTTCCGGGTCGTCAGCGGCACGGCGCAGGCTGGAGCGAGCGAGGATTGGAGCGCTCATCACTGGCACCTTGTGGGTGGGCTTCGCATCGAGGCGAATGGAATGCCACTCGGGCAGCACCTGCTCGACGACAGGCGCCAGTGAGTCGGGCTCGTGGGAGATGGCTTCGGATTCCACTTCGAAAATACGCAGCTGGGACTTCTCCGGAGCAGGTAGCTCGTCACGAAGCGGACCTTCGGCATGGCGGGGACGCGCTTTGCGGGGGGCAACCAGTTCGCGGGGGAATTCGAGGATGCGGACGGGCAGCGGTTGCGCCGGGGCTATGACGCAGTCCTCGAACGGGTCAAAGAATTCGGTGATACGCGTACGAGCGGGGTCGAGCCTGGCTTGCGGTGGCGGACTGATGCGCGGCTCAGGCAGCGAACCGGGATGAATGTAGTATTGGATCCGTTCGGGGGTACGTTCCACTGGTGGCTCGGCGGCGATTTTCGGCTCGCGTTCTTCGTTTGGCGTGTCGAGTCCGGCCCAGAGAACATCTGTGACCGCTTGTGCAGCATCGTGGGCATCTCTTGCGGCCTTCGCAGCCGCTTCGGCAGCGCGGGCGGCGTTGGCGGCCTCGGCGGCAAGCATTTCGCTGTAGGACGGAACCCTGGAGTAACGCTCGGCGACTCGGGCGGCAACACGGGCAGCCCGAGCGGTTTCCGAACCGGCAGCGGTGGCGCTTTCCAGGCCGGGGAGGGCCGGCTGATTGTCGGGATTGCGGGTGCGGCGGATGCGATGCGCAACCAGGCGGGCATTCACCTCCTGCTTCCATGCGGGCGTGGAGGGTGAATCGCTATCGTAGACGGCACTCTGCGGCGAAGTACTCAACGGCGGTCCTCTTTTCTTTCAGATGCGCTGCCGGGAGTCGATGAGCGAGACGAAGGCCGGAGAAAACGCGTCTGTTGTTATAGTCGGCAGCAATGGTAGAGAGGCCAGGAGGAGGCGGATTGACGTTCCAGCACGCATATTTGCCCGGCAATCCGTACACATACGGGAATCCGAACACATATGGTGCGCTCATTGGGATCACTCCAATGTTGGCGAGGAAACGATTTTTCGAGCCAGAGCGGCGGCGCTTCCATCGGCTCGGAGCAACTACGTAGGGCTTTGCTATGCTTAGTTTGCCCCTAGCGATGAGAGCCCGCACTTTTTTGTTTACCACGCTGCTACTGCTCTGTCATCCGCAGCTTTGGTCTCAGGCGTTAACGAAGCAGTTTCCCCCGGCGGAAGAGAGCGGCTCTTTTCCCGATGATCCCAGTCTCCAGAGCGCGATTCCAGAAGCGCATGTAGTGCCGCCCCCTCCGGTGGGCGTGCCGGTAAAGATCGGAGCCGACACACAAACCTATGTGAAGACGGATACCGGAGGACTGTACACCCTGAGCGGGCATGCCGTGATCCACTACAAGGATTACGTAGTGTCGGCCGACCATGTCACCTACAACCAGGACACGGGCGACGTGGTGGCCGAGGGCCATCTGCATCTCGACGGCGGCCCGGATGATGCCCATTTTGTCGCAGATCACGGCACGATGAATCTGGACCGGCATACGGGCCACTTCTACGATGTGACGGGGACGCTGGGCGTGGAGCAGACGCCAGGCAAGAAGATGGTGTTCACCTCGGGGAATCCTTTTGCGCTCACCGGCCGCGAGATGATCCAGACGGGTCCGCAGGATTACCAGGTAATCGACGGCACGATCACTTCATGCCGGCTACCCAAGCCGGACTGGCAACTGATCGCGCACGATTTCTTCCTCGAGGATGGCAAGGCGCGGGCGAAGAACAGTGTGTTTGAGCTATTGCGGATGCCAGTTTTTTTTCTGCCCTATGTAACGCATCCGGTAAATGACGGCGCGCGGGACTCAGGCTTTCTGATCCCGATCATCGGAAACGATACAAGCAAGGGTCTGATTCTGGGCGAGGAAGTTTACTACGTGATGGGACGCAGCGCCGATCTGATCGTGGGGTCGGAGTATTTCTCCAAGCGCGGCTTCGCGCCGCTGGGTCAGTTCCGGTACAAGGGCCGGGGGTACGACTTCGCCACGGTGCGCTTCCACAGCCTGCTGGACCGGCTGACAGGAACACAGAACCAGGGCGGTGTGGATCTGATTGCCGATGGCCGATATGATTTCGACTCCGAAACCCGGGCGGTTAGCGACGCAGAGTACCTGAGCTCTTATGCCTATCGCCAGGCTTTTGAAGAGAACTACGCGGTCGTTACCAACTCCGAGGTGAAGTCGACGGTTTTCCTTTCCCACTCGCACCAGGGTCTTTTTGAGGGCGTCGGCTTCAATCGCTACCAGAGCTTCGAAAGCAATCAGAGCTCGACGAGCGGCCAAGAGGAGATTCGCATTCTGCACATTCCCACGCTGCAGTTCGAGGGGTTGGATCAGTCGCTCGGCGACTCGCCGCTGATGTGGGGCGCGGACGTTACGGGCTCGGGCCTCTCGCGAACCGAGCCGGGGTTTGAAACGTCGCGAATCGTGCCACGGTTCGATTTTTACCCGCATCTGGCGCTGCCGGTGCATTTCGGCGGCTGGACGCTTCGACCGGTGGTGGCGGTGCGGGACACCTTCTACGGGAAGAGCCAGAACCCGGGCCCGATCGGGATGGTTCCCACGGAGCGCGACGCGACCTTAAACCGCAAAGATTTCGAGGCAAGCGTGGACTTACGTCCTCCGGCGCTGATGCGGGATTTCTCCGCGCCATGGCTGGTGCATCTTCTGGGGGCAGAGGTGCGCCACACGATCGAGCCCGAGGTCCAGTATCTCTATGTGGTGGGCATCGACAACTTCAATTCTGTTCTGAAATTCGACGGCGTGGATGTGGCCAGCAACACGAACGAGCTCGACTACTTTCTGACCCAGCGGCTGTTTCTGCGGCATGTCCAACCGCATCCGTGCAATGGGGATGAGGCGCTGGGGCCGGACGAGGTTTGCGGCGGCGAATCAGTGGACTGGCTAACGTGGCGGGTGGGGCAGAAATACTTTTTTAATCCCAATTTCGGCAACGCGATCACGACGGGAACCCGCAATGTGCTGGACACAACGCTGGACCTGAGTGGAGTGGCGTTTCTGACCGCCCCACGCTACTACTCGCCGGTGATTTCGCGGCTGCAATTTCACACGTCGGCTGCGACGGATGTGGAGTGGGATCTCGATTACGACACCAAGGCGGGCAAGCTGGATTCGAGCAATGTCTTCGCATCCTATCGACACGGTGACTACTCCTTCAACATGGGCTTTGCGCATCTGGACACTCTGACCGGGGCACCCCCGGCGGGCGGGACCACAAGCAGCACGGAGGACGTTACGGGGAGCGACAGGGGGAGCGACAGGGGGAGCGGAACGGTGAGCGAGAACCGGAAGACAGCTCCGGCGGCGACCTCGGGCACCAGTACAACGACCAGCACAACGTCTCCTATCACTGTTTACAATCAGCTGCGGGTGACGGCTACCTACGGGAGCCCGATCAAGCGGGGCCTGAGCGCAGGCGTGAGCACGGGCTATGACTTTGAACTGCATAATTTCCAGTACATCGGCGGGCAGACGGGCTACAACTGGAACTGCTGCGGGCTAAGCTTCGAGGTGCGGAAGTATTCGCTGGGCAGCGTGCGCAACGACACGCAGTACCTGTACAGCTTCACCCTGGCGGGGGTGGGGTCGGCGGGCAGCCTGAAGCGCGCGGAGCGCGTGTATTAAGACCGTAGTTCTCAGTGGTCAGTTCCCAGTCCTCAGTGGAGCTGGCTGTGAGTTGCTGAGCCGGGCGTCTGATGGCTGAGAACTGACAACTGAGAACTGACAACTGGGGACTGGCAACTGACAGCCGGAACCAGCCCGGGATGCGATAATGAAAGCATCCGAAAGGTGGTTGGCTTGTCGCAAATTCGACTCTCCCTGGTTTGCCTGCTGGCGCTTGCAGCGGCGGGATGCAGGGCGCAAACTGTTGCAAAAACCGACATAGATCCGAAGACCGATCGCAAGATCGAAGTGATGGTGCGCGCGAAACTCACGGTTCCCGCTGACTATCAGATCGCGATTGGACCGCGTATGCCGAGCGATCTGGCAGGATTTGACACCGTGCAGATTACATTTACACTGCCCGGGCGACCCGATCACTCACAGACAATACCTTTCCTGTTGTCGAAGGACGGCAAGACGCTGGCCAGGATTTCGCGCTGGGACATCTCCAAGGACCCCGTGGACCTCGTGCCTTCCGCCGACAGGCCGGTTCGCGGAAACCCCGCCGCCAAGGTCGTAATCGTGAACTACGACGATCTGGAATGCCCGTACTGCGCGAAGATGCACGCGGAGCTTTTTCCGGAGACGCTGGATCACTATAACGGCCTCGTGAAGATCGTGTACCGCGATCTGCCGCTCGAGGAGCTGCATCCCTGGGCGGTGCATGCGGCCGTGAATGCAAATTGCCTGGCAGCGCAGAGCGCGACGGCTTACTGGGGCTATGTGGACTATCTGCACACGCATGGCCAGGATGTGACCGGCCCGGATCGCGACCTGACGAAGGCGAACGCGACGCTGGATAAGCTGGCAAAGCTCCAAGGCGAAAGAAACAAGCTGGATGCGGCGAAGTTGGACGCCTGCATTTCCAAGCAGGATGAAACCGCGGTCCGCGCCGAGATGAAGCAGGCCGCAGGCATGGGGATTCAACAGACTCCGACGCTCTATGTGAATGGAGAAGCGCTTGAGGGGGCTCTGCCCGCCAAAACGCTGTGGACCATGATCGATCGCGCGCTGGTATCGGAAGGAATCACGCCGCCGCCGAATGAGTTCAATCAGCCGGCAGAGAAGCAGGAATCGGCACCGGGGAGCAAGCCGACGGCGCCGGCGACTGCACCGGTTCCGGCTCCAGCAATGGCTCCTAAACCCACTACAGGATCTAACTAGACGCGACGGCTGCTTTCCAGTGAGCGCCGGGCCCATTTATGCTGGAATGGCGGGTCTGCGTTAGATTTAAACCGGTCGAGTGTGTCAGCGCGAGCTGCGTACGACGCTCCGTATGACGCACAAGGAGATAACTGTTGCAATTCCGATTGAACGCAGCGCTGACTGCCTTTTCCCCGAATCGTGCGCGCAAAATAAATTTCTCAAGCGCTCCGGCGATGCTGGCTCTTGCTGCTCTGTGTGCAGCAGGCGCGGCGGGCTGCCAGCGCGGTCACAGCCCTGACACCGTGGCCACCGTGAACGGCAAGCCCATCCTGCGCTCGGATGTGGAAGCGCGATACCAGGACACGCTGGGTGAATCTCACCAGCAGCCCTCCAAGGAACAGGCGGACATCGTCCGCCTGAACGTTGTCCGCGACCTGATCGATCAGGAGATTGTGATGCAGCGCGCGGCCAAGCTGAACCTGTCGGCAAGCGATGAAGAGGTCGATAGCAAGGTGAACGAGATTAAGGCGCCGTACACGCAGGAGGAGTTCAACAAAGTCCTGGCCGACAAGCACCTGACTCTCGACGCCATGAAGCGGCAGATCCGCACTGCGAAAACGGAAGAAAAGCTCTTCAACAAGGAAATCAACTCGAAGATCAATATCACCGACGCCGATATCGCAAACTACTACAACGCGCACAAGTCGGAATTCAACCTGCCCGAGGCGCAGTATCACCTGGCACAGATTGTGGTCACTTCCATTCCCGTACCTGCACAGCAGGTGGGCAATCTGCAGAACAACAAAGCGATGAACGACGCCGACGCGAAGAAGAAAATCGAGATGCTGCACAACCGCATTGTGAGCGGCGAGGATTTTGGCATGCTGGCGGCGAACTGGTCCGAGATGCAGTCTAATGCCCAGAGCGGCGGCGACATGGGCTTCGTGTCGGAATCGCAATTGCACTCCGAACCCGAAGTTTATGCGGCAATCAATAAACTGCAGCCGGGGCAGGTAACGGAAGTGCTGCCTCTCTACGGAAACACTCCTGTGGGCAAAAAGGCCGTAGGCTACGCGATCTACAGGCTAGTGGACAAGGAAGCGGCGGGCCAGCGAGAGCTGAACGATCCGCGCGTGCAGCAGGCGATCCGCAAGCAGCTGCGCGATGCGCGTTCGCAGCTGCTGCAAAACGCCTACCTCGAGATGCTGCGCGACCAGGCACGGGTTGAGAATTACTTCGCCGAGCAGATCTTCAAGAGCGCGCAGTAGATAAAAATCATGAGCCGATATGGCATTCTGGGGTTCGGGCATCACGCCGCCAAGCGGCTGATGAAAGGCTTTGCCGAGGCCAGCGAATCAAAGCTGGTGGGCCTCTGGCGGCGTGACACCGAGAAGGCTCGCGTGAACGCGAAGGAGTATGCGATACCGCTTGTCTTCGATACGCCCGAGGCACTATGCGCTTCACCGGAGATCGATGCGGTCTTCATTGTGTCTCCCGATGCGCTGCATCTGCCGCACGTGCTGCTCGCCGCGAAGCACGGCAAGGCGATCCTGTGTGAAAAGCCGCTGGCGCTGAATGTGGGCGAAGCAGAGGAAATGCTGGCTGCCGCCAAGGCGGCCAAAGTGGCTTTTGGTGTGGCGCAGAATATGCGTTACAACCGCAGTCTCGACCTCATCCGCAAGTGGATCGCCGCGGGCCGCATCGGCAAACCGCAGCTCGCACACTCGCAGTTTTCGTACTCCGCCGAGGGCAGCCCGAGGACGTGGATCTACGATCCGGCGCTGGCCTGCGGCGGTCCGATCGGCGATGTCGGAATTCATTGCGTCGATGCTTTGCGTTTTGTGCTGGGAACTGATGTGACCGCTGTGAGTACGCTGGCGCACAGGGATGCGGGCTCGGGACAGGTTGAGTCGCACGCCGTCGTTGCTCTCGATCTGGCATTTGGGGCGATGGCTACGGTGACGGTGACAACTCGATCCGAATATCGCACCGTCATCGAAGTGACGGGGGAAGCGGGGGTGATCTTATGCGAGAACGGGCTTACGGTCGACTACCCGGTCGATGTGGTCCTGCGGCGTGGCGGGGATATCGTCGCGAGTGAGCGCGTCTCCAATGCCGACGCGTATAGCCGTATGCTGGATGGCTTTCCGCGTGGGTCGAAGGCCGGGGGGCGTATCTGGCCCCGGCGGAAGACGCGCTGTACAACCAGCGCGTTATTGACGCGGCCTATCGGAGCTGGCGCGACGGCACCAGGCAGCCGATCGGTTAGTCGATCACGGCGAGCACATCGCCGACGGTCACGGTGTCGCCGGGGACGACGCGCATCTCGGTGACGGTTCCGGCCTTCGGGGACTTCAGCTCGTTCTGCATCTTCATGGCTTCGATCACCACCACGCCCTGATTGGCTTCGACGGCCTGACCTCGCTCGACCAGCACGCGCACGACACGTCCAGGCATGGAAGCCTTGATGACTTTAGGCCCATCAGCGCCGCCGGCGTGTGCACGGCGTGTCTTAAGCGAGCGCGGATCTTCGATGCGATAGGGGAATCGCCTACCGTCGAGATAGAGCGCGTGATCGTTTCCATTGATGGCAGGCGCATCGTCTTCGAGCACCACGCGATGCGAGCGGCCGTCGATGATGATCGAAAGTACTCCGGGGCGCAGCATCCGGGCTTCAATTTCGAGCGGCTGCCCGTCGAGAGTGACGTGGTATTGCCCTGAAGACGTGGCGGGCGCCAGTTCTACGATTCGCAGGCGTCCCTCAATCTCGACTTCGAGCTTCATTAGCGCAGGCCTTCCCGGCGCGCTGCGGATTTCCAGGCACTCCCCACGGTCTGGCTGGCTGGAGCGGGAATGCTGCGAGCGTTTTCAAAGAATGCGGCGGCAACTGCGGCGACGGTTTCATCTCCGGCAGCGGCCGCGGATGGCGATTGCGCGAGGAGGCGGTCGAGAAATCCGGTGTCGATGGGGGCGGTTCGGAAGTCTTCGTCGCTGAGAATGCGGCGGAAGAGGCCGAGGTTAGTGCGAATCCCGCCGATGACATATTCGTCGAGCGCACGCAGCAGGCGCGCAATAGCCAGCTCGCGGGTAGGCGCGTAAGCAATGAGCTTCGAGAGCATGGGGTCGTACTCCATGGGGACGACCCAGCCCTCGTAGATACCGCAGTCTTCGCGTATGCCGGGGCCTCCGGGCTGGAGCAGGCGGGTGATGCGGCCGGGCGAAGGAAAAGAGCCGTTGTCCGGGTCCTCGGCATAGACGCGGCACTCGATGGCGTGGCCACGGAGGTGGATATCGTCCTGCATCAGAGGCAGAGGCTCGCCCTGAGCGATGCGAATCTGGAGGTGCACGAGATCGAGGCCAGTGACCAGTTCGGTGACCGGGTGTTCGACCTGGAGCCGCGTATTCATCTCAAGGAAATAGAAGTTTTGCTCATCGTCCAGGAGAAATTCGACGGTTCCGGCGTTCGTGTAGCCCTGGGACTGCGCCAGGCGAACCGCGGCTTCTCCCATGCGCCGGCGAAGCGCAGGGTCGACGACGGCGGAGGGCGCTTCCTCGATGACTTTCTGGTGCCGCCGCTGAACGGAGCACTCGCGCTCGCCAAGATAGAGGCAGTTGCCGTGTTCGTCGGCGAGGATTTGAATCTCAATATGCCGGGGGCGCTCGATCAGCTTCTCCAGGTAAACTTCATCGGACCCAAAAGCGCGGAGCGCCTCGCTCTGCGCAGCTTCGAAGGCCGCCTGCAGGTCTTCGAGGCGGGTGATAGCCCGCATGCCCTTGCCTCCGCCGCCGGCCGCAGCCTTAAGCATGACAGGGTAGCGGATCTCGTCAGCGACGGCGTAGGCTTCGGCCAGAGAGGCCAGGGCGCAGGTCGATCCCGGAATGCGCGGCATTCCGACGGCATCGGCTGCCCGCCGGGCGCTGGTTTTCGATCCCAGGGCGCGCATGGCGGAGGCACGCGGCCCTATAAATTTCACGCCCGCATGCTCGCAGGCCTCGGCAAAATCGGCGTCCTCGGAGAGAAAGCCGTAGCCGGGATGGATGGCGTCTGCCCCGGTGCGGCTGGCGATGTCGAGGATGAGATCGCCGCGCAGGTACGATTCAGAGGCGGGTGGCGGACCGAGCCAATGTGCCTCGTCGGATTCGAGAACATGCAGCGCGGCCCGATCGGCGTCGGAATAGACGGCCACCGTCGCGATGCCGAGCTCCCGGCAGGCGCGATGAATGCGCAGCGCGATTTCGCCGCGATTGGCGATGAGAATCTTTTTAAAGGCCGGCGATGGGAGGTTGGGTCGCAACAAGTCATTCTATTAGGTAAAAAGCCCCCGGCGCGCCGGAGGCTTTTACGAGAGAAGGCAATGACTTCTACATAACCACGCCATTTGCCTTTTCGTTTTTCTTTTCTTCGTTTGCCTTGCGCGTGTTCATGGCCTTCTCGCGCCACTCATCCACCTGCGCCATGTCGTCCTTGCGGGCTGCTTCATTGCCGCAGTCAAGGTCGGCCTTGCGGCGATACATGAGCTGGAGGTAGGACATGGCGTCGTCATACGAGGGACGGATTTCGACGGCTTTATGAAGATAATCGAGGCCTTCGTTCACGAGCGGCGTATTCTTCTCGATCAGCTCCTGACAAGTCTTCTTGGGCATCTTGACGTTTCCCGCACCGTCGTCCTGCATGCCGACGTCCTTGAGCGCCTGGACGGCATTGCGATAGGCCAGACGCCAGTCGATGCTGCCGATGGTGTATGCGGCCTCGGCATCCTGCGGATCGACGGCGAGGACCTTCATCTGCCACTGCTTGGCGTCGTCATACTTGTCGATATTGAAGTAGAGACTGGCCATGTTCTTGAGGCTGTTGATGTCCTTCGGATCCTTCGCAAGCACGGCCTGAAAACCCTGCATGGCCAGATCGGCGTTTTTTAGATTTTCAGGGGTGGTCAGATCAGGGACAACCTGCTGGGCATATGCGGTAGCCAGATACAGATGGGCCATGGGAAGCGAGGGGTCGAAGTTCACCGCCTGCTGGAAATGGTTAATAGCTTCCTCGTACTTCGCGCTCTTATAGGCCTGGACGCCCTTATTCAACTGATCGCGGGCCTTGAGGCGCTGGCATCCGGCCATCAGGACAATCAACGAGAGGGTTGCGGCGGCCATCACCGGAAAACGTACAATGCGATTCATTCTGTGTCTCGTCTCCTTCGATTACCAGTAGGCTCCTGGCAACTGGGATGCTTCAAAGTGGCACATAGTCAAAAATCCTTGCGCTGTGATTGTACTTCGTTTACGCAATTAGGCAAGGGGGTTCAAACGAAATTCTGGAGGTTGAGCAGGCTCCACGACCCTGAATGGACACAGACGAGTCCAGCAGAAGATGGAAAAAGCGGGTCTTATTGACCCGCTTCAATCTTGGGAGTGATCAATCCAATGTGATCGACGCCTACCGCGTGACCAATGTCGATGATTTCAGCCACGCTGGAGAAGTTGAGGTTTGGATCGCCCTTGACGAACATGACCTTCTCAGCGCGGGGGGCAAAGATTTCATCGAGACGGGTGCGCAGCTGGTTCTTGGCGACGTCGTCCTGATTAATCTTGTAGCTGGGAATTCCATTTGCAGAGCCGATTATCTGCACCACAATGGTGCGGTCGTTGGGCTGCTCCTGGTTGGGGTTCTTGGGCGGCTGGGGCACCAGCGCGTCCAACCCCTTAGGGGTGATGGGCACGATGACCATGAAGATGATCAACAGCACCAGAAGTACGTCGATCAGAGGAGTTACATTGATGTCCGAGTTCAGGCCGCCCGGTCCGCCACTTGCCATTCCCATATGTCAGTTCCTCGTTTCTCTGACCTTCGGCCAGAGGTCAAATCCTTGCTGTTACTGGCCACCGGTTGGAGGCTTGGTGTTGGGCTGCCGGTTCTCGGTCAACAGGCCGACTTCGTCCACGCCGGTAGTCCGCACCGCATCGATTGCATCCATCACGGTGCCGTAGTGGGCGCGCGAGTCGGAACGGAAGAAGACCATCTTGTTGGTCTTGTCCTTGAGCAGGTCGCTTACCTTGGACCCCAAATCGGCAATGCTGGTCTGATCCTGCCCGAGGAAAACCTTGCCGTCGCGCGTGATGGCGATGGTGATGGCGTCTTCCTTGCTCGCATCTTCCATGGCGACCGCGTTTTCGGTCTGCGCGAGGGTCACGTTCACCTTGTTTTCGAGCATGGGCGTGATGACCATGAAGATGATCAGCAGCACCAGCATGACGTCCACCATGGGTGTGACGTTGATATTGGAGTTTACTTTCTTGCCTTCGTCTCTTTTTACGATTGCCATTCTTGACTCCGTCGATCGGCTTCCTTCAACTGCATGGCGAAGATTCTGCACCGGGAGCGAAGCCGGGCCGAGCCCGCCCCTCTCCCGATGCGTGATTCTCGCTGTCCTCCCCTACGGCCGGGGACAAAGCAATCAGCGGCGATTACTCTGCTTGATGAAGTAGTCGATCAGTTCGCTCGAGGAATTGTCCATCTCGACGTCGAAGGCTTCAACCTTGTTGGTGAAATAGTTGAACGTCATGACGGCGGGGATAGCCACCAACAGGCCGAAAGCAGTCGTGACCAGCGCCTCTGAGATACCGCTGGCGACGGCGCCGATACCTGGCGTCTTCTGCGTGGCGATTTCCTGGAAGGCCTTCAAGATACCGGCGACGGTTCCGAAGAGTCCGACAAATGGAGCCGTAGAGCCGATAGTAGCCAGGCCGCCGAGGCCGCGCTTGAGCTTGGCATGCACAATGGCTTCAGAGCGCTCGAGAGCGCGCTTGGAGGATTCAATCTGCTCAGCAGTGATGGCACCCCCGCTGCCGTAGTTGCGGAACTCCTGCAGACCGGCGGTGACCACTTCGGCCAGGTGCGACTTCTTGTTGCGGTCGGCAACCTTAATGGCCTCATCCAGCTTGCCTTCCTTGAGGGCGCCGGCGACGCGTGGAGCGAATTCGCGCGACTGCTTGCGGGCTGCGTTGAAATACAGATAACGGTCGATGATGACAGCCAGCGACCAGATCGACATGATGAAGAGCACAGCCACCACGCCACGTGCCAGCCAGCCCATGTTGTTCCAAAGATCCATCGGGGCGAATCCGACCGACTGATCTTGAAACAGGCCCAAGGCTGCTGGGTGGAAAACAAGTTGATTGAGATGAGCGAGAATCACTGAATCTTTCCTCCTGAGGAGTAATTTCCTGGGAATTTGTAAGACATTAGCGGCTGCAGGCTGCTTGCCCGGGGCTGCCGGGAAGGCTTAACCCGGCATCAACCACCGAGGGTAAAGATCACGTTGACCTGAGTCTCAACCTCAACCGGCTCGCCGTTGAGCAGGTAGGGTCTGTAACGCCAGGTTTTGACGGCTTCCATTGCAGATTGCTGCAGCATCGGCGGGCCGCTGAGGACACGGAGATTTTCGATGGTGCCCGACTTGGAAATGGTTGCCTGAAGGACAACCGTTCCCTGGATACGAGCGGCTTTGGCGATGGCCGGATATTGCGGGGTCATTCCGCCAAGCTTGTTGCCGGCGATCACGCCGGCAGAAACGTTGATCTTTTTCGGGGCTGCTGCTTTCACAACAGGCGCGGGGCCTGTGCCGATACCGCCCAGAATGCCCCCCATGACACCGCCGGCGCTTCCGCCAGAGCCGTCCATGCCTGCGACGCCTGCCATCGCTGGCGGCGGAGCGCTATCATCTTTCACTTGTTTGATTTCTTTCGGAATCTTGGTCGGAGCGACAAGCTGGTTATTCATCATCTCCGAAACCACCTTCTGAATGTGAACCGGAGCAGGCGGCGGAGGGGGTGGCGGCGGTGGCGGCGGTGGCGGAGCGACCAGCAGCGTGCTCATGGCGGCCTTGGGCAGGGCTTCGGGATAGATCAGCGGAATCAAAACCAAGGCCGCGATGATCGAACCATTGAGCAGTACTCCCACGAAGGTGAAATATTTGCTCTTCGTCTTGATCTGTCCGCCGGACTCCATTAGAGCATCTTCAAACATGGCCAACCTCGGAAGTGAGAAACGTTGTTACCACCTTTAGACACCGGAACGGTACTACTTTGTTCCCGGTTTAGTCCACTTAATCCCATTTTGGCGATCAGCCAGCCCAACGGTGGAAAAAAAGTGAGTGCTTCGTTCTATCACAAACTCCACAGGTCAGGAAATATCTTCGTAACAGGCGCTATGCTCTTGCCCGCTTTGCCGCCGGTAAAACCGCCGCTTTCCCGCGCTTCGCCCGCCAGTCCTGGTAAGCCACGAGCATAGGCGCCGCCACGGCGATTGACGAGTACGTGCCGATGAGAATGCCGATGACCAGAGCGAAGGAGAAATTGCGCAGCACTTCTCCGCCGAAGATATAGAGCGAGAGCACGGTGAGGAAGGTGAGGCCCGACGTAAGAACGGTCCGGCTCAGAGTCTGGTTGATGCTGCGGTTGACCACATTGGCCAGGGGCTCGCGACGCGTAAGGCGCAGGTTCTCGCGGATACGATCGAAGACAACGATAGTGTCGTTCATCGAGTAGCCGATCAGCGTGAGAATGGCGGCGATGACGGTCAGCGAGATTTCCTTATTGAACAGCGAGAAGGCGCCGACGGTGATGAGCGTGTCATGGAAAACCGCGACAACGGCAGCCACCCCGTAGATCAGCTCGAATCGGAACCACAGGTAAACCAGCATGCCGGCCAGCGAGTAGAGAGTGGCGAACAACGCCTGCTTGCGTAGTTGCGCGCCCACCTGGGGACCGACGATTTCCACGTTACGAACTGCAAAACCCGAGAGATTGGCACCCTGCTTTAGTTCGTTCACCACGGCCGGGGTAGCTATGCCGGAAAGGCTGTCGATGGAATCGAAGAGGCCGCTGTGCTGATTGTCGCGATAGTCGAGAATGGCGTTCGCCTGCTGCGTGTAGTGCTGGGTGGCCGCGTCGCTGGCACCCAGATGCTCCGGATCCTTTTCTGCGAGCCATCCGGCGAGCGATCCGCGTCCGGTATTATCGAGGTCCAGCTTCCCCTGGTTGGCCGCGCCACCGGCGGAGTAGTTGGTGGTCAGCGCGTTCACGATGGCGGCGCGACCCTGGTCGAGAGCGGCCTCGCTGGTCTGGCTTTGCGCCAGGGTAATGAGGACCTCGTGATTTGGCGCAACGCCGTAGGTCGTGATGCGAGCGTCTCTCAATCCTGCCCTGTCGGCGGCAGAGCGAATCCGGTCGATGTCGGGCTGCTGGTCAAACTTCACGCGCACCACGGTGCCGCCGCGAAAATCCACGTCCAGCGGCAAATGATGCCAGAACAACATCGACAGCACGCCGGACACGCTGAAAATGAGCGAAAACCCGAGGAAATACCACTTCTTCCCGAGCCAATCGATATTTACTTGCCGAAACAGTTCCACGAAATTCGCCTGCTCCTAAATTTCTTTCCTGCGCCCTGCTAAATCGAGAGCGCTTCTCCGCGTTCCTTGCGGTTGACGTTCGCGTCGAAGATGACGCGCGAAACAAAGACCGCCGTGAACAGGTTAGCCAAAAGTCCGAAGGTCAATGTCACGGCGAATCCGCGCACCGGGCCGGTACCGAAGATGAAGAGAATCGCCGCTGAAACAATGGTGGTCACGTGCGTATCGATAATGGTCGTCCAGGCGTGCGCGAAGCCCTGATCGACGGCGACTGCGGGAGATTTGCCCGCACGCAGCTCCTCGCGAATGCGCTCGAAGATGAGCACGTTGGAGTCGACGCCCATGCCGATGGTGAGGATGACGCCCGCAATCCCAGGAAGAGTCAGCGTCGACCCGGTATACCCCATAAAGCCGAGCAAAATGACCAGGTTGAGAAAGAGCGCCAGGTCGGCATTGATGCCCGCTCCGCGATAGTAGATGAGCATGAAGGCCATGACGGCCAGCATGCCTACGATCGAGGCCATCACGCCTTGATGGATGGAATCGGCGCCGAGCGATGGTCCTACCGTGCTCTCCTGGAGGTAGTGGAGCGATGCAGGAAGAGAACCGGTGTTGAGCAGCATGGAGAGATCATTCGCCTGCTGCTCGGTCATGCCTCCGCCAATGTTTCCCTGATCGCGAATCTGGTCTTTGATGACGGCAACTTCACGAATCTTGTTGTCGAGCACCACGGCAAGATTCTTGCCCACGTTCGCGCCGGTAAACTCGGCAAAATGGTCTCCCGCTGCCGTGGTCAGATAAAAATCGACTTCGGGCTCGCTGGTGTTCGAATTCCGGCCGGTGCGAGCGCTGCGCAGATCCGTACCGCCGACTTCCGCCGACCGCTTGATCTGGTAATACTGAACGCCGCCCGTGCGCGAAACGCCGGGCGCAGTGGGAACGATGATCGAGTCGATCGGCACGCTGCCGCCTAGTTGCTGCAGCGCGTCCTGTTCGCTCGTATAAGGGCCTCCGAGCACAGCGTGAATTTCAAGGCGCGCCGTGGATTGGATCACATCTTTCACGCGCCCGAGATCGTCAACTCCGGGCAGCTCCACCAGGATCTGATTGCTGCCGAGGTTGTACTCCTGGATGACTGGTTCGGTGGTGCCAAGCTCGTTCACGCGCTGCGTGATGACGACAATCGACTGATCGACGGCGCGTTTCTTGATCTCCGCGACCGCCGTCGGCTTCATGGTGAGCGTCCAGGTATTGTTCGCGCCCGATGTGATGTCGTACTGCGTTCCGTACTTCGAGTTGAGTACGCTGCGGACGTCTCCGCCGCGATCGGCGGGCGCGCCGTTGATAACAATCGCGTCGGGCCGGGTGAGATCGGGTCCCACCGAACCCACGGTAATACCGTTCTGCTGGAGATCCTGCTTGATGTGCGCGGCGTCGCTGTCGCGCGCGATGCCGACGGCCTCGTCAACCATCACCTGCAGAATGAGGTGCGTACCTCCCTGGAGATCGAGACCGAGGTGGATGCGATTGAGAATCGAAGCCTTGAGCTTGGACGGGGACAGGCCGCCGGGGATTCCGATGATCCCAAGGACAAAGAAGATCAGGACGGCGAAGATCGCAATGGTTTTGGTAGTGAGATTCTTACTCATGGGGTTCGTATTGGATGGGAACTACTTTGCTTCCTCGTCGGTGGTGACCGATGCAATCGCGCTTTTGACCACTTCGATCCTAATGTTGTCGGGGGGAATCCGCAGCTGGATGGCGTCGTCCTTGATGGAGAAAATGGTGCCGCGAATGCCGCCGGTGGTGGTGACCTTGTCGCCCGACTTCAGGCTGCTGAGCATCTGCTGCCATTGCTGCTGCTTCTTCTGGTTGGGGCGAATCAGCAGGAGATAGAAGACTCCAATGATGAGGACAAACGGGAGAAACGAGAGCAGGCCAGGAGGAATCGCGGCAGCCAAAAAAATCGTTAACGTCAACACACAATCCTCTTTCGGCGGAGCACGAAGAACGCTGCCCAGCACCACTTGCATCAATAGATTTCAGGAAAGGCCCCGGGCTAAGAGGAAATTCTTTGCCGATAGGGCTTCGAACAGCGCCTGCTGCTTCCTTCTACTTCGGTAAAACGCGGGCTGGCGGCCGGGCTTCCATGTGCGCCGCCGGTCTCGCCGGGTGCGCACACGTTACCGCATACCCGAAGAGGCCCTAGTACCATAGCATCGCGTACCGGATTGAGCGGTGTCAAGGCGTTGGGGCTTCGGACATGCCGGAGCGCATCAGCGGTCTGGCGCAGCCGATTCAATTTTCTGCCGCACCCTGCTCATCGTGTCCAGATAAAACGCCAGATTGTGCAGCGTGTTCAGGACCGCTGACAGCGGTTCCTGCGCGGCCATCAGGTGGCGGAGGTACGCCCGGCTGTAACGGCGGCAGACCAGGCACCCGCAGTTGGGATCGGGAGGGCCCTGATCCTCGGCATATTGGCGGTTCTTGATGTTGAGGCGGCCCTCGGATGTGAAGAGCAGGCCGTGGCGGGCGGCTCGGGTGGGCAGCACGCAGTCCATCATGTCGACACCCATCGCGGCGTATTCGGCGATCTCGTCGGGATAGCCGACTCCCATGACGTAGCGGGGTTTATCGGCGGGGAGCAGAGGCAGCGTCTCGGCGATGACCTCGCGAGTGAGCGCGCGCGGCTCGCCGACGCTCAGGCCACCGATGGCGTACCCGGGAAAATTGAGCTCGACGAGGCGCTCGGCGGATTCGCGGCGGAGATCCTTGTACATGCCACCCTGCACGATGCCGAAGAGGCTGGGCGTCCGGCCTTCTAAGGCTTCGGGCCAGGGGCGCTCGTGCTTGTGCCGCTCGAAGTGCTGCTTGCTTCGCGCTGCCCAGCGCAGCGTCAGGTCTAACGAACGGCGGGCGCGTGCGTAGTCGGCGGGATACTCGGTGCACTCGTCGAAGGCCATGGCGATATCGGAGCCGAGGGCGATCTGCACGTCCATGGAGTGCTCAGGCGAGAAGAAGTGCGTCGAGCCGTCGAGGTGGGAGCGAAATTCGACGCCGTCCTCGGAGACCTTGCGCAGCTCGTTCAGGCTGAAGACCTGGAACCCACCCGAGTCGGTGAGGATGGCGCGGGGCCAGCTCATGAATCGGTGCAGGCCGCCCATGCGCCGGATGAGGTCATGACCGGGACGCAGGTACAAGTGATAGGTGTTGCCAAGGATAATGCGGGTGTCGAGCTCCTCTAATAGATGCTGCGGCACGGCCTTGACCGAGCCGGCGGTTCCGACCGGCATGAAGACCGGGGTTTCGATGGCGGCGTGCGGCAGCGTCATGGTGGCACGGCGCGCGGTTCCGTGGGTCTGGAGGATCTTGAAGTCGAGGGACACTCAGGTGATTGTAAGCGGCGGGATTTTGCCCCGAAAATCCTCAGAGTGGTTCTGGCGGCGACTGTAGACTGTCAGAAATCCACGAGGACTTTGTCGCAGATGTCCCAAGTTCATGTTGGTGCGCATCCCGGACGCATTGAAGTCATCACCGGCCCCATGTTTTCCGGCAAGTCGGAGGAGCTGATCCGGCGATTGAAGCGGGCGCAGATTGCCAAGCTGCGGGTGATCTGCTTCAAGCCCGATCTCGATGCGCGGTATCATCGGACGGCCATCGCTTCCCACAGCTCGCAAACGCTGGAAGCGATCACAGTGGCGAATGTCGAGGCGTTGAAGGCGGAGCTTTTTCCGGTGATCGACCAGATCGAGGTCATCGGCGTGGACGAGACGCAGTTTTTTGATGCCTCTCTGCTGCCGCTTTCGCTGGAGCTGGTGCACCTGGGCAAGCGGGTGATTCTGGCCGGCCTCGATACGACGTTTGCAGGCGAGCCGTTTCCGCCGGTCCCGGACTTGATGGCGGTTTCCGATGAAGTGACGAAGCTGTCGGCGGTCTGCATGCAGTGCGGCGCTCCGGCGATCCATACACAGAGGCTGGGGTCGAACCAGTCACTGGTCCTGGTTGGCGCGGCCGGGCTGTATGAGGCTCGCTGCCGGAGGTGCTTCCGACCTTACGTGGATGAGCAGGGAGCCAAGCAACTGGAGCTACCCACGGGAGCGGACCAGGTACCCCCCTCCCCCTAACCCCCTATACTCTCGGATTTTTTTGCAATTCATTGATCTTATTCAGGTTAAGGATCGACCTCCCAGGGAAATTATTGATTCTAAATCAGTATCAGATAAATCATTCGTTCTAGATGGGTTATTAGGCATCCTTGATTCGTCAGGACTTATCGGCTCGTCATTGATTCTAAATAGGTTACGGCTTGCATATTGCTTTCAAGGGAAGAGATTTCCCCTCTACTTCTATTTTAGGGGATTAAGCGAAATTCCCGGCCAGATCTCTTTGGGGTGGTTCGCTTTTAGAATGTTTGGTTTAGAGAAGAGATTGACCCCGGTGGGTGTTGACAGAGGCTGAGCCAGGGGACGATAGGACACTCGCGGCCCTGGCAGGGTTCCTCCTTAGCTGACGATGATGGACGAGATGCGGTTATTCCAGGTGTGCCCGTGGCGGAAGGGAACGTTGCGCAGGTCGGGGACACTTCGGCCGATCACGGTGGTTCCATTTGCGTAGTTGCGATCGTGGTTACAGCCCGGTTCCGCTTCGCATGGTGGTGTTAGCTGTGGCAGCCGAAGGCGTCTAGATTTTCATGGCTGCGCCCAAGGTCCGGGGCTCTGTTCGTTTGGCCATGCAAACAAGCGAACCGGGACGGGATCTGCGAGAACCATTTCAGCAGCGGAGTATGAATTGTTCGCTAACCAAAGCTGGATCTCTTCTCGCGCCCGCGTTGTATGAATTTCCGCTATGATCAGCGGGCGTTTGGTTGCGAAGAGCTTCGCGCCTCCGCGAAGCACCTCCGACTCGCCCCCTTCGACATCGATCTTGATCAGGTCCGGCGCACGAGTAGCTGAGGCTACAAATTCGTCGAGAGACACAACCGGCACGTGGATCAGATCGCCGGTCCCCAATATGGGACGGCTCTCCCCGGTTTCCACCCCGCCCTGCGAGCGCATGGTCTTCCCACATCGAAATGGAACTGTCTTGTCTCTGCCGGAGGACCATACCGCCGCGTGAACTACCTGCAGAGTGTCCTGCAACTGGTTGGCGATGGCGTGTTCGCGCAGTCGTTCTACATTCACGGGATCTCCGTCGAAGGCCACGACGCTACCGGCGGGACCGACAAGTCTTGCGGCACCGAGGGCAACGGTTCCGATATAGGAGCCAACGTCATATACCACCCAGCCCGGTTGAACGGCGGATGAAATCGCACTCTGCACCTCCGGCTCATGTTCCCCGAGCCACATACCTGCTTCTTCGGGAAACCTGAGACGCATGCAGAGTTGAGCCGACAGGCCGCCTTTCACCCGGACCCAAACAGGCCCTTTTGGCAAAAGGGACGTTCTAATCCAGACTTTGCATCTCTCGATGGGCTTTCTTGTCGAGGGCCACCGTAGCATGATGCGCTCAAGAACAGCTTTGGGCGCAAAGTACAAACGGTAGAGAAGAGTGGAGGGTCGCTTCATCTTGGAGACGGCCTATTCAGGGGCCGATATCTTTCACATCGGCCCCATATCTCCGGCCGCTTACAGCGCCGTCGTGACCGCCTTCACTTCGGTGTAGCTGTTGAAGACGTCGCCGCCCATTTCGCGGCCCCATCCCGATTGCTTGTATCCGCCGAAGGGCAGCGCGGCGTCGAAGACGTTGTGGCAATTGATCCAGACGGTTCCGGACTTGAGCCGTTTGGCCATTTTGTTGGCGATGGAGAGATTGCTGGTCCAGACGCTCGCCGCCAAGCCGTAAATCGTGTCGTTGGCTTCGCGAGCGATGCGGTCGATGTCGTCGTCATTGAACGGCATGGCGCAGACGACCGGCCCAAAGATCTCCTCGCGGATCACCTTCATCTCCGGCTTGGTATGCGTGAGCACGGTGGGATGAACGAAGTATCCCTTCTCGGCTGCGGGGCGTCCGCCGGCGGTGGCCTTCGCGCCTTCGTTCAGGCCGGAGTCAATGAAACCAGAGACGCGCTGATACTGCTCCTCGGAGACGAGCGGGCCCATCTGCGTTTCGGGATCGAGGCCGGAGCCGACGCGGATCTTGGACGCGATGTCAGAGACGCCTTCGACCACTCGGTCGTAGACGTCCTTGTGCGCGAGCAAGCGGGAGCCGGCGCAGCAGCACTGTCCGTGATTGAAGAAGATGGCCGAGGCGGTTCCGGCAATGGCCTTGTCGAGATCGGCGTCGGGGAAGACGATCGCTGGGGACTTGCCGCCCAACTCGAGCGTGACCTTCTTGAGATTGCCGCGGGCCGCGCCGACGATGAGCTTGCCGACTTCGGTCGAGCCGGTGAAGGCGATCTTGTCGACCAGATCGTGAGCCGCGAGCGGGGCTCCGGCGCCTTCACCGTATCCGGTGAGCACATTGACGACGCCCTCCGGGAAGCCAGCTTCCTGAATGAGCTCGGCCAGGCGCAAACCCGATAACGGCGTCTGCTCGGCGAGCTTGAGAACGACGGTGTTTCCTGCCGCCAGCGCTGGACCGAGCTTCCAGGCGGCCATCAGTAGCGGGAAGTTCCACGGGATAATCTGGCCGACGACGCCGATGGGCTCGCGCAGCGTGTAGGTAAGGTATTCGCCGGGGAAGGAGATGGGAAAGGTCTGGCCCATAATCTTGGTAGCCCATCCGCCCATGTAACGGAAGAGATCGACGGCCAGCGGCACATCTGCGGCGCGGGCCACGGCGAGCGGCTTACCATTGTCCATGGATTCGAGTTCGGCGAATTCTTCGAGATGCGATTCAAGCAGGTCGGCTAGCTTCCACAGCAGCCGGCCGCGCTGCGAAGCGGTGATCTTTCTCTGCCAGGGGCCTTCGTCGAAGGCGCGGCGGGCGGCGCGGGCAGCGCGGTCTACATCGACGGCTTCCGCTTCAGGGACGTGAGCCATTACCTCTCCGGTAGCCGGGTTGTAGACAGGCAGTGTCTTTCCCGAGGCGGCTTTGACGAACTTGCCGTCGATGAGCATGCGGTGCTCGGAGGAAATGAAGTTGGAGGTGTTCTTATCGAGGCGGGGATCAAGAGCGATGGTCGCCATTAGAGACTCCTTGGCGGGGATAATTTTAGGCGGAGATAAAGTTACTCCTCTCGATGCTGGAGTGGCAAAAGACAGGGATAGCTGCTTTGCGATCGGGAATCTAATCTCCCCAGGTCAGATGCAGGCCGACGCGGGCGATGCGCGGGGTTCCGAGGGTGAGGACGGGGGTTCTGCCGACCTGGATGGCGCGGTCGAAGAGGTTTTCGCCCGAGGCGTAAACCTGCAGATGGCGTCCGATGTCGCGCGAGCCGTAGACGTCCAGGCGGAAATAGCTTACGAGCAGGTACTGGTTGGCGTCGTCATCGTACTGGCGGCCGCTGTTGCGGGCCTGCAGGCTGAGCACGCCAAAGCGCGGGTCACTCAGGCGGAGCTGCGCCGTGGCGATGTTGCGCGCTACCTGGGGAATCCACTTGCCGACGAGATAAGGCTCCTGCGCATATTTTGTAACCGTGGCGTTGGCATATTGGTATCCACCGACGAGGCTGATCCAGCGGGCCGGTTGCGTGGCGTAGTCGAGAGAGATGCCGCGGCTCTCGATCTGGCCAAGATTCTCACGCTTGAGGAGCGTAGATGTGGGAGTAGTGACGAGAGTCAGAGCGGTGATGGGGTGGTTGACCTGCGTCCAGAAATAGCTGGCGCGGAAGGTTGAGCCAACGCGGGGCAGGTCGGTTTGGAAGCCGGTCTCCCAACCGGTGGCGCGTTCGGAGACCAGGTTGGCGTTGGGAAGCGTGGTCTGCTGGCCTACCTGGCCGGTCCGGTAGAGCTCGTTCTGGGTGGGCGCACGATAGGCGCGAAAAGCGGAGCCATTGAGGGCAAACGCGGAGTTGATACGCCGCGTAACGCCGATGCGAGGATCAAAGGGGGTTTCATTGAACGACGGCAGGACGGCGCTGGTGGTTTTGGTGTATTGCACTGCGTTGAAGTTCGAAAAATGATCGACGCGTGCCGAGGCGCTGAGCGTCCACTTGGATGGAGTGTAGAGGACCTCGCCGTAAACGCCGGTTTGACGTTGCCGGGCCGTGGTATTGAGGATTCCGCCTGCGGCGGTCAGGAGGGTTTCGTCGTCGGAGGCGCGGACGTCGTGAGTGTCGGCTCCGGCGAGGACCAGCAAGTGGGAGCCGAAGGAATGATACCAGCGGGCCGCAGCGCCGAGTTCGGTCGCGGGATCATAACCGTAGCGGGTAGGCGTTTCCGAAGCGCGGTCGGTGGCGATGATGGAGAAGGTCTGGCGGTAATGCTCTTCGACGCCCCAGAAGCGGAAGACGAAGGAGGAGACGTCGGCGCCGGCAATGTATCTCCACAGACGGGTGCTGTTGACCTGGAAAGGCGTGCCGTTGTGGCGATCTTCATTAAGCAAGCCGCCGCGCAGGAAGGCCAGGTCACTCTCGTGGAACTGGCGGTCGACTTCGGCGATGGCGTTCTGGGCGTGGACATTGGAGGGCTGATCGATGGGGCCGCGCACATCGGGCGCGACCAGGATGTATCCGTCGGTGGCCACGACGCCTCCGCTGCCGAGAGCCGACCATGGGCCGGACTTGAGGGTGCCGAGAATCGCGTTGTCGGTGGTGGCTTCGCCTCCGTAGCTGGTGTTGAGCTGCAGGCCGGCGGCCTGAGGCCGGACAGGAACGACAGTGATCACGCCGCCGATGGCGCTCGACCCATAGAGGTCGGAGGCTCCGCCGCGGACCACCTCGACGGAATGGATGGAAAGCGACGGCAGCTCTTCCCAGTGAATCCAGCCGCCATAAGGATCGTTCAGCGGCGTGTCGTCGAGGACGACGAGGGAGCGGCTAGCGGCGGTGGAGCCGAGTCCGCGCAGGGAGATGCCTTCACTGGTAGGGTTGGCCACAAGAGAACTCGACCGCCGAAAGAGCTCGAAGCCGGGAACCTGGCGCAATTTGCCGTCAAGGGCCGAGGAGGCCGACTCGCGGAGCTGCTGGGTGCTCAGGATGCGCGTGCTGGCCGGGCTGTCGGCGGTGGCCAGGGGCGATCGGTAGGCAGAAACGATCACTGATTCGAGCGGCTGCTCAAGAACAACAGTAAGCGGAGTACCGGCGGAAATCGGCACCGTGACGGTTACGTAATGGGCATTGCTGACCTTGATCTCCGAAGTCCCAACGGGTATTTCAAAAGAGCCGTCAGCGCCGGTCGTGGCCAAAATGCGTCCGGAGGCATCGAGCACGGTCGACTGCGGCAATGGGGTGCCGCGCGCGTCGACCACCTTTCCATGCAGGCCGACCGGCGTTGCCTGAGCGGTACCCAGCGCATTTTGGGCACGGCTAGGTGCGGGAAACAGAAGCGCCGCAAGCGCGGTCAGAAACAGGATTCGCTGGGAGCTGCGAGTCATGTGGCGTATGTCCATCCTAAATGCCGCGATAGGCGGGGCCCGCCGAAGGCAGGATCTGGATGGCATCCGCGTTGTTCGGGCCATCGATCGGCAGTTCGGCAAGCAGTTCGCGCATCCTCCTGCGCAGCACCGGGTGGAGCAGGTCGGGGGCGATTTCGGCAAGAGGAGCCAGAACAAAGCGGCGATGCGCCAGTTCGGGATGCGGCAGGGTGAGGCTGGGCGTCTCCAGGACAAGACCGTCCATCAGCAGCAGGTCGAGGTCGAGGGTGCGGGGGCCTTTGGGGACGCCGGTGGCGCGATCCCGGCCGAAGGAACGCTCAATTGCCAATAGGCATTTGAGCAGGCTTTCGGGGTCCTGGTCTGTGCGCAAGGCTATTGCGGCGTTGATGAACGCCGGCTGATTCTGGTAGCCGACGGGTGCAGTTCGATAGAGAGACGAACGGGCCGAGATGCCACCGATGGTCGCCAGCGATTCAATGGCGGCCAGCACGATTTCAGAGGGGGGCCCGGCAGGCGAGGAGAGATTGGAGCCGAGTCCGATGTAGGCGGTTTGCGACATGCGGTTCGTAATCAGAATAGACCGCAGGATGCCGCCAAATCCCACATTCGCATTAGGATCATAGGACGATGAGAGTGGCGCTATGAAGCTGGCACTGTTCGGCGGCAGTTTCGATCCTCCGCATCGCGGACACGTCTCCTTGGCACGGCTGGCGATGGATCGGCTGCTCCTGGACCGAGTGCTGGTCGCGCCGGTGGGCTCGCAGCCGCTTAAGCAGGAAGCGACGGCAGCCAGCTTCGAAGATCGGGTTGAGATGGTTCGGCTGGCATTTGCCGGCGAGCCGGGAATGGAGGTCTCCCGGATAGACGCGGCCCGGGCGGATGGGCGGCCCAATTACACCATCGATACACTCCTCGAATTGAAGCGCGGTTTGAGAGCTGAGGACACCCTGTTTTGCCTGATGGGCGCAGACTCGTTTCTGACCATCGGGAAGTGGCATCGCGCGGCGGAGTTGCTGGTGGCCTGCGATTTCATTGTCGGCGCCCGGCCGCACTTCGACCTGGGACGTGTGGCAGCGGAATTGCCGGAGAGCATCTCGCTCGGGTCGGTAGATGCGGATCTGCCCGGCTGCCAGGTGCTGGGCCTGCGCGGCAAAGACGGGAGATCGCAGCTTTACCTGTTTCCCGACCTGGCCATCGATATTTCGGCGACGGAGGTGCGGTCGGCGCTCAGGCGAAGCGCGGATCGCGACGCCACCGCGCATAGACTGCTCCAGCCGGCAGTGGTGAGGTATATCCAGCAGCACAAGCTTTACTAAAAGGAATAAGCAGCTAGCGCCGACAAGCAATTGCACGCTACCATGGATCGTTCCCGAGGAGAAGAAAAACTACCGAGATGTCATCGACCGAAACCCGCACGATGGTACTGGCTGCGGCCGCAGTCTGCGAAGAAAAGAAGGGCGAGGAAACCAAGGTACTCGAGCTGGACCCGGCGGACTCGGGCTTCACCGACTTCTTCCTGATCACCAGCGGGTCAAACGAGAAACAAACGCAGGCGATCGCCGACGGCATTGAACTCGAATTGAAGCGGAAGTTCGCCACTTATCCGAACTCGGTGGAAGGCCGCAAGGTGGCAGAGTGGATTCTGATGGACTACGTGGACTTTGTTGTCCACATCTTCCTCAAGGAGAAGCGCGCATACTACGATATAGAGCGATTAAGGAAGTCGGCCAGGCGCTTGGATGTGGCCGAGCTGAAAGCCGCGCTTACTGAGAAGACTCTCGCGGCAAGAAAGAAGTCTCCGGTTAAGGTGAGCGCCGAGGCGGTGAAAACGGCAGCGGCGAAAAAGACTGCGGCAAAGAAAGCTGTTCGTGCGAAAACAGCAGCGAAGAAAGCTGCAAGATCTCGGGCAAAGAAAGTAGCGAAAACGATAGCGAGGAATCCAACGGGTAGCTGAGTTCCCCAAGATGCGGATTTCCGCGTTCCCAAATGTGTGTTGCCGAAGGCTGCTCTGAAGGGAAAAAGCAACGGGCCGACTCGCGCCCGGGCTCTTAAAAAGCTCCGTAGAAGGGCGATTTGCCAAATCAAATGGCGTTTTGCAGTTGGCTTGTCTGGTTGTGTGTTACGGAGAACTCAAGGGCATGAACAAGACCCGCGCACAGGAAGGCCCAAACAGCAGCCTGGACGAGGCGGCAGGACTAGGACCTTGGCCTGCAGAGATGTGCAAGGCGATGATTGAGTCCTCGCCGTGGCCGATGTTTGTCCTCGATTGCGAATTGCGGTGCGTTGTCGAGGCAAATGGCGCGGCGATCGCAAAATACCAGATGAGCCGGGAGAATTTACGGGCTCGGGGGGTTGAGGAAGTACTGCCGGCCCATCGGCGCGCGGAACTGAACCGGCTGCTGGACGCGAGACTGGATGGTCCCGCCCTAGATACGGTCTCCGAACATATCCTCCCCGACCGGACGCTGCTTCCAGTAGAGGTTCGGTCCTTTCCGCTGCTGTGGAATGACCGCCCATCGCGATTTTTCATGGTTCGCGATCTGCTGCCAAGACCAGCGGCGGGGTGGGATACGAAACTGGCAGGAGAAATCGATCTCATCGGGCGAGTTTCGGGATCGGTTGCGCACGACTTCAATAATCTCCTCACGGTGATTCTGGCGGTAGCCGAGCAACTGCAGGAGGGCGAGGGCGATCCTGAACAGCAGATCGAACTGATTGCGAAGACCGTGCGCAGTGCGCAGGATCTGGCGCATCAACGCTTAAGCCTGGGCGGCAGCCAGGCAATGCGGCGCGAAAGGCTCGATTTGAATGCGGTCCTGAGTGAGCAGGCAGAAGTGCTCGGAGTCCTGCTCGGCAAGCAGATCGAATTGGAGATGGACTTCGATTCGGAATTATGGCCGGTCCTCGCTGACGCGGCGCAATGGCGTGAAGTCGTGCTGAATCTGGCCGTGAATGCGCGCGATGCCATGCCGGAGGGCGGCAAGCTCTATATCTCGACTCATCATGAGCTGGTGACGTCCGACAACCACGAGCTGGGATTGGCGCGCGGCCGCTACGCGCATCTGGTGGTGCGGGATACAGGTCATGGCATGACGGAAGACACTCGTTTGCACGCTTTCAAACCCTACTTTTCGACGAAATCAAGAAGCAGGAATAGCGGCCTGGGCCTGGCATCAGTGCATGCGGTGGTGCAGCAGAGCGGAGGCAGCATTCGCCTAAGGAGCGCGCCCGGCGAAGGTGCACGCTTCGATATTTTCATCCCCGCTCAGCCGGAAGAGGCGCAGGAGGTGCCGCAGGGTGGACTCGTACTTCTGGTGGAAGACGCGGACGAGCTGCGCAGGATGATCCAGGATTTCCTGACAGCGCGCGGGTATGAGGTGATTGCCTGCGGCAGTGCGGAGGTCGCGCTGAAATGGGCGCGAACGCTGGCGCGCAAGCTGGATCTGGTGATCTGCGACCTGATTTTGCCGGATCTGCCCGGAGATATGCTGATTGAACAGCTTCGCGAGCAGCGTCCTGAAACCAAAGTGATATTCATGTCGGGACAGCATGGGGCCGAAGATGCGATGCAGGCCGCCGGCGAGGCGTCGGATATAGCGTGCCTGGAGAAGCCCTTCAGCCTGCACCAGCTTGCGCAGACCATTGCAGAAACTTTGGGGAGCGCGGCAGACCCCGCGCGAGTTGACAGCATCCAAGGTACAGGTTAGGTTTTCTCTAGATGCGGATTCGCGTTCACTATCGTCATCATCACCATCATCATCACGTGACGAGCGTGTCGGCGGATCTGCGTGGCTTGAGTTAACAGCCTGACTAAGAGATCCTGAGAAAGAGCCCGCCGGCGAAAGCACTGGCGGGCTTTTACATTTGGCGCAATAACAAACGGGATAAGGGATGATGAGGGACATACCAATCGATTTCGCGAAGATGGACGGACTGGTTCCGGGTATTGTGCAGGATGCCCGGACGGCAGAAGTGCTGATGGTCGGGTTTCTGAATGACGAGAGCTATCGTAAAACGCTCGAAACTGGCTTTGTCACATTCTGGAGCCGCACCCGGCAGAAGCTGTGGATGAAAGGCGAGACCAGCGGTAACCGCCTGCGCGTGATCGATGCGGCTACCGACTGCGATCAGGACACACTGCTGTTTCGAGTGCAGGTGGAGGGCGATGGGCTGGTTTGCCATGAAGGCACGGTGAGCTGCTTCACGCGACCGATTCCTGTCGGTGCGACGGTCGAAGGAGAAGTACGCTGATGGCGAACAAGCTGCGGTTGGGAATTCCTAAGGGAAGCTTGCAGGATGCAACCATCTCGCTGTTCGAACGCGCGGGCTGGCGGATTTTTGCTAACGGGCGATCGTATTTTCCTTCGGTCGACGATGCCGAGATCGAGTGCATGCTGATTCGCGCGCAGGAGATGACCCGGTATGTCGATCACGGCGTTCTGGACGCGGGACTGACGGGCATCGACTGGGTGGTAGAAAGCGCACTGGATGTAAAGAGCGTGACCAGCCTGACGTACGCGAAGCAGAGCCGCACCAAAGTGCGCTGGGTGCTGGCCGTTCCCGAGGATTCCCCGTTTGAGCGGGCGGAGGATTTGAGCGGCAGGATTATTGCCACCGAGCTGGTGGAAGTGACGAAGAAGTATTTTGCCGCTAAGAACGTGCCGGTTAAGGTGGACTTCAGCTGGGGCGCGACCGAGGTGAAGCCTCCCATGCTGGCCGATGCGATTGTGGAGGTGACGGAGACGGGCAGCTCGCTGCGCGCCAACCGGCTGCGCATTATCGACACGGTGATGGAAAGCGAAACGCACCTGATTGCGAATCATGCGGCCTACGAGAACCCGTGGAAGAAGCAGAAAATCGATAGCCTGGCTTTGATGCTGAACGCGGCGATTTTCGCACAGGGACGCGTCGGCCTCATCCTCAATGTGGAGAAGGTGAATCTACCAGCCGTGCTGGCCGTCTTGCCAGCGCTCAATTCTCCTACCGTATCGGAGCTATCCGATCCGGCCTGGGTGGCGCTGAATACGATTCTCGAGGAAGGCGTCGTGCGCGAGGTGGTGCCCAAGCTCAAGGCGGCAAAAGCAACAGGGATTGTCGAGTATCCGCTAAACAAGGTGGTGCTGTAGATCATGAAGATGATCTCGACAATCCGACGCGGCGCGAAGGCGCGGATCGCCGAGCTGATTGCGCGGCGGAGTAATACCTACGAGCGCGCCATGCCCGCAGCGCGGCGCATCGTTGAGGGTGTGCGCGAGGGAGGCGATGTGGCCCTTCGCCGCTATGCTGCTCAGCTTGATCATCTTTCGCCACAGATACCGTTACATATTACAAGACATGAGTTGACAACAGCATGGGAGGCAACTCCCCCTCCACTTCAGCGTGCTTTGCAGGTGGCGGCGAGGAACATCCGAGCATTTGCCGAACGGCAACGTCCGCGGGATTGGGACTTCGCCCCGGTGCGCGGGGTGACGGTGGGGCAACGGATTTGTCCTATTTGTGCTGTTGGCTGTTACGTACCCAGCGGCCGCTATCCGCTGCCCTCTACGCTGCTGATGACGGTGATTCCGGCGCAGGTGGCGGGAGTGGAACGGATAGTCGTGGCGTCTCCCAGGCCAGCGAAGGAGACTCTGGCTGCAGCGGCGATGCTGGGCGTGACGGAGTTCTACCGCATCGGCGGAGCGCAGGCGATCGCGGCGCTGGCCTACGGAACACAAAGCATTTCATGTGTAGACAAGATCGTCGGACCGGGCAATGCGTATGTGACAGCGGCGAAGAAGCTGGTGGCCTTCGATTGCGCGATCGACATGCTCGCCGGACCGACAGAGATTGTGGTGACCAGCGAGAAGGGCAATGCGGACTGGATTGCCGCTGATCTCATCGCACAGGCCGAACACGATCCGGACGCGCTGGCGATCTTCGTGACGAGTACGGCTTCCCTGGCACAGGCCGTGGTTGCTGAGGTGAAAACACAGATGCAATCGAACCCGACCGCTGCGGAGGCGATCTCACGCAGCGGGATGGTCATCGTGGCGGCGACCGTGGAAGAAGCGCATGAGATTACAAATCGGTTCGCGCCTGAGCATCTGACCGTCGATAGCGAGGCCGACCTGGCCTGGGTAAAGAATGCAGGGTCCGTGTTTGTCGGACCCTATTCTGCGCAGTCGCTGGGAGACTACGTTTCCGGACCGAATCACACGCTGCCGACGGGCGGCCTGGCGCGGGTACGCGGCGGGTTGAGCGTGATGGACTTCGTAAAGGTAATCACCGTGCAAGAATACAAACCCGAAGGCCTGCGGCAGTTAGGCCCGGCAGCGATAGCACTGGCCGAAGCCGAGGGATTGCACGGACATGCGACGGCGATTCGCTTGAGGGGCATCCATGAATAGCGTCAGAACGCAGGGCCCGCAGCCGCGCGAACTGATTCGGCGAATGAGGGAGTATCACCCCCCCTTGGGCGATCGCAGCGGGTTGCGGCTGGACTTCAACGAGAATACTTTGGCCTGTTCGCCTCGTGTGCTGGAGGTCCTGGGGCAGATCTCGCGTGCCGAGTTGACAATGTATCCCGAGCGCGAGCCGGCCGAGCGCTTGATCGCGGATCATCTGAAGCTGAAGCCCGCGCAGGTGTTGCTGACAAACGGCGTGGACGAGGCGATTCATGTCCTCTGCCAGACCTACCTGGGCGCGGGCGATGAAGTGTTGCTGCCGGTGCCGACGTATTCAATGTATGCGGTGTACGCATCAGGGACAGACGCGAAGCTGGTCGAAGTGCAGACGGATGCAGACTTCCGTTTCCCTCTTGAGGCGCTGCTTGCGAAGATCACTCCGGCGACGAAGGTGATAGCGATAGCGAATCCCAATAGCCCCACGGGGCAGGTGGTGCAGCGCGACGATATTTTGCGCGTGGTCGAGGCAGCACCGCAGGCAGTGGTGCTCGTAGACGAAGCCTATTTCCATTTCTACGGGCAAACGGTCATCGATTTAGTCGGGCGCGTGCCAAATGTAATCGTGATGCGCACATTTTCCAAAGCATATGGTCTGGCGGGGCTGCGGCTGGGCGTCCTGGCTGCCGACGAGGAGCAGATGCGGTGGATGCGGCGGGTGATTTCTCCCTACAGCGTCAACTCTCTGGCACTGGCGTGCCTGCCGGCGGCGATTGGCGATCAGGCTTACATCGATTGGTATGCGGACGATGTTCTGGCCGCTCGCGGAGAGTTTACTGCGGCTCTCGATCGGATGGACGTGCGGTACTGGCCTTCCGAAGCGAATTTTGTTCTGACACACATTGGCCCCTCGCATGCCGAGTTCTGCCGTGCGATGCGTGAACGCGGCGTTCTGGTGCGGGACCGGTCGGCCGATCCCGGGTGCGACGGGTGCGTGCGCATCACCATCGGCACGCGCAAGCATATGCAGCGCGGCGTGCTGGCGATGGAAGAGTGCCTGCGCGAAATCGAATGGATGGGAGACGCCGAGTGACGAAGTCAAAGCGAACCGGCACAGTCGATCGCAAGACGGCGGAGACAGAGATCCATCTGCGGCTGACGATCGAAGGCGCGGGGCGTTACGCGGTTTCGACCGGCATCAGGTTTTTCGATCACATGCTGGAGTTGTTTGCTCGGCATGGGGCGTTCGATCTCGACCTGACGTGCAAGGGCGATCTGGATGTGGACCAGCATCACACGGTGGAGGACGTCGGCATCGCATTAGGCGAGGCCGTTGACAAGGCGCTCGGCGATAAGCGTGGCATTTTGCGAGCCGGATATTTTCTGATGACGATGGACGAGACCCTGGGCCTGGCGGCGATCGATCTGAGCGGCCGCTCGGCCTGCGTGGTGGACACGAAGGTCAGGACGCGGCTCGTTGGCGATTTGCAGACAGAGCTTGTCGAAGATTTCTTCGAGGGATTTTCACGCGGTGCGCGCGCGAATGTTCATTTGAAGACAATGTACGGGCGTTCGAATCATCACAAGATAGAGGCACTGTTTAAGGCCTTTGCGCGGGCGCTAAGGGTCGCGTGTTCACGTGACGAGCAGTTGGGCGAGATGTTGCCCAGCACAAAAGGCCTGCTGTGATTGCGGTCGTCGATTACAAGGCGGGGAATCTGACCTCGGTGATGAAGGCGCTAAGGGCCGTCTGTGTGGAGGCCGAGGCGACGGAAGATCCGAATGTAGTGAGGCGCGCAGAAAAGATTGTGTTGCCGGGCGTGGGACACTTTCAGGCCACAGCATTTCTGGAACGGCGCGGATTGCGGGAAGCGATAGAGGAGCGGATCGCGCAGGGTGTGCCGTTTCTCGGAATTTGCGTAGGCCTGCAGTGGCTCTATCGCGGAAGCACTGAAGCTCCCGGCAGCCGTGGCCTCGCAGCATTCGATGGGATCTGCGATCGGTTTGTGGGGGGCAAGAAGGTTCCGCACGTGGGATGGAATTCTCTGGTCGTGCAGCAGAATTCGCGGCTGCTGCGTGGAGTCGAGACGGGGGATTTTGTGTATTTTACTCACTCCTACAGGGCTCCCGTGCTTCATGACACCGTGGCAGTTACAGAGTATGGCGAGGCGTTCACGTCGGCCGCTGAGCGCGCAAATGTGATGGGAGTTCAGTTCCACCCGGAGAAATCCGGAATGGCGGGTTTGCGCATACTGCGCAACTTCGTGGAGCTGGAATGCTGACCAAGCGGATTATTGCCTGCCTTGACGTCACCGCTGGCAGAGTCGTCAAGGGTGTGCAGTTCGTCGATCTTATTGACGCGGGCGATCCTGCGGAATTGGCCTCACGGCACGCGGAGGCAGGGGCAGATGAGATTGTCCTGCTGGATATTTCCGCCACGCACGAAGGCCGCGGAACGCTGCTCGATACGGTCCGCCGGACATCACAGCGATTGTTCGTTCCGTTTACCGTCGGGGGCGGCGTGAGGACTCTTGAGGATGCGGCTGCGGTCTTCGATGCAGGCGCGGATAAGGTGAGCGTCAACTCAGCTGCGTTCCGTAGGCCGGAGCTGATCGACGAGATTGGCGCGCGGTTCGGAGCGCAGGCGGTGATTGTGGCCATCGACGCGAGGCGAACGAATTACGGCGCCGAGGTTTTTGTCGAGGGAGGACGCAAGGCTACCGGACGCAAAGCTCTGGACTGGGCGCTCGAGGCAGAGCAACGCGGCGCCGGGGAGATTCTGTTGACTTCGATGGATGCAGATGGGACACAGGTAGGCTTCGATTGCGAGCTGACGGCTGCCGTGAGCGACGCCGTGCAGATTCCTGTGATTGCTTCAGGAGGCGCAGGGAATGCGCGGCATTTCTCCGACGTGTTCCTCCGCGGAAAAGCGGACGCGGCGCTGGCAGCGAGCATTTTTCACTTCGGCATCTCAGATGCGCGAGCTTTGAAAGAAGAGATCGCGCGGGACGGTGTACCGGTGCGGCTGCCATGCTGATTCCTTCGATCGATTTAATGGGCGGGCGCATTGTGCAACTGGTGCGGGGCGCGGAAATCAAGCTTGCCTTTGACGATTTCGAGTATTGGATCGACCGCTTTTCGTCTTATCCCATGGTTCAGTTGATTGACTTGGATGCGGCGATGCGACGTCGCGACAACGCTTCGTTGATCGGGAAGATCGCGAAGCGGCTGCCGTGCCAGGTGGGCGGGGGGATTCGGACGCCGGAGCAGGCGAGAATGCTGCTGGACTCCGGCGCGCGGCGCGTCATCCTTGGGTCGGTGCTGTTCGGCCCGACGGGGGTCGATACAAAAGTGGCGGAATTGCTGGGAGCGGCGATCGGGCGTGAGCAATTTGTAGCCAGCATTGATACAAAAGAAGGAAGAGTCGCGGTTCGTGGGTGGAAGGAGACCGTCGATCTGACACCGGAGCAGGCAATTCAGACGCTCGATCCATATTGCGGCGCATTTCTCTACACGCATGTGGATACGGAGGGAACGATGCAAGGCTTTCCGTTTGAGCGCGCACGGACCTTGCGCGGTTTGACGTTGCGGCGGCTCATTGTAGCCGGAGGAATTCGCGAACAAACCGAGATCGACGCCTTGGACGCGATTGGCGTTGATGCGGTCGCGGGAATGGCGGTGTATACAGGGTTGCTGGCTACTTAAGGCCGGCCTTTCGTTCTCGCCACCCGTAAAGGAAGCCCACAATGACGAAGATCAGGGCGATGAGCGCAAGCAGCCAGGCTTGATGAGCATGTCCTCGCGTGATGCGGAGGATGGTATCGGCGAGCCAGAAGGCGGCGATGATGAACCAGATCGATGAGGGACGCATTTCTTTTCGGAGGATACATCTTAAGTGCTTCCGGATGATCTAAGCTATTGAGTCCGGATGGGCGGCGCAAAGGCGGGTCGGGGGGATTGAGAAAGAGCGATGACGAAAAAGAGCGGGTTGCGGCTGGCGAAGCGGCTGGACGAGGTGGGCTTTTCCGATATTGTGCAGATTCGGAATAAGGTGCTGGACTTGCGGGCGTCGGGGCAGATGGTGCACTCGTTCCATGGCGGGGAGCCATTCTTTGATACTCCGGAGCCGATCAAGTACGCGATGTTGAAGGCGCTGGTGGAGAACAAGACGCGGTACGCTCCGTCGTCGGGCATTGAGCCGTTGCGCGCGGCGCTGGCGAAAAAACTGCAAACTCGAAATCGGATCGACGCGACAACCGACAGCGTGATTGTGACTGCTGGCGGAGCGCATGCGCTGCACGTTGCTTTTCAGGCAGTGCTGAATCCCGGCGACGACGTGCTGCTGTTTTCACCATATTGGACTCCGATTCGTGACATGGTGACCGGAGCCGAGGCGCGGGCTCTGCTGGTCCCGACGGCAACGGCGCGCCGCAACGGCCTGACCAAAACGCTGGAGCAATTTTCGACCCCGCACACGCGGGCGATCTACTACAACACGCCACAGAATCCGTCAGGCACCGTGTTTTCGCGCGCTGACGCGGAAGAAGTCGCAGCCTTCGCGAAGAAGCACGAGTTGATTGTGATTGCCGATGAGGCCTACGAGGACCTGGTGTATGAAGGCGAGCACTTCTCGATTGCTTCGCTGCCGGGCATGGCGGAGCGGACGATTACGACCTTCACGTTTTCAAAGTCATACGCCATGACGGGGTGGCGCATTGGCTATGCGGTAGCCGGCGAGTTGTTTATGTCGGGGCTGAAAAAGCTGGTCTTGTATTCGATCAACGGCGTATCTACGCCGACGCAATGGGCGGCGCTCGACGCCCTCTCTACACCGCAGAGCGTGATCGATGCGCGACGCGCGGAGTATCGCGCGAAACGAGATATGCTGGTGGCGGGATTGTGCGAATGCGGGCTGGAGTGTGAGACTCCGGAAGGCGCCTTCTATGCATTTCCCGACGTGAGCAAGATTCATAAAGACAGCCGCAGAGTGGCGGCCATGCTGCTGGACAAAGCTCACGTTGCGACCATCCCCGGAGTGGTGTTTGGGGCGCAGGGCGAGGGGCATGTGCGCTTCGGATATTCTGTGCCTACTGACGCGATCACGGCCGGTCTGGCGGCGCTGAAAAGTTATTTCAAAGCGACTCCGCTCACGGCGAAGCAAGGTTTCGATTAGATGAAAATGCCGTCATCAAGATTGATAGCGAACTAAAGTCGGGCGAAACACGTCAAAATGAAAGCAGGACAAGTAATATTGCAACAATCTGCTCTTCGTACGAATCTTAACCGGCATGCATTTAAATCTCAGGTGTTTTCCCCGATGGATTGCGGCAGGCGCGTTGTGTCTCGCCTGTACCTTCGTGCCTCGTGTTCAGGCGCAGGATGCAGCAGAGTCCGCTCACGCCGTTGATATGCCCGATTTACCCGACGCTCCCAGCGCAGTTGCCGCGCAGAGCTCATCCTCGCAACCGGCATCGACCCCGACAACACAGGGACAACCACCATCAGCAAATAACAATAGCCTTGAAGGCAAGCAGACTAAGCGCATTCTTTGGATCATTCCAAATTTTCGCGCGGTGTCGGTCGATGCGAAACTTCCTCCGCAAACCGTGAAGGAGAAGTTTTGGGGGGCAACCCAGGACAGCTTCGATTACTCGTCAGTCATTTACGTGGGCATACTGGCGGGGATATCACAAGCCGAGGATTCGATTCCGGAATTTCACCAGGGAGCCGCCGGTTATGGACGCTACTACTGGCACACTTTTGTCGACAATGCGGACGAAAATTACTGGGTAGAATTCTTCCTGCCGGTCGCGTTTCGCCAGGATCCGCGGTACTACACCCTGGGGCGGGGCGGAATCATCAAGCGTACCGGCTATTCCATTTCGCGAGTCTTTATCACGCGGACGGACGCTGGGAACAACACTTTCAACGTGTCGGAGATTGTCGGCGCAGGCGCGGCAGCAGGCATATCGACGCTGTATTATCCGTCGCGATACGCGACGTGGACCAAGACCGGACAGCGCTGGCTGATCAGTGTTGGCCTCGATGGCGGAACATTCCTCTTCAAGGAGTTCTGGCCGGACATCAACGCTAAGATTTTCCACCAGAAGCCTGAGACGAGCGCTCCTTAACAGTGGCGCCTTTTTCTTCGCGTTAGTATCGAAGCAGTTTCGAAACTTTGCGCTGGAGGGACCCTGCGCGAATGCTGAAAGTCGGCGTGCCCTGGTGGATCGATCCCGTCTGGTTCAACCTCTTCCCAGCCGGAATTGAGATCGCGCGCATCGAGGCCAAGCCTGAGGAGACCATCGAGGTCGAGTTCTGGATCGTGCCAGCCTATCCAAAAGAGGCGGCCCAGATGGCTCCTCACCTGAGCGGCGTGCGCGTGGCGCAGTCGCTGCTGGCAGGCGTGGACTGGCTTCAGCCTCTGATACCACCGCATGTGACTCTGTGCGATGCACAAGGCGTGCACAACATTCCCACGGCGGAGTGGGCGGTATCGGCGATTCTTGCGGCGCTCAAGTATTTTCCCTTTTACGTCGACTTGCAGCGGGCGAGCGATTGGCGAGGACGCAAGGAAGTGGACGAGCGGTACCGCGCCTTGCAACGCATCGAGCAGAGACCTATTCCGCCGGTCCTTCAAGAGGAACTCTTCGGCAAGCGGGTAATGATCGTCGGCTATGGAGCGATCGGGCGGGCGATCGAGGAGCGGCTGGTCCCATTCGGAGTGAAGATTGTTCGCGTCGCGCGCGCCGCCCGCGACGGCGTGAAGGGCGTCGATAGGCTGCTTGGTCTGCTGCCCGATGCCGATGTGGTGGTATTGATTGTTCCACTCACGCCGGAGACGACAGGCATGATTGGCGAGCGGGAACTGGCGCGGATGAAGCAGGGCGCGCTGCTCGTGAATGCGGCTCGCGGCCCTGTCGTAAATACCGACGCGCTGCTGGCGGCCCTGGAAGCGGGCCGGATTCGAGCGGTAGTGGACGTGACCGATCCGGAGCCTCTGCCAAAAGAGCACCCAATGTGGAACGCTCCCAATTTGTTCATTACTCCGCACGTAGCAGCTTCGAGCCCGATGTTTCTGCCGCGGGCGATGCAGTTTGCAGCAGAGCAGGTGGCGCGTTACGTGAAGGGCGAGCCGCTGAAGAACGTAGTTGAGGGGCGATACTAAGGGACAATACTGGGAGTGGAGACGTCAGGAGTGCTCTCTGCGGAGGCTTCGATGACGGCCTGAGCAGGTTCCTCGATCGCGCTCGCAGGCAACGCCGCGGGCGTTTCGGGTGCAGCGGGCTTCGGATCGGCAGGATAAAAGAAGCGCTTCGGGGACTTTAACACCATACCTAGAACGTCCTTTAGAATCGACAGACGCTCCTGGCGGCCTACATCGTAGGCGCGTAGCGCTACGAGGGAGGCGATGGCAAAGCTGACTCCCAGGTTCAGCAAAAACATGATCGCGATGCCGCCCAGCGCAGCGTAGAGCCAGAGATGGCGGAACGCATCCAGCCCAAACGAGGTGGCGGCGAAAGTGAACATGCCGGTGTTCAAGGTGACGTGGCGGACGTCGAGCGGGAGGCCGAAGAAGCGCGCGATCTCGGGAAAGAAGCCCATGAGATAGCCGAGGGAGATGCTGGTGCTCCAGGCGGCGACGTTGTGATCGAACCAGTCGGCCACGCGCTGCATTCTCTGCGCACCGATGGTGTTGCCGAGCGGGTGCTGCGCAATGGCAGCGGGAATGCGGTTGTAGACCGCGAAGTTTTCGCACCATCCGCCAATGAGTGCGGCCAGCCAGAGCAGGACTCCGGTGAGAGCCGCAAAAATCGCTGTACCAGAGGCAATGGGATTCAGCGATCGGTAGACGTGCTGCGCCTGATCGGACGTCAGATAGGGCGTGCCGAATTCCCGAAGCCAGATCAGGTTGAAGACGACGGCGCCAGCACTTACAGCCAGAACATTGCCGAATGCGGCAGCGAGCTGGGTGCGGCTGATGGAGGCGGCGAAGTCGGCGATCTTATCGCGACGGGAAGAGCCCCGGTTGTGACGGATAATATCGGCAAGCGTGGCGGCGGTCATGGACGGCTGCTTGGTGGCGAGCGCCAGGCCGAAGATCTGAAGAAGCAGGAAGCTGATGGCGTAGTTCGTCCCCACCAGAACGCCTTCGACGAACGGGGCCCAGTGGCCCTTGACAATGTGCAGCTTAAGGGCGGCGGTGAAGACGGTAAGGATTCCCCCGCCGACGGCAGCCAGCCACATCTGCCAGTATTCCCTGCGGCCATGAGCAATATAGTGTTCGCCGCTGTGGCCGGTGCGTTCGACGGTTTTACGCGCCAGCAGGTTCAGGTTCTGGCGCACGAGAGCCGAGATGCGTGTGTCTTCCAGCAGGCCGCACACGAGCGTATCGAGCAACTGGCGAGCGGCCACGGAAGGCTTGTCGGTCGAGTCAACCAGGGTCGCGGCGAGCAGTTCCATGCGATTGAGGGCGGCGTCCATGGTGCTGAGATCGAAGACCAGGGCAGTGCTCACGCCCTCGTCTTCCATGTGCAGCCTGACCAGCGCGAGCTCTCCGCGGCAGGCGTAGATCGATTCCATCCAGTGGTCGAAGCGATCGCTCGCAGGCTCCGAAGTCTGGGGACGGACAAAGTTTTCCGTGGCAAACACAATGCGGTAGAACGGAGACTCCTCGACCTGCTCGACCGCGCTGCGCTGCCGGACTGCGGCGCTGGTACCGCACCCGGCGACTCGCGCCGCCAGCAGGCAAAGCGCCTGGTGGAGGCCGTCGCGCACCTGCGGGAAGGCTGCCATGCCACGCAAATCCCAAAGAATCGCAGCCAACCTTGCGAACAGCTCGCCATCGATGTCGACAAATCGCTTGGCGGCGCGCGGCGAGGCGAAGGTAGCCGCAAAAAGGCGAGCCGTGTCCGTGTCTTCGCGGGCCGAGGGTAGCAGGCGCTGGAAGATGCGGCGACTGGTCTCCGCAAGCAGTGCTTTCTGGGCGGGAAGGCCCGATTCTGCAAAGAAGGAGACGGAGTCGAGCTGGGCAACCATCGACTGCCACGATTTCTGAAAGCGGGAGCGGAGCTCGGCGTCCTGTTCGAGAATCTCGACCCAGGCGTCCAGGCCAGCGGTGAAAGCGTGGTCGTTGGAGCGGTTCCAGATGGCGGAGAAAAGATCGGTAATGCTCTCGGTCTGCACCGGGAGGGTATCCGCGCCGCAGAATACTTGCGTCAGCTCGATCAACTCCGCGGTGGCGCTCGAAGTGGCGCGAGGCTCTCCCTCGCCGGGCTCTCCGACGGGGGGCTCTCCCTCGCCGGGCAAGCGCTTGACTTCATTTCGGACTGGGACGGGCACAGCCATTCGTTCACGAGCAACTTTACTGTACCGCAGATTTAAGGCCACAGAATCAAAGATGTTGAACTGCCTGCACTGACCGCTCGTAGAGCCGGCATCTCCAACTCAAATGCGGTTGGTTGCGGCCGCAGAAATGAACGAAGTCAGAGAAGACCGGTGTTAAACTTGGGATTCTGGCCGCTTTACCCCCCAAAATCTCACGCCTTAGAGAATTCCCTTGCCTGATCCACCGAAAAAGAAGTCTCCAGTAACCTATGCCGACGCGGGCGTCGATATCTCAAGCGGCGACCGTACCAAGCAGCGCATCAAGTATCTTGCCCAGCGAACGTTCACCAAAAATGTCCTGAGCGAAATAGGCGGCTTCGGCGGCCTCTTCAAGCTTGATACCGTTAAGTACAAGCAGCCGGTGCTGGTTTCGAGCGCGGACGGCGTGGGCACCAAGCTGAAAGTCGCCTTCGCGCTGGGCATGCACCACACCATCGGCGCCGACCTGGTGAACCATTGCGTAAACGACATCGCCGTGCAGGGGGCGACGCCGCTTTTCTTTCTCGACTACCTGGCGACGGGCGCGCTCGAGGGCGAGGTGGCGGAGAAGATCGTGACCGGCCTCGCCGATGCCTGCCGCGCCAACGGCTGCGCGCTGATCGGCGGCGAAACGGCGCAGATGCCCGGCTTTTACGCCGACGGGGAGTACGACCTGGCCGGTTTCATCGTAGGCGTGGTCGACCGGGAGAAGATGATTACCGGCGCCAAGATCAAGGCCGGCGACGTGCTGATCGGCCTTCCCTCGACCGGCCTCCACACAAATGGATACTCACTGGCGCGCAAGCTGTTTTTCGAAACAGCGAAATACAAGCCGGAGTTGTATGTGAATGCGCTCAAGGAAAAGGCCGGCGCCGCGCTGATGAAGACTCATCGCAGTTATCTGCACGCGATCCAGAAACTGACCGCAGCCGAGCTGACAGTCGGCATGGCGCACATCACCGGTGGAGGCATCACCGAAAATCTGCCGCGGATTCTGCCCAAGGGTCTCTCGGCATCGATTGACCTGGCCTCGTGGCCGGTGCTGCCCATCTTCGAGCACCTTCGCGAGCTGGGCAACGTCGAGCAGGATGAGATGATGCGCACCTTCAACATGGGAATCGGGCTGATCGCAGTAGTTCCGGCAGACAAGTTCAACCGCGTGAAGAACCTGCTGGAGCGGGCGAGCGAGAAGTTCCACGTGATCGGCAAGATCGTCAAGGGCGACCGCAAGGTGATCTACGGCTGATGTCCGCGCTTGCATCACGCCTCGGCATTCTCCTCTCCGGACGCGGCTCGAACTTCCTCGCTATTGCCGAAAATATCGCGCAGGGAAAGCTCGCCGCCTGCGAGATCGCGGTTGTCATCTCGAATAAAGCCGACGCTCCTGGCCTGGAATCGGCGCGCGCACGAGGCCTCAAAGCCGTCGCCATCGAGGCGCGCGGGCGCAAGCGGGCCGAACACGACGCGGAGATCATCGCCCGCCTGCGGGAGCACAAGGTCGATCTGGTCTGCCTGGCTGGATACATGCGGCTGCTGTCAACGGAATTCGTCCAGACCTTTCCCGAGCGCATCCTGAACATCCATCCTTCGCTGCTTCCGGCTTTTCCCGGTCTCGACGCCCAGGAGCAGGCCTTCGCCTACGGCGTGCAGGTGGCCGGATGCACCGTCCACTTCGTCGATGAACAGCTCGACCACGGCGTGATCGTGCTCCAGAAGACCGTTCCGGTACTCGAAGGCGACGACGCACATGCCTTGTCCGCGCGCATTCTCGAGCAGGAGCACATCGCCTACAGCGAAGCGATTGCGCGGGTGCTGTCGGGGGAATATCGCATGGTAGGGCGGCGGTACGTCAAGCCTTGACGCCCGCCTGAAATCCTCTGTATCCGTTACATTTCTAGAGCTGGCACTTTGTGAGCGAGGATTCGATGCGGAGAACAATAGCTGGGCAGCGAACTGGAATATGCATATTGGCGGCGCTTTGTGCGCTGGGAGCGATGCCGGCTTTGTGGGCGCAGGGGCCCAGGCCACAGGATCCGGCGCTGATTGCGCGGCGGGAGGCGACCGAGAAAGAACTCGAGTCGGTTGCGATCATCGAGCGCAAGGTGATGGTGCCGATGCGGGATGGTAAGCGGATGCAGGCCGACATCTACCGCCCGAAGGACGAATCGAAGAAGTATCCCATCATCTTTTCTCGGACGCCTTACAACTTCAACTACTGGGACGTAGCGCTGGGCGCTCCGCGGGACATGACGACTGCGCTGGAGGCGGTGAAGCGCGGCTACGCCTATGTGGAGATGAACGAGCGCGGGCGGTATTTTTCCGAAGGCGACTACGAGATTCTGGGTGCCCCTCTGACTGATGCCGAAGACGCTCTGGATTGGCTGGGCAATCTGCCGTGGTCAGCGGACAAGGTAGGGCTGATCGGTTGCTCGTCGACCGCGGAGTGGCAGCTTGCGGTTGCAGCGCGCGGCGACAAAGCGCTGGCCACCTTCATTCCCGAGAGCTTCGGGGCAGGCGTGGGTCGCGTGGCTCCTTACTACGAGCAGGGAAACTGGTTTCGCGGCGGCGCCGTGCAAATGCTGTTTGGTTCCTGGCTGTACGACTACGGATTCCAGAACGATCCCAAGGCGATGTTCCCAAAGGATGCGACGCAGCAAGAACTGGTGCAGGAAGCGAAGTCCTTCGATCTCGACCCGCATCCGCCGACAGCGGACTGGTCGAAGGCTTTCTGGCATCTGCCAGAGAAAGACATGCTGGCGGCAGTGGGCGCGGGACCGGGGATTTATGCCAGCGTGACCAAGGGATCGACGGGCGGCAACATGATCGCGCGCACCCCGAACGATCCAGCCTGGTACAAGGGTGGCCTGTGGAATGACAGCATGCGCATCAATATTCCCGGCCTGTGGATGATGACCTGGTACGACATAAGCGTCGGGCCGAATCTGGCCGCGTACAACTATGTGCGCAAAACCGCCAGCCCCGAGATTGCCAACCAGCAGTATGCGGTGATTGCGCCCGTGCTCCACTGCAGCTATAAGCGGGCGTCGGAGCACACGATTGTCGGCGAGCGCGACATGGGCGACGCGCGCCTGGATTACGATGCCCTGACCTACGGCTGGTTCGACTACTTCCTGAAAGGCGAGCAGAACGGGATCCTGGAGAAGACACCGAAGGTCCGCTACTACACCATGGGCAGCAACAAATGGCAGAGTTCGGAGACGTGGCCTCCGGCGGGCGCAAAGCCGGTTACATATTATCTTTCGAGCGGCGGCAGGGCGAACACGCTTTACGGCGACGGAGCGCTGATCGAAGCCAAACCGCCCAGGGATTCGCCGGATAAATTCGTCTACGATCCGATGAATCCTGTGCCGACTTACGGCGGCGGCTTCTGCTGCATGGGAGCGGGAATGAAGCCTGGCGCGCTTGACCAGCGGGGCATGGAGGCGCGCGGCGACATTCTGGTCTACAGCACGGAACCGCTCAAGGAAGGCATGGAAGTCAGCGGCCCGATCGACGTGACGCTCTATGTCTCGAGCGACGCGAAGGACACGGACTTCACGGTGAAGCTGATCGACGTGCTGCCCGATGGTACGGCCTACAACCTGGACGAAAACATCCAGCGGGTCCGGTATCGCGAGGGCTACGACAAGCCTCCGGTATGGATGGAGAAGGGCAAAGTGTACAAAGTCACGCTGCAACCGATGCAGACGAGCAACTACTTCGCGGCGGGACACAGGCTACGGATTGAAGTCAGCAGCAGCGACTTTCCGCGCTTCGACCGCAACCTGAACACAGGTGGCAACAACTACGACGAGACAACAGGCGTGGTCGCGCACAACGAGGTGCATCATTCGGCAGAATATCCATCCAGTGTGACGCTAAGCGTGGTAAGCAAATAAGGGCCGCACGGGTTCATGGCGTCGCGCGCTCATGAGCCTGTTACGAGACTCGCTGACCGCATCCCGGAAGGCACGGATCACTTCCGGGAGGTCGACTTATCATTACCAATCAGACAAACCTGGAGCTATGGGAAGCATCTTGTACTCGAATGTGCCCTGGACAGAGGTTTAGGCCTCGCGCAAAGCAATAATGGGGTCGACCTGCATAGCGCGGCGAGCGGGGATGTAGCAAGCCGCAAGCGCCACAATGACGAGAACAATAGTGAGGCTGATAAAGGTGAGAGGATCGCTGGGCGACACGCCGTAGAGCAATCCCGCCATGAGGTGAGAGACGATGAGCGCAGCGACCACACCCAGTCCGGCGCCAGCGGCGGCCAGACCCAGTCCCCGGTGCAGAACCATCTTGAGAATATCGCCTCTGTGAGCTCCCAGCGCGAGGCGAATGGCGATCTCACCTCTCTGTTCATTCACAACATAGGAAATCGTTCCGTAGATTCCAAGCCCGGCGAGCAGCAAGGCCGTGGCTGCAAACAACGCCACCATTTCCATCGAGAATCGCCTGACTGAAAGCGAGTCGGAGAGGACGTCATCCAAAGTCTCTGCATGGAAGACGGGAAGTCCCGGGTCGATGGACTGGACCTGCTCCCGCACTTGTGCGGGGATGGCGCTGGGATTGAGTTGTCCACGAAGAAAGATCGTCACCGTTTTGAAGGGGCGCTGGTACACGCTGCGATATATCTGCGGGGCGACCGCGTCGGCCAAGGACTCCGTTCGGGCATCGGCAATCACACCGACGATCATGGTCCATCCTTCTTTGGCAGCCCGCTCGGTGCTCCCATCATTCGAGGACCATCCGGACAGTCCCAGGTGTACGCGCCGGCCCACCGGGTCCTGGCCCGGCCAGTAGGTGCGAGCCGCAGCCTGATTGATGACCGCGACCTGCGGGGTGTCCTCTAGGTCGTGGTCGCTGAAAAGGCGTCCGCGCAAAAGTGGCATGCCTAACAGGTGAAAGTATTCGGGCGAAACGATGGAGCCACCGATCAACGGAGCTTCATTGGCCTTCATCTGGAAGCCTTCGCGGATGAGGATCAGCGGCTCGAGCTCGCCGTGGTCGTGACCCAGCGGAAGAGCGCTCACGTCGCCCACGGCGGCTTCTTCAACGCCCGGCAGGGTTCGGCTGCGGCGAAGAATCTCGCGCAGCAGAACCGATTCTTGAGCGGCGGTCCGATAGGGATCCATGGTGGGGTCGTTGGGCCCGGGCAGCCAGCTATGAATTGCCATCACGCGGTCAGGATTGAAACCGGTGGGCACTTTGAAGAGGTCCCAGAAGCTGCGCAGCAGAAGGCTTGCAGCAATCATCAGCACCAGGGAGAGCGCCAGTTCACTCACGACCAGAATCTGGCGGGCGCGCGAGCGTTCCGCAGAACCTCTCGTGCCGCGTCCTTCCTGCCGAAGCGTACCGGTCAGATCGAGACGGCTCATGTGCCAGGCTGGAGCAAGCCCGAAGATGGTTCCGGCTGCGGCGGAGAGGGCCACAGCAAACACCAGCACACCCCAGCCCACTGCGATGTCGTTGAGGTGCGGGAGGCTCTCCGGAACAAGCCGCAGCAGGAAATGCTGGGTGCAGAAGAGAACGCCAAAACCTGCGATTCCGCCAAGCAGGAAGAGCAGCAGAATCTCGGTCAGCAGCTGGCGGATGAGGCGCGTTGTTTGCGCTCCCAGAGCCTGGCGAACCGCGATCTCGCGGCCTCGCCCGCTGGCCCTCGCGAGCAGAAGATTGGCGACGTTGACGCAACTGATCAGCAGAACCAATCCGACCGCGGCGAACAGCAGAATCAGAGACTGACGAATGTTGCCGGTTACGATTTCGCTAAGCGGAATCAGGTGAACAATCCATCCGGCCTGTGGCGGATACTCCGCTGGGTATAGTTTTTTCAGCGACGCAACCAGCACATCGAGACGACCCTGCGCGGCCGCGATCGAAACACCCGGCTTCAAACGCGCGAGGGCCGCTCGATGTAGGCGTAAACCGCGCTGCGGCGGCCGAAATGGCAGGCCGGAATAGCCGGCTCCCAACCACAGCTCCGTATTCTGCTCGTCGCTGGTTGAGCCTTGATCGCGAAAACCACGCGGCATAACACCCACAACGTGATACTCGTCGTTGTCCAGGATCAAAGCTTTGCCGAGAATGTGAGGGTCGGCTCCGAATTCCTTTCTCCAGAGGCCGTCGCTGAGCACGACTTCCAGATTGAAGCCGGGAGTGGCATCGTGCGGATCGAATGTGCGACCCAGCTGCGCGTCTACACCGAGGAGCGCAAAATAATTTGGCGTAACTCCCTTGAAGTTAAGACGCAGGGGCTGTGCACTGCCGGTGAGGGTCACGTTCGCGCCGTTACCGGCAAGCGCCACGGACTGGAATATCCCGGAGCTCTGCAGATCACGCAGCTCCGGGATGGACACACCGGCATCCTGCGCGCCAGCGCCGGAAAGATCGTCCTGGATGCGAATCAGCTCGGTGGGGTTTGGGTATGGCAAAGGGTGCAGCAGCGTGGCGTCGATCACGCTATAGATCGCGGTGGTAGCTCCTACACCCAGCGCCATGGTGGCGATCGCGATGAAAGAGAATCCGGGAGATCTCAAAAGCATGCGAACCGCGTAACGCAGATCCTGCAATAGAGTCTCGATGAATGGCAGGCTTACTTCAGAGTGGTACTCCTCGCGGATTGTCCCGACCGCGCCAAACTTCAGTATCGCCTCGCGGCGCGCTTCGGACGGCGTCATACCGGCGCGCAGATTCTCCGCCGTCTGCAGCGCGAGATGCTCTTCCATCTCTTCCCGCAGCCGTTGGTCGTCGCGTCGCCTCGTGGCGAGATTTTTCAGACGCATCAGGAATCGCCTCAGAAATCTCATGACAAGTCCCCCGCTTTCACTTCGAAGAAACGCGAGATGATGGCGGCCGTTTGCTCCCAGTCGCGGGTCTCCGCCTGGAGCTGCTTGCGGCCGGACCCGGTAAGCCGATAGAAGCGCGCGCGGCGGTTGTTTTCCGATACGCCCCACTCGGAGGCAATCGAGCCTTCATGCTCTAGCTTGAGGAGCAGGGGATACAAGGTGCCTTGGTTGACAGCCAGAAGGTCGCCGCTGATCTGCTCGATGCGGCGCGCGATGCCATAGCCGTGGAGGGGCCCGAGCAGATCAAGGGTTTTGAGGACCATCAGGGCCAGGGTTCCCTGCAGGACGTCGGGTTTTTCGGGCATTAGGGACGCACCTTTTGGTTTCCAACAGGAATATACCACAACGCCGAAAACCATCTTGTGCAGAAACCGTTCGACGGCTACATTGACCGCATAATGACCAAGCATCTCCCTCTTTTGGCAGTCGCGCTGATAGGTTGCCTGACAGCTTCAGCGCAAAACACAAAAGGAATTCCGCTGCCGAATTCTGACATTCAATTTCGGCGGCAGTATGGGCCGCAGACACGCCCCGCTGTCAGACGACCTTGCGAAGCCACCAGGCCAGAACAGAAAGAGCCAGTCACGCCATTCCGACAATACTCCGGATCGCCCAGTTGAAATGCCTCGGAAGTAACCGCCGTTGCATGCAACTCTACCAACTTATCGATTCACCGCTGGCGCTCCACTCGGACGATATAACGCCGGGAATCTGTCTGAGACGCTCAACGGCGTCGGGCATATCGGCCGGATCTCTCACATGCCAGGTGACTTCAAAGCGGTACTTGTCTGCCCTTTCTGATCTTCCATAAAGCGCGGACGTCTTTTGAATCTGAATTTGTTCGGATCGGAGGAGGCGAGACAGGGACTGAACCGATACATCCTTGTCGTCGCTGATGACTGTGAGCACTCCGCGCTGGTACGTTTCAAGCTGCCGCTCACCAAAGCGAAGACCCCAAAGAACCAGAAACCCAATCAACATTGACGATGCGCCAAGCACAAGTTGGCCTCCTCCGAGGCACAATCCAACGACTGTCGCGAACCACATGGTTGCCGCCGTCGTGACTCCCACAACCATCTCGCCTTTCTTCACGATTGCTCCCGCACCAATGAACCCGACACCGGTCAGAATGCCGAGTGGAAGGCGCATCAGGTCCATTACGGCGTAGGAGTCATGCGGTTTTCCATTGGTCTGAATCAGCAGATTCATTTGGATCATGGAGATGGACGCGGCCAGAGTGACGAGGAGCGTCGTGCGCAACCCGGCGGCGTGGCCGCTCTTGCTGCGCTCTGCACCCAAAACCGCTCCGGCGATGATAGTAAGCAGCAATCGCAATGCGATTGCTGGCCAATGAAGCTCCGTCGTCATGTGTAAGGCACCGTGGAAACAACCTGCTGGTTATTCGCGGATATCAAGAAAAGCAATGAATACAAATGGGAGCGTATGCCTTCAACGCTTCCTGTACCGATCCCAATCCTTCTCAACTACCCGCGCCATTTGCGACACTCCTACCCGCAGCCAGTTCGCTCCTCTTTTTCGCAGGTCCTTCAGGATATTCGCCGTCTGCCTCTTGGTCCCAAGATGCACATTCGCAGCCTCCCGCCCCATCGCATGCAGCAGCATCTCTTCATCCCGATGCTTGGGCAAATCCTGAATATCTATGGGATTTGAATCCGGCGAAAGCCGCCGAATCAGCCAGGATCCATCGGTCACCTGGAATGGATCGCGCGACCGCACCGCCGATCCAATTGCCTGCTGATAGTAGGACTGCCCGCGCTTCACCTTGCCCTCAACCCATGCACATGACGAAGGCACCATCGCCTTCGCCTCTCGCGCAATAAAGCCGCCCTCCCAGTTGGCAATGGCCACGAATCGTTCCTGCCCCAGGCTTCCCAGACCTGCTTGACGACGGACGAGCTTGTACTCCATCCGTGGCTCAGGCAGTGTCTTTTCGACGGCGCGCGTCACCTTATGATCGAGTGAGTTCCGAATCGCAGGGAGCCGGTTCAGCTTTTCCCAGAAATCTTTCGGTGGCTTGAAACTGTTCACTCCAAGTTTGCCAAGCCTTTGCTCGTGCTCCTCCATGACGAAGGGATAACCGCCGTCTTTGAGCGATTGAACATATCCCTCCAGAATGGCATCGCACCCGTCTTTGAACCGGATCGACAAACCCTCGGCGTCGATGACAATCTTCATGCTGGCGGCCAGACGCACGAGATCGTTTGTGTAGGCCAGTGGCCAAGATTCGTCGAAATCGTCCACACCCCAGCACAACCGGCCCTCGGCATCGCGCCAGGTTCCAAAGCTGTTGACATGCAGGTCTCCCACCGCGAGGACTTTGGGCGCGCCGCGGAGATCGGCACAGACCGACGGCCATACTTGAGCCCAGCGATAAAAAGTTCCTCGCAAAAACAGGAATGGGCTTTCTCTCATTTGCTGGTGCTTGGACTGAATATCCGACGAGATGACCGCGGTGCAATCACGCATCCATCCTTCGTAACTTGCGGTCGCATGCGTGATATCGAGCATCTCGTGTCTGACCGACTTCTGGGTGTTCTGCTTAGTCATCTCAGGCTGGCATTGTTAATAGAATGTGATTGTTCAGCGAGTGGGACGCGAAGGAGCGCAAGTAAGTTGTTTTGAAGACCATGAATTAGCTGATTTGCTGTGCGCGGCTGCACCCGGAAATGCTTCTTTCCTTCGTGTGCGGCGAGAACCGGCCGATGGCAGAGCTCAGAGGTCCGCCTGTCAACTTCGATCGCGAGGTAAAATCACCGCAACCGATTCATTCCAATGCCATAATCGTCTTTCGATATCTGGCCGAGAATTAACCGCTGGCCAGTTATACTGAAAACAGAGACAAAAGGCCCGGTTCCCATCCTATCCGGGGGCTGTTTGGCAAGATCGTGCTGGGTTGTGTAAACCCATTGGAATCAATGACTGGACCTCAACCCTCGCATTCTCAATGAAGCGCCGTAAATCGTTTGTTCTCTACGATCTACACGTAAGATGTTTCTTATCTGCGATATACAACAACCCTCGATGGGCGATGCAGCGGAACTTCAATGGAATGAATCAGTTTCAAACTCGCCACGAAGTTGGGGGGAGGGGGGCTATCGCCCGGGTGCCAGCGTCTGAGCTAACGCCCTCTTATGCCGCCTGGTCGCGGGCTTCGCCGAGCGTTACGCGAGCGGTCATTTTGCGGCGGCCGCGATAAAAGGTGATAGTGACCGTGTCTCCGACCTGGTGACGGTTCATGACATCGGCGATGTCCTGCGTGCTGGTCACGTCCTGACCGTCGATGGCGACGATGAGGTCTCCACCAAGGACGATTTGCATGTTGCCCCAAAGGGCCGTCTGGTCGCCGCCGTGGAGACCGGCGCGCTCGGCCGCTCCATTGGATAGGGTTCTCTGGATCAGGACGCCGTAATCGGCCGCCAGACCTATCTGGCCGGCAAGGTCAGGACTGATCGGCAGGGATACGATGCCCAGCGACGGCCGGCGCACCCGGCCGTATTTCTGGAAGTCGCCCAGGACGGCCTTGGCCGTGTCGATCGGAATGGCGAATCCGATCCCCGCGCTCTGCTCGACATTCTCATTCGGATTGGTGGCAATCAGCGAGTTGATGCCGATGACTTCTCCGCGTGAGTTGAGCAGCGGGCCGCCGGAGTTGCCGGGGTTGATGGCGGCATCGGTCTGAATAGCGTTCTCGATGGTCGACCCCTGCGGATTGTGGATGGAGCGGATGGCGCTGATGATGCCGGTCGTCATGGTTCCCTGCAGGCCAAAGGGATTGCCGATGGCGTACACCTTCTGGCCGACGACAAGGTTCCTGGAATCGGCGAGGACAGCGGGGACAAGATTAGGCGCGTCAATTTGCAGCAAGGCCAGATCGTGGCCCTGATCGCGCCCGATCAGCCGGGCCCGGAAGCGGTGCTTGTCGGAGGTAGCGACCTCGATCTTCTGGGCGTCGGCGACGACGTGGTAGTTGGTGAGTATGTGTCCCTGCTTGTCGAGGATGAAGCCGGAGCCCTGCCCCTGCGATGGAACGAGCCCATAGAAGAAGTTGAGGGTCTGAGTCGATGATGTAATGTTGACCACCGAAGGCAGCGCCTTTTTGTAGACCGAAATGTTGTTCATCTCCTCGGAGTCGTACTCGGGCGCGGCATGGGCTTCGGTGAGCGTGAGCGGCGAGCCTTTGCCCTCGAGTGTGCGTTCGCGGATGGGGCCGCCCCCGTTGTAGTGCGAGACGATGTACCAGAAGCCGCCGAGGATGAGGAGAGTAAGAAGAAGTCTGCGAAATATCATGACTGGCTTTCCAAGCCGGCCTTGCGCCTGCCCTGTATGGATGCGCCGGAGCCGGAGTCTTACTTTAATTCTAACGATTCTGTCGTTTCAGACCCGCGCCGCGGCGGCGAGTTCCGCAAAAATGCGCTCCGCCTGGAGGCGAGTGTCTTCGAGCGGGCCCTCATTGTGAATAACGTAATCGGCCAGCGGAATCTTCTGGCTGTCGGGAATCTGCGCCGCAAGACGAGCGCGGGCGTCAGCTTCGAGATCCCGCGGAGAGGTCGCGCCCTGTGACAGGCGGCTGACGTAGCGTGTGATCTTGACCTCGTCCGGCGCAGTGACCAGAACGATGCGGTCGAAGCGCTGACGCCAGCCGGGTGCACTCCCTTGTGCATCAGCTTCAAAAATCAGAGCCGATTCGACCATGGCGATGGCGGTCGGATCTTGCGCGAAGATGTCCTCCGCCCACTCCTGCTGCGCGGCGATGACCGCAGGATGGACGATTCGATTGAGCTCGAGAAGGCGATTGTGGCGGAACGCCAGATCGGCGAGGCGATGCCGGTCGAGGGTCCCGTCAGCGCTGACCACATCCACCCCGAAGTGCTCGACGATGGCGTGATAGACGGACTGTCCGGGGAACATGAGCTCGCGGCCAACCGCATCTGCTTCGATGATGTGCGCGCCAAGAGAGCGAAAGATGGCGGCCACGGTCGTCTTTCCGCTTCCCAATCCCCCGGTGAGGCCTGCACGCAGCATCTGATCTCTGAGAATAGCCGAATCTCTTTTCCCGTTACACTGTACCGGTGCAGGATATCGAGCGAATTTGCGAGGCTCTGAAGTTGGTTGCGTGCCCGGGATGCCACTCAAAGCTGGCAATCGCGGAGGGCACAGTGAAGTGCGGCGGATGTGGGCGTAAGTATCCGGTGGTGGATGGAATTCCCATTCTCCTCCTGGAGCGGGCGGCACCTCGAACTGAGTCTTAATGAGACGCTGGTTGAAGGCAGACCGATTGCACGGAAGTGTTAATCCTCTTCTCTCGTGAAATCAAATCGCAGGCCGATGGAAACCGGAGACGATCGTGGTGCGTACACATGCCAGACAAGCCTGCGATTTTGATATGCGAAACAATCGACGTTTGGGTAATAAGGGCAATCTACCGATTGAGAGCAACATGCAGGACTTCTCCAGTGTCTAAGAGAACAAGCTGCCATAATGTTTGGCCGCAGCGAGGAGGGAAGACGATGACGGAAGGCAGCGGAGTTGAGAAATTCGGGGTGACTGAACTGGCGGGTCTCCGCACCGAACTCATGCAGTCGGGAATCGACTTCTGGCAAGCGGCCGAAGTGCTCGCGGCGTTCCTTACCGGGCGCGGATACGGCGTGAACGCCGATCAGGCGCGCGCCGCGGTGATGCGGCTTGAGGGCGCACGATGCTCCTACGAGTGCATGCAGATGGAACTGGAGCGCGTTGCGCTGGTGATGTAAAGGGAAACAATTCACCAGAGCGATAAATACTGACGGATTTCGCCCAAAGGAGTGCGAGCCTCGTTACCAACCTTCAAATCCTTCTTCAACTTAGGACCCGCAGAGCAAGAACGCTCAGGCAAAGCGCTGCTGGCATCGCGATGACTCCCACTCTGAAAAACTGCCCAGGCGTCATTTCAACGTTCTCGCGACGCAAGGCGATGAGCCACAGGATGGTCGCGAGAGAGCCGGTTACGGATAAATTCGGGCCGATGTCGACTCCGATGAGAACTGCGTGCGCCAGACGCTGCGCGGCGGGATTCTGCGCGAGTGCGTCTCCACTCGCCAAGCCCACAGGGAGATTGTTCATCACGTTGGCAAGGATGGCGACTCCAAACGAAGCCCCAAAATCACCTGAGAGCTTCGAACCACGCTGGAGGACCCGCAAAGCATACGCGGAGATCGTGAGCAAACCGGCCTGATTGAGCGCCTCGACGAGAATGAAAAGGCCCGCGACGAGGGGCAGAATGCTCCAGGAGACGTCCTTCGCCACTTTGAGGAAGATGCGCCTGTCCCTGAATCCAACCAGAACCACTGCGACGAGCGCTGCGACACACGCAGGTGCGCCTAAATCGAGACCGCATCCAGAAGCAACGAGAAGGGCTGCGGCTGCGAGCACAAGACCGATGAGGGCAAGACGTCCCTGCGAGCTCAGCTGGACTTGATCGGCAGGGCGATGGATCTCCGCGCGAAGGGTCTTGTGGGAAAGACCGTGCAGGCACGCGTAGGTTGCGAGAATCGCGGCGATCGATGGAAACAGAAATAACCTGAGCCACGGGCCGAGCGCGGGAAGGTGTTTGCCGTAGACGACGAGATTTGCAGGGTTCGAAATGGGCAGGACAAAACTGGCGGCGTTGGCGATGAGAGCGCAGGCGAGGAGATACGGTTTTGGCTCAACCCGGGCGCGGCGAACGGCGGCGAGCACGGCCGGCGTGAGCACAACGGCAGTGGCGTCGTTCGAGAGCAGCGCGGTAACGGCGACCCCGGTGAGATAAATGAGGAGAAAGAGGCGTGACGCAGAGCTATCGGCATGACGGACAGCGACATCAGCAACCCAATCGAATACCCCTTCATGCCGGGCGAGCTCGGCGAGCAGCATCATGCCGATGAGAAAGAGATAGACGTTCGTTCCCTTACCTATAGCGCCGACTGCGCCGCGCATGGGGATGAGCCGCGCCGCAGCAAGGAGAAACGCGCCTGCAGCAATCCACACCGCTTCCGCGATGCGCCAGGGCCGGAGGAGCATGCAAAGGATGCTGGTGAGCGAGATGAGCCAGATGAGAAAAACGTGCGACCTGAAGAGGTGCATTCTGATTGGGAGTCTCGACTCTTATTTACGGGGGTTTAGAAGCAGATTTCTGGAATTGCGCTGGGTTGAACTTCAACATTGCATCGCGCGACGGCCCAATTGAAGAATTGAAACCACTAAAAGTGGTGACGCCAACGGAAGTGCAGGTACTCTTCGACTGCAATGAGAACCAGAGTGACGATGGACAAAATGACCTGGGCTCGCTCCATTCTTATCTTATGCGGGCTTAGAGGTATCTGACGCCACTGCGATGACGGGCGATTGCGAAGGCGCCGAAGCTGCGCAACGATCACCAGGTTCAGCAATGAACCGATCAGTGCTAACCCGATCATCGGTATTCTTATCCAGTCGGCGTGGAGTCGGTCCAGCAGGGCGGTTACTCCAGCGGACAAGGCGAAGGAGCTTATTCCAATGACCAGACGGAGACCGCTGAGAGCCGCGAAAAACGTGCAGATGCTTTGTAGAAGCGCGAAGAAGAAGCCTGACCAGGCAATCGCGCTCTGAGTGACTCCCTTTTCGTCCCGAATCTGAGTCAATGGCGTGGATGTAGTTTCTTGCGGGCCGGCAGGAATGCTGGACATCTGAAGACTCCTTTGTGCACGGTCAAGAACCGCCATTCACATGGCGTGAATTTACATATCATATTGAGTACGAGCGGCCTTGCTCGATGGATTGATCCAGCTTGAGGCACGAACCCGCCTGATTGAAACCTATCAAGGAAAGCCTATCTTTGAACGATGGGTTTCACCTGTCGAAGATTCTCTTTTTCACTCGCATCAACATTTCTCTCCGGCTAAGATCGCACTTGTTCGCAATGTTCGTCGCGCGGAGTTTCATCATGAATTGCATGCGGATCTTTGTCTGGATGGTTCTGGCTGACTTGGTTTCCGGATCGGCGCTTATGGCACAACAGGCTGGCGCACAGCGTCGCGCCATCGTTCTGCATGCAGCGCGGCTGCTGGATATTGGAGCGGGAAAGATCATGTCGCCGGGCGAGGTGCTGGTAGAAGGAGAGCGCATTGTTGCGACGGGATCCTTGGTGGAGCGTCCGGCAGGCGCGGAGGTAATCGATCTGGGCGATACAACACTGATGCCGGGATTGATCGATGCGCATGTGCACCTCTTTCTCCACCCCGGTGCGGAGGATTTGCAGACCGTCGAGGAGTCGGTTCCGCAGCGGACGATTCTAGCCGCACTTGCGGCAAAGGATGACCTGATGGCCGGCTTCACCGCGGAGCGCGATATGGGCACGGAGGGCGCGGGGTCGGCGGACACAGCGGTACGGAATGCGATCGATGAGGGACTGATTCCGGGGCCGCGGCTGCGCATCAGCGGGAATGCGATCGACATTCTGGGCGGACATGAGGATGCGAACGACTTCAATCCCGCACAGCATGTGCTTTCAAACGCGACGTATGCGAATACTTCGGATGAGATTGTTGCGGCGATACGCGAGCAGTTCAAAGAGGGCTCGGATTTCGTGAAGATGTATGAGACGGGACCGGACTCGTTGCGCAACGGAGTTTTTTCGACGCCGTATCAATACACGGAGGCGCAGTTGAAGGCAGGCGTGGACGAAGCGGCGCGCGTGGGCAAAAAGGTGGCTGTCCACGCAATGGGAGAGCCGGGCACGCTTTATGCAGCCCAGGCCGGCGTGGCATCGATCGATCACGCAGCGCAACTCAGTGAGGAGACGATGCGGCTGATGCGGGAAAAGCGCATTCCGGCGGTACCTACGTTCACGATCTTCGAATATTTTGCTAATCATGCTTCGTCAGAGGCCGCTGGGAAGCGCGAGCGGGCAATACTTGAGTACCATGCGGCGGAGTTCAAGAAGCAAGTGGCCGCAGGGATTCCGTTCGCAGTGGGTTCGGACGTAGGACCGTTCCCGCATGGGACACAGGCACGCGAACTCGTGCTCATGGTCCAGTTCGGCATGAAGCCTCTGGCAGTGCTGCAGGCGGACCTGCTGAATGCCGCAAAGCTGCTGGGATGGGAAGGCCAGATCGGCGAGTTGAAGCCAGGCTATTTTGCAGATATTGTTGCAGTTCCGGGGAACCCGGTGGAAGACATCGGCGTAACGCAGCGGGTTTCGTTTGTGATGAAGGGCGGCGTGATTTACAAACGCGACTAGTCGTCCAGGCAATTGCGTTTCGTGCGCCGGACACTATTTTGGGGTGGATTCTAGTGTGGGAGCGGTTTGTCGCTTGGCAAAGACAATCGTTTTCGGTTGCGCTGTGGCCGCCTGTGTCGGAAGATTTCGCGGCCCATTCTGCTTCACAACGGCCTGATAGCAAAACTGCACCCCCAACGCAAGCAGGCAGATGGAGAGCGCGAGGCGCAACTGGCGATTGGGTACACGTGGTGCGACGAGAGAGCCCGCGAGTCCTCCGGCGATGCCTCCGATGACAAGGCGAGTCAGGAGAGCTGTGTCGAGGTTACCGCTCGCGAAGTGCAGGCTGCTGCCGGCAAGAGCGACGCATAGCCCGAACGCCAGGTCAGTACCAACCACCTGTGCCGCGGTGAGAGATGAAAGACCCAATAAGACGATGGTGCCGAGGGCTCCCGCGCCGGATGAGGAGAAGCCGACTTCGGCGCCGATGGGGAACATGAGAGCGGCGATGGTTCGGCGGCGAGTGGGCTTATCCGCAGCCGCTGTGAAAGGCCGGAAGTGCCGGTAGAGATGCCAGACCGAGGTCGTGATGATGATGACGCCGAGAACAGCGTACAGCACGGCATTGTTGCCCGCGGCGGCAAAGTGGTGGAAGAGCAATGAGCCAAGAACGACGCCGGGCAGGCCACCGAGCAGCATGATTCCGAGGACACGATAGACGACCTGGCGACGCCACATTTGCAGCGGAACCACGACGGCCTTGACGACGACGGAATACGCGAGTGCAGTGCCTACGCCGATCACGATAGGCACATGCAGAAAGAGAATGAGCAGGGGCGCAGTGATGGTTCCGGCTCCCACGCCGGTGATGGCGATGACGAACGCGATGATAAAGCCGAGCGCCAGTTCCATCGAGTGTCCTTACTCGGCTTTGCCGGCCGGTTCCGCTGGCTGAATGTGGATGCCGCACTCGATCTTGTGTCCGCCCCATCGGCCAGAGCGCGGGTCGTCGCCGCTCAAGGGCAGGCTGGTGCATGGCTCGCAACCGATACTGGAGTAGCCAAGATCGTAGAGAGGCAGGAGCGGAATGCCGTAACGCTCAGCATATTGCCACACATCGCGCGTCTGCCATGCGGCGAGCGGGCTGAGCTTGCGCAAATGTTTGCCGGTGGGCAAGGTGAAGTTTTCGAGAGCCTGAAGATTGGCGCGCGTCTTCGCCTGCTGGCGGCGCAGGCCGGTGAACCAGAGGTTGTAAGGCTCAAGAGCGGCGAAGAGCGGCCCTACTTTGCGCAGTCCGCAGCAGCGATCAGGTGCGGTCTGGTTGAGGATGCCGAACTCCGATTCCTGCTGGGCCACGGTTTGCGCGGGCACGATGTTGTGCAGGTTCAGATGCCACTCGACGGAGATTCGGTCTCGGTATTCATAGGTGGCCTGGAAGTGATAGCCGGTATCAAGGAAGAGCACGGGAATGTTTGGAGCTGTCGCCCGGACAAGATGAAGAACGACGACGTCCTCTGCCTGAAAACTACTGGTCACGCAAGCGTCGTCCTTATGGGCGCGCAGTTGTTCGCCCACCAACGCGGCAGCTGCCGTGATTTTCGCGTCGAGAGCATCGAGAGTTGTGGCGCTCATAGGTGCTCCGCCGGTGGGCTGGATTCGAGATGGAGCGCGGCGATGACGGCTTCGGTGGAGTCTGCTATGAGCGGCGACGGCGTGAAGTCGTCACCGACTCGCTGGAGGGTCGCGTCAGATGTTTCCACGAGGACGATGACTCCAGAGTGATGCAGCGCGCGCCAGATGTTCTGGTTCTGGACGCGGGTGCGGACCACGGCGTGGCCGAGATCGAGCAGGTACTGTTCGACAGGGACAAGCAGTTCGCTCTTACCGAGGACGATGCGCGGAGAACCTTCGGCAGAATTTGCAACTGTCGTTGTGAGGATATAGCGGATCATGCCGGCACCGACGGTGGCATTGCTTGAAGGATCGATGAGGATGAAGCTGCCCGTCGCGCGACTTTGGGTGTAGAGATCCGTCAGCAGAGGACGATCGGTTTCGACTTCTACGACGCCGATCGCGTTGAGATCAAGCGTATCGGCGGCTTGCGGGTCAAGCGTTTCAATATTGATCTTATGGCGAATAAACCTGACGCGTGCGGGAACGGTCTGACTGGTGTGCTTGAGGAGATAACGGAGGCCGGTTGCAAGCGGCTGCGAGGAGAGCCAGACGATGGAGGCTTCGAAGTGGTTGGCAACCGCGGGGGGCGCATCCTTCGCGGCGATCAGGTCTCCACGGCTGACGTCGCGTTCGTCTTCAAGCGTGACGGTGACGGAGAGCGGCGCGGCGGCAGATTCGAGTTCGCCGTCGAAGGTGACGATGCTTTGAATGCGGCTGGTGTGGCCGGAGGGCAGGATTACAACGGGATCTCCGCGGCGAATCGTGCCGGCAGTAATCTGTCCGGCGAAGCCGCGGAAATTTTGATCAGGCCGGACCACGCGCTGAACGGGCAGGCGAAACGCGAGGTCAATAGTTGCGCGCTCAACCGGAACAGACTCGAGATATTCGAGCAGCGCAGGGCCGATGTACCAGGGCATCTTGTGTCCGGCGTGGACGACATTGTCGCCTTCGAGCGCGCTGATGGGGACAGCGTTGAAGCTGCGCAGGCTGACTCGGGATGCTAGGTCGGCGAAGTCGCGGCTTAGCTGGAAGAAGACTTCCTCGGAGTAATTGACGAGATCCATCTTGTTAATGGCCGCGATCACGTGAGGGATGCCGAGCAGCGAGGCAATGTAGGCGTGGCGACGCGTTTGCGTGAGCACTCCCTTGCGGGCGTCAATGAGGATAATTGCGAGATCGGCGGTAGATGCGCCGGTGGCCATGTTGCGCGTGTACTGCTCGTGGCCTGGTGTGTCGGCAATGATAAACTTGCGGCGCGCCGTCGAGAAGTAGCGGTAGGCCACGTCGATGGTGATGCCTTGCTCGCGTTCCGCGCGCAGGCCATCGGTCAACTGGGCGAAGTCGATGGCTGCTGCGGCTGTGCCGTGGCTGCGCGTGACCGATCGGACGTGATCTTCGTAGACGTTCCGCGAATCGTAGAGCAGGCGGCCTATCAACGTAGACTTGCCGTCATCGACGCTGCCCGCAGTGGTGAAGCGCAGGAGATCCTTGACCCTTTCGGCTTCAAGAAAATCTTCGATCGAGAACGTCGGAGCTTCTTCCACAAGTTGTGCGGCGAAGAGACTCATCAGAAGTAGCCCTCGCGCTTTTTGATTTCCATGGAGCCGTCCTGGTCGTGATCGATGATGCGATTGGCGCGCTCGGAAGATCGAAATGACACCAACTCAGCGATGATTTTGGGCAGTGTGTCGGCCTCGGAGCGGATAGCCCCGGTGCAGGGACTGCAGCCAAGCGAGCGCAGGCGGCAGCGGACCCACCGTTCGTCTCCCGGTAGTGCCTCGACGAAGCTTTGCTCGATAGGGATGAGGCTTTCGCCACGCACCAGCATGCGGCGTTCTTTGGCGAAGTAGAGCGGGACGATGGGGATGCTTTCAAGATGGATGTAGTGCCAGATGTCGAGTTCGGTCCAGTTGGAAAGAGGGAAGACGCGGATGCTTTCGCCGGGACCCGTTCGGCCGTTGTAGAGATTCCAGAGCTCAGGACGCTGGGCTTTCGGGTCCCACTGGCCTGCGTGATCGCGGAAGGAGAAGATACGCTCCTTGGCGCGGGATTTCTCTTCGTCGCGGCGGGCTCCGCCGAAAGCTGCGTCGAAGCCGTAGTAGCGAAGCGCGTCGAGCAGCGCCGTTGTCTTGAGCAGACCACAGCAGCGCTGGGTTCCGAGCTTGACCGGGTTTGCGCCGTCGGCCAAAGCGGCTTCGTTGCGCCAGACGAGCAGGTTGAGGCCTAGTTCGCGGGTGTAGGCATCGCGGAATTCAAGCATCTCGCGGAACTTGTAGCCCGTATCGACGTGAAGCAGGGGGAATGGAATCGGTCCGGGATAGAAGGCCTTCTGCGCGAGGCGCAGCATGACGGAAGAATCTTTGCCGATCGAGTAGAGCATTACCGGCTTTTCGAACTCGGCCGCGACTTCGCGGAAGATATGGATACTCTCGGCCTCAAGCAGCTTGAGATGGCTGAGAGGCGGCGGAGTTTTCGGCGCAATGTTGGTTGCCGCGATCTGCGATAAAGCTGTTGATGCCATTCTGGTTGATTTCCTGGCCGATGGCGGCCGCTGCCAATTGAAGCTGAAAAGGGAAAAGCCCACTTGCCGTGTAAGTAAGGCAGTGGGCTCAGGAGACTAGATCGTCAGGAATAGCTTCGCGATCAACAGATACAGAGCTCACAGCCTTGTCGGTAGGCGCAACAACAGGCGCGCTGGCGACAACAAGACGGAACTGGCTTGGTGAACTGCATCTATAGAGAGCTTGGCTCAGGCTGGTTCGGTTGTCAATGTGACGCTGTTTTGAATTTCCGAGCCGATCAGCCAATCTCGCATGGCGTGGTTGCACATCTCCGGCATTTCTTCAAAAGGCAAATGGCCGGCGCCCTGAATGACTAGCAGGCTTGATTGCGTCAACGTGCGCTGCAGTCGATGTGCGGAGGCCAGGTTGACGGCGCGATCGCGGTCGCCCCAGATCAGCAGAGTAGGCATTTCCGCAAGCCGGCCGAGCATGGAGTGAAGAAGGCGCATGTCGTCGAACCAAGCGCGAAGGATCTGGACAACATGGTCCATGGTGCCAGGTATATTCAGGCCTTCGGTATAGCCCTCCAGGGTTCCTTCGGCAACTCGCGACGGATCGCCATACATGCGGCCAAGAGCTTTGGCGTGGATGTGCGTGGGGAGCAGTGGCACGCGACGGGCCAGCCATGTGCCGACCCTCGTCTGAAAGAAGCGGATCACAAGACGGCGAGACTTACAGAAGGGATTGGCCGGGGCAAAGAGAATGAGTCTGCGCACGCGGTTCCGATGACGAGCAGCCAGCATCATAGCAACCGCGCCGCCATGCGAGTGCGCGGCAATGTCGGCTTTTGGGAGGTCAAGGGCGTTCATCAGAGCAGCGATGCGATCGGCTGTTGCTTCCAGGCCCGCATCCAGCCCGGGAACCCGTTCCGATTTGCCCATGTTGAAGAGATCGACCGCGTACACACTCGCGTCCTGGGCCAGGAAGCTGATGTTTTGTCGCCAGCTCTGTCCTGAACCGATCAGGCCGTGGAGAAGGAGGAGCGGCTGTCCTGTGCCAGCGACCAGAAGGTGCATCACGCCGGCGCCTTCAACGGAAACAAAGCGTTCTTCGATGGAGTCGGTGTCTACTTCTTCCACTGCTGCCTGGTACCCCTGATGAAAAGAAGAAATCCGGTTGTATGCGTCATGGCTCTGCCTGCACCGTCCCAATCGCAATATTACAGGACTGTTACTAGGATTGACGCCTCTGAGAGAACGCAGTTTGAGTGGGATTCATCACGAGGTCATGCTTACCTCGATCCGTCCCGGGCTCTTGACGCGACGAGGCATGCTCTCTATATTGAAAATCACGATGAGGCTTGCCGCCACCATGCTTTGTACCTGTTGCATCAGCTCACGCATGTGTCCGGCGGGTGATCTCTTCTAAGCTATCCAGCAGATTTTCCAGAAGCATCAGCGCCGGAGCCAAATTGGCCCGGCTTTTTATTTTGCTCCGCAGATCAGCGATGAATCACAGATGATTTTCACTTCTCCATCCAGGCCCTCGATAGCGCGCTCTTTGCGCCGCTTCTGTTGTTGATCACTCCATCGATTCACGCCTGCCCGGCCGCGCTTGTACTGACTTTTTTAACTTCACAATTTCAACCTTTATTTCCTTGCAGTCCCTATTCGGAGGTTGCCGTGTACTTCATTTCTATTTCTCGTTCGGCTCGTGTTCTTGCATGGTTACTGCTGTTGAGCTTTGGTTTTTCCGGCACCGTCTGGAGCCAGGTGGTTGGGGGATCGATCTCGGGTACCGTTCGTGATGGAAGCGGAGCGGCGATTGCCGGGGCCACTGTTGAGATTCGCAATACGGAGACGGGCTCCACACGCGTCTTGACGAGCGACGACGGGGGCCGATATGCCGCCCCTTCGGTGCCGATCGGCACCTATTCGGTCAGCGCCGCCAGACAAGGTTTCAGCACGTTGACGAAGACAGGTATCCGCCTAGTGGTGGGGCAGAGTGCGGAGATCGATCTGTTGCTCGCGGTAGGTCAGGTTCAGCAGGAGGTGACCGTAGCAGCGGTTCCGGCGACGGTGCAGGTCTCGACGCAGCAGACCTCCGGGCTGGTGGATGAACGGCAGGTGAAGGAGCTGCCGCTGAATGGCCGCAGCTATGACGAACTGATGACGCTGAATCCCGCGATTGTGAATTATTCGACCGAGCGCTCAGGTGGAATCGGTACGTCGAATTCGGCGGTTGGCAATATGTTCGCGGTCTCAGGGCATCGACCGCAGGACAATCTTTTTCTGCTGAACGGGATTGAGTACACGGGCGCTTCGGAGATCAACGTGACTCCCGGTGGAACGAGCGGGCAGTTGCTGGGCGTGGATGCGGTCCGCGAGTTTAACGTGGTCACGGACACTTATGGCGCGGAGTATGGCAAGCGCACCGGCGGGCAGGTAAGTATTGTAACTGCGTCAGGCACAAATAAACTGCACGGGACTGCCTTTGCGTTCCTGCGCAACAGTGCCTTCGATGCTCGCAACTATTTCGATCAGGCGGACATTCCCGAATTCCAGCGCAACCAGTTTGGCGGGGCGCTGGGCGGGCCTCTCGTCAGGAATAAGCTGTTTCTCTTCGGCAATTACGAGGGCTTTCGGCAGAACTTGCATTTGAGCAATGTGACCCTGGTTCCAGACAACCAGGCACGACTCGGGTACCTTCCAAATTCGAGCGGTAAGGAGACATATATAGGCGTGAACGCCGCGGTGCAACCCCTCGTGGCGCTTTGGCCCGTGCAGAATGGCCCGGAGCTGGGCGGTGGCATCGCGGAGGCTTTCAGCAGCCCGTTGCAACGCATTCGCGAGGACTTTGGGACGACACGGCTAGATTACAACATCTCGAACAAGGACCTGCTCTTCGGCGTCTACACGATCGATGACAGCGATGCGAATACTCCCACAGCCAATCCGTTGAGCTCGGTAGTCGAGTCGCTGCGGGAGCAGGTGGTGAGCCTGCAGGAGCAGCATGTGTTCTCTCCGACGCTGTTGAATACGGCGCGGGTGGGATTTTCGCGCGCGGCCTATGACTTCACGGGAACGACTCCGGTGAATGTTCCCGGATGGATTGCAGGGCGGCCGATCGGGGCTTTGGTAGTTGGAGGGGGCACGGCGCTGAATGGCGCCTCGCAGATTACTGGCGCAGGCACGAATGCAGGCAGCAATCTGACCACCGCGCGCAATCTGTACACGTACGACGACCACGTGTACTGGACGCGCGGAATTCACCAGGTGGAACTGGGCGGATGGCTGCAGCAGATCCAGTCGAATGACAATCTGGCGCAGGACCAGTATGGGCAGGCTTCGTTCGGCAGCCTGACGAGTTTTCTTCAAGGGACTGTCTCGACCTTTACGTCGGTTCCTTCGCCCACAGAGCTGGGCTGGCGGTCGTTGGAGGGCGCGGGGTTTGTCCAGGACACGATCCGAATTAAGCCGACACTGGAGTTGCGTGCCGGCTTTCGCTTCGAGTCGACAAATGGCTGGAATGAGTCACAGGACCGCGCGTCGAATTACCTGTTTGATGAGAACGGCGTAATTGAGACGAATCCGCTGGTAGGACACTCGGCGTTGAGCAAGAATCGCGCGAAGTTCCTGCCGGAGCCGCGCGTGGGAATTGCATGGGACCCAACCAGGCACAGCACCACCATTGTTCATGCTGGCTTCGGGGTGTATCACGCGCTGCTCGATAACCTGGATTATCGGCTGGACCAGACAGCGCCCTTCAATACAACAAACACACTGAAAAATGTGCCGGTGAGCAGCCTGAATATCATTCCGGGCGAGGCTCCGCCGTCGGGTAGCCTGATTTCGCCGAGCGGCGTGCAGCCGGATGCGTACACGCCGACGGTGCTCTCGTGGACGCTAAGCATTGCCCAGCAGATTGCTCCGAATACTTCGCTAACGGTTGGCTACGTGGGCTCTCACGGATATCATCAGATGCTATCGGAAGACGTGAATGAGCCGGTGCCGACTGTTTGCCCGGCATCGCCGTGCCCCTCGACGTTACCGGGGGGGACGATTTATTACCCGAAGGGTGCTCCATTAGCGAATCCGAAGCTGGCGAATACGACGACGTGGATTTCGGAGGGTGTGAGTTCGTACAACGGGCTGACGGTGGATGTGAATCATCGTTTTCAGCGTGGATTGCAGTTCCGCGGCGTCTATACCTGGTCGAAGAGCCTGGATGATGGGACGGCGTGGAACACGAGCGTAGGGGCAAATGCGCCCGCGTTCGTGATGTTTCCGCTGGAGCCGAAGCTGGACTGGGGTCCGGCGAGCACAGATGTGCGGAATCTGGCAGTGATCAACGGAACGTACGATCTTCCGTTCGGTCGGGGCAACGACAGTGGTCTGAGTCGGACGCTGGTTCAGGGATGGAGCTTCAGCGAAATCGCATCGCTGCAGTCGGGCTTCCCGTTCACTCCTCAGTTGGGATTCAATCCGACTAATAATGGGGATAGCCGCAATCCAATCCGGCCGTCGGTGAATCCGGACTTCCACGGCAAGGTCATTCAGGGCGGCCCAAACCAATACTTCAACCCTGCGGCGTTCCTGGTGCCCGCAGCAGGCACCTATGGCAACGCTTCGCGCAACTCGCTTGTGGGTCCGGGATTTGCGACTCTGGACGCCTCGCTCCGGAAGAACACGGCGATTGCAGAGGGGCTGAACCTACAGTTCCGCGCAGAGTTCTTCAATGTGCTGAACCACACCAACTTCGGGACTCCGAATGAGGTGGTGTATTCGGCGGCAGGAACGACTCCTTCGCCGACGGCCGGGGTAATCACTTCCACGGCTGGAACTTCGCGGCAGATTCAGTTCGGGCTGAAGCTCCTGTTCTGAGCACGGGGTCGCACTTTGCCGTGCCTCAGATGTCCGCCTGCCTGTAGAGTATTGGGGATAGGCGGGTGTGCAGATGAGCGAGACAGTTGTTTCTCCGGAGGCGATGACCACCGAGGAAGTGGTCAAGTGGACAAAGAAGCTGAACTATGGGACGTGGAAGTATCAGCGGTCCTGGAATCCCATGCACATCGTGGATGCCGAAGGTTGCTACTTCACCGACGCGAACGGCAAGAGGTACTTCGACTTTTCGTCACAACTGATGTGCTCGAACCTGGGACACAAGAATGCCGCAGTGATCGAGGCTATCGCGGAGCAGGCGCGGAAGCTGCCGTACATCATGCCCGGGTATGCCACCGACACCCGGGTAGAACTGAGCCGGTTGCTGCTCGAGGTTCTGCCGGAAGGGCTGAACAAGTTCTTCTTCACTACTTCGGGCACGGAGGCCAACGAGGCGGCCTTCAAGATCGCCCGCATGTACACCGGGAAGGCGAAAATCATCGCCCGATACCGGTCCTATCATGGGTCGACGATGGCTTCGATAGGGGCCACCGGGGATCCGCGGCGATGGCCGCTGGAGCCGGGGGGCAAGGGGCAGGGGTTCCTGTTCGCTCCGGAGGTGAACTGCTACAAGTGTCCCATCCGGCATACGTATCCGGGGTGCGGGGTGGCTTGCGCGGATTACCTGGAGCACATGATCGCTAACGAGAGCGACGTGGCGGCGGTGATCGTGGAGCCGGTAGTGGGCACAAATGGGGTGCTGATTCCGCCGAAGGAGTACATGCCCAAGCTGCGGGAGATCTGCGACCGGCACGGCGTGCTGCTGATCGCCGACGAGGTGATGTCGGGCTGGGGTCGCACGGGCGAGTGGTTCGCCATGGACAACTGGGGCGTAAAGCCGGACATCCTGGTGACGGCCAAGGGGATTACGTCGGCTTACGTTCCGCTGGGGCTGTGCGCGACCACGGCCAAGATTGCCGAGTACTTCGAGGACCACTTCTTCGCACACGGGCACACGTACGAGGCGCATCCCATGACGCTAGCTCCGGCGGTGGCGGCGATCCACGAGATGCAGCGGCTGGACCTGGTGGCGCGCTCGCGGGAGATGGGCAAGTATCTTGGCGAGAGGCTGCGGGCGCTCCAGCCGAAGCATCCCTCGATCGGCGAGGTACGCGGGCTGGGGCTGTTCTGGGCGCTCGAACTGGTGCGGGACCAGGCGGCGAAGACGCCTTTCAACACCATGCAGGACAAGGTGGATGGCAAGGTCGCGGTGGTCGAACAGGTTGCGGCGGATATGCTGAAGCGCGGTGTTTCTCTACAGGCGTGGATCAGCCACTTTGTGGTGGCTCCTCCGTTGATCGTCGAGAAGGAGGAGATCGATTTTGGCGTTGAGGCTCTGGACCAGTCGCTGGCGATTGCGGACAAGGCGATTTGAGGACACTGATCCCAAGATCGGCGGCTACAGGCCGGGGCTGGATTGCATGATGCCTCCGTCGGCGAAGATGGTGGTCGCCGTTATGTAACTGGCGCCGTCTCCGGCGAGGAAGGCCACTACCGTCGCGATCTCTTCTGGTTTGGCGACGCGTCCGAGCGGGATGGCGGCGTTCAGTTTGGCGGCCTGTGCTGGATTTTGAAGTGTCGCCTGGTTCATGGGAGTAGCGATGGCTCCGGGGCCGACGCCCACGACCAGAATATTGTGCGGGGCGAGCTCGACTCCGGCGGTTCGGGTGAGCATGCGCATGCCACCTTTCGAAAGGCAGTAGGGCAGGTTGCCGGGCATGGGCCAGTCTTCGTGCACCGAAGTGATATTGATGATGCGGCCTCCGGCGCCCTGTTGGATCATTTGCCGGGCGGCGAGCTGCGTGCCGAAGAAGGCGCTCTTGAGGTTGATGTCGAGCACGCTGTCGTACTGCTGCTCTGTGGTGTCGAGGAGCGAGGTGCGGCTCTCGATGCCAGCGTTGTTGACCATGATGTCGATGCGCCCCAGTTTGGCGACGGCTGTCTGAATGAGCCGGTCGAGCTCGGGAAGCTTGCTGACATCGGCCTGGACGCCGACGGCCTGGCTGCCGAGGGCGTTGATCTGCCGTTCGAGATCGGCCGTGTCCTCAGGGCGAGAGCGGTAGTTGATGACGATGTTTGCGCCCTGGCGGGCGAGCTCAAGTGCGATGGCCTTGCCGATGCCGCTGTTTCCGCCGGTCACGACGGCGACTTTGTTCTTGAGGGACATGGGGACTCCGATGATGATGGCCTGAGGGCGCGTTGCATCTCAAGCCTACACCGGGGTTGGGCCCCCCCACCCCCCTCCCCCTTAAACCCATCTTTCCTTGTAACTTATTCATTCTATGCGGCTTAATATTTAGGTCTGGCCGTGGTTAATTGAAATCAAAGTAGTTACAGGTACTCAATTTCGTGACCGTTTGATTCCAATGGGTTTATGGGCACGCCCGATATGATTGCCGCCGGAATGCAGAAGGCCCGGCTGCGATTGGCGGCCGGGCCTTTTGGTCTCTATTTCTATTGTACCTGGTTAGGGGAAATTGTCGGCCAGGAAAGATCAGCCATTAGCCATCAGGGATTAGCCATTAGCGGGCTGAGTCAGGCAATAGGTAGCGGCTGGCGACGCGGAGCGCGGGAAATAAGGTGGCGCGGCACGGCCAACACCGATCTCACTGGGGACTCCGGTTCACCGTACCGTTTCAGACCTGGGCTACCACTCCACGTATGAAGACCCCTTCGGCTGCGCTCAGGGCGAGCGCCATCCGTGGGGCCTCCGATTAGCCCCGCTCTTTTACCCGGCCTCGCGCTGCGAGGCGGGAACTCCCATAGCAGCGATACTGTCCCCACACAGCCAACCCGGGCTTGAGTGGGCCACCCTGCCCATTTACTGGCGCAGGCTCCTCTCGACCACTGCGAACGTCTCTGGCGTGAGGCGGTGCGGAAACACTAGCAAAAAGAACATTGCAAAAATCGGATGCTGGAGTAGTAATGGTGGCAGGGCCGAGATATCCCGATTTTCCGCATCGCGGATCGAGTCAGCCCAACTTTGGGGTTGCCCAGCGGAAGCACTCTCTAACGCTGCCGAATCAGACTTCCAGAAGAACCACTCCCAGTTGAGCCGTGGAACTGAAGAATTTAGAGACAGTCTAGTGATCGCCTCCCAAACGGAAGCTAGTGCGCGTCTTCGCCAACGTTTAGCCAGATAGTCGACGGCGACTTGACAGGTATACGAAAAACCCTGAAAACCCTCAGTTTCCTGCTCACCTATACGGTACATAAACCGGACTGACTCTTCGGGGCTTATAAAGCTATCCGGTAGTCCGCGGCCACCGTCGCTGTGACATAGCAAAAGAAAGGTTAGATACTCATATACGAGCTTTTCTGCAGCTATCGGTTGGCATTGTTGTTCGAGCTCAAGCGCGCTCAGCATAATAAATGGGGCCGCAGATTCTCCCCAGAAAAAGCTCTTTCGCAGTCGTTCGAAGATAATTTTCTCGATTTGCTGATCATGCTGGAGCGCACTACGTCTCCTTCGCAAAGCCCACGTTGAGAGGAGTCCGGCTAATATCAACTGACGCGGGCCGTAGAACACGCCGTCCACTATCGGGATACCCTCTGTGAACTCGTGCCTTTCTTTGCACTCTTTTGCCAGCTCATCCAGCGCCCGGTTGGCGCCGAGCATCGCTATATCAAAAGAGGGTTTCCATAATCCTTCAGCAAGGGAGAACTTCGTCGCGGCAGCGAGGACGTGAGACGCCACAATTGTCCATCCCTCGAACACTGCCCAGTGATTCCCCAGACTTTCCGCTGACCCCAATACATAGCTTGTTAGCAGCACCGCACTTGACAGAGAGCGCGAGACATTTCTTGCCGTCTCGCCGTCAGTGAATGAGATTACGGTTCTAAGGAAACGTGAAAACAAAGGTTTGTCGAATGGAGCCTTTCCATCACTCAGCAATAGTGTTAGGAACTGCTGAAAATCACTCGCCTCGTGGGGTAAATAGGCCCCGTGGACAGCAATGAAACGATGCACCAACTGGGACTTCTCGATCACCTGTAATGGGTGAGGGAAATTTCGCTGTCGCCATCCTAGATTTGCTGTATTGATGTAATCGAGAACGACATCATCAACCCTGCCGTTAGTTACAAAGAATGGCGCATGGCTAGGAATAGGCTGACACTGTAGCAAGTTTATCGGTAGCTCGACGAGGTTGTTAATCTGGCGGTCAATCGCGCGCCACTCATTAAGCCGAATGTCGCCACCCTTTAATTGATAAGCGTTGATGCTACCGTCAGACGCCCGGGTGATAACATCCTTTCCCTTTTCAAAAGGCCCATGGGTGGCGATGTACAAAAGTTCCTCACCTTCCGCTGCGAGCAATTGGCAAAAGGCGAGCTGATAACCCCTTTCTGTGGCGCTAGTCAACCAGTTTTCGACGATTCTCCCGATCAATCCACTGCTGTAGCTGCTTGCTGTTGATGGATTCAAGTCTTCGCTTGAGTTCAGGGTCATTCTCGACCTCTTCTGATGCTTTTTTAAGTGCTGGCAAAATATTCGGATGAATGAGAAAGGAGCTCGTGGGCTTACCTGAACGATCAAACCCTACTTCTACAGCATCGATCATGTCCAGGAGCATTCGACCATCGAGGGCTTTGCCGCCTGCATCTAGTTTTTGCCCAGTTTGCTCTGTTGCCTCTTCAATTCTGGCAAACAAAGTTTTCATTTTGTAGGCTCCGGACTGCTCTGCAAGGAGTGCCAGCTTCTTTTCGAGTGCATCCCCGATTAAAGTTGGGACTTCGTCGAATCGAATTTCCACAGATATGGCTTGTTGTTCTGCATCTTGCGTTTTCTTCCCGTAATCAGCCTGATCAAACCGTATCGTGACGCCTTCGTGCTGTGGAAATGACTTGATTTCAGCGAGGATCGGGTGCTGTTGTTTTTCGATATTGTGGATCCGCCTAAAGGCGTAACGAAGCAGTTCGCTCTTTGATTTCGGGAAGTCAGGTAACACATCTATTTTGTAACATCGTTGGCGCGCAGGATATCAACCGCAGCGAGGGCTTTTCGCTTTTGGCAGTGCCTTTGGTTTCTCCGGACCCCTAGACGAATAGCGGCACGCAATTTCGGTAAAGGTGTACCTAACCGGTGCGGGACTTGGTTCCGCGCTCAAGACTCAGGGCTCGCCATTCCGTTCAAATCTGGTAAGAAGAACAGGGCTCCTTTTGTTGGAGCTGAGCGGGTGAGTGAAGCAGATCCTTCGACTGCGCACGCTTCGCGTGCTCCGCTCAGGATGACAACGTAAGGGGTGTGGGCGGAAAAGCAGGTCCTTCGACTGCGTACGCTGCGCGTAATCCGCTCAGGGTGACAACGTAAGGGGTGCGAGCGGAAAAGCAGGTTCCTTCGACTGCGCTCAGGACAGGCACTTCGACTGCGTACGCTGCGCGTACTCCGCTCAGGATGACGTCGTAAGGGGTATTGGCGGGAAAGCAGGTTCCTTCGACTTCGCTCAGGACAGGCTCTTCGACTGCGCACGCTGCGCGTGCTCCGCTCAGGATGACAAAATAAGGGGTGTGGGCGGAAAAACAGGTTCCTTCGGCTTCGCTCAGGACAGGCTCTTTGACGCCCGCTGCGCGCTGGGCTCAGGATGACGACGGAAACAAAAAGCAGGTCCTTCGACTGCGTTTGGCGCAAATTGCGCGCCAAACTTCGCTCAGGATGACAAATTTAAGGTTAGGGATTAGAAAAGGCTAGACAGGTAGAGATGCGAGCAAAAACAGCAGTGGTAGTCGGCGCCCAGTGGGGCGATGAGGGCAAGGGCAAGATTGTCGATGTCCTGTCGGAGCGGTTTAGTGTGGTCGCGCGGTATGCAGGCGGGCACAATGCCGGGCATACGGTCATCATCAAGGGGCAGAAGTTCATTCTGCAGCTGATTCCATGCGGGATCCTGAGGCCGGATTGCCAGGCGGTGATCGGCAATGGGGTGGTGCTCGATCCGATCGCGTTTTTGAAGGAAGTCGGCAAGCTGAGGGATCTGGGCGTGGGAGTCGATGAGCAGGTCTTTGTGTCGAACCGGGCGCAGGTGATTCTGCCCTATCACCGGATGATTGAGCTGGCGGCGGAGAGCGCTCCGGGGCGGCAGAAGATCGGGACGACGAGCCGGGGGATCGGGCCGGCGTATGAGGACAAGATGGCGCGCAACGGGCTGCGCGTGGTGGATCTGCTGAATACGAATCTGCTGAAGACGCATATTCAGAACGCCTGCCACGAAAAGAACACGGTGGCGCATGCGCTGTTCGGGACGGAGCCACTGGATCCGGTGCAGATGTATGAGGAGTATGCGCGGGCGGCGGAGCAGGTGGCTCCGTTTGTGACGGACACGGCGGCGCTGCTGAATGGGGCGATTCGCGCGGGCAAGAGCGTGATGTTTGAGGGCGCGCAGGGCACGATGCTGGATATCGATCACGGGACGTATCCGTTTGTGACTTCGTCGTCGGCGACGGCGGGCGGCGCGATCACGGGTACGGGGGTGGGTCCGACGGCGATTGGGACGGTGATCGGCGTGACCAAGGCGTATGTGACGCGGGTGGGCGAGGGTCCGTTCCCGACGGAGTGTCACAATGAGGCCGGCGAGCACCTGCGGGCGCGCGGGCATGAGTTCGGGGCGGTGACGGGTCGTCCCAGGCGGTGCGGCTGGCTGGACTTGCCGCTGCTGCGGTATTCGAACACGATCAACGGCACGGAGTGGCTGGTGGTGACGAAGCTGGACGTGCTGGATGGGCTGGAGGAGATTCCGGTGTGCACGGGCTATGAGATTGACGGCAAAAAAGTGGACACCATGCCGGCGGATGTGCGCGGGCTGGAATCGATCAAGCCGGTGTATACGAAGGTGAAGGGATGGACGGAACCGACGGAGAATGTCTCGGAATGGGACAACCTGCCGAGGCAGGCACAGGAGTATCTGCGGTTTCTGGAGCGGGAGTCGGGGGCGAAGATCGGGATGGTGTCGACGGGTCCGGACCGGGAGCAGACGATGACCCTGCCGCAGTTTGCGGGGGCGCTGCGCGAACTCGAAGCCTGATTTATCCGTGTGGAATTCTTCCTTGCTATTCTGTCGATAGAAAGTTCAGGTTCGCTGCATGATCAGTTATACGGTTCGGCTCAAGTTCAAGGCGGAAGATCGGGAAGAGATTCAGGAATCGCTGCGCGCCGTCACCCAGGCATCGCGGCTCGAACCGGGCTGCGTCACGTACATTCCACACACGGTGGACGGCGATTCAGACACGGTCGTGATCTACGAGCAATATAAGGACGCGGCGGCGGTGGATGCGCATCGCGCGTCGGCCCACTTCAAGAAGTACATCGTGGGGAGCCTCTATCAGCGCATGCTGGAACGGTCGGTCGAGAACCTGCACGCGGTCGGCTAGGGCCCGGGCCAGCCCGGCCTGGGACACGAGGCTGAGCATCGAATCTATAATGGCGGAAACGGCGTGATTCGATGAGAGGCATTGCAGCCGAAACCCCAAAATGGGACGCTCGCCGTAGAAAAATGCGGCTCAGGCCTTTCTTTTTGACTCGCCGCGCGGATGCGGACTACCATCCCGGTACGCACATGCGAACAAGTGTCTATTTCCAGGGATCGTTCCGGCCGACCGGGGTCCCGGTGCTGCTGATCGTGGCGATCTGCCTGGTCCTGGCGCATCCTGCATTTGCGATGCCGCATCGCGATAACCACGCCATCCATAAAGAGATCGAAGCTCTGGAGCAGCAATGGCGACAGGCGGTGATCCAGAACGACGTGACCCAGATGGATCACCTGCTGGCCGACGATTACATGGGCATCAGCGCGAATGGAACCGTAGAGACGAAGCCTCAGGTGCTGGCTCTTCGCAAAGCCGGAACTGTACGCATCAAGACGCTTGAGCTGAACGATCTGAAGGTTCGCATTTACGGGGATACAGCGGTGGTGACATCGAAAGCGGATCTCGAAGGGACCAATGGGCAGAGCGACATCAGCGGGAATTATCGCTATACGCGGGTCTACAACAAGCGCTACGGCCAGTGGAAGATTGTGAGCTTCGAAGCCAGCCGGATTCATGACGCCGACGCGCGCAATGGACGGCATTAATGAAAAGGCGCTAAGCCCGGTGACAGCGGCCTTCCCTGAGGGCTATCTAGAGGATTTTTGCACCCTTCGATAGGTTGTGGCGCGTGAATCAACCTTGCACACTATCAAAGAGCCTTCGTCAGGCGAGTGTAATGGCGGGGAGCGGCTTCGACAAGACCGTATGATCCTGACATGGTGCTGCTCGATACCGCGGCGAAGGCTGTGTATACGCTGCCTCCCGACAAGCTGGCGAAGGCGATCCATCTCTATCACGCGCGGACGCTGGCGCACTTTGGCGATACGGCGTGGATGATTCTGGCGCTGTGGCTGCTGGTGCGGTCGGGAGTGGGGGCGCGGATACGCGACTGGGCTGAGAAGTGTTCCGGGCGGGCATGGGTCCAGGGTCTTATTGTAGGGCCGGCGTGGCTGCTGATCTTGTCACTGCTCGGATTGCCAGTTGCGGTGCTGATGCATCGGGTAAATCTGGAGTACGGAATCTCGGTCGAAGGCTGGGGGATGTGGCTGGGCGACATTGCCAAGTCTTTGGGCCTGACGCTGGTATTTGGCACGCTGATGCTGGGGGTTCTGTATGCGCTGATGCGGCATTCGAAACGCTGGTGGCTGTGGCTGTGGCTGCTGGCGCTGCCGGTGGAAGTGCTGGGCGTCTATGCGGTGCCGGTGTTCATCGACCCCTTATTTGATCATTTTTCCCCGCTGGCTCAGGCAGATCCGGCACTGGCCGGCAACCTGGAGCGGGTGACCGAGCGTGGAGGCTTGTCGATTCCGCCCTCGCGCATGTTTGTGATGGATGCGAGCCAGAAGTTCACGGCTCCGAATGCGTATGTGACGGGGTTTGGGGCGTCGAAGCGTGTCGTGGTGTGGGACACGACGATTCAGCACGTCCCGACGGATGAGATTCTGGCGGTTTACGGACATGAGCAGGGCCATTACGTCCTGGAGCATATTCAGAAGGGTCTCGAGTTTTCCGCGGCCATGATGCTGGTGTTTTTCTGGATCGGGTATCGAGCCATGGGCTGGATGGTGCGGCGTTATGGCGACGCGTGGAAGATTCGCGCGGTTGGCGACTGGGCGTCGCTCGGGCTGCTGCTGCTGGTGGTGACGGTGCTGAGCTTTGTCGCGGAGCCAATCGGGAACGCATTCAGCCGCTGGGAAGAACATGCCGCCGATGTGTACGGGCAGGAAGTGATTCACGGCCTTGTACCGGATGCTCAGGCCACGACGGTGCGGTCATTCCAGCGGCTGGGCGAGATGTGGCTCGATGATCCCTCGCCGAATCGGTTCGTGGTCTTCTGGACCTACAGCCATCCGCCCACGGCGTCGCGCCTGGAGTCTGCGGTACATTACGATCCGTGGCGAAATGGTGAGTCTCCGAAGTACTTGACCAAATGATCGAGCGGCGTGGCATTCTTGATGCCATGGACTGTCTCTTTTGCAAGATCGTGGCTGGGAAGATTCCCTCGAAGAAGCTGTATGAGGATGAGCTGACCTATGCCTTCCCAGATATTAACCCGCAGGCCCCAACTCACGTGCTGATCGTTCCGAAGAAACATATTGCGTCGCTGGTGAAGACGGATGCAGGCGACAAGGATCTGTTGGGGCATCTGCTGGATGTGGCGCGGGAGCAGGCGAAAGAGCAGAAGCTGGGCAACGGCTACCGCGTGGTCATCAACACGGGAGCCAACGGCGGGCAGACAGTCGACCACCTGCATCTGCACCTGCTGGGCGGACGGGCGATGCACTGGCCTCCGGGGTAAGCTCCTAAGGGTTCCTTATTATTTCTCCGGCTGGTGAATTCGCCCGGCAATGAATTGTTCATTTGCTGCTTGTGCAGTGCGAAGCGCCGGGACTACGATCATCGGCGGCCCAAATACGGGCTGCGTTCCCCTATAGAAAGCTCGCCCATCACTGCGCTCCGAAACAAGAGCAAACCAGATCAGGAGAGAACTCATGTTTCAGAATTTGAAATCCATTTGTCATGGAGCAATCCGTGAGCACACTGTGCGCTATTTCGTCGGATTCGGACTTGTGTCCCTGTTCGGAGTTTGTAACCTGGCTGCGGCCGCCACACTGTGCGTAAATCCCGGCGGGAAATCCGGGTGCAAATCCTCAATCTCCGCGGCGGTCGCGGCGGCGTCAGCAGGTGACACCATTCTGGTGGCGCAAGGCACATATAAAGAGCAGGTGGTGATTACCAAATCGCTCTCGCTGGTTGCGCAGCTTAACGCACAACCGGTTATCGATGCGACAGGGTTATCAAACGGCATCTTCATCAACGGTATGTCGGCCGCTCCTAATGCGGGCGTAACCGGTGTGGTGATATCCGGCTTTAAAATCCACAATGCGAACTTCGAAGGCATACTGATCGCGAACGGCTCCGATATCACCATCACCGGCAACCACGTTCTCGACAACAACAAATCGCTCGACGTTGCCGGAGCCATGTGCCCCGGCATTCCCGCCTTTGAGACCAGCGAAGCAATGGACTGCGGCGAGGGAATTCACCTGATGGCGGCAGATCATTCCTCGATCGTCGGCAACGAAAGCGATGATAATTCCGGCGGAATCCTCATCACCGATGAGACCGGCTCGAGCCACGACAATATCATCAGCAGCAATTACGTCCACGACAACCCATACGCCTGCGGGATCACGATGGCCTCCCATCCCCCGGCCACCACGGTAATCCCTACCGCGACGGTGTCGTTCGGGGACATCCACAACGTCATCGCTCACAACAATTCGTCGCACAATGGCCTGGGAACTCCCGGTGCGGGCGCAGGTGTGGGAATTTTCGCTCCCGGTCCGGGTGCGACCTCCACCGCCAATGTGGTCTTCGGCAACGATCTTGAAGACAACGGCCTGCCCGGCGTTACCATGCACAATCACGCAGCGATACCGGGGGCACCGCCGGTCAATCTGAATGACAACATCATTGTCGGCAACCACATTTCCGGCAACAAGGCAGACACCGAGGACGCGGTGACGTCAGGCCCCACCGGAATCAACGTCTACAGTGTGGCGCCGATCACCGGCACCGTCGTCTCGCAGAATGTCTTTGACGATGAAGCGATCGATGTTGCCTTCAAAGCCCCCACCGGGCAGATCAACGCGCATTTCAATGACTTCAACAGCATGGCGATCGGTGTCGATAACCTTAGCACCGGCACCGTGGATGCTACTGAGAACTGGTGGGGCTGCTGGAGCGGCCCCGGCGGGAAGAAGTGCGCGACTGTTGCTGGATCGGGAGTGGTTTTCACGCCGTGGCTCACTTCTCCGTTTGATAACGATCACCACTAGCATCGAATGTGCGATTGCCAGGAGCGAGACGGCCGGATCTTTCTCGATTCGGCCGTGCTATTTTGCTCATGACCGATCTTTGGCTGGGATCCATGCACGGGCGTGGGCAGTGACAAGGGATATACGGGCAAGTAGGGCATGGCATAACCACCAAAATGCGTGGCAACAAACTTGAAAACCCGCCCCAGGGCGGGTTTTCTTTTGGTTGCCACTGTTGCTTGAAATGGAAGGTATGGGCAGGATGGAGGGGCTCACTCGCCTGTGAAAGACCTACTTTGGTATCGTTCATTCTGTCTATAGCGCGGAGGGAACAACGGTTCAACATGGGACGGATCGAGAAAACAGTATTCCTCAGTTATCGCCGCACAAACGGTCCCTGGGCACTGGCAATCTTTCAGGACCTGACCTACCACGGCTTCGATGTTTTCTTCGACTTTAACGGCATTGGCAGCGGCGACTTCGAAGGAGTGATTGTGGAGAACATCAGGGACCGCGCGCATTTTGTGGTGCTGCTGACCCCGTCGGCGCTGGAGCGGTGCAGCGAGCCTGGAGACCTGTTTCGTGCCGAGATTGAGATGGCGATCAGCGACAAGCGCAATATCGTTTCGGTCATGTTGGAAGGCTTCGATTTCGATAGTCCGGGCATCGCGAGTCAACTTACGGGTACGCTGGCGCCGCTGAGGAAGTACAACGCATTCTCGGTCTCGGTTGAATATTTTTCCGATGCCATGGAGCGGCTTAGGACAAAGTTTCTGAATATTGCTCTGGATGCTGTGCTGCACCCGGCATCCGCCCCCGCTGTGCAGGCGGCAAAGGCGGAGCAGGCGGCAGCGATTGCGGCTCCGGCGGTGACGCAAAGCGAACTGACGGCACAGGGATGTTTTGAGCGCGGCGTTAATGCGACTGATCCGGACGAAAAGATGGCCTTTTACACCATAGCCATTCAGCTGCAGCCCGACTATGCCAGAGCCTTCTACAATCGGGGTGTGGTGCGTCATAACAAGGGCGACCTCGAAGGCGCGCTCGGTGATTATGACGAGGCCATCCGGCTGACGCCCTGGTTTGCCTCGGCGTTCGTCAATCGGGGCAATACGCGGAAAGCCAGTGGCAACCTGGCGGGCGCGCTCAGCGACTACACGGACGCGATTCGCCTGCAGCCTGACTCTACCCGCGCCTACTCCGGTCGGGGCCTTGTGCGCTATGAGCAGGGAGACGTGGATGGCGCGGTGAAGGACTACGATGAGGCCATCCGGCTGAAGCCCGATTTTGCAGTGGCCTTTTATAACCGTGCGATTGCACGCTCGGCTAAGGGCGATGCGGACGGCGCACTGGAGGATTATAGCGAAGCCATTCGTCTGGATCCCGGCGATGTCGACTCGCTCTACAATCGCGCGCAGATCTGGCAAGAGAGACACCAGCCCGCCGCTGCGATGATGGATCTTCAGAATTATCTGGCTGCCGGGGGCGGCGCGCAGGCCGGCGATACGGAAAAAGTCGAAGAGACGATTCGAGAGCTCAAGAAGGCGTTGTAGCCTCGATGGGTGTTCGGGCTACCTGCCGGCGTTGGCTTGTTCTTCAATGGCCTGGTTGTAATGCTGGCGCGCGACGGGCAATAGATGGAGTTTGTAGAGGACGAGCTGGTCGCGGTCGGGGTCGTCGAAGGCATGGAAGGTCGCCACCCGCTCAAGCGAGTATTGGGTGTGCAGGTCTTCGAGGGTGCCGGGGTCGAGCTCGTTCCAGGCGGCATACCAGCCGGGGCGGTAGTTGTGGATGCGGAGCGGGAGATCCCACGTCCCGAAGTCGTCGCAGATGGCGGGTAGATGGGTGATGAGGGTGATGTTGTCTCCGCTGATCGAGAGCAGGAGGCGGTTGCCGTTGGGGTGCTGATCGATGTAGCGGGTGAGCTGGTCGGCGGCGGTGATCCAGGTGTATTCGGGGTGGCGTGTCCAGCGGAGGATCTGGTACACGTTGACGGCGCTTGAAATGGCGGCAAGTGCAAGGGTTGCATAGGCCAGCGGGCGCGCGATCTTGGCGGCGGAATGGTCAAGGCTGCGTGCTTCCGTGAAGAGGGCCTGCGTGGCGAGCGCGATGGAGAAGACCAGCGGCCAAGCGAGGGTCTGGTAGTAGCGCGGCTGCATGTTGTTGTGCCAGCCGATGAAGAAGATGTATCCGGCGGAGGCCACAAACGAGGCAAGGATCAGCGGGTTACGCCAGAGTCCTCGGAAGAAAATCGCAGAGAGAACAAGCAGAGCGGCGCCGAGCGAGCAGAGCCAGGGGTCAATCCACAATGCGCCGTGCAGGGCGTACCAGAAGGCGGCGATACTTCCGGCGATGGTCGCGGGCCGGTCCCAGGTGTTGGCAGCGAAGAGGTAATGGTAATCGAAGAAATAATGGGGGCGAACGAAGAGAAGGTAGTAAGCGCTGAAGGGGATTGCAGCGGAGAACGCCACGCCGAGGGAGGGCATGATGCTCTCGCGCAATTTGTAGCCGTATGCGTAGCAAATCAGCAATAGCGTTGAAGGCAACAGAAAGATCGCCGTGGTCTTGGTGAGGACCATGAGGCAGAGCAGGAGTCCGATAGCGATAAGGGCGGCAATGCGCAGAGCGAGGGAGGTGATTTGCGGCAGGCGAAGGGCAAGCAGCCAGGAGGCGAGCAGGAAGAACATCATGGGCGTCTCGAGGATGGCGAGGCGGCTAAAAGCGTACAGGAAGGCATTGCATATCAACAACGTAGTGGCGAGGAGCGCAACCGGGCGCGATGCCTGCGTGCGGAGGACGAGGTAGGCGAGCAGCAGGTTCAGCGCAAAGATGGCGAGGAGGAGGAGGCGAGCAGCAACCAGACTGACTCCAGTGAAGTGAAAAAGCGCGAGCTCAAGGGCGGGCAGAACGGGAAGCGCGACCGAGGGGTTGAAATCCCCGTGGACGTACCAGGAGCCGAGGACGTAGTGCTCGATAGCCGCCTTGCCGTACCAGCCCTCGTCGGTGTACTTGGAATAGTCCATCCACGGGGAGTGGTTGGGGAAGTCGGCGCGGAGATGCACAGCGTGCAGCGCGAAGAGAGCGGCGATGGCGGCCAGCCAGAGCCAGTAGAGATAAGGCCGGATTGGGTGCGTCCGCTGCATGAGCCGAGGCGTACTCTCTTCGGAACCTGAAATGCTGGCAGAAGTTGTTCAGGCGATGAGCGTCGCCCGGACAATAAATAGGGATACAAACTTATGGAATTGGGGAGAGTATACACAGACTCTCCGCTTCTGCCGCTGCTTTTTCTTGAGGTTAGCCCATCCTGGGCCGGTTCTCTAGTCGTAGGCGAGGGCGTCGATAGGGTCTTTGCGGGCGGCTTTCCAGGCTGGGTAGATTGCGCCGAGGATTGAGCCTATAAGAGCGATAACTGCTCCGTTGATGCGCCACTGGGCGGTGATCGGAAATGGCAGCGTGGGGAAGCGGAAGCCGAGGAAGACCCTGAGCACTTCAGTGAAAAGGATGCCCACAATGATGCCCGCTATGGTGACGATTGCGGTCTCGCGCAGGACAACGTTGACGATGTATGCTTTCGACGCACCCAGGGACTTGAGGATGCCGATTTCGCGAGTGCGCTCGAGCACGGCCGTGTACATGGACTGGAAGATCACCAGGAAGCCAACGATCATGGCGATCCCGATTACGGCGCGCAGGGCGATGTTGAAGCCGGGGAGGTGCTCGGGTGTCATGAGCGACATCCACTCCTGAATGGTTTGCACCTGATAGAGTTCCAGGCCCGGGATGGCGAGGATTTCCTGGCGGATGAGTTGCTGGTTTTTGAGGTCATCGCTTCTGATGTAGAAGGCTGAAGCATTGTCGGGGCTGCCGATCAGCGTACCCAGCGTGTGGATGGGGAGGAAAACCCTGCCTCCCTTGCCGTGCTCGACGATGCCCGCGATGCGAAAGGGATGGTTCATGACCTGGACGGTGGCGTCGACGACACGTTTCTGTCCCGCAGGCGCGGAGCGGGCATAGAGGTCGTCCACGATGACGTCGTGGGGGCCGGCGAATGGGCCGCCGGAGATGAAGACAAAGGGGCGCAGAGCGTTGTAGCTCTTGAAGTCGATACCCCAGATCGTTTCGACTCCGCCGGCGATGTTCAGGTTGGTGATGACGGGTGCGGCAACGGCAACGTGAGGCAGTTTGCGCAGAACCTCGGCGATCTTTGCCGGGACGGGCGCGCCTCCCACGGAACTGATGAAGCTGGCGTTGGGGGGACGGACGATGATATCCGCGCCGATTCCGCCGGTCTGGCGGCTGGCACTGGAAACCTGGCCGACCATGATGGCCACGATCGAGAGGATCATCACAACTTCAATGGCTACAGCGACGACGCTGATGAGGGTACGCAGGGGGCGGTAAAGGAGGTTGCCGAGGACTAGCTTGTTCATGGATGGGTTCTACTACGAGAGGGAGACAGCGAATTGGCAGGGGCTGGGAGTTGGCAAATGCTTCATCGGGTCCTGAAAGAACGGGGCCCTTTTTGGGATTCCCAAGGTCAGTGTAGCAAAATAGAACTTGCGGAGGTGTGCGGGGTCGCGGCGTTGAAGGGAAGCCTAATGCAGGTCGATAGGTGTGGAAAGAGTACTAAAGGCGGCTCTGGAACCATGAAAAGAGAGGGAAAGAGCTATTTTTCTTTTGACCCTACGGCGCGGACGGTTTTATGTTTACCTTAAACCCTGAAATCCCTAGATTTTAGCTATAAATGTCTTGAGGTTGAGAAGTATGGGTGAATTTGGCAAAGAGTTGCGGAGCGAACGCGAGAGCCGGGGCATCGAGCTGGAAGCGATCAGCGACTTGACCAAGATCAGCAGCCGGTACCTCACGGCGCTGGAACAGGACCAGTTCGAACAACTGCCCGGCGGCGTTTTCAACAAGGGGATTGTGCGCAGCTACGCGCGCGTGGTGGGCCTGGACGAAGAATTCTGGGTAGGCCGCTACATGGATGCCTACCAGCAAAGCGGCCAGCTGAAGACCGATGACGCCGATTGGATTGCTTTTGCAGAAAACGTCGGCAAGAGCCGGGACCATGAAGGACACCGGCCGGACCTGCGGCTGCGCTGGGCGGGAGTCGCGATGCTTCTGCTCCTCTTAGTCGGGCTGGGATGGTTTGTATGGCGGTACGTTCAGGGCCGAATCTCTGAAGAGGGTTTGCTGCACCAGCCCGCAGTTGCAGTTGCATTGCAGATCGATCTGCCCCGGATCGTCTCGAACGCTTCCGACCGGTAGCGCCGTTCGCGGCGAGCATTTCCCCGCTGGCTACCCTATTTGCCCCGTTAAAGCATTGGCTTTGCCCGTGGAGCGCCGGTTTAGTACCATCTCTACAGACGTCTTACCCGGTTTTGCGCCGCCGCTCTCTAAGGGCCCAGCGATGTTCGCAGCGAGCGAAGTTGGTTGCGGCAGCCGATTTTATTCCATCCATGGAGGAACCACCATTGTCCGCACGCGATAGATTTTTGTTCACTTCCGAGTCAGTGACGGAAGGGCATCCAGATAAGATCGCCGATCAGATTTCCGATGCTATTCTCGATGCCTGCCTGGAGCAGGATCCTTACAGCCGCGTGGCCGCTGAAACACTCACCGCAACTGGCCTGGTGGTCATTGCCGGCGAAATCACGACGCGCGCCTATGTGGACTTTCAGTCGCTGGTGCGGGGGGTGGTGGCGTCGATCGGCTACGATAATGCGCTGTACGGTTTCGACTCAAATACCTGCGCGGTGATCTCGTCGATCAACAAGCAGTCGGGTGACATTGCCATGGGTGTGGATACCGGCGGCGCCGGCGACCAGGGGATGATGTTCGGCTATGCGACTAACGAGACCGAAGAGCTGATGCCAGCTCCCATTTCCTTTGCACACAAGCTGGCGAAGCGGCTGACGGAAGTTCGCAAGACGGGGAAGTTGCAATACCTGCGGCCTGACGGCAAGAGCCAGGTGACGGTGGAGTACGACGAGCAGGGCAAGCCGATCCGAATCGACGCGGTGGTCATTTCGACGCAGCACGCGGAAACGATCGGGACCGAGGAGCTGCGCTCGGACATTCTGAAGCATGTGATCCAGGCTGTTCTGCCCGAGGCTTTGCTGGACGAAAACACCAAGTACCACATCAATCCCACGGGGCGCTTTGTGATTGGCGGACCGATGGGCGACACGGGGTTGACAGGCCGCAAGATCATCGTCGATACCTATGGCGGCATGGGGCGGCATGGCGGCGGCGCCTTCAGCGGCAAGGATCCGACAAAGGTGGATCGCTCGGCGGCATACATGGCGCGGCACATCGCGAAGAACATTGTGGCTGCTGGGCTGGCCGACCGCTGCGAGGTTCAGCTGGCCTACGCGATCGGCGTGGCCGAACCTGTGAGTGTGCTGGTGGATACGTTCGGAACGGGCAAGGTCGACTCGACCAAACTGCAGGAGCTGGTGCGGGCGAACTTCAAGCTGACTCCCAAGGGGATTATCGAGAGCCTGGATCTGCGGCGCCCGATCTATCGCAAGACAGCGGCTTACGGACACTTTGGCCGGACGGACGGCAACTTCCCCTGGGAAGCGACGGACAAGGCCGCGACTCTCAAGGAGCAGGCCGGTGTGGGCAGCGGTAAAGCGGTCAGCTAAGAAGAGCGGGCAGTTAAAGTTCGGTCAGCTAAAAAGCGATAGCGAAAGACAGGGCATGCCTTCGGGCTTGCCCTTTGTTTTCTCGCTGAAGGTTACGCTGTTGTGTATTCCTCATGGGGATGAGCTCAAGAGATGACCCCGCGTGCTCCTGAACGGGGGAGGCCCGAGCGATGTTTTTCCGCTATCCGGAGTTTAGCTGTTCGGTTCTTAGCTGAGCAGCCTTTAACGAACCGCTTCACCAGCTACCCCTGCGTTACACTCCCCCCATGGACCATCTCTGGACGCCGTGGCGATACGCCTATATCACCGATACCGATCCCAATATGCGCAAAGGGGTTCCGAGAGAGCTGTCGGCATGGACGGGTGATCTTGACTGCATCTTCTGCAACATGATCGCGGCGGTGGACTACGCGATTGACCACGGCACTTCTGTCGATGACGCGGAGCGCGCAGCGGGCGTGGTGGTCCGCGGCGAGCAGGCATTTATTTGCCTGAATCGATACCCCTACACAGCCGGACACATAATGGTGGTACCGTATGAGCACCAGAGTTCGCTGGCGGCGCTGGCGCCAGAAATCGCACATGACCTGATGGACCTGACGCAGCGCACGGAGCGGGCACTGGGCCGCGTTTATTCACCGGATGGCTTTAATATGGGGCTGAATCTGGGCAAAGCCGCGGGGGCGGGCGTGACCGGGCATCTGCATCTGCATGCACTGCCGCGCTGGGCCGGGGATACGAACTTTATGACCGCGATTGCGGAGACGCGGGTTCTGCCGGAGGATTTGCCGGTGACCTGGCGGCGGCTTCGCGAGGCGTATGCGGCGGTGGACCGGACGGATTAGTGGCCGGCCACGATTCTATTGAAATACTTTGCACCAAACTGCATCCAAAGATGTGAGGGCCCAGCCCGCACGAGTCGATAACAAGGGATTGTCCCGCTTTCCTTGCAGCGGCTCTGCTGGATCTCGCAAGCGTTGGTAAATTCTGAGTCTCAGGGAGCTCCCCCATGGCAATGAATATCAGAGGGAAAACACGTTATCGTGCGGCGTCGAAACCCGACACTGACAAGCAGGCAGAGGAACATCTGGCGAGCCGGCAGACCTCTCCAGCAAGCGTGCAGCTACAGGAACCAGAGGACGCGCAGCTGACGGGCGCAAGCCGCTCGTTGCAGCGGCGCCTGCTGGGGCTGAATATCGAAAGCAGTTCGGGCAAGAAGCATCCGGCATCGGCACCCGGACAGCACGCGACGGGATCGTTCACGAACGTGCAGTCGGCGGACGCGCTGCCCAAGGCGAGCGGCCAGAAGTAACGGCTACGCCAGTCAATCGTGGTTCTGATCGGCGACTACTTGATCGGGCGAAGCGGTTAACTCAAGCGGCGACTCTGTCTCATCAGACGGCTCTTCGAACAGGTCACCCGGTTCGCCCGCCATCGCCAGATCAATCATCGCGGACGGTAGCGACTTCGTCGGTTTTATGCCGAGGTGCTTCAGCATCTGAGCCTGTCGAATCACATTTCCCTTCCCTTCGGCCAGCTTCTTGTAAGCCTCGTCATAGGCGCCGCGTGCATCATCGAGCTTCCTGCCTACATCGGTAAGGTCCTTCGCGAAGGCGGCTAGTTTGTCATAGAGTTCGCTGCCGCGCCGCACGATCTCCTGCACATTTTTCTTCTGCTGCTCCTGGCGCCACAGATGAGCAACGGTGCGCAGGACGAAGAGCAAGGTGCTGGGACCGACCAGCAGAACATTTCTCTCCCATGCCTCGTGCCACAGCTTGCCGTCGCGTGCGAGGGCGAGCATGAAAGCAGGCTCGACGGGAACGAACATGATGACAAAGTCGAGCGAGTTGAGCGCGTAGAGCGACTGATAGTTGCGCTGGGAAAGCTCCCGGATATGGCCGCGTACCGAGGCCATGTGCCGCGCAAGAGCGGCCTCGCGCAGCGTTTCCTGAGTGTTGTTGCAGTAATCGTTGTAATCGTTGAGAGAAAGCTTGGAGTCGATGACCAGATGGCGTTCCTCAGGCAGGTCGAGGATCACGTCAGGCTTTGCGCGGGTCCGGTCCTCGCGCGTGAAGCTCTCCTGCACGCGGTACTCGTGGCCTTTGCGGAGACCGCAGGACTCGAGAATGTTTTCGAGCACGTATTCGCCCCAGGCGCCCTGGGCCTGAGATGAGCCTCGGAGCGCGGTGACGAGATTCGCCGCGTCTTGTGAGAGCCGGTCATTGAGGGAGCGCAACTGCTCGATCTGGGTCTTCAGTTCCGAGCGGCCGGCGATACTGTCCTTTTCAAGGCTCTCGACCTTAGATTGAAACTCGCCGAATTTTTCCTTGAGCGGAGTGATCAGATTGCCGAGATTGGCCTGGTTCTGTTCGGTGAAGCGTTTAGATTTTTCTTCGAGAATGTCCGAGGCAAGCGACTTGAACTCGCTGGAAAACTTCTCGCGGACTTCGTTGAGTAAGGCGCGTTCTTTCTGTGAATTTTTACGCTCGGATTCGAGGGTGGCGTTGAGCGTTGCGATCTCGGCCAGCAGTTTTGCCGCATGGTCATGGAGGCGGTCGCGGTCTTCCTGAGATTGTTCGAGGCTGTCGGTAATTTGCTGGTTATTGTCCTGAAGATGTCGATTTGTGGCCTCGATGCGCGCGATCTGTTGGTTCTGCGCATTGAGCGCCGTCTGTGCCGCTTCAAACTGGGCGGTGCGCTTGGCAAGTACGATCCACAGAATCACTGCGCTCACGAGCAGAACGGCGGCGAGCACGATCACAATTACGAGAAGCATGCCTGAATATACCGCCCGAAAATTGGCTGCGTCGTGCGCAGGCCTGTGGAGATGGTGTAAATCCTTGCGGAGAAAGAGGGGCTTGCGCTTTACACGGTATGGGGGGGTCAGTAGACTTGGAATTTCGGGGCTGGGAAAAGCTGTGCCTGCAGAAGGGTGCGCGAAGGCCGGCCCGAAGACGGTTTCGCACCGATAAGTTTCAGCATCAACAGCATAAGAGCAGCATTAACTGAGAGGAGATCACGCATGGCAGTGGAAGAGAAAGTAAAGCAGATTATCGTCGAGCAGTTGCAGGTGGATGAGGCCGAGGTTACGCCGGGCGCTTCGTTTCAGGAAGACCTGGGCGCCGACTCGCTCGACGTTGTCGAGCTGGTGATGCAGTTTGAGGAAGCCTTCGATATCGAGATTCCCGACGAGGACGCCGAGAAGATCAAGACGGTGAAAGACGCCGTCGATTACATCGAGAAGAATGCGAAGGGCGGCAAATAACCTTGCAGCGGCGCGTTGTAGTAACGGGGCTCGGGTTGGTCTGCGCGGTGGGCCATGCCGTGCCCGAGGTCTGGGACAACCTGCTGGCCGGCAAGAGCGGGATGGCTCCCATCACCAGCTTCGACACGACGGGTTTCTCAGTTACCTTCGCGGCGGCAGTGAAGAACTTCGATCCACTGAACTTTGTGGATAAGAAGGAATCGCGCAAGATGGGACGCTTCATCCACCTGGCGCTGGCGGCGACGCACGAAGCGATGGAAACGTCGGGCCTGAAAATCACCACCGAGAATGCGACGCGCATCGGCGTGCATATCGGCTCGGGCATCGGTGGGTTCGACGTGATCGAGCGCGAGCATAGCGCAATGCTTGCCGGAGGACCGCGCAAGATTTCTCCCTTCTTCATTCCCGCGGCTATCATCAACCTTGCGGCCGGTCAGGTGAGCATCAAGTACGGCGCCAAGGGTCCGAATGAAGCCACGGCGACGGCCTGCACCACGAGCGCCCATTCGATAGGCGATGCCTACCGCATCATCGAGCGAGACGACGCGGACGTGATGATTGCCGGCGGCGCAGAGGCAGCGATTACGCCGATGGGCGTGGGCGGCTTCGCAGCAATGCGAGCGCTGTCGACGCGCAACGACGATCCCGAGCACGCGTGCCGGCCTTTCGACCGCGACCGCGACGGCTTTGTGGTGGGCGAAGGCGCGGGCATTCTGATTCTGGAAGAACTGGAGCATGCCAAGGCGCGCGGGGCAACGATCATGGCGGAGATTATCGGCTACGGAATGAGCGCGGATGCGTACCACATTACGGGCATGCCGGAGGACGGCGACGGCTGCTTCCGAGCGATGCAAAATGCCATCCAGAGCGCGAAGATTTCGCCGTCGGAGATCCAGTATGTGAACGCGCATGCCACCTCGACTCCTCTGGGCGATGTGACGGAGTCGAAGGCCATACAGCGGCTGTTCGGCGAACACGCCTCCAAACTGCTGGTGAGCTCGACCAAGTCGATGACCGGGCACCTGCTGGGCGGCGCCGGCGGCCTCGAGGCAGGCATCACGGTCATGGCGCTGCAGGACCAGATCGCTCCGCCGACCACAAACCTGGAAAACATCGACAGCGGATGTGAGCTGAACTACGTTGCCAACACGCCACGCAAAGCAGAAATCCACATAGCGCTCTCGAATTCATTCGGCTTCGGCGGAACGAATGGCTCGCTGGTCTTTCGCCGCTGGGAGGGCTAGCCGTCCAGGTATAGGCGTTTCGCGCAAAAACATTTTGAAAAACAAAAGAGGCACGGCGGAAGCTGTGCCTCTCGTTGTTTTTGCTTCGTGTTTAAGAACTGGCCGCGGCGAATCCCACACCGATCAGAACAAAGATAAACCACCAACCCACGACTGCCGCTGCTGCCTTGCCGCGCGACACTTTCGCCACAATCGAAACACCGATGATGGTCAGGATCACCGACCAGATTTCAAAAAGATCGATGTGCTGGCACAACGCCGCAAGCCACTTCGGAGCGTCGGTGCTGAGGTAGTAGCCGACATTCGTGCCCACGGGATTTGCGAGCAGGAATGAATCGGGCGCGACACCTGCGAACAGTGCCACGATGGCCAGCAGAAATTTCAGGTTCATCACCAGGTTGGCATACATGTTGACGGCGAAGACCTGTCCGAACTTCGAGGTTCCGCCGAAGATAAAATTGGCGGTCACCCACACCAGCAGCGCAAAGAGAGCGGTGAAAATGAGGATGAGCGCCGGATAGCAATAGGTAATGATCGCGGTGACCTTGACGCCGATGGTCTTCTGGGTAGCTTGCTGATCGGCGGGCAGCTTCTCAAATTGCTCCTCCCGCTGAGGCGCCTGGTGGAGATTGTTCTCGAAGACCTTGTCCCACCCCACCTTCTGCTGGACGCCGAACGAGAAGCCAACGGCAACCAAGAGCATGACGACAAGCGGTCCCCAGAAGGTCGCTTTGCGCCGGATATCGGTAAAGGTCTTTGACGGAGCGCTGAAGGTATCGACTACGCGCTGGACTTCGGTGAGCGGCGGAGGGGTGAGCTCTGACGATGCGGCTGTGGTGTCGGGCATAGGATCTCCGGAATCGGGTTAGCGGGGGACGCGATAGATGTTTGGCGGGATTGTACCCCGCCGTAGTTGGGAAGCGGAATGAAAATCCTGCATTTACTGACTGTGCATCAGGCCGTGTGCAGGGCGGTCGGTTGCATGGAGCGGCGGATCTCGCGGATGGCCTGCCATGCATAGACGACGAGTCCAGCCACGGCCAACACAGCCAGGACACCGCTGGTGATGAGGATGGAGAGGTTGACGGCTGCGGCCACGCCCGTCCCTTGCTGATTCACTGGCAGCACGTAGGTCTGCGTGTGCAAAAGAGCGTTGACGATCCAGGCGCTCAGCAGCGTCGTCGCAAACCGGAAGGTGGGCGGAAACCAGGTGAGATCCGGCCGCAGCAGGCGCACGACGTCTCCGAAGATTCCGGCAACGGAGAGCGCCACCAACGGCCAGTAGACGGTCTGCCAGATGGGTGCGCCTCTAACCAGATACGCAGCAGGGCCGATGATCAGGAAGGGATACTGCGGAATTGCAAGCAGCCATACCAGGCCAAAGATTCCGACAATGATGCCGCAAACCGCGTTGTAGCGGCGCTTCGTCGGGGTCTCGATCTTCACCTTTGGCAGTTTGCGAGGATCCCAGTCGCTCATGCATGGCGATTTCACTGACACGCGATCGATGACGGCAAAGACCACGGTGATGACGCCGAACTGCGTGAAGACGATTGTCCAGAGGGTGCCCAGCGAATGCCATTCGCCGGAGAGATGGGTCGCCCATTGCGCACGATTGAAGATCAGGATTCCGAGCCAGACCACCAGCCAGGGGATCACGTAGCAGAGCGCGACAATTTTGAGCACGAAGACGTAGATCGGGTACAACGCCGGCCCGATCAGGTTCTGCTGGGGCAGAAATTGCCCGGCGACGAAGATGGGGCGGCCACGCTTCTTGAGCAGGTCGGCGACTTCGGATTCGGTCAACGTGCGGCTGAGTTCCTCCTCGCGGTCCTCTAACTGGGAGCGCAGGTCTTCGGAGATCTCGGCAAGGATGTCCTGCTTCTGGGTCCGAGGCAGCCAAAAGCCGACGGCCTGCAGGTAGCGATCGATGAGGTCTGTAAATGGCTTGGTCATTGCAGTTGTTCCTTTGTTTCCTGAGGTGTCAGGTCAAGCGCCGTGGGGTCGAGCGCGGTTTGCTGTGAGGGGACGGGCGCCATGATCCGGTCGATGGCGGCATTCATGGCTTCGTGTTCATTCAAAAGCTGATAGAGGATAATTTCACCTTGGGCCGAGAGCCGATAGAAGCGCTTGTTCCGTTTCTCCTCCTCGCGCCAGTGGCTCACCAGCAGGCCCTGAGTTTCGAGGCGGCGCAGCAGTGGATAGAGGGTGTTCTCGTCGATGGCCAGGCCGTGGTCGGCGAGCGCCTTGCGCAGGACGTATCCGTAGAGCTCCGTGCGAAGCTGGGCCAGAACGGCGATGGTCAGGCTGCCGCGGCGAAGCTCCAGACGAAGATTTTCGAAGATTTCGGTTTCCATGATGCTTTCCATGTGTCACACACTGTGTGAAATACAGTATATGTAATACACCGTATGACGAGCAGGTATGGATGTCAAGAGGAATTTCCGGATTTTTTTGGGTGCGAGCGCTTTTTTGCGGATATCCGGGTAGGTGAACCGCCGATGCTACTTTCTTTTTCCGATCGGGTTCAGTAATCTCGAGGGGCTCTGGACGGCTTCTCCGCGGTCCACCACATGCGTCACTTACAATCTGCCGTTTTTCTTGTCTTGGCTTCCGGGCTGGCATTGCCTGCCGCCACCGTCTCGCGCACGCATGCCGCATCTGCGGGCTCGCAGCATCTGAAACCCGTCGCCCATTCTCACAAGACTGCGGTGCATCGTTATCGGGCCGGCGGTCATGCAACCATGCACCCATCAGTTGCGCAGGCCGCCGGTCATCACGCCGATTCGCGGCGTCATCGGACCGCTCCTGCGACGGAGCGCGCAAGCGTGAGGGCTACGATTCCCTCCGAGCCGCTGATTAACATGCATCTGGCGCCGCTGGCGGGATCGCATGAATCTCTCGTGAGGCAGAATGAAAGGACCGAAGCCGACGGCCTCGCGCGCATCGAAGACGACGCGCAGCTAAATGAGCTCCGGCGAGAGAGGGCCCTGGTCCCGGTGCCGGTGAGCGCTTCTTTGCGCATCAACGAAGGGCTTCCGCTGAACCGCCGCTATTGCCGACCATGGACGGCAAAGTTTCTTGCCGACCTGGCCCGGGCGCATTACGCGCGCTTCCGCCGGTCTGTGCAGGTGAACTCGGCGGTGCGGACGGTGGAGTATCAACGGCGGCTGATCGAAGTGAACGGCAACGCCGCGCCGGCTGAGGGCGACATCGCTTCGCCGCACCTCAGCGGAGCCACGATCGACATCGCCAAGAAGGGCTTGTCGATGTCCGAAATCGCATGGATGCGAGGCTACCTGCTGCCGCTGCAGATGACGGGCAAGCTCGACGTGGAGGAAGAGTTTTACCAGTCGTGCTTCCACATCACGGTATACAAATCGTATGCGCCGCCGGCGCAGCCCAAGACTCCGCCCCGGCATTCTTCGGCAGCACTGCTGGCCGCGCGGGTGCGATAAGGCTGTTGCCGTTCTCGATCCCGATGGCAAATAATCTCAGCCATGCAGCCTCGGATGATGCGCGGCCTACTCTGTGCACTTTTCAGCCTTGCGGTTGCCCGCGCCCAGACGGCAACGCCAGCACCTGAAGCCACGGGCAACGTAGCTCAAAGCGTCTTTGGAAGCATTTCTGGGCACGTCTACTGCGCCGACATAAACGCGCCTGCGCGTTTCGCCACTGTTACTCTGCTGCCCGCTCCGGAGAAAGCTGAAGGGCCGCTCGGAAAAGCGAAAGCTCCGACTGCTCAATCTGTTCCTCCAGCCGTGCGAACAGGGCTCGATGGCAGTTTTCATTTTTCTGTCGTCAGGCCCGGGACGTACTTTCTCGTTGCCGATTATCCCGGGTACGTTTCACCGATTGCAAAGCTGTCTGCTGACGAACTCAAGAGCAAAGAGCCGTCTGACATCGAAAAGGTCGAGAAGCTGCTCGTGAAGGTCACTGTTGCCGCCAACAAGGACTCGGGCAGCGAAATTGAACTCGAACGCGGGGCCGCAATCGCGGGCACCGTGCGGTATGACGACGGTAGTCCCGCCAGCGAAATTCAAATCGCCGTCCTGCGACTGGGGGATGACGGGAAGGCTTCAACGGTTTCCGTCAATCTCAACGCTCAGGGCCGCAGCCACTTCGACCTGCGCAATCCGGGGCTTGAGACCAATGATCTCGGACACTACCGTGTCTCCGGACTGCCCGCGGGAAAGTACATAGTAATGACGACCCTGCCAACCACTACCAACAGTTTTCAAGG
>Ga0210391_10000072_pt1 | contig 117294 bp, 93 predicted proteins | sample IncBWC12OmetaG_FD_160573 | JGI IMG/M metagenome (GOLD analysis project Ga0210391, IMG submission 160573) | Forest soil microbial communities from Barre Woods Harvard Forest LTER site, Petersham, Massachusetts, United States - Inc-BW-C-12-O ...
CTCGTTCATGAACAAGTTCCGGAAGTTGGGTTTCATTGACTACAACGGCGGACTGAAGGTGCACAGTTCCCTTCTCAGTATCGTCCTGCACGAGGGGCATCCTTAACCCATTCGCACCGTGAGCTCCATTCCAGCCTGTGCCAAGATACCTACTCCCGGAAGACCCTCCCTTCGAAAATAAGCCCAATGGTGCTGTTGGAGGCGGATGGTCCGCGCCCAAGCGAGACGCATAACAGGCGGCGCTACGCCCCGACACGAAGTGCTCCCTCGATTCGAAAGCACCTTCGAGCCCCATTCCGATCCCTGGCGGGCGTCAATGAAGGCGGCATGCGGTCGGCCTAACCGGATTACGCCTGGCGTTGCCAGAAAAACGTCGCCAAGATTACGTTCGCCGCGAGCCTACAGGAATTCCCGGATTTCCCTAACGCGTTGACTGTATTGTTCGCCCGCAGCACACAGATGACAATGGACTTGTCCTTCCTGAGGGAAGCTGGGGGCGGGCAGGTTGGCACCTTGTTTTCGGCCAGCCAGAAAGGCGGCGGCGATGATGATTCCTCCAGGCGCTCCCTCGATCCGGACTCGGCCCGAAATGCAATATGCGCCAAGCCCCACCGCCATACCCGGACGATCCAGCATCGTGCTGGCGACCACGGATGCGCAGATCCTCGACGGCATGGGTGAACTGCTTCGCGGCTATCGCGTCAATACGATCTGGGCTCGAGGCACCGAGGAAGTTCGCGCCGCGCTCGCAGAAAATGATGTGCTTGCCTGCTTTTGCGGATTCTGGCTTCTCGACGGAACCTACCGCGATGTGGTGCGCCTGTTGAAACACCGCCACGCGGAAGTGCCGATGATCATTGTTTGCTCGCCTGAGTGTCCTCAGGAATACCGCGACTATCTGGCCGCGCTGAACATTCGCGCTTTTGATTTCATCTGCCATCCGTACCGGAATATGGATCTTGAACGCATCCTGGATTCAGTGGTCGCGCTGCGCAACGCGCCGATCCGAACGTCGACGGCCCATTCTTCCGACCGCTCCTTTGAGTCCGACAGTCTTCGCCGCGCCAGCTAGTGAATCTCGCCGCAACGGGCGACCGGCTCGATCGACGACCTGGCGGCGTTCGCCGCGGAATCTGATCGATCAATTTAGGCCTTGGGTCACAACCACCGCGTGCGCAATTGCGCGCTCGGGAACCGGTACCACGTTGTGCGAAAATGGTGTCCCAGCTTCTTTTCGCTGTTTCGACTCACCTGATTTTCAGAGGCCGCAATGAGCGCCGCACCGCCGATCAGCGCCTTCGCCGAAGCGGACGAACCCATCGTCGGCGAACTGTTCAGCGTCGATCGGCTCGAACAGCACGCCGAGAGCCTCGCCGCTGCACAGACAATCACGACCACTCCCGATTCCGGCAAGCCGCTCATCGAAGGCGTTGCTGAAAACGGCCAGCTGCTGCTTGATTACTACCGCGACATCGCTCGCGCCATTCAGCGCGAACAGGCCATCACGCCCGCCGCTCAATGGCTGGTCGACAATTTTTTCGTGGTGGAAGAACAACTTCGCGAAATCCACGACCACCTGCCACCGGGCTTTTATCGGAAGCTGCCGAAGCTTGCGTCGGGTCACCTCCAGGGTTATCCGCGCGTTTATGGTGTGGCGTGGGCATTCGTCGCCCATACCGATAGTCACCTCGATCCTGAAGTCTTGCGCCGCTTCGTAAACGCCTATCAGCGCGTGCAACCGCTGACGATCGGCGAACTTTGGGCCGTCGCGATTACGCTTCGCATCGTGCTCGTGGAAAATCTGCGCCGATTGTCAGCGCGACTCGTCCAGAGCCGCGAGGCCCGAAGTGAAGCGGACGAGCTCGCCGACCGGCTGCTCGGCACCGGTGGGCAGGCGCTTGTTTCTCCTGCGACGGTTCTCCGGCAATTCGAAAAAAAGCCCCTGGATCGCGCCTTCGCCGTTCAGCTCATCCAACGCCTGCGCGACCTCGATCCAAAGGTCGGCCCCATTCTCGTGTGGCTCGACGATCGCCTGGCTGCTCAAGGTACGAGCGCCGACGAAATCGTACGCGTCGAACATCAGCAGCAGGCCAGTATGAGCGTCACCGTGCGCAATATCGTCACCAGCATGCGTCTGGCCTCGGCATTCGACTGGCAAACCTTTTTCGAAGAGATCAGCCTCGTCGATCAGGTACTACGCGACGGCAGCGATTTTGGCGCAATGGATTTCGCCACGCGCGATTCCTACCGCCATGCCATCGAAGACCTCGCGCGGGGATCGAAGCGTTCGGAAATCGAAGTGGCCGAGCTCGCGGTGAGCTATGCCCGGCAAGCGGCGGTCGATGCCGGTTCCAATGGCTCGGCTCCCGTGGATGACCGGCGCATGGATCCCGGCTACTACTTGATCTCGGACGGCCGTCGGGCGTTTGAGCGCGAAATCGGATTTCAGATCGACTGGCGCCGCCGGGTTCTGCGTCTGTATGTCCGTGCGGCCGTTCCGGGCTACCTCGGTACCATCGCTTTCCTCACCGCGGTGATCCTGGCATTGCCGCTATACCGTTCCTGGGAATACGGAGTGCACCGTTTCGAGCTCGTTTTGCTTGGCCTGCTTGCGGTCGTTCCGGCATCGGACTTGGCCATCGCGCTGATCAATCGCAGCGTCACGGATTTGTTTGGACCGCGGACGCTGCCGCGCCTCGAAATCAAGGGAATTCCCGAAAAGTTGCGTACGATCATCGTCGTTCCCACGCTCTTGAGTTCCGAAGCGGTGATCCTGGAACAGGTGGAGCGGCTCGAAATTCATTACCTGGCCAATTCCGACGGCGATCTTCGCTTCGCGCTGCTTTCCGACTGGATCGACGCGAAGACCCAAACTCTGCCGAACGACGCGGCCTTACTGGCCGCAGCCACCAAGGGTATTGCCGACATCAACAAACGCCACGGGCCGGCACCCGGTGGCGGCAATCGATTCTTTCTGTTTCACCGCCGCCGTCTGTGGAACGAGTCCGAACAGAAATGGATGGGGTGGGAACGCAAGCGCGGCAAGCTCCACGAACTGAACCTGCTCCTGCGCGGCGCCACAGATACATCGTTCATCAGCGACAGCACCGCGCGCTTGGAATCCATACCGGGCGTAAAGTACGTGATCACGCTCGACGCCGACACGCGTTTGCCGATTGGCACCGCCGCCAGGCTTGTGGGCACCATGGCGCATCCGCTAAATCGCGCGGTTTTCAGCCCCACGGAGGGGCGCGTGGTCGACGGCTACGGCATTGTACAGCCGCGCATCACGCCATCGCTGCCGACCGACCGGGAAGGGTCCCTGTTCCAGCGCATCTTCTCCGGACCCGCTGGGGTCGATCCTTACGCATCCGCTGTTTCCGATGTTTACCAGGATCTTTTCCACGAAGGCTCCTTCACGGGTAAGGGCATTTACGATCTCGATATCTTCGAAGCCGCCCTGGGCGGCAAAGTTCCCGAAAATATTCTGCTCAGCCACGATCTCTTCGAGGGAATTTTTACCCGCAGTGCGCTCTCCACCGACATCGAGCTTTTCGAGGAATTCCCTTCCCACTACGAGGCTTCGGCGGCGCGCCAGTATCGCTGGGCACGCGGCGACTGGCAGCTTCTCACCTGGATCCTGAGCGGTCGCGCCGGAGCTCCCGGTAGCCGCAAATTCAAGATTCCTGTGATCGGCCGTTGGAAAATGCTCGACAATCTGCGCCGATCGCTTCTGGCTCCCTGCCTGTTCCTGACGCTGCTCGTGGGCTGGCTGATCCCCCATGTGTCGCCCTGGCTCTGGACTCGATTCGTATTTGCGATGATCGCTTTCCCCGCCCTCATCCCATTCTTGGCCGGCCTCAATGCGCGCCTGGAAGGCATCTCGAAGCGCAGCCACTTCCACGGGCTTTTTTCCGACTTCACGCTCGGGCTTTCGCAAGCCGGATTGACCACCGCGTTCCTGGCCTATCAGGCATGGCTGATGTCGGACGCGATTTTGCGCACGCTCGCTCGTTTGTTCGTCACCCACAAGCACATGCTCGAATGGATCACCGCGGCGCAGGCGAAACACGAAGTCGACCTGAAATTACTCGGCATCTATGGTCGGATGTTCGGGGGCGTGGCGCTGGCGTTCGCCACGCTCGCGATGGTCTGGTGGCGCGGGCATCAGTCGCTCTACGTCGCGGTTCCTTTCGTCGCCGCGTGGTTCGCCTCTCCCGCGCTTGCCTACTGGATCAGCCTTCCGCCCAGCCACGTCGAGCAGGAGCGACTGTCCGTGGCGAGTAGGCAGGTGCTGCGATCAATTGCCCGGCAAACCTGGAGATTTTTCACCACTTTCGTCACCGCGGCTGATCATTTTCTACCGCCCGATAATTTTCAGGAAGACCCAAAGCCCGTGGTCGCGCATCGTACCTCGCCCACGAACATCGGGCTCTATCTGTTATCCACGCTCGCGGCCCGCGATTTCGCATGGATCGGCACGGCGGAAACCGTCGAGCGGATCGAAGCCACACTCGGCACCATCGGCAAGCTCGAACAATTTCGCGGGCACCTTCTCAACTGGTATGACACTAGCGACCTCCAGCCGCTCGATCCGAAATATGTCTCGACGGTTGACAGCGGCAATCTCGCCGGCGATTTGCTCACGCTGGCCAGCGGCTGCCGCGAGCTTCTAGCCAAACCCGTGATTGACGGCGAGATACCATCCGGCATCGATGATGTCGTAATTCTGCTGCGCGAGGCAATGGCGCAGAACAATGCTCTGTCGCGAGCCCACGCCGTCACCGGCAAGCAGCTTAGCAACGCGATCGACACGCTGGCCGCGTCGATCAAGTCCATGCCGCGCGACGTGGCGCGATGGAGTCTGAAGATCGTCGAAATCGCCGACCGCGCAAACCACGTCGCCGATCTGGCTCAAACGATCGCGCACGACCTCGGTTCTGAGGCGTGCGCAGGCATCAGTACGTGGGCCGAGGCCACCAAAGCCTGTGCCGAAAGTCATTTGCGCGACGCCAAAATCTTCCTGCCCTGGCTTCGGCTCAGCGCCCAGGATCTCGCCACCCTCGCCGGCGCCGGCTCCGCAACCCCGAACACTCCCGAATGGCTCTTCATCGAGAAAACATTTCGCCCGAATGCGACGCTCGCGGACGTGCCCGATGCACTGGAGGCCCTGGCCCGCGACTTCGCATCCCAGCAATCGAGTTTGCCGAACCACCCGGCGCAGGGTCGCGAGCGGACCGCTCGAATCGACGCGCTCGTTCAGGCCATCGGCCAGTCGGCGAAGGAAGCGCGTTTGCTGCACCAGCGCTTGCGGATGATCGCCGAGCGTTCCGAAGAAATATTCGACGCCATGGATTTCAAGTTCCTCTTCGATGAATCCCGCAAGCTTTTCGCGATCGGCTACCGCGCCACCGACGGGCATCTCGACCCGAACTGCTACGACATGCTGGCATCGGAGGCCCGCCTCGCGAGTTTTATTGCCATTGCCAAGGGCGACGTGCTGTCGTCGCACTGGTTCCGCTTGAGCCGCGCGTTGACGCCCGCGGGAACCGGATCGGCGCTGATTTCGTGGTCCGGCTCGATGTTCGAATACCTCATGCCGGCGCTGGTTATGCGTTCGCCGGCCAACAGCCTCCTGCAGCAGACCTACGAACACGTGGTCGCGCGCCAGATTGAATATGGCAAAGAGCGCGACGTGCCCTGGGGCATATCCGAATCGGCATTCAGCGCGCGCGATATCGACTTTACCTATCAGTATTCGAGCTTCGGCGTTCCCGGATTGGGACTGAAACGCGGACTCAGCGAAGATCTGGTGATCGCTCCCTACGCGACGGCTCTGGCGTCGATGGTGGACCCGATCGACACGTTGCAAAACTTCGAGCGCCTCAAAGAAGAAGGCGGCCACGGTGCATACGGCTTCTACGAAGCGCTCGACTACACGAGCTCGCGCCTCGCCGAAGGTCAAAAAGTCGCCATCGTGCGCGCCTACATGGCGCACCACCAGGGCATGTCGCTGGTCGCTCTGGCCAATGCCATCAACGACGGCATCATGTGCACGCGCTTTCACAACGTGCCGATCGTGCAGGCCACCGAGCTGCTGATGCAGGAACGCACTCCGCGCGATGTGCTCGTCGCTCGACCGCGCGCAGAGGAAGTATCCGCCGCGGCACAAATTCGTGATCTTCTTCCGCCCACGGTGCGGCGCTTCGAATCGCCTCACGAACCCACTCCGCGCACCGCCCTGCTTTCCAACGGCCGCTACGCCGTGATGCTCACCACGGCAGGATCCGGATACAGCCGCTGGCGGGACATTGCCATCACGCGCTGGCGCGACGATCCCACCCGCGATTGCTGGGGAAACTACATCTACCTGCGCGACGAACTGAGCGGCAATGTCTGGTCCGCCGGATATCAGCCCGCCGGCATCGAGCCGACAACCTATGAGGCGGCGTTCTTTGAAGATCACGTCGAATTCACGCGGCGCGATCGCTCGATCGTCACCAATCTCGAAGTGATCGTGTCGTCGGAAGACGATGCCGAGATTCGCCGCGTATCCGTGACCAATACGGGCTTGCGAGCACGCGATGTCGCTGTTACTTCCTACGCCGAGCTCTCTCTAACAACGCAAGCCAGCGACGAAGCCCATCCCGCGTTTGCGAATCTGTTCGTAGAAACCGAATTCGTCGTGGATGTCGGCGTGTTGCTGGCCACGCGTCGCAAGCGCTCGCCTGAGGAGCCGTCCGTCTGGCTGGCGCACGTCCTTGTCGTCGAAGGCGATTCCTCCGGCGAGCTGCAATATGAAACCGACCGCGCGCGATTCATCGGCCGCGCCCATAATCTGCGCAGTCCGATTTCCGTCGTCGACGGCCGGCCGCTTTCGAACACAGTGGGCTCCGTCCTCGACCCGGTGATGAGCCTGCGTCGCGTCGTTCACATCCCGCCGGGCAAAACGGTGGACCTGGTTTTTTCCACGATCGTGGCGTCCACCCGCGAGGATGTCTTGAACCTCGCGGACAAGTATCGCGACGCGCGCACGTTTGAGCGCACGCGGACTCTTGCCTGGACGCAGTCGCAGGTAGAACTGCGGCATCTCGGCATCAGCACCGACGAAGCGCAGCTTTTTCAGCGGCTCGCTAACGCCGTCCTATGCCCCGATCCAGCATTGCGTCCGAATCAAGCTGTTCTCGGCGCCACAATGCTCGAAAAGCCTGCGCTCTGGTCTCAGGGGATTTCCGGTGACCTGCCCATCGTTCTCGCGCGCATCGACGACGCCGACGATTTCGACATGATCCGTCAATTGCTACGAGCACATGAGTACTGGCGCACGAAGCAGCTCTCGGCCGACGTGGTCATCATCAACGAAAAAGCAAGCTCGTATCAACAGGATCTGCAAGGATCGCTCGAAGCGCTCGTTCGCGGCAGTCAGCTGCGCCTCTCGCCCGATTCGCACAACGCGAGCGGAAAAATCTTCCTGCTTCGCGCGGATTTGATCACACCGCAGATCAACGCTCAACTTCAGGCCGTCGCGCGGGTCGTGCTGCTCAGCCGCCGCGGCACGCTCGCCGAGCAAATGACCCGAGCGCAGTCCGAGCAAGCGCCCGCAGCGCCTTCGCCGAAGGTCGCGCGCGCCTCCAAACCCGTGAGTGCGTTCCTGCCGCAACAGAATCTTCAGTTCTTCAACGGCCTCGGTGGTTTTTCCGAGAACGGCCGTGAATACGCAATTTCACTTAGCGACGAATTGCGGACCCCCGAGCCGTGGGTCAATGTGATCGCAAATCCCGATTTCGGTTTTCTGGTCTCCGAATCAGGATCCGGATTTACCTGGTCGATGAACAGTCACGAGAACCAGATTACGCCCTGGTCCAACGATCACGTCATGGATCCACCCGGCGAAGCTTTCTATCTGCGCGACGAAAGCACCGGCGAGATCTGGACGCCGACCGCGCTGCCGATCCGCCTCCAGGATGCGTCGTACGTGACGCACCATGGTCAGGGCTATACCCGTTTTCAACACAGCTCGCACGGCATCTCGACAGACCTCGTTCAATTCGTCCCGGCGAGCGACCCGATCAAGATTTCCCGGCTCATCCTGCGCAACGATTCCGGCTCGACTCGCCATATTTCCGTGACCGGCTACGTGGAGTGGGTGCTGGGGAGTTCACGCTCGGCAAACGCACCTTACGTTGTCACCGAACTCGATTCGAAATCGCGAGCGATCCTCGCGCGGAGCCTGTGGTCGGGAGAGTTTGGCGGCCGGGTCAGCTTCGCCGATTTCGGCGGGCGCCAAACCGCGTTCACGTGCGACCGCGCCGAGTTCATCGGCCGGAACGGATCGCCCGGGCATCCGGCCGCCGTCGAGAGCGGTTTACCGCTTTCCAGAAAGTCGGGTGCGGGCCTCGATCCCTGCGCGGCGCTGCAAACCGTCGTCGAGCTTCGCCCGGGCGCGAGGGTCGAACTCCGGTTCTTGCTCGGTCAGGCGGAAAATCGCGAGCAGGCAATCGAGTTACTGACCAACTATCGCACCGCCGATTTACAACGGGCGCTTGATGAGGTCACCCGCCATTGGGATGACATTCTCGGCGCCGTGCAGGTAACCACTCCGGATCCCAGCATGGATATCATCCTGAATCGCTGGCTGCTCTACCAGACACTTTCGTGCCGCATCTGGGCGCGGGCCGCATTCTATCAGCTCAGCGGAGCCTACGGTTTCCGCGATCAGTTGCAGGACGTAATGGCGGTAACGGTCGCGAAACGCAGTGTCGCTCGCGAGCATCTGCTGCGCGCCGCGGGCCGGCAATTCGTCGAAGGCGACGTGCAGCACTGGTGGCATCCCCCTTCAGGCCGCGGGATCCGCACGCGCATGTCGGACGATCTCCTGTGGCTTCCGTACGCCGTGACTCAGTTCATCGACGCGACGGGCGACATGACCGTGCTCGAGGAATCCGTGCCCTTCCTGGAAGGCAGCACGCTCGCCGAGGGGCAGCTCGAATCGTATTTCGAGCCGCGCGTATCGGACGCACGCGCCACGCTCTTCGAACATTGCGCGCGCGCCCTGGACCGCAGCCTCACCGTCGGGCAACATGGCCTGCCATTGATGGGCACGGGCGATTGGAACGACGGAATGAACCGCGTTGGCCAGGGCGGCAAAGGCGAAAGCATCTGGCTCGGCTGGTTCCTGCACATTGTGCTCTGGGAGTTTGCCAAGATCGCGGAGGCGCGCGGAGAGCGCCAGCGCGCTGAACAATGGAGGCTGCATGTCGTCGCGCTCAAGGCCGCGCTCGAGCGCGAGGGCTGGGACGGCGAATGGTATCGCCGCGCGTATTACGACGACGGCATGCCGCTCGGCTCGTCAAAAGACACGGAATGTAAGATCGATTCGATCGCGCAGTCCTGGGCGGTGATTTCGGGCGGCGCGGAGCCCGCGCGCGCCCAGCGCGCGATGGCCGCGGTCAACGAACATCTGATCCGCAAAAGCGACGGGCTCATCCTGTTGCTGACGCCGCCGTTCGACCACACCGACCACGATCCCGGCTACATCAAGGGGTATGTCCCCGGGATCCGCGAAAATGGAGGCCAATATTCGCACGCCTCGGTCTGGACGCTCATTGCTTTCGCCGCGTTGGGCGACGGAGACAAGGCTGTCGAACTGTTCCGCATTCTGAATCCGATCAACCGGTCGAGCTCTCGTGCAGGAATCCAGAGATATAAAGTCGAGCCGTACGTTGTGGCCGGAGACATCTACGCCGAAGCGCCGCACGTAGGGCGCGGCGGCTGGACCTGGTACACGGGCTCGTCCGGCTGGCTCTACCGCGCCGGCATGGAATGGATTCTAGGTTTCCGTGTGCGGGGCATGTATCTCAGCATCGATCCCTGCATTCCGCGGAGCTGGCCGCGCTACTCGATGAAATTCCGATACCACTCGGCGATTTACAACATTCAGGTGGAAAATCCTTCGAGCGTCACGCAAGGCGTGGCGCTGACGGAGGTCGACGGTAAGATTCTGCCCGGGGCGGCGAACATTCCGCTCCAGGACGACGGCGCGACGCACATCATCCGCATCGTGATGGGCTGACCCGGGGACACGAATCTACTGATTGGCGCCTTCACAGCGTTCAAATCGCTACCGCTTCCGAAAATCCTCGATAGGCTTCTGCGGCGCTCGTGGCTACGCCGTCGATCAGCGTTATGGTCTTGCCCGAATTGGCGGCGACTCGCTCGCCCGGCACGATGATGCCGACGAGATTGAGGGGGTCGGCGACCGAAATCGTGACCGCTTCCGACGCCGGATCTTCCCGACGCGAGGCCCGCAGCGATTCCACCGCGACCGGCAGCGCGAATTGCTCGCCGAGGAAACCGTTGACGAAGTGGCCGCCACGGATCACGCCGCGATCTTCCAGGCGGCGAAAGGCGATCAGAAGCTCGCGCCACCGCGGGACGATCGTTTCGCGCGCCGTCATTTCGCGGAACACCACGCCGTAACGATTCAGCAACATCCAGCAAGTCGCTTCGGTGACCTGCGTGCGGTCCGGCGCTTCGTTTGAATAGAGCAGCGACCAGCGCCCGAGGCTGTGGCGCGGGCGCGCGTTCGCGCCTCGTCCGTGTCCCGAGCGCCGCTTCGGGTCGATCAGCGCACGAATGTTGTCGAAACCGTCCGCGGTAATGATTCCGGCGGTGACGAGTTCCCATAGAGCGGATTCGACTTCCGATTTCAGGCGACCCGTGCCGCGCACGAGATCGGCAAAGAAAGAGGCGCCGCGCTGCTGCAAGTAGGTCAGGGTTTCGCGGGCGGCGGTGCTCAGGCCGCGCGGTTCCCTGCCTTCGGAATTGTTTCCTGGGCGGTGCTGAATCATCCACTCCGAGTCCTCGCGCACGAAAAACGCCACGGGTGCGACGCTGGTGGGAATCACGCGCCGGTTCACGAGCGTAGGCTCGGCCAGCGTCGCCGGATGCGGTGATAGCCTGCCCCAACCGACCGCGCCGGTCAGGCACAATCGGTCAAGCACCTCGGGGTCGTAGTGAGCGACGCGGCGCGCCAGAATCTGCCGCTCCCACGCATTCGCGGGAGCTTCAAATCCTTGAAGCTGTTTCACCACTTCGAGTGTTCCGTGTTCGCCGAGCACCTGCGTGCCGGGCGCAACACGCTGCCAGCGCAGCAGCCAGCGCATGAATTGGGCCGCGGTGGCCGGATGAATCTGGCTGCGCAGGTCGCTCAGCGTCATTTTGTGAATCCGCGCAAGCAGTCGCCGGTCGCACCATTCCGTTTCGGCAGCTCCGGTGAAGCTTCCGCGCAAGGCGGAGCCACTGGCTTCCAGACGGAGCATGACTCTTTCGATGTCGCTCGCGCTCAATCCGAGAATTTCGCTCAGCGTCGCGACGCTCACGACGCCGGTGTGGGACATCCAGCCGGTGACGCACTGCGCGACAGCCTCTTCGCGCGCAATCTCTCGCGATGGGGTCGCTGCAGGGGCCGGCTCGAACTGTGCTGTCGGGAAAAGCATGGCGAAAACCGGCGCCTTCTCCGCCGCGATCCAGTAGGCGCGATCGCCCACGGCGCAGCGCACGACGCGGCGACCGGAAACTAACTGCTCGAAGTACGGGGTCCAACCGGCCAGCGACCGCTGCACGACCTCCGCGAGCGCCGGTCCCGTTGCGCCAGGGATGGCCCGCGCGAAATCCGCCGGGAACGCCACGAGCGTCTGCAGCGAATCGTGGAGTTCGTCGGCGTCGCGCACGTCCGGCCAGGATTCTTCGCGCACCTGGGCGATGGCGGACGGATCGAGGCGCCCGATTTCCGACAGGACCGCTTCGGGCAGCGAACGGCGCATTTCGACCGCGCGGGCACGGCGCTCTTCCAGCGGCGCGTCGTCGAGATAGGCATAGGGATTCGCGTTTAGAATCTCGTGCGAAAATTGCGACGGCACTGGCGTATCGACCGCTACGCAGCGGATCTCGCCTGCGCGAATCGCCGCGAGCACTTGCTTCAGTCCTTCCACATCCATCGCTTCCGTCAGTGAATCCTTCATCGTTTCCCGCACCAGCGGATGATCCGGGATCTGGATCTCGCCGGAAATATTTTCCTGGCACGCCAGTGCCTCGGGAAACACCGCCGCGAGGAGATCGTCCGACCGCATCCGCTGAATCGGCGGCGGCACTTTCTTGCCACCCATAAAACGCAGCAGCGCGAGCGCGCGCCCTGCGACCCATCGCCAGCGCGTGGTGAAGATCGGGGACGTCAATACAGCCTGCTCCAGAATTTCCTCGAGCCCCTCGGGTTGGAGGAACCGGAAGACATCGCCAAGCGGAAAGCTGTGCAACTCGCTGAGCGAGATATTTAGACCGTCGTCGGTGGCAGCCGCCTGGAGCTCGAAATTGAACGAGCGGCAGAAGCGCTTACGCAGCGCGAGGCCCCAGGCTTTGTTGATACGTCCGCCGAAGGGTGCGTGAATCACGAGCTGCATCCCGCCGCTTTCGTCAAAAAATCGCTCGGCTACGATCGTTTGCTGCGTTGGCACGGTACGCAGGATGGCGCGGCCGGCCACGATGTATTCGACGGCTTGCTCGGCGCCCGCTGGATCGAGCGCGCATTCCTGCTTCAGCCAATCGATCGCCGCGGCCGCTGCTTCGCCGGCAGCCCCCCGGACCGGCCCCGGCGGCACGCCTTCTGTGAGCGAGTGAATCTTCGCGCGGACCTCGGCCACTTGCTCGGAAAGCTCCGCGGTGCGCGAAGGGGCTTCACCCCGCCAGAACGGTACCGTGGGGGGCGCGCCTTGGGCATCCTCGACGATCATCGACCCCTGCTGCACGCGCCGGATGCGCCAGGAATTGTTTCCGAGCAGCAGAATATCGCCACGCATGCTTTCCACGGCGAAGTCCTCGTCCACCGTACCGACGACGAATCCCTCGGGCTCGGCGCGAACCGTGTAAAGCGAGTTATCCGGGATGGCGCCCCCGCTGGTGATCGCCGCAAGTCGAGCGCCACGGCGGCCGCGGAGGCGTTTGTTCACCCCGTCGCGATGCAGATACGCGCTGTAACGACCGCGGCGTGCCGCGATTCCCTCCGCGAGCATTGCAACGATTTCGTCGAAGTCCGCGCGGGTCAGGCTACGATAGGGATAGGCTCGCCGCACCAGCGCAAATAGATCGTCTTCCGCCCAGTCGTCAGCAGCGCACGCGGCGACGATCTGCTGGGCCAGCACGTCGAGCGGCGATTCGGGAATGAGGATGCGATCGAGTTCGCCGAGGCGGATCGCGCGGACGAGCGCTGCGCATTCCAGCAGCTCGTCTCGCGTGGTGGCAAAGAAGCGCGCCTTAGGGGTCGCGCCGCGCCAATGGCCGGAACGCCCCGCCCGCTGCATGGCGACGGCGACCGATCGCGGGGATCCGATCTGGCAAACGAGGTCCACGTTGCCGATGTCGATTCCGAGTTCAAGCGAAGCCGTCGCCACCAGCACTCGAAGTTCGCCGGCTTTGAGCCGGCCCTCAACCGCCAGACGCCGCTGCCGCGAAAGGCTGCCGTGATGCGACGCCACGGCGTCGGCACCGAGAATCGCAGCGAGATGATGGCCCACGCGCTCGGCCAGCCGCCGCGTGTTCACGAAGACGAGCGTCGAACGATGGTGGCGGACCAGATCGGCGATGCGCTCGTAAATCTCGTCCCACATTTCATTCGACGCCACGGGACCAAGCTCGCTGCCAGGCACCTCGACGCCCAAATTGAGCATGCGGCGCTGCGCGACGTGGACGATATCGGGCGGCGTTCGATCGGCTCCCGCCAAAAACTGCGCGATGAGCTCAATCGGCTTTTGCGTGGCGGAAAGGCCAATTCGCGTGGAGCGGGCTCCGCTGAGCGCGTCGAGCCGCTCGAGCGAGAGCGCCAGATGCGCGCCACGCTTGTCGTCCGCCATGGCGTGAATTTCATCGACGATCACGGTTTTCACGGTGCGTAAAATTTCCCGGCTCTTGCGCGCCGTCAGCAGGATGTAAAGCGATTCAGGAGTCGTCACCAGAATATGTGGAGGGCGACGGAGCATCGCCTGTCGTTCATGCATGTGCGTATCGCCGGTGCGCACGGCGGTGCGAATTTCCGCCATCCAGTAACCGCGCTGCTGCGCCAGTGCAATGATCTCCCCGAGGGGGATATCGAGATTCTTCTGGATGTCGTTGCCGAGCGCCTTGAGCGGCGAGACGTAGAGAACCTCCGTGACGTCGGTGAGCGAGGCTGATAGGGCCTGGCGCACGAGCCTATCGATGCAAGCGAGAAACGCGGCGAGCGTCTTTCCCGAACCGGTCGGGGCACAGATTAGCGTGTCGCGTCCGGCGAGGATGTGCGGCCAGCCCTGCTCTTGCGGCTCCGTGGGCGTACCGAATTTTCCGACGAACCATTCCCGAACGAGCGGGTGCGCCCACTCAAGTCCCAGCGGCGGCGCAAGATCGAGGGTGGAAGAATTCACGAGAGGATCCAAGAAAAACCAGTCTGAGAACCGCGACCAAACAGCTATTCTCGCCGATTTCGCTCCCAGATGCAAAACGCGGCTCGCGAGGCGCGATTCCTAAGGTTCGGGAAGTCCGATCGCCAACGGCCGTTACAAGAATCCGGCGGGAAGGCTTGGAAAACGCAGTTTCCCGAATTTCTACCCTCCACTCTTCGCCTTTCGAAGCTTTCGCCATCTCTTCACTTAGCGGTCGGTGAGGAGATGGCCGGGAGATCGCCAGCAATGGTCGGGGCGGCGCCGAGATCCGCCGAAAGGCGCCGACCTTGAGATCGGCGACCCGGGGAATGCTAGGGGCGGGAGCTGGAGGCGTTCGGGGACCGGAGCGCGTGTTCCGGGACAAGATCGCCGTTCCGCATCGAGACAGAAGTTTCTTCCCTTATAAGCGGCAACGATTCGGGATGCTTCGAACTAATGTAGCGAATCATCCCTTCGCGGGCGTAGCAGCGCAGATCCCAGAGCCGCGAACCGTTGCTCGCGCTCATGAGGGCGCGCAGCTGCACGGTTTTTTCCGTTGCGTCCGTCACTTGCAGGCCCCAGGCTTTGCGGTCCCACAAGTCGCTTGCTTCCAGGAGGCGGTGCAACTCCTGGCGCGCCTCTTCGACGGGTAGACTGTAATCCGCGTAGAGCATGACCACGCCCATCAGCTCGGAACTGGTGCGCGTCCAGTTAGCGAAGGGCTTTTCGATGAAGTATGTGAGCGGGACTACCAGCCTCCGCAGGTCCCAAATGCGAATGACCACGTAGGTCATGCCGATTTCCTCGACCCATCCCCATTCGCCTTCGACGACCAGCGCATCCTCGATGCGAATGGGCTGCGTCATGGCGATTTGAATTCCGGCGATCAGGCTGGCGAGAGTAGAGCGCGCGGCCATTCCAACGACCAAACCCGCGAGACCCGCCGACGCGAGCAAGCTGATGCCGATGTGGCGGACCTCGGGAAACGTCATCAGCATGATCGCGACGGTAACAATCACGACCGCGACGACGGCGATGCGATTCAGCACCGCGGTTTGCGTGCGGATGCGTCGCGCGGAAAGATTGTCGGCGACGTCGATCGCGTAGCGGTAATAAATCATGTCGCTCAGCAACTCGACGAGCAGGATGATCGCCCAGCCCACCGCGGCAATGACGCCAAGGCCGAGCACACGCTGCAAAACGACGCGAAAATTCGTGGGAAACGGCGCCGCCGGTAAAGCCATCACCAATGCCATCAACGGAAAGACGAAAAGAGCGGGCTTCCAGGCGCGCTCTACGAACGATTGCCCGAAACGAGCGTTCCGTTTTTTCGAGAAGCGGTCGAGGAAGAAGAAAACAATACGGTGGGCGATCAGGCTCAGGATGATCGCGCCACCGGCAATGCATCCTGCAATCAGCCAGGAACGAGTGTCTCCCCAGAATCCGCTCATGGAGCAGACCTCCGCTGAAGTGTGCAAGCGAGAAATTCAGATCGCCGGGCCAGGGCGGTCGTGGCAGAGCCGCCATCGAAAAAAGGCAAGCGAGTTAGACGCGGTCCGCCAGGCATGCACGTAGTTCCTGACGGGCGCGAGAGAACCGGATCTTGACCGCCGATTGCGACAGATTGAGCATGCGCGCGGCGTCCTTGCTCTTGTGCTCCTCGATACCGAGCATCCAAACGACGACGCGCAGCGTCTCGCGCAAGCCGCCGATAGCCGAACGCAGCGCTTCGTGGTGTTCGCGCTTCGCATAGAGGAATTCGGGATGCGCCGTTTCGCTCGCGCAGATCTTTTCGATCGTCGCGGGGCCCTCGGTCGTGTCGTTGTCGTAGGTGAGGTGCGAGTCTTCGGAGCGGCGCTTGCGCATCAGCATCAGCGCTTCGTTCATGGCGATGCGCGTGAGCCAGGTCGAAAACTGCGAATGACCTTGGAACTGAGTGATATTGGCGTAGGCCTTGAGGAGGGTTTGCTGGGATGCGTCTTCGGCATCCTCACGGTTGCGGGTGATCTTGAGTGCGACGTGATAGGTCTTGCGCATGTAGGGTTCGACCAGGCGCGCGAAGGCAGCCGAATCGCCAGACTGTGCCTTACGGACCAGCGCAAAGGTTTCACTGGAGTCGTTGCCCGTCGCGATTGGCTTTTCCGAGGAAGATGAGCTTGATTCCTGTGCGATCGTTTTCACGGGTTTTGTCCTCGCATCCTGAATGTATGAATTTATGAAATCTCGCCGTGTCAGCACCGGCCATGAAATCAACGACCGCTAGCTTATGAAATTCGGCTCGACGGGCGCATCCGTGCCACCCTGTAAGTGATTGAGGGGATTGCTGTATGGCCCGGAAACGTCGCTTATGGATTCGATCAGGAAAAAGCCACGCACCGGCTGCGTACGGGCGTTGTCTGCAGAAACCGGCGACGCCCCCGGACACCGTCCGGCCACGCCGGTTGCCCTCCGATGCCGCTTAGCGGTAGCTCGCCGCCTGGAGCTCGTACATCTCGGCGTACAGACCACCGTCCTTCACCAGCTGGTCGTGCTGGCCCTGTTCGGCGATCCCGCCCTTTTGGAGGACCAGAATACGGTCCGCCATGCGCACGGTGGAAAACCGGTGCGAAATCAGCAGCGCCATTTTTCCCGCCGTGAGGTCGGAGAACCGCTCGAAGACTTCGTTTTCAGCGCGCGCGTCGAGCGCCGCAGTCGGTTCGTCGAGGACCAGCAGCTGGGCGTCGCGCAGGTAGGCGCGCGCGAGAGCAATTTTCTGCCATTCGCCGCCGGAGAGATCGACACCGCCCTCGAAACGGCAGCCGAGCGGTTGATCGTAGCCCTTGGGTAGCTTCTGAATCACTTTTTCGGCGAACGTCTTCATAGCCGCCGCGCGAATGCGGAATGGGTTGTGGGCGTCCTCGATGCGGCCCACGCCGATGTTTTCGGAAACGGTCATTTCGTAGTGGACGAAGTCTTGGAAGATGACGCCGATTTCCTTCCACAAATCCTCGAGGTTGTATTCGCGCAGATCGACGCCGTCGAGCAGGATCTGGCCCTCGCTGGGATCGTACAGGCGGGTCAGGAGCTTGACCATGGTGGTCTTGCCCTGCCCATTTTCGCCGACCAGCGCGATGCGCTCGTGCGGTTCGATGCGCATGTTGACGCCGGAAAGAATCTTGCGTCGGCTGCCGGGATAGGCGAACGAGACGTTCTTGAACTCGATACCCTGCCGGATCGGCCGCGGGGCCACCAGCGCGTTCGGCTTGGAGCGAATCGTCGGCTCAACCGCAAAGAAATCGACGAGATCGGTCAGAAACAGCGCCTGGTCGGCGATTTGAGCGAACGTACTGAAGACCGCCTGAATTCCGGTGCTTGCTCCAGCGATCGCGCCCGCGAGCAGAGTCAATTGGCCAATGGTCAGCGAGCCGACGACTGTCTGATAGATCACGAAGGCCAGTCCGCCGTAGTAGCCGAGCGTGCCGAGCAGGGTGAGCGCTGCACCAAAGAGAAGCTTGCGCCGCGCCAAGCCGACATTCTGTCGATGCAGCTCGTCAGACAGCACCTTGTAGCGCCCGACCAGAAACGGCCCGAGACCGAAGAGCTTCAATTCCTTGGCGCTTTCACGGCTGCCGCCCAAAATGCGCAGGTATTCCATCTGCCGCCGGGCGGGAGTCTGTTCGAAGTTCAGAGAATAGCCGAGGAAAGCGAAATGGGTCTCGCCCAGGAACGCCGGCACCACGCAGACGATCAGGAAGGCCAGCAACCACGGGGCGTAGAATCCGATGCCGATCGCCAGCGAGACGGCGCCGATCAAATCCTGCATGAAGCGGCCCATCATCTGGATCATCATTACGCGATCGGTGCCCTGTACGCGCGCTCGCTCCATTTTGTCGTAAAAGAGCGGATCTTCATATCGAGTCAAATCGAGGCGCGAAGCATGCTCCATAATGCGCGTGCTGATGTGGCGCGTGAACTTGTCGGCCAAAATCGTGTCGAAGTAATTGAGCAGCCGCCCGAGCATCGCCGCAATGCTGGCGAGGACGAACTCAAGCGCGACCAGCCACCAAAAATAGTGAGGAAGCGCCCAGTGATACCAGAGGTGGCGGTCAATCGTATCGATCACCTGCCGCGTGACAACCAACAACGCCACAGGTACCACGGAAACGATCAGGCGCGCCGCGATGCTTTCGACGACAACTTCAGGCGCGCACGACCACACCATTTTCATTACCGGAGGAACCCTGCGGAGCGCGCTTAGTCGCTCGCTCCATTTCGCCTCCGGTTTCGGATTCTTCACTGCGTCTTTCTCGTCCATGACCGTCTCCACCCGCCCCACCTGCTTTTTCGACGCCGCGACCATGCTATCTATGATCGCTCTCGAATAGACATACAGCATGCCAGGTACCATTTTGGGCCATGCCTAAATCACTGACATTCATAGAGATACCGCCGTTGAGCGGATTTAAAGAGATTCCTTTTTGCACGCCGGGGAGCAATTTCTATCTAGAAGAAAAGGGGAAAGCCTTCGCGCGATTCGAAAATCACTTCAGGCGTTTCGCCTGGGTGTTGATCGTTTTGTCTTTCGAGTAGCAGATTTTTTCGAGATTGCAGTCGAGGCATCGCGGCTTGCGCGCCAGGCACACGCGGCGGCCGTGCCAAATCAGCTGATGCGAGAACTTGATCCACCGGTCCTGCGGAATAATCTTCATCAGATCCAGCTCGATCTTCTTCGGCTCCGTATGCTTCGTCAAGTCGAGTCGACTCGAGAGCCGCATCACGTGCGTATCGACGACCACTCCCGAGGCGATCCCAAACGCAGTGCCCAACACCACGTTCGCCGTCTTTCGCGCCGCGCCCGGTACCGTCAGCAACTGCTCCATCGTGCGCGGAACCTCGCCACCGAATTCCTCGACGATCTTCTTGCTCGCGCCCATGATCGATTTCGTCTTGTTGCGGAAGAAACCGGTTGGACGAATGATCTGCTCGATGTCGCTCGGATTCGCGTAGGCCAATTCCTTCGCTGTCCGATACTTCTGGAAAAGCACCTCCGTGACGATGTTGACCACCGCGTCGGTGCACTGCGCGGACATGATCGTGGCAATCAGAAGCTGCCAGGCATTTTCATGGCGCAACTCGCAGCTGGCATCCGGGTACGCTCGGTCGAGCCCGTCGAGGATCGCCCGGACGCGCGCGGGGTCGGTTCCCCCAGCGACCGAAGCGTGACCGGGCGTCCTGCGCGACTTGATCGCGCTTGATTTTCGCGCGGAGGTCTTCTTTCTGGACGGAGGCACGAAGAAAAAATATCACGAAACGCGATGCATCTTGAAAAATTACGCTTCTACTTGCACGCCCTTCCAGAACGCTACGTGGTCCTTGATCTGCGCCGCGGCAGGCTTCGGATCGGCGTAATGCCAGGCGGCGTCGGGATTGCGCTGGCCGTTCACTTCGACGTCATGGTAGCTCGCCGTTCCCTTCCAAGGGCAAACGCTCTGCGTCTGGCTGGGCCGCAAATACTCGGTGTGCACCGAGCTCGAGGGAAAATACTTGTTCCCTTCGATGGTGACGGTCTTGTCGCTTTCCGCCAGCACTGCGCCATTCCACGTGGCTTTGGCCATGGAGACCCTCCGTCGGTTTCTCTAGACAGCGAAAAACAGATTCTGCGCCAGGGGCCATTCCTGATCGAACCATTGTCCGGCGCACCGATAGCCGGCTCGTTCGCCCATTCGTGCCACGGCCTTCGCCTCATACTTGTGCGAGCTTTCCGTCCAGATCGTTTCTCCCGCACGGAGATAAAACCGGAATCCGGCCTTGCGGATTGACACACGCTGCCAGACCTTCGAGCGCAGGTGCATCTCGATGCGCCGCTCCGCCTCGTCCCACCGAACGACGTGCTCGAACTGGGCGAGATCGAAGTCGGCATCGAGCTCGCGGTTGATCCGCGCCAGAAGGTTCTTGTTGAACGCGGCGGTCACGCCCGCCGGATCGTCGTAGGCCAGAATGAGTGTCGGCGCCGGCTTTTCCAGATCCGTCGTCAGCAACAGCGCATCGCCCTCACGAAGAATCGACCGCACCTCGCGCAAGAATTGATCGCCCGCCGGCCGGTCGAAATTCCCGATCGTGCTGCCCAAAAACAGCACAAATAGGCGCTCACCCTCGCGCCGGCGCGCCGCCACCTCCTGCAATCCGTCCAGGTACGCGCGCTCGAATCCGACGATGCTCACCAGGTCCATCTGTCCCAATTCCTGCTGGCATCGGCTGAGCGCGCTGCCCGAAATATCGATCGGGTAGTAGTTGACGCTCTGCCGCCGCGCCAGCGCTTCGAGCATCCAGCGCGTCTGCTGGCCGCTGCCGCTGCCGAGTTCGGCGACCAACACCGGCGCCGGCACTCGGCTCACGATTTCGCCGGAGTAGGCCTTGAGCATACGCATTCCCGCGCGGCTCAGGCCGTACTCCGGCAAAAGACAGATCACGTCAAAGAGGGCGGAACCGACCTCATCGTAGAGGTACTTCGACGGAAGTTCTTTTTGGCCCGGATGGCTGAGCCCCAGCACGATATCCGAACAAAATTCGGAAATAAATTGCGCAGACGGACCTGCCGGTGCAATTCGCGGAGCTGACCCCATGACCTATTCCTCCACGCAGCGAAAGGTGGCGTACACGTGCGGATAGTGCGGCTGGAACCAGTTCCGGAACGTCCGGCGCAGCATGCAGACGTCAGTGCGCGGAGACCCGCCCTTCATTACGAAATGCTTGCCGTCGAAGAAATTCGCCGAATAGCCTGGGTAGAAGGAGAACGCTTCGAATCCCGGCAGCGGTCCGAACGGCGTCGAGGTCCATTCCCATCCGTTACCGATCAGGTCGAAAACGCCGAACGCGCTAGCACCGGCTGGATAGGCGTCCACGGCCGTGGGGTCCCATCGCTCGTGATGAAAATTTCCGTGCCGCGGCGATGGCGACGCCGGCCCCCAGGGATACTCGCGCTCGGTTCCGTCCGGCGCTCCGTAAGCGGCCCGATGCCACTGCGCCTCCGTCGGCAGTTTCTTGCCGGACCAGCGCGCGAACGCCGATGCTTCCGCGTGCGTTACATAGGCCGGCCAGGCGGGCGGCAGTGGCATCGCGCCGAACATCGTGCGCAGATCCCATGGCGCGTGGGAGGGAGCGGGTAACGTATCCGATTTCGGCGTCCAGAAGTGCGGCTGCTCGATCTTCTCGCTCTCGACCCAAGCCCAGTCCTCCGGTGTCCAGTAAAACGCAGTTTGATAGCCGCCGGCTTGCACGAATTTCAGGTATTCGGCGTTCGTCACCGGATAAGCGCCGATGGAAAAACCAGGCACTTCGACGCGCTCGAGACCGAATTCATTGTCCCACCCGAAATCGGACGAATCGTGGCGCGATTTTCCGAGCGTCGCAATCCCCGCCGGAATCTTCACGAATCGCGTCTCCGGGGCAGGCCGCGGATCGGCCAGCGGCTGCGTCTTCGCGAGTTTTTTATCGACGGGCAAGTTGTGCAGCAGATACGCGAGAGTTTCCGCGTGCATCAGCCGATGCTCGATGGCCACCTGGAGAAGCGTGCCGTCGGCGATTTCCCGCACGTTCGCGGCTCGAGCGCTCGGATGTTGTAGCGCATCGCTCAGCTGGGTTCGCACGCGCCAGTTATATGTCTCTACTCGAACGATGCTCGGCCAATCCTCCGGTACGTCCGTCGGCAAACCGCCGTCGACCGGATCAATGCCGAACGCAAAAAGCCTGTCGAATTCCGGATCGTGCGAAGTGAGCCCGAGCGCCGGCGACAGCAAATTCCAGTCAAACGCTTCCAGATGCCCCAGGTAGAAGATCAATCGGTGGCGTTCGGGCACCGGCCGCTCGTAAAAGGAATTCGGAGGCAGGAGCGCAAAGAGAGCGTCGGTGCGTGCCCGCGCTTCCTGCAATCGTGCCAGTAATCCCGGATGGAGTTGCGGAGCTGTTCGGGACGTTGCCATTCGTCACCTCAGGCAGGGGTCCCCTTTGTACTCCCCCAGGGACCGACCGGCAAGCAGTTTCGTTTCCCAGAATTGGATGCGAAAGGGTGTAGGAAGGCGTCAATTATTTCGATGGCATCAGGACGTCAAGCAATCGCCGAAACGCCTTGCCGCGGTGGCTGGCCGCATTCTTTTCATGCGATGTGACTTCAGCATAGGTGCGGCGCCCGTCGGGGAACAGAAAAATGGGATCGTAGCCGAATCCGTTTGTTCCGCGCGGCTCCGTGGCCAGGAGGCCCTCCGCCCTATCGGAGACGATCGCGACGGCCCGGAGCTGGCGGGCGATTGAAATCACGCAGACGAATCGCGCACGGCGTTCGTCGCCGGTTTTCCCTGACATTTCGCGCAGCAATCTCGCCACGCCGTCGGCCGCCGACCTATTGGGGCCGGCGTAGCGCGCCGAACGAACACCGGGCGCGCCGTCGAGCGCCGGGACCACGAGCCCGGAATCGTCGGCGAGCACCATTTCGTCGCTGTAGCGGCTGTAGTGTAGGGCCTTGCCGGCACTATTTTCTGCGAACGTCGGCGCGGATTCGTCGAACTCAGGAATTTTCTCGAAATTGGGCAGCAGACCGATATCGAGTGCCTCGCCCGCGGCCAGCTCGCGGTATTCGTCCAATTTTCCGGCGTTGGACGAGGCCAAAAGTATTCGCGGGCGCATGCCGTTCGACGGGCGCTAGCGCGCCCGGCCGCCGAATTTCACGCGGACGATTTCCTGCTGCAGTTTGGCGAGCTGACGGATTCCGCTGGACGCGAGATCGAGCAGTTGGTCCAGCTCCTCATTGGTGTAGGGCCGTCCCTCGGCCGTCGCTTGTACCTCGACGAAGCGGCCGTCTCCCGTCATGACGACATTCATATCCACCTGTGCGCGGGAATCTTCCTCGTACGCCAGGTCGAGCATCAGCGCGTCGTCCACGATCCCCACGCTCGTGGCTGCCACGGAATCGACCAGCGGTACGGAACGCAGTATGCCCGCCGCTACCAGACGTTCGAGGGCCAGAGCCAGCGCGCAATAAGCGCCGGTGACAGACGCTGTGCGCGTGCCGCCGTCCGCCTCGATCACATCACAATCGACCCACACGGTACGCTCGCCAAGGGCCTTCAGATCGGTTGCGGCACGCAGCGTGCGGCCGATCATGCGTTGAATCTCAAGAGTGCGGCCCGATTGTTTGCCGCGGGTCGATTCGCGCGGCGTGCGCTCCTCGGTGGCGCGCGGCAGCATCCCGTATTCGCCGGTCACCCAGCCCTTGCCGGTGCCTTTCAGAAAGGATGGCACGCCGTCGTTTACGGTAGCCGTCACGATCACGCGGGTGTGCCCCGCCTCGATCAGCACGCTGCCCTCGGCGCTCGAAATAAAATCCGGCGTAATTTTCACCGGCCGCAAATCAGCCGCCCCGCGTCCATCTGCTCGCAAGAAACTCTCCTGGATGAAACGCCCGCCATCGCCCAACACGATCCGTTCCGAATTTGGCAGGTAAGTTTGACCACTGCGCCCGAACGTGTCAACCGGCCTGAGCGAAGATTTCTACAGCGGAAAGGCCCGCAACTCAGTCCCAGATTCAGGCTGCGGGCGATCCTCAACGCGGCGGTTTCGCGGAGGTGACGGGTGGCGCGGGGGGTGAAGGTGGATTCAGATCAAAGAATCCCGTCAAGTCCACGTTGCCCGCCAGGGTATCGACTTCCTGCCCGTGAATCAGAATCTTCAACCGGTGCAGCGTGGGCACATTGGTCTCAAGCGTCTGAGTGATGGAATCCACGGCCATCGCTTCGCTCAGAATCCCCGATGGCATCTCGGACGAAAGCGCGTCGGAAAAGTCCGCGATGGCTGTCCCGTCCGGCAAAATGTAAAAACCCATCACCGTCGTATCGGCTGGAATCGTGCGCTGGCCGGGCGTGGGGGGATTTACGGTTAACTCATGGAGTAACTGCCGGCAGCGTTCCACCGGATTGGCCGAAAGCGGCAGTGGGACCTCGACCGGCGCGACACGGTCCGGCCCTGCTGCCCAATAGATTTTCGCGGCCTGGGTGACATCGGAGGATGTGGTGATGGGCGCCGCCAGAATCTCGTGCCGCGCCTTTTCATCGGCGGTCTGCAATTCCGCTAGGCGCTTCACCCGCCGCTGAATGCCGCGGAAACTGATCAGCCCGATGATCACGGCCACAACGAGCAGCCCCAGCGCTATCTTTACGCCGCGCGGCACTATTTCACTCCCGCCGGCCGGAAGGCCATGATCGCGCGCGCAATAGCGTTGCCGAGAGGCTCACCCGAGGCTGTCAACGCGTCGGGCGTCTCCGTCGAGATGCTCGAAGTCTCGACGGCCACTGCGGGTCCGGTAATCGAGCGCAGCGCCCGCACCGGCACCGATTCCGAATGGGATGGCGATCCCGCGAAGGCCTGAGCGAATTCACCCTGAATTAAATCCGCCAGCCGGTGGCTGGCCCCAACGTAGGGTCGCTGTGCCTCCGCCCAGGAAACAAGCGCCACGGGTGGCGCGGGCCGCGCCGACGTAGCACCCCCAGCCGCAGCCTCCAGCGGCTCGGCAGGCGCGGCAAATAACATCGAGTAGGCCCTCACCGTGCCCGGTGTGCCGGTCGAAGCCACGTGCAAGCTGACGAAAATTGCATCACGATATCCGTTCGCCATCGCCGCACGATCGTCATATGAAGGATTTGAGTCGTCGTTGCGCGTCATCACCACGTGATAGCCCTGGCGCTCGAGCGCGGCTCGCGCCGATCTGGCAATCTGCAGCACGACGTCCTTTTCTGCGACCGCTTCGCCGCGCGCGCCAGCATCAGTGCCGCCATGCGCGGGGTCCAGGACGATGATCGGTCCGGCCGGCGGTAGCACGGGAGGCGGATTCGGCGCCTGTGGGGGAGCAACGGCGGGCGGTGCTGGCGTTTCCTGCGCAGGAGAAGCCGGCGCCTGCAGCGGCTGCTGGGGAACAGCATCCAAGGCGCCCAATGTTAGAAGCGAGGCAGCGGCAAAAAAAACGGCGAGAAATTTGGAAATCCACACGACGAAAAGAATATCAGAATTACTCCAGTGTGCGGCACTCGCCAGCAGCCAGCGAGCCGAATGAACAAACGCCCGGCATTTCAAAGCGCCGTGACGTTGAACCAGTGCGCGTCGAATCGCTCGCGGCGGACAAACAGACCCATGCTGCAGAGCTCCTCCGCGGTGCGAACATAGCGCACATCGTAGAGCTCGTCGTAAAAACTGTACTGTTTGGCAGACCAGGGCTGCTCTCGGAAATGCACGCGGCCCTGCGACGCTTCGTCGGCCAGATTCACTGCAATTACTCTCCACGCTTTCGACGATCGCCACTCATAAACCACCAGGTTCCCGGCCGTGTCATCGCCCTCCGCCGTCACCGGCAGCAGGCTCCATTCGCCGCCGTGATATACCGGATCCTTCGTGGTCCGCAAAAGCTTCGCGAAAAAAGCAGTCGCGGCAGGATCGACGTCCCCCTCCGCGGCAATCCGCAGCGTGATCGGCAGGTGAATCCTGGCGCCTTCAAGTTCGCCCTGATGATAAAAGCGCATGCCCGGCAAAGATCCCATCAGCGATCCCACACCAATGCGGCGGTCCGCACCAAAGACCGTGGCGCAGCGCTCCTCATCATGATTTTCCAGGAAGCGCGCCCGCGTGTTCTGATCCGCCAGGGGTGCGGACAGACGTCCATGCACGTCGCCCATATTTCGGTCGCGCACAGCATCGTAGAGGCTCTTGTCGTAAACGTAGGAAAAACCCAGATCGAGCAGGCGCGATTCCGTCCCCCAATATGCCTCGGCGAGCAGAATCAGCCCGGGCACAGACGTATGCGCTTTCTGCCAGAATTCCTGCTCGGGCGCCGGGGTGCCGCGCAGCAGATGGCCCCAGATCCTTTCGAAAATATCGTTCAGGTGCAGCATGGCCATGTCGCAGCGCACCCCGTCGCAATGAGCCGCGATCGTGCGCAGGTCGGCCAGCTGCGCGGCACGCATCTGCGCGGAAAAATGGTTCAGCTGCGCCACATCCGCCCAGGGAGGGAAATAGGGATCGCGCCCCAGCGCCAGATAAAACACGCGGCGCGGCGTGTCCACGCGATAAAAGCTCGTCGGATCGCGCTGATAATCCTCCGCCGTGCCGTTCACGTAAAATTCCGGGTGCCTGCGAATCCACGGATGATCAAGGGCCGTATGGTTGCCCACAAAATCGAGAAACAACGCCACGCCGCGCTCGTGCAGCTTGGCGCGTACGGCGTCGAGCGCCTGCCAGGTGCCGATCCGAGTGTCGGGAACGTAATCCGCCACAGCGTAGGGAGAGGCAATGATGTCTTCCGGCTTCCATCCCGGCAGTGCGCGGTCGTATGGCGCTCCTCCGTCCGGGGCGGTCTCCCGTTCGAGCGCGATCCTTCGCGCCTCCGGGCTGCGCTTCCACACACCCATCAGCCAGACGGCGTCGAATCCCAACCGGGCCAGCGCGTCCCACTCCGAATCCGGCACCTCGGCCAGAGTCATCGTCCTGCCCAGACGCGCGCCCAGCTTCTCAAGCCACGACCAAGTATTGATCTCGTAAAGATGAGGATTCAGACGAAGAGCGAACGGCTGGGAAGACGCGGCTGGGGCAGGACTCACGGGTTAAGGCTAGCATGACGCGCTCCGCCCGCGGAAGCATGCGACACCAACCGCACAACAGTCCTCACGAACAGCCAAGCCCGGGCGAGCACAGCGCGCCGGGGGAACCCTAGTGCTTCAACGCGCCATCCATAAAGGCGCCGATATTCGACTTCAGCTTCACGCGATCCTCGTCGTGCAGGTAAATCATGTGCCCCGAGTCGTAGTATTTCAGGCTGATCCGAGCCCGCGCGTCCGCCGGCAGCAGCAGATGATCCGTGGTGTATTCGGTGGCATAAAAAGGCGTCGCGCTGTCGAAGTAACCGTTCTCGATCTGCACCTGCAGATGCGGATTATCTAACAGTTCCCGGATCATGTCCGGCCCCACGTTCGGCGCGCTCGGGAACAATCCTCCCGGAGCCGCGTTGTGCTTCCAATCCCAGTTCTGCGAGGGCTCCGTCGGTAGCACTTTGTAGGTCTTATCCTGGCCAAATTTCAATTCGTCGCGCACGTAGCCGTTGAAAGCCGCCGTAAACGCGCCCACCACGGCCGTAAAGGAGGGATCAAACTCCGAATTTTCCGTCAGCAGATCGTAGGTATTGCCGGAATAGCGCGAATCGTAGCGTCCCACGACCAGGCCGCGGCTGCGCTGGACCTCTGCGTCAAACTGCGGAAGCGCCACGCGGAGGTCAGCCTTGATCAAATAATCCTCGCTCAACCCGGTAAAGGCCGCGAGTTTCTTGGCGATGTCCTGTGTCTCGGCGGCCGTAAGGCGGGAGCCTTTCATCAGCGCCGCGGCATACTCGCCCCCGGCAAATTCCCGCGCGCGATCGAGAAACACGTTGAGATCGGCCGGCGGATCCTTGATGAGCCTGTAATACCAGGCTGTCGCCGCATATGTGGGCACATAAAAAATGTACGAACGGTCGTCGCCGGTGGCAAATGCCAGCGAGCTCGCATCGATCACGCTCGAGATCAGCACGATCCCGTTGATGTACATCCCGTCGGTCGTCTGCAGGTAATTTCCCAGCGCGACGGACCGGAACGTTCCGTAGCTTTCGCCAATCAAGAATTTCGGCGAGTTCCAGCGGCTGTTCCGGCTCACGTATGTCACGATGAATTGCGCCAGCGATTTCACATCTTGATCGACGCCCCAAAAATTCTTGTCTTCGGCCTTCCCTACCGCGTGGCTGAAACCCGTCCCTACGGGATCGATGAAAACCAGGTCAGCCCTGTCGAGCAGCGACTCGCTATTGTCCACCAGCTTATAGGGCGCCGGGGGCGTCGGCGCTGCGTTGTCCGTCACGACGCGTCGCGGCCCGAACGCACCCACGTGCAGCCACACCGATGCGGAACCCGGTCCTCCGTTATAAATGAACGCGATCGGCCGCTGGGTCATGTCCTTCAGGTCGCTCCGCGTGTACGCAGTCGAATACATTAGCGCCGTCGGCTCACCCTTATCGTCTTTCAGCAATGTTGTCGAGGCTGTCGCCTTGTAATTGATTGTCTGATCGCCGATGCGCACCGTGTGTTCCGTCACCGACGACTCTTCCTTGGGAGCCTCCGCCGGTTTCGCCGCGTCGCCCGACTTCCCCGCATCTGCCGGCTTCGCGTCTTTCGCGGGTTCCTGCGCGGCGACCTTGTTAGCATGGCCGGAAAAAATCAGCAGCGTCGCCATCGCGATCAGGCTCAGAAACTTTTTCATCATTTCGCTCCCAGGTTTATTTTCCAGGCTTATCGTCAATCGGACTGACAAACGTCAGCGTAATCGTCTTCCTATCTTTATCGGTTCCGGCCACGCTCACCGGATCCGCGTCTATTCGGGCCGGAAGCGCGGAATCCGAACCCCTGCGCCGCGCAGCCGTTGAGCGCCGCGGCGTCAAATCCTCCCACGCGGATATCGTGTAGTTCGCCGATTCAAGCAAAGTGAATTGATAGGAACCGTCGGCGAGCCTCTCCGCCGATGGATTCTCCCCATTGTCAGCCTTCGCCATGATCGTGACGCTTCCGGGCGGACGTACCCCGCGCCATTTCAGTTGGACGCGCAGCAGATGAGTTGGATAGCCGTCCTTCACCGTCATATTCACTTTCAACAATTGCTGGCCGTCCTTCAGCGTGATCGGCGTCGCATCGGCCACGTCGCCCACCCCGGGATAAAACGCACGCGGATACGGCGAATTCGGGTCCGTGCGGTTCGTGCGGTTGAACACCAGAATGTATTCGCCCGGCCCCACGTGATCCAGATCGAACTGTCCCTGCGCGCCCTGAAATCCCCACAGCCCCGGCTTCGCGTCGTTGTAGGTGCCGGCGCGATAGAGCTCCACCGACGCGATCCCGAGCGGCTTGCCGTCCGGACCGAGCACCGCGCCACGAATGTGGCCGGTCGGCAGCGCGTTCACGTCGAATTCGTAGCACGCGCCATTTGGAATTTTGAAGCGAGCGAGGCCGCCGGTCTGCGAGCGGTGCGTCAATTCCATGCGTACCGGCAGGCGCGCCGTGAAATTGTATTCGCCCGCGTGCACGTCGTAAAACGTGTAAACGCCTTCGCTATTCGAGCTGGTCTCAAACCGATCGTCGTGCGACCGCAGCTTCAGCGATACGTTCGGCAGAGGCTCGTCGGGATCATCTGGCAGGGCCAGGAATGGCGGCTCTGAGCGCCGCAGCAGTCCGAAAACGGACGCCACGCGCTGCCCGTTGCGCATCGCCCGCAGTTGCGGCAGCAGCGCCTTCGCGTCGTTCACGGGACGTGTGCCGCTGCAAATCGTCGCGAACAGCCGACCCTCCGTACCCTGGTGTGTGAAGACCACATACTGCTGGCCCGCCTGGAACCGATAACCGCAGTCGCCGTCTTCCCCGCCGGAAAATATGTCGATCTCTTCGGCCAGAGCCGAGGCCTGCGCGGGCGCGAACCGTTCGTCGATCCGAAAATGATAGCGCGTCAGCCGCGACGCGATGGCATCGGCGGTCGCGGCCGCTTTCACTGAAGCGTCCGGCGCTGGCGGCTTTGTGCTGGCATCGCCGGTCTGATCAGGAGTTGAGTCGGGTGAGCCAGCGGCGGGCGCGTACGCGATGTCCTCCACCGCCGTCACGGTACCCAGGAACACCACGTCGCCGGCCTGCAGACCGGGACAAGCGCCCGGCGAAGCATCCGAGCAGGTGCATCCGCGCGTCGCGATGGGAATGGCCGGGAGCAGCAGCAGACACGCTAAGAGGAAGCGCCCAAGCATCGCAAATATCCTACAATCTTTTCAGCGGTGGGTCAGGTTGAAAAACCAAAATCACGCGCTCGTGGCGATGCGAATTTCCGCCGATCGTTGCTAAACTCCATGGTCGCCTCTGCGCCGTCGCAGCAAAGAACGCCTGGTCGGTCGCGGCTACAGCCGCAACATGAGGGACGCGATTCGAGACCGGCTTTCGCCGCCGAAGCTGCTTCCGCGGTCAAATCCGGTAATCCACTGAAGATATGCGTGTTTGCCTAACAGGAGCCACTGGCTTTATCGGTCAGGCGCTGGTCAAGCGCTTCCTGGCCGACGGCGCCCAAGTTCGCGTCCTGGCCCGCTCTTCCCCGCGCGCCGACGCGTTCGCATCCCAAGGCGTCGAAATCGTCCGCGGCGACGTCGCTGATGCCGAGGCCATCCGCCGCGTCGTCGAGGGTGGCGAAATCATCATCCACGCAGCAGCGATGGTCGACGCCCCCGGCTCGCGCCAGAAATTCTTCGACGCCAACGTTCGCGGCACCGACGCCGTCCTGCAAGCCTGCCTCCGCGCCAAACCGCGCAGGATCATTTACCTCAGCTCCATCGCCGTGTACGGACCGCTCCTAGACGATGAATGGATCGACGAGGACACGCCCTTCGACCCGCTACCGGCAGAGCGCGACTTCTATGCCCAATCAAAGATCGAGGCAGACCAGCTCGCGCTCAGGTTCGCGAAACACTCTTCCGTGCCGCTAACGATCCTCCGCCCCGGCGTCGTTTTCGGCCCCGGCAGGCCCCTCCCGACGGCTCTTCTCGGCGCGCGCGTCGGTGCATTCGACATCGTTTTCGGCCGACCCAACCAGCCGTTTCCGTTGAACTACATCGAGAACCTGGCCGATGCGATTGAGCTGGCCGGACGGGAACCGGAGAACGACTCGCGCCAATACATCGTCCTCGACGACGAAAGACTCACGCTCGGGCAATATCATGCTGCGAGAACAGCCATCACAAAAACCAAAACCATCTTCTGGCCCGCCCAGCCCATCGTCATGGCGGCAACCATCACCCATCCCCTAGCCCGCCTCATCCCGGCCGATGCGGGTGCATTCTCCCGCCGCCAAATGATCCGCGCCTCCGAGGACCGTTACTACTCGACCCGCCGAATCCGCGAAGAACTGAATTGGAAGCCAAAGATCGCTTTGGAGGAAGCGATTGAGTGCACGATCCGGAATAAAACCTAGCCTGTCTTTGTGCCTCCCTGCAGATTTTGGTTTGGAGTTTTCACAGCACCTCCTCCTAGTACCGCCCGCACCGTTGCACTTGAAAAATTCCGTTTCATGCTAGAATTTCGCGCGGTGGCAGCATCGATTTCCCGCATTTCCCTTTTCCTGAAGCGGAACGATCTCGTCTGGCCGGGCGTGCGGCGACTGGGACGCAACTTCCCACCGTCCGGCTGCAGGGAAACGACTGCGTCCAGCGCACGAGGAGTGAAAAGATTCTCGCGATCGTCCCATATTTGCTCTTGACCGCCGCTGCGGTTCCGCTCGTCTATTACGTGCTCGCACTCTTCAGCACGTTTCGTTTTTTCGAGAACGCAAAACATCACGCGGCACCGAACACGGACTACCTGCCGCCGGTCAGCTGCCTGAAGCCGATCAAAGGTCTCGACGAAGACGCCTACGAAAACTACGCCAGCTTCTGCCGGCAGGATTATCCCGAATACGAGATCGTTTTCTGCGTCGATCCCGGCGACCCCGCGCTGCCGCTGCTCGAAAAGCTCATCGAGGAATTTCCCGACCGCAAAATCCGGCTGCTGTTCGGCTCCGGCCGCGATGCCATCAACGACAAAGTCGGACGCCTCAACCGCCTGACAACCGAAGCAGCGTACGACATTTTCATCATTACCGACGGCGACGTGCGCGTCGGCCCGGATTACATTCGCTCCATCGTCTCTGTGTTCCGCAATCCGAAAGTCGGCGCCGCCACCTGCCTGTACGTCTCCACCAAGGAAATCAATCTGGTCCAGGAACTTCAGACCATCGGCATGATTTCCGATTTCTTTGCGCCGGTGATGGTCGCCTGGCAGCTGGACGATTTGAAAGTCACGTTCGGACAGACCATCGCGACAACGCGCAAAGCCGTGGAAAGTTACGGCGGCTACCGGGTGATCGAGGATCGTCCTGCCGACGACGTGTACGCCGGAAAACTCGTAGCCGAACAGGGCTACGAGGTGAAGCTGCTTCCCTATATCGTGCACTCCGTCGCCGACTTCAACACCTTCAGCGATCTGCTGCACAAACGCACCCGCTGGATGACGGTGCAAAGATTGATGCGCCCCTGGGGCCATTTCGGCCTGATCTTCACCTGGGGATTGCCGTGGGCGCTGGTGGCCATCGCCGCGAAACCGACCTGGTTGGTCGCCGGTATTTATCTGGGCGCGTACGTTGTGTTCCGCGTGCTGATCACCTGGATGATCGGCGTCTGGGGCATGAAGCAGAGAGGTATCTGGCACAAAATGCCGCTGATTCCGCTGTGGGACGCCATGGCATTTATGATGTGGATCGCCAGCTTCGCCCGCCGCACCATTCGCTGGCGCGGCGTCGATTATTTCCTCCGCGAAGGCCGGCTGGTCGCCGCGCGGAAAGCGTCCTCATGAGCCGTAAAATCGCTGTCGCCGGCGCTGGAATTTACGGCGCCACGATCGCGATCCGTCTCGCCCAAGCCGGCCACAGCGTTCGCCTCTTCGATCCGCTCGGCATCCTGCGCGCGACCTCTGTCATCAACCAGTACCGGATTCACTCCGGCTATCACTACCCGCGCAGCCCGGAAACGATTGCCGAAACGCTCGAAGCCCGCGCCGAATTCACCCAGGCCTTCGCGCCCGCCATCGTCCGCAACAGCCGCCACTACTACGCCATCCCCAAGGAAGGCTCCGCCACGCCGCCCGAGCTTTTCGAAAAAGTGATGGCCCAGTACAGCCTTGCCTGCAGACCGGTGCGGCCAGAATGGATGGATTTCGGGTTCATCGACAAATGCTACGAAGTCGACGAGCAGATCTACGATCCAGACACGTTGCGAGACACGGTCATTTCGCAAATCACGAGGTTGAGCATTCCGTTCGAGAAGCGCGCCTTGAAGCCGGAAGAGCGACCGGGCTACGATTTCATCGTCTGGGCCACATACGGCCTCGGTCCAAGCCTGGGCCTTTTTCCGAATGCGAAATATCAGGTCGCCGAGAAAATTCTCATCCAGTTGCCGCCGGTCCTTCAACACATTTCGCTGGTGATCGTCGACGGCCCATTCACTGCTTTCGATCCCTACGGCCGCTTGGAAAAATCCCTCTTCGGCTCGGCGAAGAACACCAACCATTGGACCACCAACAATCCCAACGAGCCGATTCCTGAGCCGTTCGCACACATGCTCAATGGCTCGGGGTGGGAAAAAATCGATTTCAGCCGCTTCGAAGCCATGCGCAGGGACTCCATGCTCGGGGTCCCCGCCTCGAAGGACGCCGTCTACATTGGCTCGCGCTTCACGATTCGTGTCGTCGAAAACAATCCGATCTCCGACCGCCGCACGCTCTACGTTCAGGAAACCTCGCCGGGCGAGATTCACATTTTTTCCGGAAAAGTTGTCGGCGCCGTAAAAGCCGCACGCCTCGTCTGCGAACGGGTGGCAAAATCTTGAGTTGCGACTCGCGCTCCCCCCTGGCCTGTCGAAACATGCCACCCCGCGCGTCGTTGTACCGGAACGGTCCTCGGGTGCCGTCCCAGCGCTGCCTGAGGGAAGTGACACACGATGCAAAGTCATTTCAGTCGTAAGTGATTACAAACAAAAGAAATGAATGTATGCGACGTGACGCGCGATTCAAGTACGCGCCGCCGGCCCCTCCGGCCAACCCGGGAAGGATTTTTCCTTACTTCGATCCCGCCGAGCGGGTCTCGGTAATCGCCGGCGCCGTGGCACCCAACTGGCGATGGCGATCGTTGCGCGCGTTGCGCCAGTTCACTTGGGGCATGAACAGCGATGAATCGATGCGGTCGCGGTACTCGATGGCAATGTTCATCAGCGAATCAAGCAGGGAACCCGACAAATGATGCGGCTCTAGACCGAGGTCGATCAGTTGAGAGTGCTTGGCGTTGTAATAGTGCGCTTCGGCCTCGACACGGGGATCGGGCAGGTGGTCGATTTCGACCTTGAGGCCCATTTTCTTGCTGGCGGCTTGCACTTTGTACGCAAGATCGAGAACGGAGAACTGTTCGGTGAACTGATTGAAGACGCGGAATTCACCGGGCGCCGCTGGATGCGTACAGGCGATCTCGATACAGCGGACCGTGTCGCGAATGTCGAGGAAGCCGCGGGTCTGCCCGCCCTTGCCGTACACGGTCAGGGGATGGCCCACCGCCGCCTGGGCGCAGAATCGGTTCAGCACCGTGCCGAAAACTTCGTCGTAATCAAAGCGGTTGATGAGCGCTTCATCGAGCGCGGTTTCGTCCGTCACCGTGCCGTAGACCACGCCCTGGTTCAAATCCGTGGCGCGCAGCTTCCAGGCCCGGCAGCAGAACATGATGTTGTGGCTGTCGTGCACCTTCGAGAGGTGGTAGAACGAGCCGGGCTGCTTCGGATACGGCAGCACGTCCTTGCGGCCGTTGTGCTCGATTTCGATGTAGCCCTCTTCAATGTCGATATTGGGCGTACCGTACTCGCCCATCGTCCCGAGCTTCACCAGGTGGCAATCGTGGTGGAATTCACGCAGCGCGAACAACAGGTTCAGCGTGCCGACCACGTTATTTACCTGCGTGAACGCGGCGTGCCGCCGGTCAATCATCGAATACGGAGCCGAGCGCTGCTCGGCGAAATGGACCACGGCTTCGGGCTTGAACTCGTTGAGCGATTCGGCGAGGAACTCGTAGTCGGTCACGTCACCGATCAGCAGGTCGATCTTCTTGCCGGTGTGCTCGTGCCAGGCGCGGAGGCGATCGGGGAGTGGCTGGATCGGCGTGAGCGTCTGTACGCCCAGCTCGAAGTCCCACTGCCGGCGGATGAAGTTGTCGATGATTGCGACAGAGTGGCCCTTTTGCGACAGATACAGCGCTGTCGCCCAACCGCAGTAGCCATCTCCCCCCAGCACGGCAATTCTCATGAAGCCTCCTGTAAAACCGTTTCCTTGAATTGTGATTAAGATTGCCCCGACTTCTGCCCGTTTCTGATTGTAACGTTTTACTCCGCACCGCGAAAGACTCACAACAGAGTTTTCTCATCTGAGTCGTATCGCATAACGAGTGATCGAACCGATCCGAATGGAGAATAAGAGAGTTAGGGGCGTGTAACGGCGGCCGGATCGCCCGGGGCGCCGTCGGAGCGGTGCCCGAAAACCCGCTCGATGCCACGGAGATAGAAGATCACGCCGAGCAGACGGACCAGCGCCGCCCACACGCGGTAGCAGATCAGAGCTTCGGCTCCTCCTCGCAGGCCGGCGATCGCGAAAAGCGAATTGAACGCCGCCTCGCCAACGCCCAGGCCCCCGGGCGTGAACGGCAGGCAGTTGGCGACGAAGCCCAGCGGGATCACCAGAGACATTTTCAGGTTGAGCGCGGAGGGATCGAGGGCGAGCACGGCGAGAACCATGCCGATCACCGTCAGTGAGTTGGCGAGGATCGAAATGGCCAGCGCCGCAACCACGGTGCCCAGGCTTGTGCGGTAGCCGCCGACCGTCCGGATCACCAACCCGTACCATTCCCGCCAGGGCAGGATGCCGAAAACGGCGTGGGCCAGTTTTTCCATCCGCGCCTGGAGCCAGACGCAAGCGAAGAATGCGGAGATGAACATCGCGGAAAGGGTTCCGGAAACGATCAGCAGATCGCGCAGCGCGGGGGTGGCGGCGATGTCCCGGGCGAAAAACGGTGCGAACAGCAGAGGCAGAAGCAGCAGCGAGAGCATGCCGATACCGCGCTCAAACAGCGAAACGATGACGATCTCCGAGCGGCGAGTCTTCTGGTCCTTCGCGACGTAATACAGGCGAGAGAGATCGCCCCCGGTGGCACCCGGAAGAAAGACTGCGAAAAAGAAACTGACCAGGGCGACTTGAAACGATTTCGCGAATGAGAGCCGTAGGTCGATCGGCCGGAACATCCAGATCAGGCGCTGCGCCATGAGCGCAATATCGATCAGGATCAGCGCGATGGCGGCAAGAGCTATGGGCCAAGCGGTGAACGGCCTCGAGAGAGCCCGCAAACTGATGTAACCGGACCTGGCGAGGTAGGCGAGAAGCACGCCAGCGATCGCCACTCGCACGAGCAGCCAAAATATTTTTCGCGCGGGATGTTCGCGTGGCGGGGTTTCCGGCATGGGTTCGGTTGAAACAGCCGCCGACGAGCCTTCGCCCGGCATTCTAGCGGCCGGCGCCGGCCGTTCGAGGGGGCTCGCTGCGGCGCGCGTTGCCGCGGCGTCCGGCAAGCTCGCGCACGGAGTAGACCGGCTTGTTCTGGGATTCGTAATAGGTGCGGGTGAGCAGCTCGCCGATCAGACCGATGGCGAAAAACTGAATACCACCGATCAGCAAAGCCATGCCGAGAAGCAGCAGCGGCCCGTGGGCCAGCATCAGGCTTTCGTGGAAGAACACCTTGCGGATGAAGGCCCAGATCTCGATTGCGCCACCGGCTCCCAGTCCGGCGAGACCGAGCAAACCGAAGAGCTGGAGCGGCCGCGTCGAATAATCGAGCAGGAATTTCACGCTGATCAGGTCCAGCAGCACGCGGATCGTGCGCGAGATGCCGTAATTCGATTTGCCGTTCTGGCGCGGAATGTTCGTGACCGGGACTTCCGCGATCGTTGCCCCGGCCCAGCTCGCCAGCGCCGGAATGAAACGGTGCAGCTCGCCGTAGAGATTAATCTCGTTCAGGATTTCGCGGCGATAGGCTTTGAACGTGGTGCCAAAGTCGTGCAGGTCCACGCGCGAAAGCTTGGCCATCAGTCGGTTGGCGACACGGCTCGGGAATTGGCGGCTGAACAGATTGTCGGTGCGCTTCACGCGCCAGCCGCTGACGATGTCATAGCCTTCCTTCATCTTTTCGATGAAGCGCGGGATTTCCGCAGGATCGTGCTGTAGATCGCCGTCCATCGAAATGACGATCTCGCCCTGCGAATGATCGAAGCCGGCTTTCAGCGCGGCGGTCTGGCCGAAATTGCGGCGGAGACGCACGGCGAGAACCCGGGCATCGTCGCGGGCGATCTCGGAAAGCTGGCGGAAGGTGCCGTCTTTGCTGCCGTCGTCGATGAAAACGATCTCAAACGGCTCGCCAATCGCGTCCATCACGTCGATGATTTTGACGTAAAGCTGCGGAACGCTTTCGAGCTCGTTATAGAGCGGGACGACGATTGAGTAGGCGACCGGGCGATTCTCGGTACTCATCGGTTCATTGTAGTACATCAATTGGACGGCGCGATAGCAGGACTCGGAGCCGGTGGAGCGGAAGAAGTCAACGGATGGTTGGTCAGGATGAGCTTGCCACCGCTGGAGGCCACCACGTCCAGTTCCGCGCCGGGCATCAGGGCCTGGTAATGCGGCAGGTCGGCGGCGAACGTCAGCAGGTAGTAGCGCTGCGGCTGACTCCACACAGCGGGCAATTGCGAATCGACCAAAAAGACGACCGGAGCGCCGGGAGCATGCGACCCGTATTCCAGATTCGCGCGCTTGGCGGTGAGCAACCAGCCGTCGCGGTTGAGATAGAAAAAGACCGATGAGAACGAGTAGTAGAAGCCCTGCGCGATGAGGGCCCCTTCCGGCTCGTTCCCTAGGACCGTCGCCAGCGGGCGTGAGGAAAGATAGGGATCAAAGGTGACCATGGCCAGGCGTGCGGCATGGAAAAAGAGGATCATCATGAGCGCGGCGGCCAGAAACGCACGTTCGGCCGCGGCGCGAAACGTGCCCAGAGCGCCGATCAGGAACGCGATTCCGGCGACGACCAGCGGCAGACGCAGGTAGGCGAACGAATCGATGGTCAGGTCCTGCATGTGGCCGAGCGAAAGTGTATAAGCGCCGGGATGATGGCTGAGCGCCTGCGAAATATCGCCGGGCGTAGGAACCCCGCGCAGGTGAACGAGGATCGCCACGATGGCTGTGGCACAAATCGCGCTAAGGGCCGCGAGGGTGCGGGTGCCGCGGCGAATCCAGTCGCCTCCACCGGCCATGGCGGAGCCGAGCAGGAGAGCGAGCGCCGGATAACACGGCATCGAGTAATACTCCTGCGTGGTCGAGAACGTGAAAAACACCAGTACGAAGCCTACCCAGCAGAGGGCAAGCAGGCGCGCGCGACCGGCGCGATCGTCGGGCTTGAACGAAAGCTGGGCGATGGCGGGAAAATAGACCGACCACGGAAACAACCAGACGAGATGGAGGAGCCAGAACCAGAGGCGAGGCACGGTGTTGTAATCTCGCGGATAGCGGCGGTTCAGGAAACGCAGGAGCTGCTCGTTGACAAAGTAGTCCCATAGGAAACCGTGGTATTGACCCGGGCCGGAGTGCAGCGTCCAGGCGAAATAGGGCGGATTGCGGAGGGTGGCGAGAATGTGCCACGGCGCGGCGATGACCAGGGCGATCAACGCGCCGGTGAAGACATGCAAGCGCCGCCAGGTGCGGCGGGAGAAAAACTGCCGGGTAACGAGCAGATAGATCACGGCGGTCGCGACCGGGAAGGCGAGCCCGATGACGCTCTTCACCAGAAGCCCTAGGCCGAGGCAAGCGGCCATGACCATCGACCAAAACCGCGGATGGGGCTCTTCTTCATCCAGCACGCGCAGCAACGACCACAGCGCGAGCGCGATCATGCAAGTAAGCAGCGCATCCGGCAGCAGGACGCGGGTGAAAAGCCACAATCCCACGCACGTGGACATGCATAAACCGGCATAGAAACCGGCGCGCCCGCCGAACGCCCACACGCCGAACGCCGCCGTGAGCATCGCCAGCGCCATCGCGGCGAGGGCGACCGGGATTCGCGCCACCCAGTCGTGGACGCCGAAAATCTCGTACGAGATCGCGATGAGCCAATAATTGAAGGGCGCTTTGTCGAGATAGACCAAGCCGTTGATATGCGCGGTGACCCAGTCTCCGGATTCAACCATGTGGCGCGCGACCTGCGCCTGCACCGAGTCGACGTCGTCAACGAGCGACGGGGGCGAGACGATGCAGCCGAGATAGATGGCGGCCGCGCACAACAGCACGACGAGATAGAGATGCGAGGTTTTATTCAAAGCGCAGAGATTCCACGGGCTGAAGCTGAGCGGCCGTTCTTGCCGGCAGGTATCCGAAGAGCACGCCGGTTGCGCAGGATACTACAAACGCCGCCAGCACCGAAAGCCACGAGACGGGAATCTGAATCCCGGCGGGCAGCGGCAGAAAACGGGCCAGGACGTCGACTGAAAGGGGAATCGCTACCGCGATGCCGATGCCGATCACCGCGCCGACTCCGCTGATCAGAATGGCCTCGACCAAAAACTGGTAAAGGATCTCCCGGGGGCGCGCGCCGATCGCTTTGCGGAGCCCGATCTCACGGGTGCGCTCGGTGACGGTGACGAGCATGATGTTCATGATGCCGATACCGCTGATGACCAGCGCGAGCAGCGCGACTAATAGCAGGACGATCGTGAGTGCGAAGGAGATGCGCCGCGAGGTGTCAAGTATCGATGAGAGATTCTCCACGTTGTATTCAGCTTCGGGACGATGGCGGCTTTTCAGAATTTGCGCCACCCGGTCGGTGACGAGCGGGACATATTCAGCCCGCCCAGCCTGGGCGTACAGCGTGACGAGGTATGAGTCCCCGGTGTAATAACGCACCAGCGGAAACGGAACGAGCAAGGAATCGGAGCGAATTTCCGACTGTCCAAAGGTGTCAATGCGCTCGCGAAAGACACCGATGACCGTGAAGGTTAGCTCGCCGACGTGAAGCTCCTGCCCGACGATATTCTGGCCAGGTGCTACGGTATCGGCGAGATGCTCGGAGACAACGCACACTTTGCTGACGCTGGAAAAATCGTCGGAGTCAAAATAGCGCCCCTGCGGAATGACCAGCTTGCGGATCTGCTCGAATTCCGGCGTAACTCCGACCATCACGACCGGGACCGCCTTGCCGCCGGCCAGGACCGTAAGCGGCAAGTCGCTCGTGCCGGCGACGTGGATGACCTGCGGGACTCCCTGGCGCACCGCCTCCATATCGGAATCGGAGATTTCATCACTCAGCGCGACGTTCTGCGAAGCGGCCGGCTGCGCCAGTGAGGCGAAAACCAGATTCGATCCCACGGCTTCGATCTGGTGGCGAACAAATGTGCGGCCCGTGAGCCCGATGGTGACCACCAGCACGATACAGGCGCTGCCAATGACGACGCCGAGCATGGTGAGCGCTGCGCGCACGCGATTGGCGCGCAAAGCTTCCATCGCCAGGTGCCAGGTCTCGGACCAGTGGATGGCAGGCGATTGAGCGACTTCGTTCATCAAACGGCGGTCTCGACGGTTGCGAGCTCAGGTATTTCGATGCGGATTTGGGTGCCTTCGCCTTCCTGGCTGCGAATATTCATTTCGAACTGGTCGCCGTAGAGAAGCCGCAGGCGCTCGAACACGTTGCTGATGCCGATGCCGCCGCCATAGACCTCCCGCAGCCTTTCCGGAGACATGCCCATGCCGTTGTCGTCGACTTCGATGGTCAGGCGGCCGTCGCGCTGGCGGGTGCGGATGTGGATCTGGCCGCCGGAAAGGCGCGGTGCCAGACCGTGCTTGATGGCATTCTCGACGATGGGCTGGAGCAGCATGCTGGGGACGAAGGTGTCGAGCGTATCGCTTTCCACTTCCTTGAAAATTTGAAGCTTGTCGGGGCCGAAGCGGATGACTTCGATATCGAGATAGTCGTCGATGAAGTCAAGCTCTTCACGAAGTGGAACGAAGGTTTCGTGCTTGCGCAGCAGGCGGCGCAGGATATTGGAAAGTTTCAGCACGACCCCACGGGCCATGTCCGGATCGAAGCGAATGAGCGAGGAAACCGTATTGAGCGTGTTGAAAAGAAAGTGCGGGTTGATCTGACTCGTGAGCGCGTCCATGCGCGCCTTGAGCAGATGCTGCTGGTTCTGCTCGAGGTTCATTTCGATGCGCGTGTTGTTCCAGATTTTGATCGCGGTGGCGACGCACATGACCGAAGAAAGCACCACCAGCGCCTCATAGCCCAGATTGGGCGTGCGCAGCGAAAAAACCCACCGTTCGGGCACTATCTTTGCGAGCACGATGAGTCCGCATTCGAAGGCCGCGCAGCAGAACAACGGCAGCATGGCCCAGTTCCCTTTCGCACGACGCGCGAGTCGGATGAGCCATTGCGGAATATTCAGGAACAGGAACGGGCCGAAATGCCAGACATCTTCTTTTTCAGGCATCACGTCGCGCACTTCGCCTGCCAGCAGGCCGACGAGCGCCGCCATCGGCGCGGAAATCCATTCGTGAAATCCGAACGGGAGAAGACTGATGAGCGATCCGCCGAGCAGGCCGACGATGCGGCCGCCGATCAGTCCCATCAGGAACGACCCCTCCAGCGTGAGATCGAAAAAACGATAGCCTGCGACGAGACGCAGCATCGTGCCGATGGCGAGCGGCGGCACAAGGAAAAGCAGGAGCATCACTTTCTGGTCGGAGTCGCGATTCTCGGTGAAGACGAGCTTGCGGAAGGAGCGGAAGCGAACCAGCAGAGCCGCGAGCGCCGCCGCCCAGCCGACCTTGAGAACCAAGGTGAACACCAGGTCGCGTCCTTCCAGAAGTGTGCCCATTTCGCTCGGAAGCCGACGAAGCGGCTGATGCGATTACGTTAGCCAATGCGCGGTGGGATGTAAAGCGAGCCATCGGCGGCCGGAATCAATGGAGCGATCCTGCCCAGCATCAGCGCCCGGTCCGATATATCGTGCCCCTACAAAACCAGTGGTGTGCGCTTTGGCCGGAGAGAATTAATCCAGCTGCTGCTGCTGTTGTTGTTGCTGCTGTTGCTGCTGTTGCTGGGCTGGTTGTTGGGCGCGCTCGACGACAGAGGGTGGCGAGAGTGAGCCCGCAGTAATTTCGCTGAGTTGCTCGCGGCCGTTGTCGTCGATCGCCGGACGAACCCGCACGTCGACCGACAGGCTCTGGCCGGCGTGACCTTTATAGACGCCGCGAACGGGCGCGACATCGCCGTAATCGCGGCCATAGGCTACGCGGACGTGACGCAAGCCGACGGGTTTTCCGAGCGTAGGATCGAGGGCGGTCCATCCCGCGTTCGGAATGAGCACTTCAGCCCAGGCGTGCGAGGCCTGGCCGCCGATCACGTCTTCCTGTTTGGCGTCGGGTGAAGCGGCGCTGCCGGGAACGAGATAGCCCGAGACGTAACGGCCGGGAAGACCGCGCATCCTCACGACGCCGAGGAGCAGGTGCGCGAAATCCTGGCATACGCCGGCGCCGAGCGTGAGCGAATCTTCGATCGAGGAATGTACGTGTGTGGCGCCCTTCACGTAGCGGAAGCGTTCGTGAATGATGTCGGACGCCGCTTGCGCAAAACCGGCCACGGTGCCGCGGGATTTTTTCTCGCCGTCGCCGATGATTTCCTTGAGGAGTGCGAGATGGGGAACGTAGGCCGTCGGCGCCATGAAGTCGAAATATTCCTCGTCAAGCTGATTACTCTGCAGGTCGTAATCCCCAAGCGTGGTGCCGTCGGCGGGCGGTTCACCGGGATCGTGCGTCAGCACCACGGATTCCGCCTCGACGCGCAGGCGCTGATGCTCGGCCAGAACGTTGAATTGGTGCACCCAGTTGCCGTGCGCGTCGCGATACGCCGTGCCGCGCGAGTTGGGATTGGTCGTGAGGCGGAACGAGAGGCAGCTTTGCCGCTCGTCGTGCATCGGACGGAGGCGCACTTCGTTGTAGCTTTCCGAGACCGGACCGTCGTAAACGAAGTCCGTCGAATGCAACAGGCGATATCGATTCATGCCACCACCGCGTAATAGAAGTAGTTTCGGGCGATGTCTTCCCCAATCGCGCCGAACATCCGCAATAAATCATCCAGGTAAGTGTGCAGCCCCTGGCTAAAGATGTCATCGACGCGGTCGTAGCGCAAACGCTCGACCACCTTGCCGGTAAGCCGCTCGGCTTCATTGGCGTATTCGCCGGGAAGCGTGGCGCTGACGGCGCGCAGGCCCGATTGCACCTCCGAAGCGCTGAAACGGATCGAGCGCGGGTGGCGATGGTGCAGGATCAACATTTCGGCCACTTTTTCGGGCTCGATCGCGGAGTGGTATTCGCGGTGATAGGCCTCGTAGGCGCCGACGGAGCGCAGCACGGCCATCCATTGATGATTGTCCGGCGCGTCTACGGACGGCAGCGCATCAAGGAGATTGTGGTATTGCACGTCGACCAGGCGCGCGGTCATTTCTGCACGTTCAAGGGACCAGCCGACGCGGAGAAACTCCCATCCTTCGTCGTGCGGCATGGTTGCGTCAGTAACGCCGTGAAAACGGTGGGCACCGAATTTAATTTTGTCGCAGAAGCGGTGCGGGCCGGCGGCAATTTCCTCGCGCGGATGAAAGCGCGTGACGGCATAGTAGAGGCCGTTAATGTCCTCCCACATTTCGCGGGAGATCCGGTCGCGGATGGTGCGCGCGTTTTCGCGGGCTTTGGAAATGCACTGGACGATCGAGCTGGGATTTTCCTCGTTGAACGCCAGGAATTCGAAGACGGTTTCGGCGTTCACTTCTTCGTAGAGCTTGTGGAACAGCTTTTCCTCGCCGGCCATGACGATCAGCGGTTCCCAGCGCAGGCGATAGGATTGCTGGGATTGCTCGAGCAGCATGTGGTAGTTCACGTCCAGGATTCGCGCGGTGTCCTCGGCGCGCTCGATATAGCGGGCGAGCCAGAAGAGCGATTCCGCGATGCGCGACAGCATTAGTCTTCGCCTCGCAACACCCAGGTGTCCTTGCTGCCGCCGCCTTGCGATGAATTCACGACCAGCGAATTCGGCTGGAGCGCCACGCGCGTGAGGCCGCCCGGGACGATGGTCACCTTTTCTCCGTCGTAGAGGCAGTACGGCCGCAGGTCAACGTGGCGCCCGGCAACGGTGCCCGTCGCCGAATCGTAGGACGGCACGCGCGACAGGCCAACAACAGGCTGCGCAATGTAATTTCGCGGATTGGCGCGCAGACGCTCGGCAAATTCCAGAATTTTCGCGCGGTCCGCGGCCGGGCCCATGAGCATTCCGTAGCCGCCGGATTCGCCCACGGCTTTCACTACCAGCTGCGGCAGATGATCGAGCACGTAGCCAAGGTCCGTGGGATTCGCGCACAGATACGTTTCGACCGTTTTCAGAATCGGATCTTCGCCGAGGTAATAGCGGATGAACTCGGGAACGTAGGCGTAGATGGCCTTGTCGTCGGCGACGCCATTGCCGACGGCGTTGGCAAGCGCCACATTTCCTGCGCGATACGCGCCCATCAAGCCGGGCACTCCGAGGATCGAATCAGGGCGAAACGTGAGCGGGTCGAGAAATTCGTCGTCCACCCGGCGGTAGATCACATCGACGCGCTTGAGTCCTCGAATCGTCTTCGTATAAACGACCCCGCCATCGACGATCAGGTCGCGGCCTTCGACCAGCTCAACGCCCATCTGCTGCGCCAGAAAACTGTGCTCGAAATAGGCGCTGTTGTGAATGCCGGGGGTCAGCAGGACAATTTCCGCGTCGCCCGGCCCGCGCGGAGAGAGGCTATGCAGAACGCGCGAAAGCTCGGCCGGATAATGATGCACGGGCAGAACTTCGCAGGCCTGGAACGCGTCGGGCAGCGTGCGGGTCATCACCAGGCGATTTTCAAGAACGTAGGAAATTCCGCTCGGCGTGCGCACATTGTCCTCGAGCACGAAGAAATCGCCGCTCTTGGAATCGCGCACGAGGTCGATGCCGCTGATGTGTGTGTAAATGCCGCGCGCGACTTCGACGCCGATCACCTCACGCCGGAAATTCGGACAGGAATAGACCAGCCAGCGCGGGATTCTGCGGTCTTTCAGGATCTGCTGTTTGCCATAAACGTCCTGTAGAAAAAGGTTCAGGGCGACGACGCGCTGCGAAAGCCCGCGCTCGATTTTTTCCCATTCCGAATGCGGCAGGATGCGCGGGATCAAGTCGAAAGGAAACAGCCGCTCCGTGCCGCGGCCGTCGCTATAGACAGTAAAAGTTATGCCCTGTATGAGGAAGGAAAGGTCGGCGAGTTTGCGGCGCTCCTCAAACTGGTGGGGCGCCATCGAGGCAAGCCTCTGGAACAACTTGGTATATTGGGCTCGAGGGTGCCCAGGCGACGAAAACATCTCGTCGTAAAAGCTCCCCGTCTCATAACCCTCGAATAGGCCAGGGTTCACCGTATGCGCCGGAGCGGCTCCCATCTGGCTACTGTATCAATTGTTGGAGTGTCTGGTTCTACGGAAACTTTGATGGGATGCATCCAAGATTTCGGGGCGAGACGGACGATGATGCGCTAGACGGCCAGCCGGCCCTCGGGCGGGACCGAGCTGTCCGTATCCATGACGGTACCGAGCCGATTCTCGCCCCAGCGCGAACGAAGCCTCCGGTTCATCGGTTCCGAATAGAGGCTCGCGACTAGGTGACCCAGAAGGGCCGCAACCACAATGGTGACAACAAACAAGGCAGGGATGGCCCAGATCGGCTTGCCCATCGCGACGAAAAGATCAAAGAAGGCGAAATCGAGAACCTTGACGCTGCCCGCGGTGGTGATCATCACGTTGGCGGGCTTCAGGTCGCGATGAACGATGCCGCGGTCGTGCGCCTGCGCAAGAGCGGCGGCGATTTCCAGGCCGTAGCGGACGGCAGTTTCCGGAGCCAGCGAATCGCGCTCGAGCACTGCGCTCAGAGGACGCCCTTCGACGAGCTCCATGGCGATGTAGGCGCGGCCGTCGCTTTCGCCGACCTCGTAGATCGTCGCGATGTGCGGATGATTCAGCGCGGAGGCGCTTCTGGCTTCGCGCAGCAGGAGAGTCTCGACCGAGTCGCCATCGCGATCGGCGCCGCGAAGAAATTTCAGAGCGACCAAGCGTTCGAGCTTCGTGTCGCGCGCCTGGTAGACCAGGCCCATGCCGCCCGAACCCAAAGGCGCGATGATTTCGTATACGCCCATCCGGTCGCCGGCCTTCAGCGGGTGAGTTTCTTTCGCGTTTTGCGATGGGTCGGGTGCCACGGACGCGTCCTCGTCGATAACGACGAAGCGTAAGCCAAAGGCTATTCGACCTCCAAGGTAAATCGCCGCGTCAAATCTCCCGCGCGCGGCCTGCTATACTGTATTGCTTCGATGAAACGTAAGAAACTTACCGGGCGTGTGCAGGTTGTAGCGCGGGCGGAATTGCCCACGCGATTCGGGCGTTTTCAGATTGCGGCGGTGAAGGGACGCGGGCCGCAGGAGGAAGCCGTCGCGATTCAGCACGGCCAAGTGAAGAACGGCACCGCGCCCGTGGTGCGCATTCACTCGCAGTGCTTGACCGGCGACGTGTTCACGTCCGAGCGATGCGATTGCCGGGCTCAACTCGAACTTTCGCTACGCGCGATCGCCAAAGCGCCGTCGGGAATCGTCCTGTACTTGCCGCAGGAGGGCCGCGGCATCGGGCTCATTAACAAAGTAAAGGCCTACGAGCTGCAGGACGAAGGGCTCGACACGGTCGAAGCGAATCGCAAGCTCGGTTTCGCGGATGATGCGCGCGATTACGATTTCGCGGCGGCGGCGCTGAAGGCTCTCGGCGTGCGAAAGGTTCGGCTCCTTTCGAATAATCCCGACAAAATCGAGCAGCTTGAGCGCGCCGGAATCCACGTGGTCGAGCGAATTCCCTGCCGGCCGCGCACGAGTCATCATTCCCGCGAGTATTTAAAGACCAAGCAGAAGAAGATGGGACACCTGCTGGCTCGCGTCTAGCCAGCCGCCTTGGTACTGAGACAGATTCTTCCCATCGAAGCCGGTTTTTGAACCCAGCCGGACAGGTATCTCCCTAGGATTGGCATGAGACGAACCATGTTGCTGCTGGCCATGGCCGCCGCTAGCCGCCTCCGACAAAGTGGACGATCTCAAAACTGTCGCCGGATTCGACCTGTGTTTCCTGCCAGCGCGCCCGCGGAAGAATATCCCGATTGCGTTCGATCGCCACGCGGCCGTTCGACATGCCAAGGTGTTCGAGCAGCGCGATGATGTTGAGCCCGTCGGGAATCTCGCGGCGCTCGCCGTTGATGGTGACCGTCATTCCCAGGTTTACTTCACGCGCGAGCGCATTGCGAAACGAATCTCGTCCTTGTCGGCATCAGCCCGGGCGTTAATCACCAGCGCCAAATCGCCCTTTCCAAGCGGCGGCAGTGGAAACCCGATTCGCACGCGGCCCTGATGGTCGCTGGTGCCAGCGTGACGCGCCACTTCGGCGGCGCCTTCGATAGCGGCTTCTACTTGGGCGCCCGCCAGAGGCTGCCGGTCGGCCCGCCGCACGATTTCGACGTCCAGCTTCACGTTGCCACCCTCGAGCCACGACGTCGGATTCAGAAGCTGCACCTGGATCCCGCCCGCGCGTGTGGCAAGTTCCAGCGCAGCGGCGATCTGCTGCGCAAGCGCACCTTCGCGAAGATCATCCATCACCTGTCGATGCTGTTCTTCGACGCGCTCGCGCAGACCCTCGGCTGTAAATTCCGCTGAACTCAGGAAATGTTCGTAATTCGAAGACCGGCGGTGCAGAATCCGCCCGTATTGGTAGACCACGGTATCGATGACCGGATGGCTGGGGCCGCGATCCTCCGTCTGCACATGGAAGACTTGGTCGTCAATGTGGACGTCCGTGTTGAATCCTGAGCTCATCGATGGCCGAGTCCCCTTCCAGAACGAGCCGCAATCCACCGCGAATCTTAAATTCTTGGGGAGTTCATTTGACCGATGTACTGCCGACGGCTATTATAGCAGCGACTGTAAAATGAGCGGCAACTACCTCGATAACTACGGCCCACTTTTGCTGATGTTTATACTAGCGGGCGGATTGGCTGGCCTGCTGATTACGCTTTCCTCCATCATCGGACGCCACAAGCAGTCGCGCGAAAAAGACCAGGCCTATGAGTGCGGCATTCAGCCAACCGGCGACGCGCGCCAGCCGTTTTCCGTGCATTTCTACATGGTGGCCCTGATCTTCATCCTCTTCGATATCGAAGCGATTTTTCTGTATCCCTGGGCGCTGGTCTATCGGAAGCTGAATGTGTTTGGATTTGTGGAGATGTTGCTTTACATTGTCATTCTGCTGGTTGGATACATTTTCCTCTGGAAGAAGGGCGCGTTGAACTGGGATAGCTAGACGAGCCGCCCGTCCGGAATCGGACTCATCGTGGAATCACAAGAAATCGCCAGAAGTCCAGCCGTGCAAAGGCTCCAGGCCTTTGACAAGCAGGTCGTCGCCGAAGTGATTGAGTTCCGGGGCGAAACGACGGTCGTCGTACCTGCGAACAGGCTTGTGGGTGTTTGTGAATTTCTCGCCGGCGACCCTTCGCTTCGCTTTACTTTTCTGGAGGATCTCACCACGGTCGACCGATTTCCGCTGGAGCCGCGTTTCGAACTCAATTACCAGCTCCTTTCGATCGAGAAGGTGCTGAGGCTCAGGCTCCGCGTCAAGCTCGCAGGTGCCGATCCCTCGATCCAGACCGTCACCGGCGTCTGGCCCACGGCGAATTGGCACGAGCGCGAGACGTTTGACCTTTTCGGTATCCGTTTTCACGGACATCCCGACTTGCGGCGCATCCTGATGCCGGAAGATTGGGAAGGTTATCCGCTGCGCAAGGATTATCCCGTCGAGGGATTCCGCTAGACTCGGCGCGCGAGGCCCGGACTGATGAACACCACGAAGACGATCGAGACCGCCACCGGCCCAGCACAGCCGATGGTTCTCAACATGGGGCCGCAGCACCCGTCGACGCATGGCGTTCTGCGCGTAGTGCTCGAGCTCGACGGCGAAATCGTCCTCAGCGCCAAGCCCGACATCGGCTACCTGCACACCGGCATCGAGAAATCCTGCGAATCGAAAACCTATTCCCAATGCATCACTCTCACCGACCGCATCGACTATCTGGCGCCGCTCTCGAATAACCTCGGCTTCTGCCTGGCGGCTGAAAAGTTGATCGGAATCGAAGTCCCCAAGCGCGCGCAATACATCCGCGTGCTGCTCACCGAGCTGACGCGCATCAGCTCGCATCTGGTCTGGCTCGGCACCCACGCCATCGATCTCGGCGCGATGACTGTGTTCCTCTACAGCTTCCGCGAGCGCGAAGAGATCATGAAGATCTACGAGTACGTCTCCGGCCAACGGATGATGACGAGCTATTTCCGCATCGGCGGGCTCGCGCTCGAACCACCCCCGGACTGGCTCGATCGCGTGCGCCGCGTCGTCGACGCCATGCCCGCCCACATCGATGAATACGAGACGCTGCTCACTCAGAACCGCATCTGGATGGCGCGCACCATCGGCGTCGGGAAGCTCAGCGCTGAGGACGCCATCGGGCTCGGCGTTTCCGGTCCCCTGCTACGCGCGAGCGGCGTGCCTTACGACGTTCGCAAGGTTTTTCCATACTCGAGCTACGACGAATTCGACTTCGAAGTAAAGACGCAGACCGGCGGCGACTGCTACGCCCGATACCAGGTGCGCGTCGCCGAAATGCGCGAAAGCCTGAAAATCATCAAGCAGGCCATGGAAAAAATCGAGCCGACCGGGCCGTTCCGCGCCGAGGTGCAGGGCATTATCCCGCCGTCACGCGAGGAAATGAAAACCTCGATCGAAGGCTTGATCTACCATTTCAAGATTTTCACGGAAGGATTCGCGCCGCCGCCGGGCGAGGTGTATCAGGCGATTGAATCGCCGCGCGGCGAGCTGGGCGTGTTCATGGCCAGCGACGGTTCAGCCAAGCCTTATCGCGTGCATTTTCGGGCACCGTCGTTCGTGAATTTGCAGTCTTTGCCCGCGCTTTGCGTGGGACGGCTGATCGCCGACGTGGTCGCCTGTATCGGCACCACCGACATCGTTTTGGGAGAAGTGGACCGCTAATTTCACGGCCAAATATGCAACTGTCGCCACAGCTCGACAAGAAATTTCAAGAGCTCGCCGGACGCTATCCGGTGAAGCGCTCGGCCCTGATTCCCATGATGCTCTACGCACAGGACGAACTGGGCTCGCTCGGCGACGGGATCCTGCAGGAAATCGCCCAGCGCCTGGACCTCAATCTCATTCAGGTCGAAGAAACGCTCGCCTATTACTCGATGCTCCATCGCAAGCCGATGGGGCGCAATCATATTCAGATCTGCACCAATGTTTCCTGCATGTTGCGCGGCGGCAACGAGTTGCTGAAACACGTCCAGTACCGGCTCGGCATTGGACACAAGGAAGTTTCCGCCAGCGGCACGTTTTCGCTCGAAGAAGTCGAGTGCATGGGCGCCTGCACCGGCGCTCCCTGCATGCAGGTCAACTACGACTTCTATGAAGACCTCGACAACGACAAAGTCGACCAGATCCTCGAGCAGCTTCAGGAAGGCAAGAAGCCGACCCCCTCGGCCGTCACCGCCGGCTCCGTGCATGAACGGCTGCCGTCGGAATCGGTCGTCATCAGCAAACGCTTCGGCATGAAGGACTCGCGCAAGATCGACACCTACTTGAAGACCGAAGGCTATCAGGCGCTCGAAAAAGCTCTGAAAATGACGCCGGAAGCGATCATCGACGAAGTGAAGAAATCAAACCTGCGCGGACGCGGCGGCGCGGGCTTTCCGGTCGGCATGAAGTGGAGCTTCGTCCCCAAGGATTCGCCAAAGCCGAAATACATTCTCGCCAACGCCGACGAAAGCGAACCCGGCACCTGCAAAGACCGCCCGCTGATGGAAATGGACCCACACCAGCTGATCGAGGGCATGGTGATTGCGGGCAAGGCCGTCGGCTCGCACCGGGGCTACATCTATATTCGCGGCGAATATCGCTACATCATCGACATCATGGACGCCGCTATCGCCGAAGCCTACGCGAAGAACTATCTCGGCAAGAATATCCAGGGCAGCGGCTTCGATTTCGAGCTCGTCACGCATACGGGCGCTGGCGCCTACGAATGCGGCGAAGAGTCCGCGCTGATGGAGTCGCTCGAGGGCAAGCGTGGCTACCCGCGCATCAAGCCTCCGTTCCCCGCCGTCGTCGGCCTTTACGGTTGTCCCACGGTGATCAACAACGCCGAATCGCTCAGCACCATCCCCGCGATCATTCTCAAAGGCGGGGAATGGTACGCCAGCCTGGGCACACCGAAAAACGGCGGCACGCGCCTCTATTCGATTTCCGGCCACGTGAATCGTCCCGGCATTTATGAGCTTCCGCTCGGTTTTCCGCTGCGCGAGATGATCTACGAAGTCGCGGGAGGCATCCGAGGCGGCAAGAAACTGAAAGCCGTGATTCCCGGCGGCAGCTCCTGCCCGTTGCTTTCCGCCGACGAAATCGACGTCGCCATGGACTTCGACTCGGTCGCGAAAATCGGCTCCATGCTCGGCTCTGGCGGCACCGTGATCATGGACGAAGACACCTGCATGGTGGACGTCGCCCGCCGCATCATGCATTTCTATGCGCACGAATCTTGCGGCTGGTGCATCCCCTGCCGCGAAGGCACCGCGTGGCTCAAGAAACTGCTCGACCGGTTCCACGCGGGTGCCGGCCGAGAGGAAGATATTCCTCTGATCGCCGAGCTTTCGCAGAACATTCTCGGGCGCTCCTTCTGCCCGCTCGGAGACGCCGCCGCGCTGCCCACGATGAGCATCGTCCAGAAATGGCGCAACGAGTTCGAAGATCATCTCAACGGCAAGTGCCCCTACCATGCCGCCGACATGATCGAGACAGCGCGCTAACAGCAAGTTTCGGTTTTGTTTTTGGGTTTGTTCTGGCGCAGGTTTTGCCGTCATCCTGAGCGAAGTCGAACGATCCCTTTTCGGCATCAGCGAGGAGCCGACGGTAGCAAGGAATAGGAACGGTAATGGCGGACCTAAAACAAATCGCCTTCACGATCGACGGCAAGCAGGTAACAACCATCGCCGGCACACTGGTCATCGAAGCCGCCAAGACCCAGGGCATCGAAGTCCCATCGTTCTGCTACTACCCGGGCCTCGCACTCCAGGCCGCCTGCCGTATGTGCCTCGTCGAAGTCGAAAAAATGCCGAAGCTGCAGACCGCCTGCACCCTGGTTGCGACCGAAGGCATGGTCGTGAAAACCGCCACCGACCAGGTCCACAAAGCCCGCAAGGACATGATCGAGTTCCTGCTCTCGAACCACCCGCTTGATTGCCCCGTCTGCGACAAAGGCGGCGAGTGCGAGCTGCAGGACATGACCTTTCGCTACGGTCTCGACAAGACGCGCTTCGTCGAGGAAAAGCTCCACACGCCCGAGCAGAAATGGTCTCCGCTCGTCTACTACGACGCGCCGCGCTGCATTCTCTGCTTCCGCTGCGTTCGGGTTTGCGACGAAGGCATGGATGTGAAGGCTCTTGGCGTAGGCGCCCGCGGCGTGCTCTCCGTGATCCTGCCCAACAAACCCGACGAGCTCGCCTGCGAAGAATGCGGCATGTGCATCGACATCTGCCCGGTCGGCGCGCTCACCAGTGGCACCTACCGCTATCAGACGCGCCCGTGGGAAATGACCTACGTCCCCGAGCCCTGCACGCATTGCTCGAACGGATGCAAGACCACGCTCAGCGTGCGCAATAACGAAATCCTGCGCGCCAACAATCGCGATCATTCCGGCTTCAACGGCGAGTTTCTGTGCGCCAAGGGCCGCTTCGGCTACGATTTCACGTCGAATCCGGAAAGAATCCGCCAGCCGCTCGTACGCCGAAATGGAAGGCTCGAGCCCGCAAGTTGGGAAGACGCACTCGAAGAAGTCGCGCGCCGCATCAAGCAGGCGCACGTCACCAACGGCTCCGCGGCGATCGGCGTGATCGGCTCGAATCACACCACGAACGAAGAAAACTATCTGCTCAACCGCTTTGCCCGCGTCACGCTCGGCACCAACAACATCGATCATCACCGCACCGCCGATTACGTCGGCCTCGCCGCCGTGCTCGGTCCGCGCGCCGAGGATTCGCTTGCGACGATGGCGGACATTTACAACGCGCCCGCCGTGCTCCTCGTCGGCAACGACGTAACCCAGCAAAATCCGCTGGTCGCTTGGCAGATCCGCACGGGTGTCCGCCATCACGATTTAAAGCTGTACGCCATCAATTCCCTGCCCAGCAAGATTCACCGCCAGGCGCAAATCGCCGTGGAAGTCGCCAAAGGCGCCGAACACGAAGCGATCAAATGGCTCAACAGCGAAAAGGGAAATTTCGACGCGAGAACGACGGAAGCGCTGGTTCAGCTCAAAGCCGCGCTCGAAGCCGAAAAAGATGTGGTCGTCCTGTTCGGCGCGGACATTCAGGGCGCCGCGATTCGCGACCTGGTTTCACTCACCGCGCGCTTCGGCGGCAAGGCGAAATTCATGGCTCTCGGCGATTATGCGAATTCGCGCGGCGCATCCGACATGGGCATCCTGCCCGACCGTCTGCCCGGCTACGCACATCTTTCCGATTCCTCTGAGCGCTCGCGCTTCGGCAAGCTCTGGGGCGGCGAAATTTCAGACAAGCCCGGCCTCACCGCCCGCGCCATGATGGAAGCGGCCGTCGCCGGAAAACTAAAAATGCTCTACGTCGTCGGCGCGAATCCGCTAAAAAGCTTCAACGTAGCACAGCCCGATCGCCTCGGCGGCCTTGAGCTGCTCGTCGTGCACGACATGTTCTTGACCGAAACCGCGCAGCGCGCCGACGTGGTTCTTCCCGCCGCCTCGACCTATGAAAAAGACGGCTCGCTCACCAACACGGCCGGCGAAGTCCAGCTGACCTATCGCTCGATCGATCCGCAGGGTCCGCGCAGCGATTTCGATCTGCTCCGGATTCTGTCGCACCAGCTCAGCATGCTGGGACTCGGCACGCCGATCCGCCTGCGCACGGCCGAGGCGGCGTTCGAGGAAATTCGCCGCAATGTCGCTGGTTACGATCTTTCGGCGCCCGCGCTGCTCGCCGGCGGCTCCGAGCTTGCATCCGCAACCAGCAAGGCCCCCGAGGCGGCGTACGAATCGCCCGCGGGCGCGGTTTTTTCTTCGCAGGATTATCTGTTTACGAGCGGCACGCTAGGCCGTTATTGTTCCAGACTCAGTTCGACCAACGAGGCTAAACAGACGCCGTGGAGTTCATCTCCCAGCACCCCATCCTGGTGGCAGCGGTAGTCAAGATCGCCGTCCTGCTGTTTATTGTCATGACGGCCTTGGCCTACCTGACGTGGCTTGAGCGCAAAGCCATCGCGCACATCCAGTCCCGTTGGGGCCCGTACAACGTCGGTGCGCACGGGCTGCTGCAGCCGTTGGCCGACGGTATCAAATTCCTCTTCAAGGAAGACGTCATACCGCCGGCTGCGGACAAGCTTGCCTACCTTCTCGCGCCATTTCTCGCGCTCGCTCTGGGTCTATCCGCCATCGCCCTGATTCCCTTTGGACCCCCGTCGGTCCGCTTTCCCAATGGCGAGCAGATTTTTTCCGTCGTGGACATCAACATCGGCCTGCTGCTGCTTTTCGCCATTACTTCGATGGGCGTCTATGGGGTCGCTCTCGCCGGATGGTCCTCCAACAGCAAATATCCGCTGCTGGGCGGTCTGCGCAGCTCCGCGCAAATGATCAGCTACGAAGTCTCGCTCACGGTTTCCGTTGTCGGAGTGATCCTTCTGGCCGGCACGCTCAATTTCAACGAGATCATCGCCGGGAACGGCCAGCCCGGCCAATTCGGACAAACCGGCCATTGGTTTCATTTCATTCCGCGGTGGTACATATTCCCGCAGATCATCGGCTTTCTCTGCTATCTCACCTCGGCCATCGCCGAAACCAACCGCGTGCCCTTCGATTTGCCGGAAGCCGAAACCGAGCTCGTCGCCGGTTTCCACACCGAATATTCCAGCTTCAAGTTCGCCATGTTCTTCATGGCTGAATACGCGAACATGATCACGGTTTCGTGCCTGGCCACGATTCTCTTCCTCGGCGGCTGGCTCTCTCCGTTTCCCGATACGGGCATCTGGCACTATCAAATTTTTCTGCCGAGCGCAGGACTACTGGCGCTTGCGGCCTACTGCGCGTGGAACACGGTCTCGGAAATGCGCGGCATCGCGCGCCTCCAGCTTGGCGTCGTCACTCTGCTCGCGGGAGGAGGCGGCCTGATCTGCCTCTACGGTCCAATCGCTGAAGGCGTGCAGGGCCCGTTCTGGTTCACCACGAAAATCCTGGCGATCCTGTTTTTCTATATCTGGATGCGCGCCACTCTGCCGCGCTTCCGCTATGACCAGCTGATGTCCTTCGGCTGGAAGTTCGTGCTGCCCGTTTCGCTCGCCAACCTGGTGATCACGGCCCTCGTCATCATCCTTTGGCCGCACTTGAGGCACGGATGATCGCCATTCTCCTGTTCATGGTCTGCGCGGCGCTCACCGTCGCTGGCGCCGTTACGTTGATCTGGGCGAAAGAGCCGATTCACAGCGCTCTGGCCCTGGTCCTCGTGATGGTGACGCTAGCGGTGCTCTATCTGCTCCTCGGCGCGCCGTTCATCGCCGCCGTGCAGATCATCGTCTACGCCGGCGCGATCATGGTCCTGTTCGTCTTCGTCATTATGCTGCTGAATGCCGGTGTCGAGGAGCGCACGAATTTCAGCAAGCTGGCCATTCCGGGCGTTGTGCTCGCCTTCGTTCTGCTACTCGAAATCGCGCACTGGATGTTTCATTCTGCGATCGGCCGTGCCCTGGCCAACGGCGCAAACGCTCCGACGACGGAGGCTTCGACCTACGACTTGTCGGAAATGCTCTTCCGGCAGTACCTGTTCCCGTTTGAGGCCACTTCGATCCTGATTCTGATCGCCGTCCTCGGCGCCTGGGTACTGGCGAGGAGGGAACCCTGAGCGCGATTCCCATCTCCTGGTATCTGGTCCTGAGCGCCGTGCTGTTCGGCCTCGGAGTCGTGGCCTTCGTCTTCAAGCGCCACATTATTACGATATTTATGTCCATCGAGCTGATGCTCAACGCCGTCAATCTTGCGTTCGTGGCCTTCGCGCGGGCGCGCGGCGCCCTGGACGGACTGGTTTTCGTTTTCTTCGTTATTGTTGTCGCGGCGGCCGAATCGGCTGTGGGCCTGGCGATCGTGATCATGCTCGCGCAGAACCGCCAGTCCATGAACGTCGAACGCGAGAATCTGCTCAAGCTCTAACACATGTTCCTGCTCACCCATCTCTGGATCATTCTCGCGCTGCCCTTGCTGGGATCGGCGATCAACGGGCTATTCGGAAAGGCTTTCTCGAAGCTCCTGGTGAATACGTTCGCCGTCGGCTCCGTCGCGCTCTCGTTTCTGGCCGCCGCCGAAGCCGTCCGCGAATTTTTCCTGCTCGCGCCGGCGCAAATCCCTTTCGTGAAGAGCTATTTCACGTGGATGATGGGCGGTGAAGCCACGGCTCATCCCTTCCGCGTCGATTTCGCGCTGCAAATCGACCAGCTCACCGTGGTCATGCTGATGGTCGTCACCTTCGTCGGCATGCTGATCCACATCTATTCCACCGGTTACATGGCGCACGAAGACGGCTACTACCGCTTCTTCTGCTACCTCAACCTGTTCATGTTCTTCATGCTCACGCTCGTCACCGGTGCGAACCTGGTTGTCATGTTCGTCGGCTGGGAAGGCGTGGGCTTGTGCAGCTACCTGCTCATCGGCTTCTATTTCCTGAAAAAATCCGCCACGGACGCCGGCAAGAAAGCTTTCATCGTCACGCGCATCGGCGACTTCGGCTTCACGGTCGGCATCCTGATGGTGTTCGCCACGTTCGGCACCGTGACGTTCGGCGAAATCTTCCCGCAGGTCGGCAGCATCTCGACACCGGTGCTCACAACGATCTGCCTGCTGCTGTTCACCGGAGCGATCGGTAAGTCCGCGCAGCTTCCGCTCTACGTCTGGCTGCCGGACGCGATGGAGGGTCCTACGCCCGTCAGCGCGCTGATCCACGCCGCCACCATGGTCACCGCCGGCGTCTACATGGTCGCGCGCATGAATCCGCTGTTCTCCCGCGCGCCCGTCGCCATGCTCGTTGTCGGCATCGTCGGCGCGATTACCGCGTTTTATTCCGCCACCATCGGCCTGGTGCAGACGGACATCAAGAAAGTCCTCGCCTATTCCACCGTCTCGCAGCTCGGCTACATGTTCCTGGCTTGCGGAGTGGGCGCGTACGCTTCCGGAATTTTCCACCTCATGACGCACGCATTCTTCAAAGGCCTGCTCTTCCTCGCGGCCGGCAGCGTGATTCACGCCGTGGGCGGCGAGCAGGACATGATGAAGATGGGCGGCCTGCGCAAGAAAATCCCGGTCACTTACTGGACCATGCTGATCGCCACGCTCGCCATCGCCGGAATCCCCGGCTTCGCCGGCTACTTCAGCAAGGACGCGATTCTCGAAGCGGCGCAATCGGGACCGCACGCCAACCTGATTCTCTGGCTGTTGGGCGTCGCGGGCGCCCTGCTCACCTCGTTCTATATGTTCCGGCTCGTCTTCCTGACCTTTTTCGGCGCGCCGCGATACGACGAGCACAAAGTCCACGTCCACGAATCGCCAAAAAACATGACCGTTCCGCTGATGATCCTCGCGTTCCTTTCGATCTTCGGCGGCTGGTTCGCCGCTCCCAAGCTCATCGGCGGAACCGACTATTTCGAAAGGTTCCTGGCTCCGGTGTTTGCTTCGTCGGCGCCGATTGCCGACATGGCCGCTGAACCAACGGAAGCGCTGACTCCGGCCATGTCGCTCCTGCATGCTCTGGTTAGCTGGCCTGTGGCCGTCGCTATTGTCGGCCTGCTCGTCGCCTGGTACTTCTATATCAAGCGGCCCGACATTCCGAAGAAGATGGCCCAAAGCGCCCACGCGCTCTATCTGCTGTTGCTGAACAAATACTACGTCGACGAAATCTACGCTGCGCTCATTGTGCGCCCGCTGCTCTGGATTTCAACCAACGTGCTCTGGCACGTGGTCGATGAAGGCGCGATCGATGGCGTCGTGAACGGCACCGCCACCGTCGCGCGCGGTTCCGGTTCCGAACTTCGCAAAATCCAATCGGGCAACATGCGTAGCTACGCCGCCTGGGTGATTCTCGGCGCGGTCGGCTTCACCGCGCTGCTGTTCGGCCTGCTGGGGGTGGCGCACTAACATGGCGAACCTCCACTGGCTCACCATCGTCACCTTCTTTCCGCTACTCAGTGTGGCCGCGCTGCTGGTGCTGCGTTCCGAAGATCATGTCTGGATACGGCGCATCGCTCTCATTTCCTCGCTCGTCGAGTTCGTGTTTTCGCTCGGCCTGCTGCCCTACTTCGACTCGGCAAATGCCGACTACCAGTTCGTCGAGTACCACAACTGGATCGGCGAAACGATTCATTACCACCTGGGCATCGACGGCATCAGCCTGTTCCTGGTCCTGCTGACCACGTTCCTCACGCCCATCTCGATTCTCTGCTCCTGGGAATCGATTCAGGAGAACGTAAAGGGGTTCTTCGTCGCCATCCTGATGATCGAAACGGCCATGATCGGCGTCTTCGTCTCGCTCGATCTGTTTCTGTTCTTCTTCTTCTGGGAACTCACGCTGATCCCCATGTACTTCATGATCGGCATGTGGGGCCACGATCGCCGCATCTACGCCGCCGTGAAATTCATTCTGTACACGATGTTCGGCTCGATCCTGATGCTGGTCGCGATTCTGTGGCTCTACGACAAAGCCGGCACGTTTGATCTGCCGGACATCCTGTCGCTCATGCAGTCGGGCCAGCTTTCGTTTGCGCCGCACACGGAATTGCTGATGTTCGGCGCGTTCTTCCTGGCCTTCGCGATCAAGGTTCCGCTCTTCCCGCTGCACACGTGGCTGCCGGACGCGCACACCGAAGCGCCCACGGCCGGCTCCGTGATCCTGGCAGGCGTGATGCTGAAGCTTGGCACCTACGGCATCCTGCGCTTCTGCCTGCCGCTGTTTCCCGAAGCGGCGCATCGCCTGGCGCAGCCGATCGCGGTGCTGGCGATCATCGGCATCGTCTATGGCGCGCTGGTGGCCACGGTGCAGACTGACTTGAAGCGTCTGGTCGCCTATACGTCCGTCAGCCACCTGGGATTCGTCGTGCTCGGCATTTTCGCGTTCAACACCACCGCGGTTGAAGGCGCAATCTACCAGATGCTCAACCATGGAGTCTCGACCGGCGCGCTCTTCCTCGGCGTGGGCATGCTCTACGACCGCCGCCACACGCATGAAATCAAGCAGTTCGGCGGCCTGGCGACTCCGATGCCCGTGCTCATGTCCTTTTTTCTGTTCATTTGTCTTTCCTCGCTCGCCTTGCCGCCGCTCAACGGCTTCATCGGCGAGTTCCTGATCCTGATCGGCACCTTCCAGGTGCATCACGCGTGGGCTTCGTGGGCTGCCAGCGCCGCTGTGCTGTCCGCGATCTATCTGCTGTGGGCCTATCAGCGGGTGGCGCTTGGCGAAGTAACGGTTGAGAAAAACAAGACGCTGCCCGACGCCTCGGCGCGCGAACGAGTGATCCTGGTCGTGATGGCCGTCGCGATTCTCTTCATGGGCATCGCATCCCCGATCTTCACGCGGCGAATGGAAGTCTCCGTCAACAATACGCTCGACATGACTTCGTCGCCGCGCAACGCCGCGCGTCCGGCCAATGGCTCGCCCGGGCGGCCTCTCGTGGCCATGCCCGCTCGGCCGTCTCGGACCGTAGGCGCCGCTCCGCTTCACGTGGACGGCGCCGCGGTGGCCGCGCTTGTGGAAAGGCGGGCCGCACAGTGATGTCCGGTCAGTTCGTCAACCTCGACCGGCTCGCCCCTGAAGCGCTACTGTGCCTGTTCGGCATCATGGTCATGATCGTCGACCCGTTCCTGGGCGCCGCGCACAAGCGCCTCCTCGGCTGGGTCGCATTCGTCGGAACACTTTTCAGTCTTGCGGCCGTGTACCGGGCAAGCCTGTTTCCCGGCATGGCGTACGACAATCTGATCAACAACGATTCGTTCAGCATCTTCGTTCACGTTGTTGTGATTGTTGCGGCGGCGCTGGCCATTCTCGGCGCGATCGATTACCTGGACCACGAAGGCCTCCAGCGCGGCGAGTTTTACGCGCTGGTCCTGTTCGCCGCGGCCGGCATGGGAATTCTCGCCAGCGCGAACGAACTGGTGACCGCGTTTGTGGGACTCGAGATCAGCTCGATTGCAAGCTACGTGCTCGTCGGATTCCGCCGCAAAGCGCCGCAGTCCAACGAAGCCTCGCTGAAATATTTCCTGCTCGGCTCGTTCGCGACGGCGTTTTTCCTGTACGGCATCGCCATGGTTTACGGCGTCACGGGCACGACGCATATCGACGCTGTCCGTGGCTGGCTCGAAGCTGAGCTCGCCGCCGCGGGGGCCGGCAGCCACGTTCCGGCTCTGGCGATCCTCGGGCTCGGCCTGATGTTCGTCGGCCTCGGATTCAAGGTCGTCATTTCGCCGTTCCAGATTTACGCGCCGGATGTTTACGAAGGCGCGCCCACGCCGGTTACGGCGTTGCTCGCATCCGGCCCGAAGGCCGCGACGTTTGCGCTGATGGTCCGCATCTTCTTCGTCGCGTTCGGATCCGCCAGCCATGTGTGGTTCTGGGCGATATGGGTCTCGGCCGTGGTTACGATGTTCATCGGAAACCTCGGCGCGCTGATGCAGACCAACGTGAAGCGCATGCTGGCGTATTCTTCGATCGCGCACGCCGGATACATCCTGGTCGCATTCGCCGCGTACAACGTGCTGGGCGCGGCAGCCGTACTGTTTTATCTTGCGGCTTACGTGCTGATGAAAGTCGGCGCGTTCCTGGTGGCCACGCATCTAGGCCAGCAGGATGAAAAGCGGCTGGGGCTCTATGAATATTCGGGCCTGGCGCAGAAACAGCCAGTGCTCGCCGCGACCTTCTCGATCTTCCTGCTTTCGCTGCTCGGATTGCCGGCGACCGGCGGATTCCTCGGAAAATTCTTCGCGTTCCAGGCGGCGCTGGATGTGCGCGACAAGTGGATCGTGATTCTGGTGATCATCGCAGCGATCAACAGTGTGATCGGCGGGTACTACTATCTGCGTGTGATCATCACCATGTATTTCCAGGCACCCTCGGTCGAATACACGCCGACGCGCGTCGCGCCTGCCGTCGGAGTGGCCCTGTTCCTCACTGCCATCGGCACGCTCTACCTCGGCATTCTCCCCTCGCGCGTGCTGGAGTTCGCGCATGCGGCGGCGGTATCGCTTCTGAACCGCTAGAACATGGAAACGAAGACCGCGCCGATCGGACCGGACCAGGCGCTAGCCGCGAGATTGGCCCTACCTTGACTGGATCGCGCCAAACACCCGTGCCGGGCGTTCGTCGCGACGGATGGGCCCAGGCAAAGAAAAACGCCTCGAAGCTGGTCGTCGCCAGCATCGAGGCGTGTGGTCGGATTGCGATTTTCCTGTAAAGCGCCGCCTGAGCGGAAACTACTTGATCAGGACGATAACCAGCGCGTAAAGCGTCAGCGATTCGATCAGCGCCACGCCCAAGATGAACGCGATTCGAATCGGGCCGCCCGCTCCCGGATTGCGCGCCGTGCCTTCGCAAGCCGCTGCAGTCGCAAGTCCTTGACCTATACCGCAACCCGCCGCCGCGATTCCCAGTGCGATTGCCGCCGCCACGCCGACCCAGTTCGTCGCGTGTTCGGGCGCCGCAGCTGCCTGCGCAAACGTGAGCGGAGCCACGAGCAACGCGAGCACTGCGATCAGCATTACTGCCGCTACTTTCTTCGTCATCTGTTTCTCCTTGTTATGAATGTGCGACCAGGAGGTGGTTGCCGGAAGTCCGAGGGGACGACCGGCCTCACGCTGGCTGCGTTTGTTGCCTGACTTGATGCCGGATTAGTGTTCTTCGGAAACAGCCAGTCCGAGATACAGCACGGAAAGCATCACGAAAACAAACGCCTGCAAAATCGCGACGAACACGTGCAGTAACGCCATCGCAAGCGGAATACCCACCGGCACCACTGCCGAAGCGTAACCCAAGCTGCCAAGGTGGGTCAGGAAGTTAAAGAGCCCGAGTGTCAGGCCGAGAAAGGAAACGTAAATCAGCTCGCTTACCATCATGTTGGCCCACAGACGGACGGTGAGCGAAAGCAGCCGCGCGAAATGACTGATGGTCTCGACGGGAACCGTGATTATGAAGATCCACCAGACCGGCCCCACCAGTGTCTTGGCGTATCCCACCGGCCCATGGTGACCAATACCGAGGCGGTTGTAATGCAAAAATACGATGATGGCGCAGCCCAGGGGAACTGTCGCTGCCGCCGTGGGCGAACTAAATCCCGGCACCAACGAAATCAGATTGCTGAAAAGGATGAAAATGCCGATCGTTCCAAAAAGAGGCACTTGGCCTTCTGCGCCATGCCCGACGATATCATCCACCAAGTCCTTCACGCCGATACCCATCGGATTCGTGATCACGAATTCCAGAATCTGTTGAGTGGCGCCGGGGCGGTCGATTGAGATACGCGTCTTGAGCCACAAAAAGAAAATCATGGCGAGCAGCACGACCAGCAACTCCATCGAGAAGGAATTGGTGATCGGGTATTCGGTGCTGTCCGGCCTGATGTGCACCAGCGCGAGCAGCGCCAGCACCGGTTTGGCCAGCAGCGCGTTGATCACTTTTGTCACACCGAGGACTTGCTCGTCGCCCATGCCTCTCCCGAGAAACGAAACGGACGGAAATTGTCGCGCGAATCGGACTTACGGGGTCTTCCAGCGATGTTCGCCGCGCGCCAGCTCGTAACCCAGCTCGATCAGGATCGCGGGAACCACCGCCACCAGCCCGCACAGGAACGCAATGGCGGGCAACCGCAGCCAAGCGAGAATAACATACGCCACCACGAGCAGCAATAACAGGCGCCCGAAGAATTTAATGTGCGTGAGCGGCGGTACGTACGGGTTTTCAAGCGTCGCTTGCGCTTGTCCGAGACGGATTAGAGCGGCCGCGCCCTGTCGCAGCCAGCGAAAATTCAGCCAGCAGAGCACGGTTCCGACGATCGCGCCTTCGGCCGCGCGCAGTCCCCACCCGATGCCCGCGCCGATTGTCGTCGCCACGCCGACGCCGATCAGAAACTTTTCCAGGCGGCCCTCAATCGCGGCGTATGCAGCGTCATTCGCCATCTTTTTTATCCAGCTTGGCGGCTGCTTTCAGAATGTCGCGGAGACCTATTCCCAAGCCGAGAAGGCCGAGGACGATCGTGAATAGCGGGAGCTTGTGCAGCCAGCGATCGAGGAGATAGCCAATGCCGCCTCCGACCACGGGCGGGACGATCAGCGTGAACGGCAGGGAGTATGCGAGCGCGGCTTGCCGGAGAGTGCCGGACTGAGTTTTGCGCGGCGATGGATCTTGTAGGTCCACGCGGGCTCCTTCGTTGCGATGCGAAATCGGGATGCCGGGCGGAAGGCCCCGGCGCTACATTTAAACCCAAAGCGAATGTATCGCACCTACGGCGCTGGGAATTCGGCGACTTTGTTTCCCAGCCCCGCCCGGGCTGGGCGACCGTCTGTCGCGCCCACTCCGCTCACTAGAGAAACGCCCCTGCAAGACCACAAAACTTCTTAGCGTTTCTTCTTTCGTAGCTTGAACACGCGTTCGGCGTTTTCGTGGTAGATCTTTTGCTTGTCCTTCTCCGAAATGTTGGCGCTGTCGAGAAAATCTACCGCGTCGGGATGATCCTGGTAAGGGTAATCGATGGCCCACATGATGCGGTCGGCGCCGAGGACTTCAATACAGAATTTCAGCGTGGGGTCCCAGTTCATTCCACTGGTGGTGATGTAGAAATTGCGCAGGAAATATTCGCTGGGCGTGAGCTTGAGCTTGGGTCGATCGAATCCGATGCGCACGCGACCGTGCATGAAATCCAGGCGGTAAAGCCAGTAGGGAATTCCTTCGCCCATGTGGCCGAGCACGATCTGCAAGGTTGGAAAATGATCTAACACGCCGCTGGTGATGATGCGCAATCCGTGCAATCCGGTTTCGGCCTGGTAGCCCCAGATGGCGTGCTCCAGATGATCGGTGCGATAGGCTTTGGCCATCAGCGGGATCGGCGAGCGAGGGTGAATATAGAGCGGGACCTTGTGGTCGGCGATGGCTTCAAGGATCGGCCAGTATTTTCGTTCGCTGAGGTATTCGCCGTTGGTGTGGGAATTGATCATGATGCCGCTGAGCTTGAGCTTGTTGACGGCGCGGTCGATTTCCTGAATGGCGCGCGACGGATCCTGCACCGGAATCGTAGCGAGGCCGGCGAAGCGCTCGGGATAGCGCGCGATAGCTTCGGCGAGACGATCGTTTCCGACCTGCGCGACGGCGGCGGCTTTGTCCGCGGGCATCATCTGCACGCCGGTGGAGGTGAGCGCGAGCAGGTGCATGTCGACGTCGTATTCGTCCATTGTTTTCAGACGCTGGTCGAAGAGATCGAGCAGCTTATGATAGACCGGGCCGGCTGGATCGGTCTGGATGTTCCAGAGGAAGAGATCGGGGTCGTATTCTTTCGCGGTGGCTACGAGCTCGCGTTGGACGTCCATTTGTTCCGGGATGGCAAAGGCCTCCTCGGTGGCGATGCGGCGGTAGTGCTTGCGCTTTGGTTTCGATTTGCCGGCGCGCGGCTTTTGTTTCGGGCTCATGCCGAAGTCTCCTCGGAGCGAAATTTTAGATGATTGCGGACCGCGATGAACGGTGTCCCCAAAACCGAGGGGAGTTTAGCGCAGAACTGGCGGGGTTTGCACGCGACGGCAACCCGCCTTGGAATGGTTTGGCCCCGCCACACGATTCAGCCGCATTCACCACAAAGTGCACTGGCAAGGCACTGATAACCGAGCAAAGCCACGTACCCCGCAGACGCGGACAACGAATCAGGAAACTACGGGTCGTGGCGGGCTCCGTGAAGGACTGAAACGGCGTGGGGCAGAAGGTCGGCGATGGCGTCCAGGGATTCGACGGCACCTTTGGGGCTGCCGGGTAAATTAATGATGATGGTCTTGCCGCGAATGCCGGCGGTGGCGCGCGACAGGATGGCGCGCGGGAAATTCCTGGCGCCAGCAGCGCGCATGTACTCGGAAAAACCGGGGATTACGCGATCGATCACGGCGGCTGTGGCTTCGGGGGTGATGTCGCGCGGGCCGAGGCCGGTGCCTCCAGCGGTGAGGATGATGTCGGCGTCGTTTGAGTCGGCGGCCTCCCTTAGGAATTCCTCGATGGCAGCGCGATCATCGGGCCGCACGGTGGACGAAACGATTTTCCAGCCGAGGTCGCGGCAGCGGGCGATGACGGCGGGACCGGAGCCGTCCTCGGATTTACCGGCGGCTACGGAGTCGCTGATTGTCAGGACCGAGACGCGCATGAAATTATTTTGCGAGCCAGAAATGCTCGAGCGAGAAAAATGGCCGAAAAACCTCACCCCTAGCGGCCGGACCGAGCTCTATGAAATCAATTGCACCAGGGCGCAGCAACCCTTCCTCCGTTTGGGCAGCGCCCCTACAAGTTCTGTGCCTAGCTTTCAGCGGCCGGGACGTTCTCGGTGTCGCCGTCGCGCTGGGTTTCGTCCATAAGGCGCAGCGCTTCCATCAGCAGGCCCGTGGTGGTGCGGGAAATCGTGACGCGCTCGGGCGCGAAGTTGAAGTCAATCTCAAAATCGCCCGCAGGCCAGCGGACCACCTGATACACGGCCTCTTCTCCCTCGATCGAACCCAATTTCCCGTCGGCGCATTGGCCGGCCGAGAAAAACAGTTCGCACACTTCGCCGTCGTGGCGAATCGTCAGCCGGCAGGATTTCTGACCCATCTCGAGCGACTGCATCAGGTCGAGAATGCTCATTTCCTCGAGGCGGCCCTGAATGACGCCCGGACGCGTGGCGCGGCTCTGCAGTTTTTCGAGTGCGAGCCGGTCGATCACTTTTTTCGTGCGGCGGATAAGGTCTTTCACGAAGAAGGGCTTGACGACGAATTCCTCGACGCCCTCGACCATGGGGCGGAGCTTTTCCTCAACGTCGGCGCGGCTGGCGAGAAAGATGAACGGGATTTGCTTCGTCTGCTTGCGTGTGCGGAGCTTTTCGTAGAGCTGGCGGCCGTCGAGACCAGTCATGCGATAGTCGCAGAGGATTAGGTCGGGTGGGTCGTCCACGATTTTGAGCAGCGCGTCGGCTCCGTCGGCCGCGGCCTGAGCCTCGCAATGCGGGGCGAGGCCCTTCATCAGCAGGTCGAGGATCAGGGCGTTGTCGTCGACGACGAGAACTTTGACATCTTTGAGCGCGGTCATGATTTGCCGCCTACCGTTACCGATGCCGAGGGCCGCTCTTGCTGCCGTTCTTTTTGCCGTTATTGCGGGAAGGCAGTCCGGAGCGCAGATACGTGCCGCTGCGGCCGCCGGATTTCTTCACGAGATGTAGCTCGGTAATTTCCATGCCTCGCTCCAGCGCTTTGCACATGTCATAGATCGTCAACGCGGCCACGGCTGCACCGACCAGGGCTTCCATCTCGACCCCGGTGGGACCGGTGACGCTGGCCTCGGAGGTGATCTCCACTCCATTCTGGCATAGCTCCGCGCGCACATCCACGTGCGTCAACGGGAGGGGGTGACAAAGCGGAATCAGCTCGGAAGTGCGCTTGGCGGCAGTGATTCCGGCAATTCGGGCGATTTCCAGGGGATTCCCTTTGGGATTTTTCAGGCGCTTCAGGCTGGCAACCGTGGCTTTTTGCATGCGCACGAAGGCGTGCGCTGTGGCCGCGCGGGAGGTGGCCGGCTTGGCCGTGACGTCGACCATGCGGACGCGGCCGGAATTGTCGTAATGCGAGAGGGTTTTCACCGGGCCTCGCAGGAGTGGACGCGGGTGCTGACTGAGATTGCGGACATGAATCTTCAAGTTGGCACAACGCCGGACGCGGCGCAAGTGGCCGGGCGTACAGGGGTCCAGGAAAAGGTAATCAGGGCGCAGGGCCGCGACAAACAGGGCCCCAAAGGGCGACGCCGTCGCCACAGAAAGCGACGGCGCCAAGCTGGAATTTGGCGTTCCCGGGGGCTAATTCGCTTTGACGCCAGTTGGAGCGTTCGGAGTCGCCGCGGCCGAAGGGGCTGGAGGGTTGATCGTTGCGCCGTCCCAGTGCTCGTCGGCTTTACCGTCGACGAAGCGCCACATGTCGAACCACGAGGTCGTGTAGGTTTTCGAGGGATCGCGAGGGTCTTTCATTTCGCGTGGCGTGACGACGATAACGAGATCGCCCTCGGCCACTACGGCTACGATTTTGGTTTTCGTCAGGTGCTCGGGAATTGGTGTGGGCTTGCGGAAGCCCGTAAAGAATTTCACGACCGGATCGAGGCCGGAGACCACGTTGGGATTGTGCTGGTGATAGGCCTGGGTGAGCCAGGTTCCCGCAAGGTCCCAGTGATTGGCCTCGAGCAGGTCCTTCATGATGTGATAGGCAGCCTGCTTGTTGGTATTGAGCGTGGGATTCTTGCTGGTGAACATGGCGTCGGCTGCGGCGCCGGTGACGCCGACGACGGGCTCCTGGGCGACGGCTGCGGAGCAGACGAACAACATCACGATTGCGAGCGAACTGAGAAGTGTTTTCATGGCGAGGTAAATACAACCGATTCGCAGGCGGTGTCAAGTGCGTCGAGGCTCTTGCCACGGAGAGGCAAAGCCAGACTAGGAGGCGTTCTCACCGACCGTTCTCACCGCCAACCGTTCTCACCGCCCGTTGACTTCGCATCATAGCCGAAGTAGGCTCCGCGCCGATGGATAGCGTGCACGCCGGCTCCGAAGCAGCTCCGTCAGTTCCCCTTTCTCCTCTCGATACCGTTCGTAAGCAGAGAACCTTTCTTGGGCACCCGGCCGGTTTGTATTTTCTCTTCTTCACAGAGATGTGGGAACGGTTCTCCTATTACGGGATGCGGGCCCTGCTCGTCCTTTATATGGTTGACCACTTGATCGGCGCGGCGCGGACGGGCGCGGCCCGTGTGGTGGGATTTGGAGTGCTGTCGCGCGGCATCGAGTCGGTTTTTGGGCCACTGGCCACGCAGCCGCTGGCTTCGCAAATTTATGGGCTCTATACCGCGTTCGTTTATTTCACACCGATTTTCGGCGGGATGCTGGCGGACCGCGTACTGGGGCAGCGCAAGACGGTCATCGTGGGCGCGATTTTGATGGCCATTGGACATTTCCTGATGGCGTCGGAATCGCTGTTTCTGCTGGCCCTGCTGGTGCTCGTTCTGGGCAACGGCTGCTTCAAGCCAAATCTGGCGACGCAGATCGGAAATTTGTACCCGCTGGGCGATTCGCGACGGGATCGTGCGTACACGATTTACTACGCGGGCGTGAACCTGGGAGCGTTTCTCGCGCCGCTGGTTTGCGGAACGCTCGGGCAGATCTACGGATGGCAGTACGGCTTCGGAGCGGCCGGGGTGGGAATGGTTGCCGGCTTGATCGTCTATCTGGCAGGCCAACGATATTTGCCGGCGGACTTGCTGACGCGCACGAAAGCGGTGCGAAGCAAAGAGCGTGCTGCGGGGATCGCTGCCGCGGAGTGGAAAACGATCGTAGGGCTGATCGCGCTGTGCGCGCTCAACGTGCTGTTCTGGGGCGTGTTCGAACAGCAGGGCAACACGCTCCAGCTTTTCGCGGACCGCAACATCAATTGGCACGTGTTCGGCAGGCAGCTGCCGTCGACTTGGTTTCAGTCGGTCGAGCCGATGTTCATTTTTCTGCTGACGCCGTTTCTGAATATGTTCTGGGCGCTGCAGTCGAAGCGGCAATCCGAGCCGGGCAGCGTGGTCAAGATGACCATCGGTTGCTTGCTGATGGGCGCGGCGTTTTTGCCGCTGATTTATGTGGCGCGTGGCTTGGCCGCTGACCAACGGGTGAGCCTGCTGTGGCTGGCGAGCTGTTCGTTCGTCTACACCGTCGGCGAATTGTATCTGGCACCGTCCGGTTATGCGCTGGTGTCAAAAGTGGCGCCGGCGCGGCTGGTCAGCATGTTGATGGGCATGTGGTTCCTGGGGAATTTCGCCGGAAATTATCTGGCCGGATATATCGGAACGTTTTATGAGCGAATGTCCCACGAAGCGTTTTTCGTAATGCTGCTCGTGATTCCGTTGGTCGCGGCGGCCGCGATCTGGTCGTTCAGAGCGCCGCTGAAGCGCGCACTAGGCCACGAGGTTTGAGGTCGCCTCGTGCCGAAGGGGACCGCCTCGAAACCGTCTCACCGGGCGCAATTCAACCTGCCCTTGTGCGTCAACGGCCGATCTCGCGCTACTTTTGTTCAGCGGGGGTGATCGTAGCGGGGCCCTCGCCGACGATTTCGATTACGGCCGTCTCATCTCTTGCGCCATCGTAATGCGGCTGCTTGGCGAGATCGACCACGTAGCTGCCGGCCGGCATCGCCACCATCGAATCGGGATCGTATCTTGTTCCGCTGCCGACCCACCATGTGCCGGAAAGCACCGTAATGTAACGATCGTTCGGATGGAAATGCGGTCGGCTGTTGTTGTGGGGATACCATTTCACGAGTTCGATATAGAGGCCTTCCTTGCTGGGATCTCCCATTAGGACGGCGGTTTCGGCTGCGCCTGGGCGTCCGGTCCACTTGATCTGGCTGGGAAGCTCGTACGTCACGTAATTCGGGTTGAGGTCCGGCCGCGCCGGATGCGCGGCGCGAGCTTCCGCTGAACCGAGCGAGCCAGCAGCTCCGAACGAAACCAGCGCCGCGATGGCGGTGGCTGCGAGCCCGCTCCGGCGCGAAACAATGGTGCTCACCATAATTTCCTCCCCTCGGTACCCGCGGCACAAAATGCGAGACGGTCCTGACCGCGGCGCGCGGCCAGGACCGTCTCGTTCTATATCACGGCTTCATTCCGATTGATAGGTGGACCGCCTCGCGGCCTCAGCGACCTGGGTACAGGTCGCTAGGTCCCGAGATACTCCACGTGCACGTATGTGCCGAGACGAACGTTGTACGCCAGATACCAGCCGTCGTGGTCCGGATCCTCGTAGATCACGATCTGGTCGGAGTCCCAAAGCCAATCGCCGCAGAAACCGAAGTCGTACGGCGCGACGCTAAAGTAGAAGCCTCCGAACCAGAATCGGCTGGGCCCGCCGCCGGCCAGATGCCAGACATGGCCCTTTCCAAAGCCGCCGGTGAAGTGGCCGTGCTCCCAGGGATGATCGAGGCGATAGTGGGGATCGTCTCGCCCGGTATCGTGACCGACCCAGCGATCCCCTTTCACGTCAACGTGAGGTGCGTCGGGATGGCCGGGCTTTTCGGCGTGACCCTGCACGGGCGGTGTGGGATGCGCCGGCGCTTTATACGCTCGTGGACCGTGCGACGGGATGTGGCCGCCGCCCACTTCGGGATGGCCTTTTTGCGCAAGAGCAGGAATGGAGAACAAAACGAATACGGCGAACAGTCCGATGAGCTTCCTCATGAAAACCTCCTTGCGGGATTTTACACAGTCCATAGCTTGAGAACTGAGCCGCCCAAGGGGTATGACGCCGCATCGAGCATGCGGGTTTCTCGCGCGCAAGATCGCGCCGAAAGGTTTCGCGCGGTTTAAAAAATGCCGCGGCGCGGGAGGATGTCAACCCATTCGCCGGCTTCGATTTGCAGCCTCGGCGGATTCACCACCAGGAAACAGTTTCCGCGGACGACCGCGCCGATGTCGCCCGAGCCCTCCCACAGTACCGCTTCAACCATGGGCGTGGCACTGGCGCCGTTGGGCTCACTTGCGGGCCAACTGACGCGCGCCGGCACAAAATGCGCGACGCCGCCTTTTTCGTTCACCGGGTGCGCGAGCTTTGCTTTGAAAACCGGAAGTGGCCGCGGCGCGCTGCCCAGAAGTTTTTCGATCGCGGGCACCACAAACAATTCAAACGTGACCATCGTCGAAACCGGATTGCCCGGCAGCCCGAATACCGGCTTCCCGCGGCACCATCCGAAAACCACCGGCTTGCCGGGGCGAATGGCGACCGAGTCAAAGAAGAATTCAGCGCCGAGGTCTTCCAGCGCCTTCTCGACCAGATCGTATTTCCCGGCGGAGACGCCGCCGCTGAGCAACAGCATATCGGATTCGAGACCGTGTTCGATCCTTGCGCGGAGGTCCGCAATCTCGTCTTTGGCGTGGCCGATCGCGACCGGTTCGGCGCCCGTGAGCGCAACCTGCGCGGCGAGCGAGACGTTGTTGCTGTTGCGTATTTGAAACGGGCCAGGAGCGCCATCGACGGGCACGAGCTCGTCGCCGGTCGAAAGAATCGCGACCCGCGGGCGCCGGCAGACTTCGATGCGCGCGTGCCCTACCTCCGCAGCCACAGCGAGCTCCGCGTATCCGAGTCGTGTGCCACGGGTGATGACGGCTTCTCCAATGCGCGCCTCTGCGCCGGCGAGCACGTAATACTGCCCGGCGCGCGCAGCCTGTTCGAAAATGATGTAGTCGGCTTCTTCGCGCGTGTATTCATGCATCACCACCGCGTTCGCGCCGCGCGGCACGGGCGCGCCTGTGAGGATGCGAACACATTCGCCCGGACCAACGGCGCGGTCGAAAGCGATGCCGGCGCGACTTTCGCCGATCAGGCGCAACTTCGCGCCGGGCTCGGCGACATCCCCGGCGCGCACGGCGAATCCATCGCGAATCGAGCGATTGAAAGGCGGATAGTTGCGGTCGGCGACGATATTTTCTGCGAGGACGCGGCCAATAGCCGAGACCGGCGCGGCGGCGAGCGAGACCGTCTCGCGTTCAGCGGCGCAGGCCCGCGCGGAGAGAACTTCGACGACTTTGGAGCGCGCCTCTTCGAAGGAAATCATCGCGGCCTACAGCCAGGCGGCGAGCTTGGTGCCGCGTGGCACGATCGTGGCATCGCGCTCGGGGCCGGTCGAGATCATGCCGATTTCAACCTGAAGCTGGTCGGAAATGAAATTCAAATAATCGCGTGCGGCCAGCGGGAGATCACGGACGTCGCGAATACCCGGCGTCGGCTTTTGCCAGCCCGCCAGCATTTTGTACTCGGGCTCGATCTGGGCGAGCGTGTCGACATCGGCGGGCATTTCTGCCAGCAGCTGCCCCTTATGGCGATAGCCGGTGCACACCTTGATTTCGGGCTGCTCGTCGAACACGTCCATTTTGGTGACCACGAGCGAATCGATTCCGTTGAGCATTTTCGCGTAGCGCAACACGACCAGATCGAGCCATCCGCAGCGCCGCGGCCGTCCCGTGACGGCTCCGAATTCACGGCCGCGCTCGCGGATCGCGCCAGCGTCGAGATCGGGCATCTCGGTTGGAAATGGCCCACTGCCGACGCGCGTGGTGTACGCCTTCGTGACGCCGACGACGCCCGTGATGCGGGTGGGAGCGACGCCAAGCCCCGTTGCCGCGCCGCCGGAAATCGCGTTCGACGACGTGACGAACGGATACGTGCCGTGATCGATGTCGAGCATGGTGCCCTGGGCGCCCTCAAAGAGCACGGATTCACCGCGATCGAGCGCTTCATTCAACAGCACCGTCGTGTCGGCGACCAGACCGCGAATGTGCGCGGCGATTTCGAGGGAATGTTCCAACAAACCGGCGGTTTCCAGCGCATGGCCGTAGGCTGCCTTGCTGATCAGATTCTTTTCCGCGATCACGCGCTCGAGCTTCACGCGAAAACACTCCGGCTCCAGCAGATCGCACACGCGAATGCCGCGCCGCGCCATTTTGTCCTCATAGGCCGGGCCGATGCCGCGCGAGGTCGTGCCGATTTTCGCTTCGCCGCGCTTCGATTCCGCGGCTTTGTCCATTTCGCGGTGATAGGGAAAAATCAGGTGCGCACGATTGCTCAGGAAAAGCCGGCCGCGGACTTCGATTCCCGCCTTGCGAAGATTTTCGATTTCGGTGACCAGCGCAGCGGGATCGACCACGGCGCCGGGTCCAATCACGGCTTTCTTCCCGGGGCGCAGAACGCCGCTGGGAATCAGCTGCAAGACGAACCGGTGGCCGTCGAAGATGACGGTGTGGCCCGCGTTGTGTCCGCCGGCGTAGCGCGCGGTGTAATCAAATGACTGGGCCAGGCAATCGACCACTTTGCCTTTGCCTTCATCGCCCCACTGGGCCCCGACCACCGCAATCGCTTTCGTTCGCGCTTTGTCCGCCAATGCCGCCGCTCCGCGTCCACACGTGTCGCACCCTGCCTTCTCCGGGCGAATCAAGATACGTTACAGGAGGGCTGATGCGGTCAGACCGAAACCCAATCCTACGCTGCGCGCTGGGCGAAGGCAAGAGCGCTAGCCACGCGTGTCACGCGAGGCGCGCTTCGAGCACGGCAAAATGGACGGCGATCGCCTGCGTGTGCGAGGTACCGCGAACCGATCAGCGGTCGGGAATTTCTGCGGGAACTAGGAAACGCCGAAAATCTTTTCCGCCAAGTCGGCGGCGATCGGAACACGGAATTTCTGCCCACTGTACGCCTTGATCATCAACAGCACCCACAGGACAAAGCCGACCAGTCCCAGAACGGGATAGAGGAGGAACCCTATCGAAAATGAACCGGTGCCGGCAATCCCTCCCGCGAACAGCGACGCGCTGACAAACATACCGAGGATAATGTACAAGATCGCAATGCCGCCGAAGACTACCACTGACTGCGCGGCGTGGAAGCGGACGAAGGGGCGCTTGTCGATAATGTAGAAAATAATGCCCGTGATCCAACCCAGGACGTAGCACAACAGCCCGGCGACCTTTTCGTCCATTTGACCCGCAGCCATCGCCATGGGCGGCGCGGCTGAAGGAGCGGCCGCAGGGGCCGCGCTCGGTGCACTTGCGGACGACCCCAACGCCGATCCGCACGATGGGCAAAATCCCGCACCTTCACCAACTGTTGATCCGCACTTGGGACAAAACGCCATGATTTGAACCTCCGGGACTCTCCACTGTGCGCGGAGACTAGCAAAACGCTCGGGAGTCGGCAAGCGCAATTCCCGTTGGTGCGAGCCGGAGTGCAGGAGATGCGATAAGCGATGTGCGCTTTTCGGTTACGGCCTCCCACAGGGGCGGCGTAGCGGCGCGGTGATATACTCGCCATGAGCGGAAGTGGCGGAATTGGCAGACGCGCCAGCCTTAGGAGCTGGTGGCCGAAAGGCCGTAGGGGTTCAAGTCCCTTCTTCCGCACCAACATTTCCGACCAGAAGTCGTGCCGAGCGAAAGGCCCACGGCGCGAGCCGAGGGATAACCCGTCGTAAACCAAACCTGGATCCAGCGCAACTGCGGGCTAATTCGTCGAAGTCGCCTTCTGATCCTTCACCTGGAGTTCGTTCACCACTTGCTGGACGTTGGGAACTCCCGACGCAATTGCCGCTGCACTGTTGCGGCGGCCTTCGGAGCGGACGTCTCCCGATAGCGTGACGACTCCGTTCTTCACGTCGTACTTCACGGACTTATGAAGATGATTCTGGATCAGCGCGGCGTCCAGGTTTTTCTTGATGCCGTCGTCCAGGTCCGAGTTGACGGCTTTCGCGTCGCTCTCGTTTCCGGCAGGCGTGACCGAAATTTCATTCGCCACAACTTGGCCTGCGGCATTCGAGCGTGCGATCGTTTCGGCCTGCGCCTTGGCCGAGTCGTCGGCTACATGTCCAGCGAGGGTGATGACGCCCTTATCGCGGTCCTGGCTCACGGACACGTCACTGAGACCCGCTTGATTGAGCGATTGGCGAACAGGCCCCTCAACGTCGGGGGATTTCGATGACGAGCAGCCGATCAGGCATCCGGTCGTGAGCGCGATGACGAGTGCCGAGTAGGGAAGGAATTTCTTCATGTTTTTCTCCTGATATTGATTGTTGCGGGCGCAGTACCATTCCCGCGCCCGCCATGATACGAAGCGGCACGGTGCTGTTATGCGGATGCGCTTTTCTTTTTTGCCTTCGCGGCCGGCCTCTCGTGCTTTTCGCCTTCTTCCGGTTCGTCGGATTCCTCCGACTGCCCGGCCCGCAAGGCTTCGACGTTGATGTTCTCCGCGAGTTGGGTCAGCTTCGCGTCGGTTTCTTTCTCTTCCTTCAAGGTTTCTTCAAGCAGCGACACGGCTTCGTCGTCGCCCAAAAGCTGCGCGTAGGTGCGGACGCATCCGTAGCCGGCGATCTCGTAATGCTCCACGCGCTGCGCGGCCGAAATCAGCCCGGCATCGAGCTGCTCCTCCTCGGGATCCTCCTCGATCATCTCGCTACCTTCCTTGATCAGCCCTTCCATGCCCTTACAGGTTTTGCCGTTGGGGCTCTCATCGAGCGAGTCGAAGATTTGTTCCAAGCGAGCCAGGTGGCCTTTCGTTTGTTCGAGATGCTCTTCAAAACCGGAACGAAGATCGGAGGAAGTGGCTGCTTTTGCCATCTTGGGCAAGGCCTTCACGAGTTGTTTTTCGGCGCTATAGAGGTCCCGCAATTCTTCAACGTACAGTTCCCTTAGCTGATTCTCCTTCATGGCGGCGTTGCCCCTTTTCGAATTTCCCGGCGCAGCGGATCGGCCTCAAGCCGCCTTAGCGCTGGCCGAATATTTTGTTCACAAGACACGCTAGGCTCATGGGCGGCGGACGCCTATACAGACTTCAAAGTAAAAGGCGGAACATCATCCTTTAGCGACGACCTCGGCCCAGTAAGTCCCGCGCACGACCTGGGGTGCGAGTTGACGCGTGTGAATCGATTCCCTATACTGGAATTTCTACTGCGGCGGATGCGCGCCGCTCATTCCCGTACTCCTCCTTCCGGATTCCGAACATGCGAAAGGTGGATTAACGCTAAAGGATTGCGGGCGTTCGGCGCCCAAAACTATTCCTCATGACTGAAGCAACTTGCAGGCGCGAAATCGAACTGGAAATTCCTGCCGACAAAGTGCAGAAGGCGGCAGACAAGATCACACGGGACATTATTAAGGTTGCGCGCATCCCCGGTTTCCGCCCGGGCAAAGCGCCGATGACGCTTGTGCGACGGCGTTTTGCAGATGACATCCAGGGCGAAGTGGTGCAGTCGTTGGTACCCGAGGCTCTGGAAAAGGCGTTGGGCGAAAAGAACTTGATTCCGGTCACGCGCCCGGAAGTCGACAAGGTCGAGTTCAAGGACGGCGAGCCGCTGAAGTTCCGCGCGGTTTTCGAAGTGCTTCCAGAATTCGAGCTGGGCGATTACAAGAATCTCACAGTGCAAGTGGACGAGATCCCCGCCGGCGACACCGAAGTGGATAAGGCCGTCGAAGAAATGCGCGAGCGCGCGGCAACGTTCGTTCCCGTGGAGGGGCGCGCGGCGAAGGATGGCGATTCCGTCCTGATCAAGCTAAAGGGCCTGCCCACCGAGGGCGGCGAGCCCGTCGAGGCGGACAACGTGATGGTCCCGCTGGGCGCCGAAGAGACGCTCGCAAGCTTCACCGAAAACCTGCGCGGTGCAAACGCGGGCGAGACCAAGACGTTTCAGGCAAAATACCCCGACGATTATCCGGATGCGAAGCTCGCTCGTAAGACCTACGACTTCACGGTGGAAGTCCAGGCGATCAAAGAGAAAAAACTTCCCGAGCTCAATGACGATTTCGTGAAGGAAGCGGCGGGCGAGAACGCTGAACTGAAGACGCTCGACGAGCTCCGCAAGAAAATTCGCGAAAGCATCGAGGCGTCGCGGGATCACCAGCAGAAAACTCAGGCCCAGGACAGCATCCTCGAGCAGCTCACCAAAGCGCATGACTTCCCCGTGCCTGAAGCCCTGATTGAAGGCCAGATGGACACGCGCCTGGAGCGCATGGTCCGCACGTTTGCGGCGCAAGGGATCGATCCGCGCGGCATGAACGTGGACTGGGCGGGCATTCGCGGCAAGCAGCGCGACCGCGCGATCACCGACGTAAAGGCCGAACTGATTCTGGACCGCATCGCGACGGCGGAGAAGATCGATGCGACCGATGAAGAGGTCGAAAAAGAGATCGAACATCTCGCCGAGCACCGTGGCGAGTCCGCAACGGCCATGCGCGCTCGCTTGACAAAGGAAGGCACGCTCGATACGATGAAATCGAAGTTACGCAGCAACAAAACAATTGATTGGCTCTACAGCAACGCCCGAATCGAAAAGACAGCCAAGAGCGAAAAGTGATTCGGGTTTCCTCAAGCGCGCGAACTAATCCCAATGAGAAAAACTGAAGACGCGATTCCGTTTGCCACCACCCTGGTTCCCATGGTGGTCGAGCAGACCAACCGGGGCGAGCGAGCCTACGATATCTACTCGCGGCTGCTCAAGGACCACATCATTTTCCTCGGCACGCCGATCGATGACCACGTGGCCAACCTCGTTACGGCGCAATTGCTGTTTCTCGAATCCGAGGACCCGGAAAAGGACATTTCGATCTACATCAATTCCCCGGGCGGCTCGATTTCCGCGGGTATGGCCATCTACGACACAATGCAATTCGTGCGGCCCGACGTAGTCACCTACTGCATCGGCCAATCCGCGTCGATCGCGGCAGTACTGCTGGCATCCGGCACTCCGAAAAAGCGCTACGCGCTGCCGAATTCCCGCGTGCTGATCCATCAGCCCTGGATGTCCGGGCTTTCCGGACAGGCCACCGACATCGATATCCACGCCAAGGAAATTATTCGCACCCGCACCGCGCTGAATCAATTGCTCGCGACCCACACCGGCCAGCCAGTCGAGAAAATTGAGCGCGATGTCGAACGCGATTTCATCATGACCGCCGAACAGGCGAAGACCTATGGTCTGGTGGATGAAATTATTACCAAGCATCGCTAGCATCTCTGCCGTATGATGGTGCAAGCGGTTGGATTTGGTTCGGGTGGATGGGCGTTGCACCGTCTGGAACCGAAGGGGTGACGTTCCAAACGGTTAGTAGTGAAAGCGGTGATTCCCTTCAGGACCGGGTGGCTTCCGTCCTACAATGGGGAAAGTTTAAGCAAGCGTGTGCTGTCGTGAGGGGCGCCATTCGTGAAGCGCTTTACCCCAGAAGAACCTTTGCGCTGTTCCTTCTGCCATAAGACGCAGGAGCAAGTGGAGAAGCTCATCAGCTCTCCATCGGACTATCCGCGCTCCTACATCTGCAACGAATGCGTCGGCGTCTGTCAGCAGATTCTCGAGGACGAGAAGCGCGAACAAGCAACGCCCGCGAATCGCCGGCTGCCGCGTCCGCCGGAAATCAAGGCATTTCTCGACGGCTACGTGATCGGCCAGGACAAAACGAAGAAGAAATTGGCCGTCGCGGTGTACAACCACTACAAGCGGATTTTCCTGAACCGCACGCCGGGCGATGTGGAGCTGACGAAGTCGAACATTCTGCTGATCGGTCCGACCGGAACGGGCAAGACGCTGCTGGCGCAGACTCTGTCGCGCATGCTGGAAGTTCCCTTCGCGATTGTCGACGCCACCACGCTCACGGAAGCCGGCTACGTCGGTGAGGACGTCGAAAACATCATCCTGAAGCTGCTGCAAGCCGCCGACGGGGACGTCCAAAAGGCTCAGCAAGGCATCATATATATCGACGAGATCGACAAGATTTCAAAGAAGGACGAGAACCCCTCGATTACCCGCGACGTTTCGGGCGAGGGCGTGCAGCAGGCGCTGCTGAAGATTCTTGAAGGCACCGTCGCCAACGTCCCGCCCCAGGGCGGACGCAAGCACCCGCACCAGGAGTTCACACCGGTCGATACGACGAACATCCTGTTCATTTGCGGGGGCGCCTTCGTGGGACTGGAAAAGATCATCGAGCGCCGCGTCGGCCAGAAATCGCTCGGCTTCCATGCCGACACCCAGCCGACCACGGCGACGCGCCGCAACATCGAGGTGCTTGAGCAAGCCCAGCCGACGGACCTGATTCGCTACGGCCTGATCCCGGAGTTCGTGGGCCGGCTGCCGGTGATGGGCGTTCTGAGCGATCTCGACAAGTCGGCGCTAGTGCGCATCCTGACGGAACCGAAAAACGCGCTGGTGCGTCAGTATCAAAGGCTCTTCGAATTTGAAAACGTTCGCCTGCGATTTACCGACGATGCGCTGGAAACCGTCGCGGAACTCGCGCTGGCCCGCAAAGTCGGCGCCCGCGGCCTGCGCATGATTCTTGAGGATCTGATGCTCGAGATGATGTATCACCTGCCGGCGCAGCGGAAGCTTCGCGATTTCGTCGTCACCGCGGACATGGTCAAGGGCCGCGAGATCAACTGGAGCCTTCTCGAAAAGGCTGGATGATCGCGGCGCGGTTTGGAACCGTGCGTTTGAGTCCTTTGCGCCGTAGTGCAATCGAATGAACTTGGAGATGGCTTGGTCTTAATGTTCAGCAAAGAAAAAGGCGACGTGAAGCGCGTACCGATGATGCCGGTGCGGGACATGGTCATTTTCCCGGAGATGATGCACCCGTTCATCGTGGGCCGCGAAGCGTCCGTGCGCGCTCTGGAAGACGCGCTTGCCGGAGACAAGAAGATTTTCCTGGTCACGCAGCACGATGCCTCGGTCGATGACCCCAAGCCCGAAGAGATTTATCAGGTCGGCACGCTCGCCAATATCGTCCAGAGCGTGAAGCTGCCCGATGGCAATATCAAAGTTCTGGTCGAAGGCACCGAGCGCGCCAAGATCGTTCAGGTCACCAGCGACGAAGGCTTCTTCCGCGCATCCGTCCGGCTCGTACCCGTAAAATCCGAGCCCGGCCCGCAGATCGAGCAGGCCTCCGCCCGCGTCACCACGCTCTTTGAGCAGTACGTGAAGCTTTCGCAGAGTCTGAACTACGACACCATGATCGCCGCCGTGCGCGTCGAGGATCCCGGCAAGCTTTCCGACGCCATCGCCGCCAACTTGCAGATCCCGGTTGAAGAAAAGCAGGAATTGCTCGAAATCTTCGAGCCCGCGGAGCGGCTGAACCGCATCGCCGACATCCTGGAAGTCGAAATCGAAAAGCTGAACGTCGATCGCTCCATCAACACCCGCGTGAAACGCCAGATGGAACGCGCCCAGAAAGAGTACTACCTCAACGAAAAGCTCAAGGCCATCCAGAAAGAGCTCGGGCGCGGCGAAGCGAACGAAATCGAGCAGTTGAAGAAAAAGATCGAAGCCTCTGGCATGCCCGAAGGGCCGATGGAAAAGGCCATGCAGGAGCTGAAGCGGTTGGAAATGATGCCGCCGATGTCGGCTGAATCCACCGTCTCGCGCAATTATCTGGACTGGCTGCTGGCCGTGCCGTGGAAGAAGCGCTCCAAGGAAATCCGCGACATCAAGCGCGCCGAGCAGATTCTGAGCGAAGACCACTACGGCCTGGAAAAAATCAAGGAACGCATCCTCGAGTATCTGGCAGTTCGCCAGCTGGTGAAGAATCCGAAAGGCTCGATTCTCTGCTTCCTCGGGCCTCCGGGAGTCGGCAAGACTTCGCTCGCCACATCGATTGGCCGCGCCACGGGACGCAAATTCGTGCGCGTGTCGCTCGGCGGCGTGCGCGACGAAGCCGAAATCCGCGGCCACCGCCGTACTTACATCGGTGCCCTTCCCGGCCAGATTATCCAGATGATGCGCAAAGCGGGCACCACGAACCCGGTTTTTGTCCTCGACGAAGTCGACAAGATGTCCATGGATTTCCGCGGCGATCCATCGGCGGCACTGATGGAAGTGCTCGATCCTGAGCTGAACCACGCCTTCACCGACCATTACCTCGACGTCGAATACGATCTCTCGAAGGTTATGTTCATCTGCACCGCCAATGTGCTCCATACGATTCCGCAGCCTCTCCAGGATCGTATGGAGGTCTTGCGGCTGCCCGGCTACACCGAGCAGGAAAAGCACCAGATCGCGCAGCGATACCTAGTGAACCGCCAGCTTGAAGGCACCGGCCTGACCAAGGACAATCTGAAGTTCACCGACGATTCAATCACGCACATCATCCGGCACTACACGCACGAAGCCGGCGTGCGCAATCTCGACCGCGAAATCGCCAACGTCTGCCGCAAGATCGCGCGCAAGGTCGTCGCCGAGGGCAAGAGCTTTACGGCGGAAGTGACGCCGAAGAACCTCAACGACTATCTCGGAATCTTGAAGTATCGCGACTTTCTCGCCGAGAAGCGCAATGAGATCGGCCTCACCACGGGCCTCGCATGGACCGAGGTCGGCGGTCAGGTGCTCACCACCGAAGCCACCCTGATGCAGGGCAAGGGCCGGCTGACGCTCACCGGCAAGTTGGGCGACGTGATGCAGGAATCGGCGCATGCGGGAATGAGCTACGTGCGCTCGCGCAGCCATCTCTTCGGCCTGCCCAAGGATTTCTATCGCCACATCGACATTCACATCCACGTGCCCGAAGGCGCGATTCCCAAGGATGGTCCGTCCGCCGGCGTCACGCTCTGCACGTCGATCGTCAGCGCGCTCACGTTGATCCCCGTTCGCTGCGACGTGGCCATGACCGGCGAGATCACGCTGCGCGGCAAGGTGCTTCCCATCGGTGGGGTGAAGGAAAAGCTGCTTGCAGCCCATCGCCTGGGCCTGCGCACGATCATTCTCCCGAAGGACAATGAAAAAGATCTGGCGGACGTTCCGCCGGAGATTCTGGCGCAGATGGCCATCCACTTCGTCGAAACCATGGACCAGGTGTTGGAAATTGCGCTTGAAAGACCGCTGCCCATCTCTGGGCATCCCCCGGTTGGCGGTGTGGATTCCAAGTTTGGCGCGGATGTCACGCAGGATAATGAACTGACAAACTAAGGCCTTCGGCCCTCTCACTCTGCTCCCCGGCAGGTTCGGCGACCGAAGCGTAAGGATTTTCTGTTCGTTAGCCCATTTTCAATCTGGGATAGAGTGCCTCGTTTCGAACGCGCCCGCCCCGGATCGATCACCACAATCACAACTCAACATCGCGCCTGACGATCAGGCTTGAGAAGGAAAGAAATAAATGAGCATCAGCCTTGCAGAACTGAAAGACAAAAACATCACCGATCTGGCGAAGATCGCGAAGGAGCTCAACATTCCCGGCTCCTCCGGCATGCGTAAGCAGGAGCTGATCTTCCAGATCCTCCGCGCGCAGACCGAAAAGAACGGCTTGATTTTCTCCGAGGGCGTTCTGGAATGCCTGCCCGACGGCTTCGGTTTCCTCCGCGCGCCGGAATACAATTATCTGCCCGGCCCGGACGATATCTACGTCTCTCCCTCGCAGATCCGCAAGTTCGACTTGCGCACCGGGGACACCGTCTCCGGCCAGGTGCGTCCGCCGAAGGACGGTGAACGCTATTTCGCGCTGATTAAGGTCGAAGCGGTCAACTTCGAAGATCCCGAGGTCACGCGCAACAAGATCTTCTTCGACAACCTGACGCCGCTCTATCCCTCCGAGCGCATTCGTCTGGAGACCACGAAGGAAAACCTCACCGGGCGCGTGCTCGATATGCTCTGTCCCGTCGGCAAGGGTCAGCGCGGCTTGATCGTTGCGCCGCCGCGCACTGGAAAGACGATGATGCTGCAGTCCATCGCCAATTCCATCACCACCAATCATCCGGAAATCGCGCTGATCGTGCTGCTGATCGACGAGCGGCCGGAAGAAGTCACCGACATGCAGCGTACGGTAAAGGGCGAGGTCATCAGCTCGACCTTCGACGAACCTCCCCAGCGTCACATTCAGGTCGCCGAAATGGTGCTCGAAAAGGCCAAGCGCCTGGTCGAACATAAGCGCGACGTCGTGATCCTGCTCGACTCTTTGACCCGCCTGGGGCGGGCCTACAACGCCGTCACGCCGCCATCCGGTAAAGTCCTCTCTGGCGGTATCGACGCGAACGCCTTGCAGCGCCCGCGCCGCTTTTTCGCCGCCGCGCGCCACATCGAGGAGGGCGGCTCACTCACGATTATGGCCACGGCCTTGATCGACACCGGCAGCCGCATGGACGACGTCATCTTCGAGGAGTTTAAGGGAACCGGCAACATGGAGATCAACCTCGACCGCCGCCTCGTCGACAAACGCGTGTTCCCCACAATCGACATCAACCGCTCGGGCACTCGTAAGGACGAGCTCCTGCTGCCGGCCGACGAGCTCAACCGCATCTGGGTCCTGCGCAAGGTGCTCAGTCCGTTGTCGACAGTGGAAGCGATGGAACTCTTGCTCGGCCGCCTGTCCAAGACAAAGACGAACGGCGAGTTCCTGGCGTCAATGTCCAGCCCGGCATAGGTCTTCAATTCGGCAGCTCGCCCGCCTCGTCAGGGAGGCGCCCTTCGGGTCGGTTCGTAGTTGCCTTCGATTCGCGTGGTCCAAAGACTCCGGGGCCTGCGTTCCGGTCGCTGGAATCGATTCTCGGATCATCCGACCTGGCCTTTAAGCGGTCCGTGCTCCAGCTCCGACATAACCTCGACGGCGCCCTGCCACACGCAGCCTTCATGAGCAAGGTTTCCCGCCCCAGGTTCTGTCCGCCCGTGAAGGGCCGTTTTGAATTGCGGCTGTCGGGGGGAAGGTGGTTTTCAGCCTAACCTGCTGAAAACAAAAGGTGGGCCGCCCGACGCAGCGATACACGATCTCGATGTTTGCCAGAAATGCTGGGTCCTGGACGATTTCTAACGCGCGCTCTCACTGGCTTGCTGTTTGGCCAGCATGGCCACCAGCCGGGCGACTTCCTCGGGCTCCATCGCGGTGCTATCAACGACCACCGCGTCTTGTGCCTTGACCAGCGGCGAAGTGGTGCGCTCGCGGTCGCGGCGGTCGCGCTCGATGATCTCGTCGAGCGTGCGCGCCAGGTCGATCGCGTCGCCTTTCTGCTGATGTTCGCGCCAGCGGCGCTCCGCGCGCACCTCGGGCGACGCCGTCAGAAATATCTTCAACTGCGCGTCCGGGAATACCACGCTGCCGATGTCGCGGCCTTCCATCACCACGCCGCCACGCTCACCGGCACGCCGCTGCTCCGCCACCAGCACTTTGCGCACTCCCGTCTCGAGCGCTACTTTCGACGCCGCCTGTGCCACCTCCGGCGTGCGGATTAACCTTGTCACGTCTTCGCCGTCGAGCAGCACCTGCTGCGCGCCGCCAGCACCGTCCATCTGGCGCAAATCGATCCGCGTTTCACCCGCCAGCGCCGCTAGCGCGTCGCCCGAATCGAGCGGCACGCCGCGCCGCTGCGCCTTCAGCGCGACCGACCGGTACATCGCGCCCGTGTCGATATAGACGTAGCCCAGCAGCGCCGCCACGCGCCGCGCCAGCGTGCTCTTCCCCGAGCCCACCGGCCCGTCGATCGCGATGATCAACCCCTTCATATTCTGACGCCGAACAGTACCGAGCCTACCAATGCCAAGAACAGGGCGGCGACGAAGAAGGCTTGGGCCCGATTCCGAACTCGGCTCTCGGGAAAAAGACGATGGTGCTCCCTCCCTATTCGGCCATTGTCGATCGTGTCGAACAGGATTCTCAGGCCCCTGGCTCGCGAGGGCGCCAAACGTTTTACATCGTCCGGCATCCCAGAATCGAGATGGACTCCGAGCCATCCGAGGACTATACCAGTTGCAAAGATCCAAAAACCTAGCCGGTCCACGTCAAATCCGTTTGAAGGCGCGCTCGATGTCGCGCACCGAATAGCGCAGCACGACCGGGCGGCCGTGCGGGCAGCTCATCGGATATTCGGTTTTCGCCAGCTCGCCGAGCAGCCATTCCATTTTCGTGGTGTCGAGCGGTGTATTCACCTTGATCGCCGCGTGGCACGAGGTCGACGCCGCGATTTTTGCCTGCAGCGAATCGATCGAGATCGACTGGTTCTCGCGCGCGATCCCGTCGAGGATTTCAAACAGCAGCCTCTCGGCGTCGGTCGATGTGATTCCGGCCGGCGCGGCCTGGATCGCCACGCTGCGCGCGCCCATCAGCTCAGCCTCGAAGCCGTTTGCACGCAATTCGTCGGAAATCTGCTCGAACGTCACCAGTTGCCGCGGACTCAGCTCGACCATCACCGGCATCAGCATACGCTGGCCACCCAGCTCGCCCTCGCGCCGCGCGCGCAGATGCTGCTCGAACAGCACACGCTCGTGCGCCACATGCTGGTCGACGATCCAGAGGCCCTCGGCGTTGATCGCGACGATGAAGCTCGCGCTCACCTGTCCGAGCGGCTTGAGGTCAGCAATCTGCTCGACGCTCGGCAGCGCACCCGAATCCGACACCGGGACGCTGACAGCAGCGGATTCGCTTCCTGCACGATCGAGCCGCGGCATCGGGAAATTCATCCCCGGGTTCGCGTCGAATCCCAGGCGTTGCGCGAACGGCCGGCCGGGGCCCAGGCTCCACTCAAACGCTTCGGCTGCGCCCGATGCCGGCGCAACGGGAATTTCAGCGCGCGGCGGTCCGGGCGGCAGAGCGGCAGCGCCTGCCGCTGCAAAGCCGGCAGGCGGCGCCTCAGCCGGATACGCGCCGCCGTTCGACGATCCGGGCGCTCCGGCGGCGGTGCCCGCTCCCGCGGTCGCCGCGCGCGCGGCGGGAAATCCCGGGATCGGCCGCGCCATCGAGAGCGCGTGCCGCAGCGCGTCGCGCGTGAAATCATGGACAAACTGCGGATGCCGGAACCGCACTTCGATCTTCGCCGGGTGCACGTTGACGTCGACTTCCTGATACGGCAGATCGAGGAACAGCAGCACGACGGGAAAAATTCCCGGCGGCGTCACGTTGCGATACGCCTCGTGAATCGCATGCAGCAGCAGCCGGTCGCGCACTAGGCGCCGGTTAACGAAAATGTAGATGCCGTTGCGATTCGTGCGCTGCACTTCGGGGCGCGACGCGAATCCCGTGACGCGCAGCGTGGCGGCCTGCTCGTGTGTCTCGATCTGCGGCTCGGTGATCGCGGAACGCACAGGGCTTTCGCTCGCGGGGATTTCGATCAGTTCGTCGAGCGCCTGCCGGCCGAAGAGTTGATAGACGCGTTCAGAGAGTTTTTCCACCGGCGCGCAATCCAGGATCAGCTGCGAGGAAGTCTTGAGAACGAAGTGCGTCTCGGGATGCGCCAGCGCATAGTGGGTAACGAGCGAGGCGATGTGCCCCAGCTCCGTCGTTTCCGATTTTAGGAATTTCCGGCGTGCCGGGACGCAGTAAAAAATATCCGCGACGCTGATCGATGTACCGGCCGGCAATCCCGCGGGCTTCACGCCCATGAGCTTGCCGCCCGCAAATTCAACGCGCGTTCCCTGATCTTCCTCGGCCGTGCGCGATTCGAGCAGCAGCCGCGAAATCGACGCGATCGAAGGCAGCGCCTCTCCGCGAAATCCCAGCGTCGCGATTGACAGCAGATCGTCCGCGGTCCGCAGCTTGGAGGTCGCATGCCGCTCAAACGCCAGCAGCGCGTCGTCGTGATTCATCCCGCTGCCGTCGTCGATCACGCGGATCAGCCGCTTGCCGCCTGATTCCACCTCGATGCGGATCCCGCGCGCGCCCGCATCCAGCGCGTTTTCAAGCAGCTCCTTGACCACCGACGCCGGCCGCTCGACAACTTCGCCCGCCGCGATCTTGTTCGCGACGTTTTCGGCAAGTATGCGTATCCGCGACATCAAAAGTCCTCGTCCGCCGGAAACTTCCTCGAAACAATCAGATTCACGAGCTTCAAGAGAAGCAAAAATCCGGCCGCGAGCACCGCCATGCCCGCCGGCAGACCAACCCATCCGGGCAAAGAGATCGCAAACCACATAAACAGGCCCAACGAAGCCACCGTGAGGGTGACGATTACAGGAACAGACCGATACCTATACATTGCGCCTCGTTCTGCTGGTTCCATGACGGAGAACAAACTCATCGGCTACTGTGCTTCCCTCTTGATCGCAATCCCCAGTTCGTCGAGCTGATCTTCGTCCACCGTCGACGGCGCTTCTGACATCAAATCCTGGGCTTTGGTTGTTTTCGGAAACGCGATTACGTCGCGCAGCGATTTTTCGCCGGCGAGCAGCATCACGATGCGGTCGATGCCGAGCGCGATCCCGCCGTGCGGCGGCGTGCCGTAGGTCAGCGCGTCGAGAAAGAATCCGAAGCGGTGCTTCGCCTGCTCGTCCGTTAGGCCGAGTGCCTTGAACATGCGCGCCTGCACGTCCTGGCGGTGAATTCGAATGCTGCCCGAGCCGAGCTCGTTGCCGTTGAGGACGATGTCGTAGCCTCTCGAGCGGCATTCCCACGGCGCGGTTTCGAGCTTGTCGATGTCCTCCTCGAAAATTCCGGTAAACGGATGCTGCGCGCTCACCCATCGCTTGTCGCGCTCGCTCCACTCAAACAGCGCGAAGCCGGTGATCCACAAGAACTCCCATTTGCTGCGGTCGATCAGATTCAGTTTGTCGCCGAGGTAGAGACGAATCTGTCCGGCGACGCCGAGCGACGTATCGTTGTGTTGGATCTGATCCTTCGCTGCCGCGGCGACGATCAGATCGCCCGGCTTCGCGCCGACCGCTTCGGCCAGTCGTTCCAAGCCGTGGGCGCCGAGATTCTTCTCGAGCGGCGAGGTGATGCCCTCGGCGGTCACTTTCACCGTGTAAACAGCCCGCGCTCCGGCCGCTTTCGCGTGCTCGGAAAGCTCGTCAAGCTGCTTGCGCGACCAGGCCGCGGCACCCGGCGCGACGAGAGCCTGCACGTTGCCTTCGAAGTGTAGAGTGGCGCGCGCCGGCTCGAAATGCTCGGTCACGTTGTGAAGCTCCATTCCGAACCGCAGGTCGGGCTTGTCCGAGCCGTAGCGCCGCAGCGCTTCCTTGTACTGCATGTGGCGAAACGGGCGCTCGACCTTGACGCCGACCAGCGCGCACACGCGCTGCATGACCGCCTCGATCGCGTCGAACACGTCCTGCTGCCGCGGGAACGACATCTCGAGGTCGAGCTGCGTGAATTCGAGCTGCCGGTCGGCGCGAAAATCCTCGTCGCGGATGCATTTGCAGATCTGGAAGTAGCGGTCCATGCCGCCGATCATCAATATTTGCTTGAAAATCTGCGGCGACTGCGGCAGCGCGTAGAACTGTCCGTGATGGATGCGGCTGGGCACCAAGCAATCGCGCGCGCCTTCCGGAGTTGAACGCGTCAGCAGCGGCGTTTCGATTTCGAAAAAGCCCAGCTCGTCGAGCGTCTTGCGGATTTCGAAGACGATTTTGTGCCGCAACTCGATATTGCCGTGCAGCTTCGGCCGCCGCAAATCGAGATAACGATGGCGCAGGCGCGTCTCCTCGTTCGCCGTCACTTCGTCTTCGATTTGGAACGGCGGAGTCCTCGAATTGTTCAGGATGTGCAGCTTGGTGGCCATCACTTCGACTTCGCCGGAGGCAATTTCCGGATTCGATTTCTGGCGCCGAATCACTCTGCCTTCAACGGCGACGACAAACTCCGAGCGCAGTTCTTCGGCCTTCGCATGCGCCTCGGGATTCTGCTCCTTGTTAAAGACGATCTGCGCGATTCCAGCGCGGTCGCGCAGGTCGATAAATATGAGTTGCCCCAAATCGCGTCGGCGATGGACCCAGCCCATCAGCACAACGTCTTTTTCAGCGTCCGACGCGCGTAGCGCCCCGCAGTAATTCGTCCTCTTCAAACTCCCGAGCGTATCGAGCACTACCCTCTCCGTTCCGATTCGAGATATTCCAGCAGCGGCTCTTCTTTCAGTTTTTGTTGCTCCCCGTCCGACAATCGCTTCAACGTAAATGTGCCTGACGCCACCTCGTCCTCGCCGATAATCAGCGCATACGTTGCGCCCAATTTATCGGCCAAGCCGAGAGACTTCTTGAATTTCATTTCTTCAGGAGGCAGCTCGACGGCGACGCCGCCAGCCCGCAGTTTCCGCGCGATCTCGACGGCCGCCGGATAGGTGGCCGGGCTCATCCAGGCGACATACACTCCTAGGCCCGGCAGCTTCGGAGCCCGTCCGCCGTCCTGAATCGACAAAATCGCGCGGTCGTTGCCGATCGCGAAGCCGATGCCCTTGGTCGGATGGCCGCCGAGCAGCTCCACGAGCCCGTCGTAGCGTCCGCCGCCGCAAACCGCGTTCTGCGAGCCGAGGCCTTCGGCCACTACCTCGAACGTGGTCCGTGTGTAGTAGTCGAGCCCGCGTACGAGCCGCCAGTTTTCCTGGTACGCGATGCCGCGAAGACTCAGCTCGTCCTTGAGCTCGGAAAAATGCTGCCGGCAGGCCGCGCACAGATGATCGGAAATCCGCGGCAGCGTCTCAATCAGCGGCTGTTCATCAGGCAGCTTCGAATCGAGCACGCGCAACGGATTCGTCTCGATGCGCCGCTGGCTGTCCGCACCCAGCTTGTCGCTTACGTTCCGCAATTCCTCGCGTAGCAGCTCGACATATTTCGGCCGGCAATCGCGGCAGCCGATCGAATTGATGTAGAGCGTCGTAAGCGCGAGCCCGGCGCGCTTGAACAGCACCACCAACATCTCGAGCACTTCGGCGTCGATCGCCGGCGCGTCCGACGGACCCAGTACTTCCGCGCCGATCTGGTAAAACTGTCGGTAGCGTCCCTTCTGCGGCCGCTCGCGCCGGAACATCGGCCCGATGTAATAGAGCTTCACGTTGCCGGGCAGCGTGTGCATCCCGTGCTCGATATAGGCGCGCGCCACGCCCGCCGTGGCCTCCGGCCGCAAGCTGATCGACGACTCGTCACGGTCCGCGAACGTGTACATTTCCTTGCCGACGACGTCCGTATCCGCGCCAATCGAGCGCGCGAACAATTCAGTCTCCTCAAAAATCGGCAGACGAATCTCCCGAAAATTGTAGGCTTCGAAAACCTCGCGCGCAGCCCGCTCGAACCAATTCCACAACGCGGAATCGGGAGGCAGAATGTCGCGCGTGCCTTTGATGGCGCGAAACTGTCGTTTCTCGGTCATTTTCAGGAGCGCCGCAGCGCAAAATACATCCAAACATACTAACAGGCAGACGGACTGACGCAAGAGTGCGGAACTGAGGCGCAGGTGAGGAATCTGTAAATTCTTGCACATTCGGGCGCGCTTTTACCCGAGGACGTGCGCTGAAGGGATACTCAGGAACCCGCACTCGGGGGAGTCGTACGTCGAAAGGCCGGCGGGACGCCGGCGCTACTTTCAGAATCATATTCGTCTCCAAGGTTGCTGCGAGTTCCCTCCGCCGCGCCAAGAACTGCAACTCGCTGCGCTGCAAACGGCGCGCCCGCGGTGAGGACCGTTATGTGGCGGAGTCTTAAAGCTTTAGGCACTCTCGTACACCATTTGAAACATCTATCTCCTCGATCGAAACGTTGCATTTTACGAAATCCATATTTCCACGTAAGGTCGCGCCCTAAGTTTCGTTCTTTCCAAGAGGAGAGTACCTAAATGGCCGAGAAGACCACCGGAGAAATGCAGGCTACGTTAGGCTTGACCGGGTTGACGATGAACGCCATGGCGTTAATCGCACCCGGCGCGTTTTTGTGGCTCACATTTATCGCTCAGGCGACGGAGGGCGCGACCTCGCCTTCGATGTGGATTGGGATCATCTTCGCGCTCCTGCTGTGTCTGGCTACCGCCGTCTGTTACGCGGAAATGGCCAAGCTGTATCCCGGCACGGGGAGTTCGTATTACTTCGCAGAACAAGCGTTCTTGAACCATGACAAGGCGTGGAAGTACGCGCGCCTGATGAAGTTCATCGTCGGCTGGGGCTCGCATCTGTATTACTGGATCTACCCCGGCGTCATGGTGGCGGTTACCGGCGTATTCGTGGGCTATGTGGTGGGCACGCTGTGGCCGAACTTCATGAGCGCATCGAACCCGGGGCCGATGTTCATGATGGCCGTTGCGATCGTGTTCACCTTCGGTGTGGCGTACATCGCCCATCGCGGGGTGAACGGGTCGACCGCGGTCAGCATCGCCATCAACGTAATTCAGATTTCCGCGCTGATCGTCTTCTCCGTGATGGCGATCGGCTACCGCCTCAACCACGCACCGGGCAGCGTGGCTCGCCAGTGGGATTCGACCACCAACGCTTCGTTCGATTGCGAGTTTGCAACCACCAGCCAAATGGTGAATGGCACCGCGACCGACGTGATCACGCGCGACGCAAACATGAACCCGGTCTGCAAAGTGGATGCTTCCGGCAAGCCGGTTCCGTTTCACGTCGACTACCCAGTGGCTGACTCGAGTGGAAATTTCCTGAGCCACCCGAATGCTATGTCCGTCATTGGGGTCCACAAATTTGGCTGGATGTTTGTCCAAGCCACCGTCGCCATCCTGATCCTCGTCGGATTCGAATCGGTTACGGCGATGGGCGGTGAGGCGCGCAACGCGAAGCGTGACGTGCCCATCGCGGTGATCACCTCGCTGCTGGTGCAAGGAGCGTTCTGCTATCTGTTCGAGTATTTCGCCGCGAACTACGTCTTAAGTAACGGCTACTCGATGCAGAGCGCCGCAGGCTCCGCCGCTCCCATCGGCGACCTGATGGTCATGGTTGGCGATTCGCTCTTCGGCGCGGGCCGCGGACGCATCTTTATGCTGTGCGAAGCGATCACCGTGTTCCTGGCCCTCATCGGCACCACGCTCTCCTGCATGAACACCGGAGCGCGTGTCACCTACGCGATGGGCAAGGACAATGAAGTGCCAGAGAACTTCGGGCTTCTCCACGACAAGAACCTGAGCCCCCACCGTGCCATCTGGGCCCTGGCGGTTATCACTGCAATCACGGGTTGCGTTGCCCTGCTGATGTATTTCGGCGACGGCAGTGCTCCTACCGACGCCACTATCCAAGCGCTGCCGCACGGGTTCTGGTCCAGCTTCGGATACCTGACCCATGACAAGATGGCGGCACTTCCAAGTACGATACTGACGATAACCCTAGCCTCGAACTTCGGGACGTTCCTACTGTACGGGCTCAGCTGCGTTACCTGCATCTTCTGCTACAGCGGACACCCGAATTTCAGCTTCCTGAAGCACATGCTGATTCCGATATTCGGCGTGGTCGCGAACTTGGTCTGCATGTCGTTCTACCTCATCGGGCCATTCATGGGGTACGGCACCAAGATGGAACCGTTCCTGGCCTTGGGTATCGCCGCGGTCTGGGCCATTTACGGCGGCATCTACTTCACAGTGAACAGTAAAAAGCAGGGGAAGACGACGCTTGTCACGACCCGTGCTTAGCATTCGCTTGGCGTGATCTGATCCACATTTACAGGCGGGCTCGAAGACCTCGAGCCCGCCTTTGTTTTGCGCCGGGGCTCCATTAGAAACATCTATGCGGTCCATCCAAATGTTGTATCCCGCGGCGCCGCCGGCGGGATTAATAATTCGTTTACGTCACAGAGTTCCGCGAGTCCGCGTCGCGGGGTGGTGACGTGAGCATCAGGCGTTGGCCGTGGTGCGTACTGTGCCAACCGGGATGATCTAATGTTCAGAGGCTTTCAAGCGGCGGCTGCGGCAGTCGGATTTGGCGGTGCCGCGGCGCGCGCGGCTGTGCCGCAAAACTCATCCATGGATTGCGAATTTGCGCAGATTTCCGACGTAGGGCGGGTTCGCCAGGGCAATGAAGATTATTTGGGCCACTACGCCCCGACGACACCTGACGACGTGCGGGCGCGAGGTTATCTGTTTGCGGTCGCCGACGGAGTGGGCGGGCACGATCTCGGCGAAGTTGCGTCGCGCACGGCGATCGAAAGCATTCAGACCGATTTCAAGGAATCCGGGGCGGGCGAGCCGCATGGCCCGCTGCTGACGCGCATCGTCCGGAATGCGAACACGAAAGTGATCGATGCGGGGCACGCTGCAAAATCCGTGGGCGCGGGCATGGCGACCACGATTGTCGCCTGTGCTTTGCGCTACGATCGCGCCGCTGTCGCGCATGTCGGCGATTCACGCTGTTATCTCATCCGCCGGGGCGTACCGAACCTCCTCACGCGCGACCATACCGTGGCAAACGAGCACCTGCGCCTGAAATTGATCTCCAAACAAGATGCTGCAGAGTCGGAAACCCGGCATATGCTGAGCCGCTCGCTCGGAGCCGAGCTGATGGTCAATGTCGAAGTCAACGAGCACCAGGTCTTCGCTGGCGATGTGCTGCTGCTCTGTTCCGACGGCCTGCACGGTTCGGTGGAGGCAACCGAGATGGCCGCGCTCGTCTCGCATGGCGGCGACTTATCGACTGCTGCAAAACGTCTGGTGGAAATTGCCAACCAGCGCGACGGTAGTGATAATATCTCCCTGCAATTGATCCGCGTGAAAAGCGTCGAACGCGTGGGCATGTACCGCGGGCGACCTTACCGGCTCCCCTAGTCCTGGCACTGGCCTCGGGGTTATTCTCGGCCCAGCCACCCGCGCGGCTCGCGCTGACGAGGAATCCCAGTCCATCCCGGCGAACAACTCGACCATTACCGCATCGACGGCGTCGTTGCTCGCAGCGGTATGGCGTCCATTTTCCGCGCCACGGACACGCGCACCGGAAAGCCTGTCGCAATCAAAGTTCCCCACCCGGAAATGGAAAGCGACCCGGTATTTTTCGACCGGTTCAATCGCGAGCGTGATATCGGCAAGTCCCTCGACCATCCGGCGGTGATGAAGGTTTTCCCCGACGACGACCGCAGCCAAATCTATATGGTGATGGAATGGGTCGACGGTCGCCTGCTGCGCAAAATACTGGATGAAAAAAAGGTGCTGCCGCCGGAACGCGCCGTCAAAATCGCGATCGGCATCTGCGACGCACTCAGTTACATCCATTCTCACGGCGTGGTGCATCGCGACCTGAAGCCCGAAAACATCATGGTCGATGAAAGCGACAGCGTGAAGTTGATCGATTTTGGCATCGCCGGCCAGGCGGGTGCGCGCCGGCTCACGTTTGCGAAGCTTTCGCAAGTGATGGGCACCCCGGAATATATTTCGCCCGAGCAGGTGAAGGGCAAGCGGGGCGACGGACGCAGCGACGTCTATGCGCTCGGCGTCATGCTGTACGAAATGCTGACCGGCAAGGCCCCGTTTCAGGGACCGAATCCGTTCGCGATTATGAACGACCGGCTGCTGAACAATCCGATTCCGCCGCGGGAAATTAATCCCAGCATCTCGCCGGAATTGCAGGAAATCATCTATCGCGCAATCGAGCGCGACCCCAAAAATCGGTACGCCAATGCGCACGAAATGAAGCTCGATCTCGAGCATCCGGAAAAAGTGGGAGTTCCCGAACGGCCCGAATTGCACGACTGGCGCAAGCGGCGCACTCCGTGGCTCCGGAAAATGCTGTTCTATATCTTCCTGGCGCTCATCCCCATCGTGATCTTCGGTCTGATGCTGCTTTTCGTGAAGAAATAGCCCTCTTTTAGACTCTTTTTCCGCCTCGATTTGCTTCCCCAAGGATACGCATCGGCGAGGGCTCTCGTTTTTCACGTCTGAAGCACATAAAGATTTCATATGTAAGAAGCAATAATTCTCTTATTCAAGCCATAGATTTAATGAGTTGGACCATTCCTGCGCCCGTCGGTATGGTGCCTTACCAACTTTTTCAATGCAGAGCCGCGATCTCATTAGGCGCAACTATGAGCGCGGCAGGGAGGGAGAGGAAAACCACATGAATCGCAATACGAGGTGCCTTAGCAAATGGGCCGCGGGTCTGCTCGCCGCAATCCTGGCGATCGCCTGTTCGCCGGCGTCCGGAGCCGAAGATCAGCCGTCGCCAGCAGCGACCCAGCCGGCTCCGGCATCGCAGCCGGCGGCTGCCACACAGCCCGCCGCCGCGACGCAACCGGCCGCGAGCGCACAGCCGACTGCGGATCAGCGATTGGAAGAATTGGAGAAGGAAGTGAATGCACTCCAGGCGGAGATCGCGTCGCTGAAGACCGACACCGCCGCGAGCATGAAGACGGCAGCCTACGCCGAGCCAGGTCTGCAGCCGGAAGCCGGAGTCGCTTTTACTCCCGGCGCAGCGGGCGATGATGCCCCGCCGAAAATTAGCATCGCCAGCCTGCTGGGGCCGGTCACGCTCAGCGGATTCGGCGACGTCTACTACGGCTACGACAACAATCACCCATACGACAATCTCGCGGGCTTGCGATCCTTTGAAGCGCCGACGAACGGATTCAATTTCAATATGGCCGAGCTGATCCTCGACAAAGCGGGCGACGCGACCTCGGCGGAAAGCCGGCTCGGGTATCACGCGTCGGTCGGCTATGGCTACGGCGCAAAGATCGTGAACGGATCTGACGCGGCTTTCACGGATGGAAGCAACTTCTTCGTGAAGGAGGCGTATCTCGACTATTTGTTTCCGCTCGGCAAAGGTTTGACCCTAACCGTCGGAAAATTCGTCACGCCGATGGGTGCGGAAGTGATCGAAAGCAACGCGAACTGGAACTATTCGCGCGGCCTTCTGTTCAACTACGCGATTCCGTTCTTCCACTTTGGAGCCAGTGCGAAGTATGCATTCAGCCCCAAGATCGCGGTAACCGGCTATATGGTGAACGGCTGGAACAACACCATCATCAACAACGCCTTCGGCCTCCAGACCGGCATCTTCGGCACACCCTCGAATTTGACTTACGGGGTTAGCGTGGCGTACACCCCGAACGCGAAGTGGTCCCTAACCTCGAACTACTTCGCCGGCCCGGTTACCGACGGTATCGGCGTCGACGGCCAAAACCTGAACGACTGGAAACAAATCTCCGACACCGTTATTTCCTACACTCCGAACGCGAAGTGGGCGTTCCAGGTGAACGGCGACTACGGTTGGGGACCTGTGATTTACGAGGACACCGACTGCGATGACGCTCGCGTTCATTCCGGACCAGTTCGTGAGGGAGGGCTCGGCTTCCCGGTCAGCTGCGAACCGACCAGCACGGTAAACTGGGGCGGCATCGCGGGCTATGCCAAATACACGATGAGCCCCAAGACCAACTTCGCCGTTCGCTACGAATGGTTCGACGATCCTTATTCGTATGAGGGATTGCTGCAGGTGCCCGGTACGCAGTTCTCCTCTTCCAGCTTCGAACCCGGCTGGGCGCAGGAAGTTACCGGAACCTACTCCTACAACCTCACCAGCGCTTTGCTGATACGGGGTGAATGGCGGTATGACTTTGCCAGCAAGCGGATCTTCATCCAGAGCTTGTCGAACGAGAATGCTGTGAAGGAACAGAACACGGCGACGATCAGTTTCGTCTACACGTTCAGTAGCGCGAACCTGAAGTAAGTTCGAAAATCGCGGCTCCGTCTCCATCTCGACGGAGCCGCGCTCTCCACTGAAGCGGCCGCCCGGATTTCGATCCCCCGCCGGGCGGCTGTTCCATTTCTAGGTGAAATAATTTGAGGACCTAATGCGTTCGTTAGCGGGCTACAGGAATGACGTTGCCTCTGTGATCCTGCACGAACTCGACTCGCGATTTCTCCCGCAGGGCTGTCTGATTGTCGGCAGCTGCTTGCGCCACCGTCTTACCTGGCGCAGACTCGGAAATGCCCTCCTTCACGGCGTTCTCAAACGTCATAAACGAGGAAGGCGCGAACGACGCATCGCCGCCGAAGGCCACGGTAGCGAACTCCGCCCGCGAATAGATGGGCAGGTGGCCCGCGTCGCTGGTAATGCCGCCGCCGTTCGCGCTGCCGCCACTGAACGACAGGGCCGCACTGGAGCTGCTGCCGGCCGCTGAGCCCGCCGCACGCTGCGCGTGGGCGGGGATCGAACTGAACAGAACAACCGCTGCAACTCCCAAGAATTTCTTCATGATCGTATACCTCGCTTGCGCCGGGTCTGTCGGCGACACCGCGGTATGTGGCAATTGCGATGCCACCGCGCAGGGTTCTACTGCAGAGATTCACAAGGACTTAGAGCCGACCTTCGGGAGAATTCAGTGGAGGCGCAGTCCGTTCGCGGAATTCAGGCCCACTTTTGTGAAATTCCTTGGAAATGCAACAGGCGAACGGTAATAGGACGTACGGCACTGGGTACTACAACGAGATGGGCACGAACTACAGCCCTTTCCAGACCGCGTACGCCGCGCCCTTGAGCGGGCATTCCTCATCGAGCACAACGTGCACCGGAACTTGGACGAGGAAATCGGTCATCTTTTCCTTGTGCTGCATGGCTGTAATGAAGCGACCGTCCCTCAGCAGCGGCAGAACTTTCAGGGCGATTCCGCCCGCGATGTAGAGGCCGCCGCGCGCCACCGTGCGCACCACCAGATTCCCCGCCTCCGATCCGTAGATATCGATCCACAGGCTCATCGCCGCAATGCATACGGGACATTCCTTTGCGAGTGCCCGGCGCGTGATTTCAGCCGCGGGGTCGACGGAAGTGTCATCAAAGCCCGGATGGCGAACGGTGGGGTCGAGAAATTCGTGGAGAGTCTTAAATCCCCGGCCGGAAAGGATCATCTCCGCGCTGACGAATTCGCTGCGCGATTTGATGTACTTCCACAGATCGGCCTGTTGTGCGGTTTGGGGGGCGAAATCGGCGTGGCCGCCTTCGGTCGCCGTTGGCAGATGCTTTGTGCCGTCCCAGAACAGAATCGCTTCACCCAACCCGGTGCCCGCGGCGATCACGGCGCGCGGCGCCTGCGGCGCGGAAACTCCGGCATGTAGTGAGTCCAAGTCGGCGGGGGTCATCACGCTGATTCCGAACGCCGCGGCCTCCAGATCGTTCAGCAACCGGACTCGTTGCAGGCCCAGCAGCTCTGCCATCGTCGCCCCGTCCACGATCCACGGCAAATTCCCGGTGCGCACCCGGTAATCCACCACCGGCCCGGCGATGCCGAACGATGCTGAGTCCGGTTTCGCGCCGGTGACTTGCAAGAAATCGGCGACGATTTCTTCCAGACCCTTGTGCTCGTGGCTGGGATAACGCTTGTCGGAAACCTTTGTAAGTTTGTTCTGCTGGATGTCGAAAAGCCCGAGGTTGGTCTTCGTTCCGCCGATGTCGCCGGCAAGTATCAAGCGTACCTCCCAGGCGAAGCCTGAAATTCGTGAAATCGATTGCGTTTGTACGGCGAGCCCGCGGCTCTAAATCGGGCGCCAGCGGCGTCCTTCCGACACCGTCAGGTCGTCCGCCGCGCGCGGCCCGTCGCTGCCCGCCGGATAATTCGGGAAGGGCGGCGCCGCCGCGTTCTGCCAGGCCTCGAGAATCGGATCGACCAAGCCCCACGCAGCCTCGACGCTGTCGGCGCGATCAAACAGCGTGGCATCGCCGCGGATGCAGTCATTGATCAGCGTGGCATATGCCTCGCGCGTTCCCGCGCCAAAAGCCTGTCGGTACCGGAAATCCATCGTGACCGGGCTGATGTGCATCTGCGATCCCGGTGATTTCGCGCCGAAGCTCAGGGAAATTCCCTCGTCGGGCTGAATATTCAGCACCATCGAATTCGGCTCGACGCTCTCGCCCTGAAAAACCATGTGCGGCGCTTTCTTGAAGCGGATCGCGATCTCCGTCATGGCCCGAGCCAGGCGCTTCCCGGAGCGCAAATAAAATGGCACGCCGCTCCAGCGCCAGTTATCGACCAACAGCTTCAGGGCCACGAAAGTTTCCGTCGCGGAATCCGCTTTCACGCCCGGCTCCTGCCGGTATCCCGGCACCGCCGCGCCCTTTAGCGTCCCCGGCCCGTATTGTCCCCGGATCACCGATTTCCAAACCGACTCGGTGCTAAACGGCCGGATCGACTGCAGGATCTTGATCTTCTCGTTGCGCACTGACGTGGCGTCGAATCGCGCCGGCGCCTCCATCCCGACCAGCGAAGTCAACTGCAATACGTGGCTCTGAATCATGTCGCGCAGCGCGCCGGTCGATTCGTAAAACGCCGCGCGCTTTTCGACACCCAGGGCTTCGGCTGCGGTGATCTGCACGTGGTCCACGAAATTCCGATTCCAGATCGGCTCGAAAATTCCGTTGCCGAAGCGGAAGACCAACAAGTTCTGTACGGTCTCCTTGCCGAGGTAGTGGTCGATACGGTAGACCTGCGGTTCATCGAACACTTTCAGCACCTTCGCGTTCAGATCGCGCGCCGATGCACCATCGCGCCCGAACGGTTTTTCGACGATGATGCGCGCCCACGAATCCCCGTTTTTCGGTTTCGCCAGGCCGGCCCGCCCCAGCTGCTCGATCACATGCTGGTAAACTTCCGGGGGCGTCGCCAGATAAAACAAACGATTGCCGCCGAGATTGTTCTCGCCGTCCACGGCATCGAGCCGCTCCGCAAGTTTCTTGTACGACTCCGGATCGTCGTAATTTCCGTGAAAATATTGAAGGTGATCGAGAAATCCCTTCCGCCGGTCGCCCTTTGAGCCATTCTGGTCCACGTTCGACAAGAACTCCCCAGCGGATTTTCGGAACGCGTCGTCGCTCATCTCCGTACGCGCGAAGCCGATCAGCTTGAACCGAGGCGCCAGACAGCTATGCAACTCCAGATCGTAGAGTGCGGGCAAGAGTTTCCGACGCGCGAGATCGCCCGACGCGCCAAACATCACGATCAGACAGGGATCATTCGGAATTTCGCAGTAATAGGAATCGTTTCGCGGCGCTTCGGAGACTACGGCAGGATGGCTGCTCATGGGCGTGCTCCGTCGGGATTGTCGCGGATCGCTCGGCGAAGAAACGCCTTCGGAAAACCGCGTCCCCTAGCAGCAGGCTCCGCAAGCGAACAGCGTATCATATTCCGTATCGGCTCTTGTTACGTTCGCGTGAATCGAGCCGCGCGTTCGGTGACGAAATGGCATCCCGGGCTGTTAGCCCGGATCGGGATCGACTGCTCCGCGCCCCCTTACAACAGCGCGAAATACCGAATCAAATTGCCGTCTGTTTTTCGCTCGCCGACGCCGACAAAAACATGCCGCGCGAGCCAATCATGCTTTCCGACCGGCACCTCAAACGACGGAAAGGCCCGCAAATAATATTGGGAAGGCTCAACCGCCGGTCCACCCTCGAACGCCATCGCCCGCAACCGCTGCATCGTATCGTCTTCATATCCCCACAAATACCCGCGGTTTTGCACCAGGATCAACGTTCCATCGTCCTCTTGAAGCATGTAGCGCGCATCGAATTGCGCCGTGTCGTCGGGTCGGAACAGGGCGTAATCGCCGCCGCTATTCGGCACCGCTTTTCCCCGCAGCAGCGGTCCGGAGAATTCGCCGCTATCGAGATAGACTGCGCCGCGATTGGCGCCGCTCGGCATGTTCACGATCGTTTGCACGCGCGTGAAACGCAACCGCACCTCAAATGCGAATTCCAGCCGCGGCGCGGTAATCGTCGAAACGACGGCGCCGAACGGCCTCGTTTTGCCCATGAATCGTTGCCTCTCGATAATCTGGTGATACAATCCCCCGGTTCTTGCAGCCTGTCAATCTCGGCCGTCGGAAGGCCTTTATAACGGTCGTCTTCAGGGGAGATTTATCATGAAAGTCGCTCTGATCGGCGCCAGTGGTTTCGTCGGATCTAAAATTCTGGCCGAAGCGCTCCAGCGCGGCCATCAGGTCACGGCGATCGTCCGCAATCCTGAGAAAATCCAGCCCGACAAGAATCTCAATACGAAAAAAGCCGACGTGCTCAATGTTGACGAGCTCTCGAAGTTGTTGGCCGGACATGACGTGATCGTCAGCGCGTTCAACCCCGCGCGCGGCGTCGCCGGCGCCCACGTGTACGACCTTCATGTCCAGGGACACAAAGCGATTCTCGCCGCAACGAAAAAATCCGGTGTAAAGCGCTTCCTTGGCGTCGGCGGCGCGGCCAGTTTGAAGACCCCCGAGGGAATCGAGCTCATCGACTCGCCCCAGTTCCCCGCAGCCTACGAGCAATTCAAGCCCGGTATCCGCGGCACCCGCGAGCTCTACTATCTGCTGAAGCAGGAGCCAGCGCTCGACTGGGTTTTCATCGCGCCCTCAGTCGTAATCGCCCCCGGCGAACGAACCGGAAAATTCCGCATTGGCAAGGACCACGTCCTCTACAACGACAAAGGCGAAAGCAAGATTTCGCTCGAGGACTACGCCGTTGCGCTCGCAGACGAAATGGAGCGCCCCCAGCATCACAGCGAGCGCATCACGATCGGCTACTAAATGCCGGCACTCACGACCGAAGACCGCCTCGCCATCAACGATCTACTCGCGGCCTACGCCTGGGCGCTCGACACCGGGAACGTGGACGATCTGGTGGCCTGTTTCACGCCCGACGCCGTGGTGATCGAAGAAGTATTCGAAGAGCCGGATCGGTGGGAAGGCCGCGCCAACATCCGCCGCTTCGCCGAGCATTTCCGTAGCGTTCCGAATTTTCCTGGCCGCCAGCACCATATTACGAACTCCGTCGTCACCGGCGATTCTGAGCGTTGCGCCGTGCGTTCCTTCGCACTGGTCACCGAATGCCGGGGCGAACCGCCCTACGTGATCCGCTTCGCCGGATATTGGGACGACAGGCTCGCTAAGATCGCCGGCAGATGGCTTTTCACCGAGCGAGTCATCCGTCTCTGGGATGGCGATGTCCTCGCGCACTTCCCTGGCCGCGGACAACGTGTAGCGCGCAAGCGTCCTCCCGAGCTGATCGTGAAGCGCACCTCCTAGTTTTCACTTTCACGGGCGGCTCTTCAGCCGATTCATGTAGAATGCGCCTGCTCCGGGGGATGCGAAGGTCGGCTCTGCCGTCAACGGGCCGGCCCAGAAGGACGATCTCAATGAAGATTCGAATTTTCGGACTTGCCGCGGTCTTGTTCGTCTCTGCATTCGCGTTTGCCCACACGGTTCAGGCTCAGGCACCGAAACCGGTCCGCACTGACGCTGGCCCCGTGCAGGGAACCGTCGAAGACGGCCTCACGATTTACAGAGGAATCCCATTCGCCGCGCCTCCGCTGGGAGATCTGCGCTGGCGCACGCCGCAGCCGCACGCTCCGTGGACCGATGTGTTGAAGGCCGACAAATTCGCGCCTGCTTGCATGCAGGTACCCATCGTGATGCCGGCGCTCGGCCTCGACGCGCTCACGGTCAATGAAGACTGCCTCTATCTCAACGTTTGGACTCCGGCGAAAACCCCGAAAGACAAGCTTCCTGTGATGGTCTGGATCTACGGCGGCGGCTTCACCATCGGCGGGACGTCGCTTGGACAGTACGACGGCAGGAACCTCGCGAAAAAAGGCGTCATCCTCGTCAGCGTCGCGTACCGGCTCGGTCAGTTCGGATTTCTCGCCTCTCCCGAGCTGAGCAAGGAACAGGGCGGGCATTCCGGCAATTATGGCCTGCTCGACCAGATCGCCGGGCTCGAGTGGGTGAAGAAAAATATCGCAGCGTTCGGCGGCGATCCGCATCGCGTCACGATCTTCGGGGAATCGGCCGGAGGAATTTCCGTCAGCATGCTGTCCGCTTCCCCGCTCGCGAGGGGTTTGTTCTCCGGCGCGATCTCGGAAAGCGGCGGCAATTTCGGACCGGAAAAGCATGGCAACGACAACGAAGGCGGCGCGAACATGATCTCGCTTGCCACGGCCGAAAAGAACGGCACGGAGTATCTGGCAAAGCTCGGCACTGCATCGATCGCCGATGCCCGCAAGAAAACCGCGGAAGACGTGATGAAAGCTTCGAATCCGGGGCTTGGCGGATCGTGGCCGATTTTCGATGGTTACGTGTTGCTCGGCGACCAGGACAAGCTCTACGAAGAGGGAAAATACAACGACACGCCGATCCTGATCGGCTCCAACGCCGACGAGGGCGCGCTGTTCGTCGCGCAAACCACCGCCGCCGCCTATCAAGCCCAGATCAAAGGGGGCTACGGCGACTACGCGGACAAGATTTTCGCCGCCTATCCCGGCGACACGGATGAGCACGCGCTGCGCTCCGCGCGTGACATGTTCCGCGACGCGACCTTCGCATGGCCTACGTGGGCTTGGGCTCAGCTACAGTCGAAAACCGGCAAGGGGAAAGTGTACGTATACTATTTCAGCCACCGACCGCCCTACCCCAACGCGCCAAATTTCAAGGACTGGGGCGCGGCACACGGCGCCGAGATTTCCTACGTTTTCGGAAATTTCTCGCAGCAGATGCCCGCCAGCGACGCGGACAAAAAAGTGTCAGACGAGGTTTCGACCTACTGGACGAATTTCGCTAAGACCGGCGATCCCAACGGCAGCGGCCTGCCGAACTGGCCCGCCTTCACCGACGCGAACCAACAGGTGATGAAGCTGAACGACCCCTCGCAAACCGTGCCTGTCCCACACCTGGACCAGCTGAGGGTCCTAGACGGCTACTTCGCGTGGCGGCGCACGCCAGCTGGGTCAGGCGGCAACTAGGTTCGCGCGCTAACGGAACTGGATGGTAGCCTTATCCAGTTCCGCCATCACGCCGGCATCAATCTTCACATCCAGCGCCGCCAGCGTCGCGGCCAGCTGCTGCGGCTTGCTTGCTCCGATGATCGGGCTCGTAATGACTGGATTGGCAAGCACCCAGGCAAGGGAAAGCGTAATCAGCGGAATGCCCGCGCGCGAAGCAATCCCCTGCAATGCGCCGACGGCCTTGAAAATATTCTCCTGCCAATACCGCCCCTTATAGAGCTCGCCGATGCGCCCTTCGTAAGCAAAGCGCGTTCCCTCGCTCGGCGGCTGCGAAAAATCGTGCTTCCCGGAAAGCATCCCGCCCCCAATGGGATTGAAAGGGATCACGCCGACGCCTTCCTCCGCGCACAGCGGCAGCATCTCGCGTTCGATTTCACGATAGAGCAGGTTGTAACGCGGCTGCACGCAAACAAACCGCGCAAATCCGCGCGCATCGCTGCGCCCTAGCGCGCGCGCAATCTGGTACGCTAGATAATTCGAGCAGCCGATGTAGCGCACCTTGCCCGCACGGACGATATCGTCGAGCGCGCCGAGCGTTTCGTCCACCGTCACATTGGGATCAAATCCGTGAAGCTGGTAGAGGTCGATGTAATCCGTACCCAGTCGCCCGAGCGAATTGTCGATCGATTCCAGGATGTGACGGCGATTATTCCCCGCGTGAAACGGCTGCGGCCCCACGGGCCAGAAACATTTCGTCGCCACTACCCAGTCGTGCCGCTTACCCTTGATCCATTTACCGATGATTTCCTCGGTGCGCCCGGCGCGCTCCAGCCCGCCGCCCAGCGGATACACATCCGAGGTGTCCATGAAAGTGATCCCTCCCGCCGCCGCGCGATCCAGAGTCGCGAACGATGTCGCCTCATCGCACTGGTATCCGAACGTCATCGTTCCCAGACACAGCTTCGAAACCTTCAAACCCGTAGCTCCCAACCGAACGTGTTCCACAGCGCCTCCGCGCGAACCAGATTCAATTGCGCAAAATGACAGAACGATATTGTTGGCCGCCCGCGGCGAAGTCAAGCTGCGACGCCTCGCGTAGGCCACCGCGAGTTGCAGCCACTGTGCATACGCGTTTAAGATGAATGCAGAATCTCAACGGAGGCTTCCCCGAAATGGCCGATGAAAAGCAGGGCGCGCAACAAGTCCGCATGGTGAAATGCGTGAAGCTGGGCAAGGAGCTGCCTGGCCTGGACCGCGCCCCGTGGAAGGGCGCCCTCGGCCAGCGCGTCTACGAACACGTCTCCAAAGACGCCTGGAAGATGTGGGTCGACCACTCCAAGATGCTACTCAACGAGTTCCGCCTGAATCCGCTCGATCCGAACTCGCAAAAAATTATGGAAGATCAGATGGAGCAGTACTTCTTCGGCGAAGGCTCAAAACTGCCCGAAGGCTACGTGGCTCCGAAGCATTGACCGGGGGTTTGTTCACCCTGCGCGAACGGGCCCGCATACAGGGCGCTGTGTTAGACTTTTCGCTGTCAGATCGCTCGAAAGTCCTTGAGGGGGGACACTTCATGCAAATTCGAACTCTGCTCCTGATTCCCGCGCTACTCGCGTTTTCCGCCGCAGCCGCGACGGCCGACACCGCTCCCAAATCTGCCCACGCCGACATCCTGGATGCCAAGGGCGCCAAGGTCGGCACCGCGAAGATCAAAGCCGTGAAAGACGGCGTGCAAATCCAGGTGAACGTGATGGGCCTGCCTGCCGGCGACCACGGCATCCACATTCACACGGTCGGCAAATGCGAAGGCCCGGCGTTCACCACAGCCGGCGGGCATTTCAACCCGACCAGCGCCCACCACGGGATGAACAATACGATGGATCCTCATCCGCACCTCGGCGATCTGCCCAACCTTAACGTCGCAGCCGATGGAAAGGGCAGCGCCACCTTTGTGGCCAAAGGCGTGACGCTCGGCGACCAGGCAAGTTCGCTGTTCCAGGACGGCGGCACGTCCATCGTAATCCACGAAAAGGCCGACGACTTGATGTCCGATCCCTCCGGTAATTCGGGCAGTCGCATCGCCTGCGGCGTCATCGAGAAGTAGGACCGAAATGCGCTGGCTGAGGTGCGCGGCGGCACCAAGTTGGATCGCCATCGTGCTTGCCGCGGCCCTCGCCACGGCGCAAACCGGCCCCGCGCAGACGAGTTCCCCGCCTGTCAGTTCCGCGCCGACCTTCGCGCAGGACATCGCGCCGATCGTCTACCGCTCCTGTTCTTCCTGCCATCGTCCCGGCGAATCCGGTCCGTTCCCGCTGCTCAGCTATGACGACACGAAAAAATTCGCGCCGCAAATTGCCGCTGCCGTCAGTTCGCGCGCGATGCCGCCCTGGCTCCCGGCACATGGGTATGGTGACTTCGCAAATGATACCAGCCTGACGGACAGCGAAATTCACACCATCGTCGAATGGGCCAAGCACGGCGCGCCGCAGGGTCGGCCCGACCAAGGCCCGCCCGCGCCGAAATTCACCGAAGGCTGGCAGCTCGGCACGCCCGACATCATCCTCGATGCCACACGCGCGTATACCGTCCCGCCCTCGGGCCCCGACGTTTTCTGGAATTTCATTTTCTCGCCGCAGCTCTCGACCAAGCGTTACGTACGCGCGATCGAAGTTCGCCCCGGAATTCCGCACGGCGTGCATCACGCCAATCTTCTCGTGGATCCCGCCGGCTCGGCGCGAAGCCGCCAAACCCAGCCCGGCGCCGGATTCCCGGGGATGGACCTGACCGTGCAGCACAGCGTCTTCGATTTCGACAGCCATTTTCTTTTCTGGAAGCCGGGCAGCGCACCTTGGGTCGAACCTGACGGCCTCTCCTGGGAACTCGATCCCGGCACCGACCTCATCCTCAACGCACACATCATGACCATGGGTATGCCGATGCCGGTGAAGCCTTCGATCGGCCTTTATTTCACCGACAAGCCGCCGACAAAATTCCCGCTTCTCATCGAACTCGAGCGCGACGCCAAGCTCGACATACCCGCCGGAGCCAGCGATTTCACCCTGGCCGACGATCTGCGTCTTCCGCTCGACGTCGATGCGCTCGCCGTCTACCCGCACGCGCATTATCTGGGCCATCTGCTGGAAGCCTACGCGACCCTGCCCAACGGCAACCGCAAGTGGCTAATCAAAATTCCCGACTGGGACCCCAACTGGCAGGCTGTCTATCACTATCGCGAGCCCGTGTTTCTGCCGAAAGGCACGCTCATCTCGATGCGCTGGCACTTCGACAATTCAACCGCAAACCCACGCAATCCACATAATCCGCCGCAGCGCGTCGTCGGCGGGAACCAATCCACCGACGAAATGGCCCACCTCTGGCTACAGGTTTTGCCGCGCGGTGACGGCGACCGTCGCCGCGAGCTCGAACAAGCCGTGATGCAGCACAACGTGGAGAAAAATCCGGGCGACTTCTGGGCCCATCTCTGGCTTGGCGCGCTCAGGCTCTCGCTCGCGAATCCCGCCGGCGCCGAAGCATCGCTCGAGACGGCCGTCCGCATCGATCCCAGTCAGCCCGAAGGCCATAATTGGCTTGGCCTGGCGCTCGGCGCGCTTGGCCGCTCCCAGGAGGCGATTTCGCAGTTCCGCACGGCGCTTGTCCTGAAGCCCGATTATGCCAATGCGAACTTCAATCTCGCCCGTACGCTCGCCAGATTTGGCCGCTATGACGAGGCTGCTTCGATTTTCACTGCCATGATCACCGCTTCGCCCAACGATCCGCAAATCCGCAACGCATTTGGCGAAGCTCTGCTAAAAATGCACAAGCCCGCTGACGCCTTAGCCCAATTCGACCGATCCCTCGCGCTCGATCCATCCCAGCAAGTTGCCCAGGAAGATCGCGATATCGCCCAGCGGGAGCTTTCGGCTCCCTGACATCCTCACTATCATCGCGCAGGCACCAGCCGTTCGCTTGGTGGACATACGCCAGAAACATATACGATATAATTTGGATCCGATGCCCGGGTTCTTCTCCAACCTTGCCCAATCGCTTCAAGGCCGCCGCAAGGACATGCGATTTCTGTGCCATCGCCTGCTGTCTGAGCGTGGCGAGGCCTCGCAAACCGCCATCGCGCAGGAAATCATCTCTGCCTACAACTCGATGAAGCCTGACCAGCGCCCGGCATTCTTCGAGATTCTCACGCGCGAATTCTCGCCCGACCCCGCCAAAATCCGCGCCGCGGTCGGCGAATACGAACGCACCCCTGGCGACGAAACCCTCGCCTCGCTCTCCGACGCTGTGGAAGCGCCGCGCCAGGAACTGATCCGCCGCATTAACACGGCCCTGCATGGCACGCAAACGCTAGTCAATTTGCGCTCCGACCTGTTGTCGCTATCGAAAAACGGCGCGAATTTCGAAGCGCTCGATTCCGACCTGCGCCACCTGTTCCGCTCCTGGTTTAATCGCGGCTTCCTGCACCTGGAACGCATCAGCTGGCAAACCTCGGCGCGCATCCTCGAGAAACTGATCCGCTACGAATCGGTGCACGAAATCAACGGATGGCCCGATCTGCGCCGCCGCCTCGAGGCCGACCGCCGCTGCTTCGCGTTTTTTCATCCCGCGCTGGCCGACGAACCGATCATCTTCGTCGAAGTCGCGCTCGCGAAAGGCCTCGCCGGCGACCTCGAGCCGCTGCTCGACGTAAACGCGCCCGTCCTCGATCCAGACAAAGCCGACACCGCGATCTTTTATTCCATCAACAATTGCCTTACCGGCTTGCGCAACGTTCCCTTCGGAAACTTCCTGATCAAGCAGGTGGTCGCCGAACTCGCCGCCGAATTCCCGAACATTCGCACCTACAGCACGCTCTCGCCGCTTCCCCTTTTCGCCCGCGCGCTGCACGACAACGAAAATGAGCTGGGATTTACGCGAGAACGCCTGTCGCACTTGATGGAAGAATATTCGCGCGAGCTCGGCGCCGCCGGTGGAAGGCGCGACACCGTCGCTGTTCTTTTCCGGCTGCTCGAGGATCCCGTCGCGAATCGCAAACTTCTCGCCCAGCCTCTCGAACGGCTCGCGCTCGCCTATCTCACGCGGGCCCGCCGCGGCGGAAAACTCTACGACCCAGTCGCCACCTTTCATCTTTCCAATGGCGCACGGTTGGAACGCATCAATGTGTTCGGGAATTTGCGGCCTTACGGATTGAAGGATTCCTACGGTGTGACGGTGAACTACCGCTATCTGCCGGACGAGCTCGAGGAAAATCACGAACGCTTCGTCCGCGGCGGCCAGATTCGCGTCCCCAGCAGCCTGTACCGTGAACACAAAGCCGTAGCAGCCGCCTGGGACCCACCGCCGGCCACTGAAAAACCTTCGCGCGAAAAACGCCGGCCCTAGGCCGTCTTGCTCTTATTCAGAAGCGCAGCGGCGTCCTCGGCATCTTCCTCGCGCACACGCAATTTCACGCCGCCGAGCGCGTTGGAAAGAAACCAATCCATGCGCACTATGTTTTGATCGCCTAGGAATGATTCGATCCCCGCGGATTCGAGAATGCTCTTGGCCAGCAACGCTTCCGGCAGGGTCATGTACTTGCGGAGGTTTACGATCCTGGACTGCGGCCTCGGTTCGGGTTCCGGAGAAGGTTCTGCAAGCTTGGTCGTGAGACCTCGGCGCGCCAGGTCCACTTTCAGCGCCCATTTTGCCGCGTCCGATAGCGAGGCCGCATCGGCCGCAAGGCGTTCCACTTCGGCATTGCTCATGCTGCCATAGAGTCGCGCCAGTCGCCAGCGCTCCTTGTCGGTTTCAGGCGTAGCCATCCTCTATGAAATATACGCGAGCCGAGCACCGAAGCCAATCTCAGGCGCGACTCGAAGGTAGTTTCCTAGGAACTTTTCAGAATATGATGGCAGCGTGAATCGAACCGTCATCGCCCTCGCAGCGCTCGCGTTTCTGGCATTCGGTTGCGGCTGCAGCGACGACGATTCCTCAAAATCCGACGCGGAGCTGGGGCTGAACGCGCAGCAAGCCAGCGGCCGCCACATCTACCAGCAAGCCTGCGCACCCTGCCACGACGCCCACTCCGTCCCAGGAGAAAACGGCCCCAGCCTCAAGGGCCTTTTCAAGAAAACGTTTCTGCCCAGCGGCCGGCCCGCCAACGAACGCTTCGTGCTCCAGACGATCCTCACCGGCCGCAACATGATGCCCGCCGCCGGCAGCTCCTACACCCAGCAGCGGCTCGACGATCTCGTCGCGTACCTGCATACGCTCTAGCCTGGCGTCAGTGCCCGGCTGGCGATTTCCTGCTTCCGCGTCCGTCGCCAGCGCGTAGCGCTGCTCGATGGGCAGGTTCACAACCGCCGGTTGCCAAGGTCCGCCGGTCCCTTGCCGTCGCCGCGATTCACTCGCACGTCGCCGTTGACGTAGCTCACGCGCACCCGCTGGGGCTCGCTTGCCGGCGTGGTCTGAGGAGCCTCTGTAGCCCTTGTCGCGATTGCCAGCAGAAGAATCAGCGTGCAAATGCTCCGTGCCACCGCGTTCCACAAAGTCCACACGACCTCGCGCTTGACAACGAATTCGCCGCGCCTAACATGGATATCGTGAAGCGCTCGACTCAATTCAGAGCGCAGAATACGGCGTGCGAGCGATTCCCCGGGGTCGCCTATCTCCCGATTGGCGCGTTGGCAGAATTTCGCGGCCCGCATTCGATCGAACGTTTGGCAGCCCGGCCAGAGCCCGAAACGCCCCGCAAATCTGCGAATTCCAATAATTTTCTTAATCGCCGATATGGAATTTTGGAACCGCAAGAATCGCCCGCAAAACATTGCGCGAAAATTTCCGTAATCGCCAAAGAACTGAAGATTCTCGCATTGACGCAATTTGGTGCCCATCCAGAAAAACGGAGGCGCCCGCGCTCCGGGACTGCGCTAAACTGGTTTCGCATCCACTACAGGAGAGACTGACTTCGTGAGCCTACCTGCCAAGAACTCCTTCGCCACGCGCGCCGCACTCAGCGTCGGCAGCGACAAATTCGACATCTACCGCCTGGACGCGCTCGAGCGCGCCGGCGTCGGCAACGTCGCGCGGCTTCCGTTCTCGCTCAAAGTCCTGCTCGAAAACCTGCTACGCCACGAGGACGATCACTTCGTCCGCTACGACGACATTACCGCGCTGGCCAGCTGGAATCCCGCGGGCGCAGGCGGGGCCACCGAAAAAGAAGTTTCCTTCATGCCCGCGCGCGTGCTGCTGCAGGATTTCACGGGCGTTCCGGCGGTTGTCGACCTCGCCGCGATGCGTGACGCGCTGAAGGCGCTCGGCGGCGACCCGAAAAAAATCAATCCACTGATTCCCGCCGAGCTCGTCATCGATCATTCCGTGCAAGTCGATAAATTCGGGGTAGCGGGCGCCTTCGCCTTCAACGCCAATCTCGAAATGCAGCGCAATATTGAGCGCTATGCTTTCCTGCGCTGGGGCCAGAAGGGCTTCGAGAATTTCAAAGTCGTCCCGCCGGACACCGGCATCTGCCATCAGGTAAACCTCGAATACCTCGCGCGCGTGGTCTTCCGCGAACGCCAGGGCAGCGGCTGGATTGCCTTCCCCGATTCGCTCGTGGGCACCGATTCACACACCACGATGGTCAACGGTCTCGGCGTTTTCGGCTGGGGCGTCGGCGGAATCGAAGCAGAGGCTGCCATGCTCGGCCAACCGCTCTCAATGTTGATTCCCGCGGTCGTCGGATTCAAGTTGCACGGACGCCTACCCGAAGGTGCCACCGCGACCGACCTCGTCCTCACCGTCACGCAGATGCTGCGCAAAAAGGGCGTCGTCGGCAAATTCGTCGAATTCTACGGCACGGGCCTTTCCAGCCTCACGCTTCCCGACCGCGCCACCATTGCCAACATGGCGCCCGAGTACGGCGCGACCATGGGCTTCTTCCCCGTGGACGCGGAAACCCTCTCGTATCTTCGGTTCACCGCGCGTCCCGCCGATCAGGTCAAGCTCGTCGAGGCGTACACCAAAGAACAGGGCCTGTTCCGCACCGATCAGGCGCCCGACCCGATTTTCTCGGACACGCTCGAACTCAATCTCGCCTCCGTCGTTCCCACGATGGCCGGTCCGAAGCGCCCGCAGGATAGCGTCCCACTGACGAGCGCGAAAGTCGCTTTCGAAAAATCGCTCACCGAAGCGCCCAAACGCACAAAGGTGCAAAACAACGGCGACAATTTCGATCTTGCCGATGGTTCCGTGGTTATCGCCGCGATCACAAGCTGCACCAACACCTCGAACCCGTCCCTGATGCTCGGCGCCGGGCTACTGGCGAAAAAAGCCGTCGAGCGCGGCCTAACCTCCAAGCCATGGGTTAAGACCAGCTTCGCGCCCGGCTCGAAAGTCGTCACCGATTACATCGAAAAGGCCGGCCTGTGGCCCTCGCTCAATTCGCTGGGCTTCAATCTGGTCGGCTACGGCTGCACCACCTGCATTGGCAACAGCGGTCCGCTCTCGGAACCGATCGGCAAAGCGATCAAAGACCACAATCTCGTGGCCGTTTCTGTGCTCAGCGGAAATCGCAATTTTGAAGGCCGCGTCCATCCTCTCTGCCGCGCGAACTATCTCGCGTCGCCGCCGCTGGTCGTGGCCTACGCGCTTGCAGGCCGCATGGATTTCGATATCGTCAACGAGCCGCTAGCCAGCGACAAATCCGGCAAGCCCGTTTATCTGCGTGATATCTGGCCCTCGCCACAGGAGGTCGAATCCACGATGCGCAGCGCCGTGACCTCCGAAATGTTCTCCAAGGAATACGCCGACGTGTTCACGGGCGACGAGCACTGGCGCGCGCTTCCCGTCCCCGAGGGCGATCTCTACGCGTGGGACGATAAATCGACCTACATCAAGAATCCGCCGTATTTCGAGGGCATGCCGAAGCAGCCCGGCCAGATTTCCGACATGAGCGGGCTGCGCGTGCTCGCCGTGCTCGGCGACAGCATTACGACCGATCACATCTCACCGGCCGGGTCCATCCAGCCCGACGGGCCAGCCGGAAAATACCTGGTCGCGCACGGAGTGCAGGCCAAGGATTTCAATTCCTACGGCGCGCGCCGCGGAAATCACGAGGTCATGATGCGCGGCACGTTCGCAAATATTCGCCTGCGCAATCACCTCGCGCCCGGCACCGAGGGCGGATGGACCATTCACCAGCCCAGCGGCGAACAAATGTCGATTTACGCTGCGGCCATGAAGTACCGCGACGAAAAAGTGCCGCTGATGATCCTGGCCGGAAAGGAGTACGGCTCGGGATCGTCGCGCGACTGGGCCGCGAAAGGAACCATCCTGCTTGGCGTGCGCGTGGTGCTGGCCGAAACCTTCGAGCGTATTCACCGCAGCAATCTGGTGGGCATGGGCGTGCTGCCCCTGGAGTTTTTGCCCGGCGAAAACGCTAAATCGCTCGGTCTCACAGGTCTTGAAGTATACGATTTCGAAGGGCTCTCGCAAACCTTCGAGCCACGGAAAAGAATTCGAGTCGCCGTGCGCGACGTCGACGGCAGAGTAACTCGCCATTTCCACGCTGTCGCGCGCGTGGACACCCCCTTTGAGGCTGCCTATTACAGGCACGGTGGAATCCTGCCCTACGTCCTCCGCCAAATGCTTTAGCTGCCTAGGCTCGGCGTGCGGAGGCGGTAGTGGAGGAGGTGGGCGGGAACAACCATACCGGCACGCCTCCCGGACGATGGAACAACATCAACGTCCGCTTGACGATCAACGGCGTGGCCATGAACGTGCAATAACACGGACGCCGAGCGTTCCGGGCCCGCCGCTAGTTTTTCTTCTTGCCGAACACGCCGCCGAGCGCGCCTGAGGCGGCTTTGGCGGCTCCGGCCGGCGCTGCGACCGCGCCCTTGGCCATCGAGCCGGCCATTCCTGCAACGTCGGGCAGGAAAATGGGATTCGATGTCGTTCCCGTGACCGTGAACGGAACGCCATTTGAGTTCTTGTTACCCAGCGTCATCACCGACCCCATCGCGCCGGCGAGTTTCGCGGACATTTTACAATTCAGCTGGCCCGTGGAGCTGATGTTCGCCGTTCCTACCACCGTCCCGATCGACGGCACAACGACATTCAGGTTCGTCGCCTGCGTGCCGGTGGGATCAACGTGCACGTCCGCGCTGAGCGATTGAATCTCGGTGTCGGAATCTCCGCTGCCGCCTTTGCCACCGAGTCCAGTGAACGAAGAAAGCGCGCCGAGCTTCTGTTTTAAATTGAAACCACCCATTTTTCCGTCGGCGAGTTTCACGGGACCGTTGATGACCAGCTTGTCGACCGGTCCGTTGATTGTGAGATCGAGGTCGAGGCTGCCGCTCTTGAGCGACGCACCCGGCGGCAGCGTGATCGCCGCAGCCGGCAGCATTCCTTCGAGATCCGCGATCGGCATTCCCGATCCGTTCATTTTCATATGGAGGCTGGGCGACGCGCCGGCGATGTCGTAACTGCCAGTCAGCCTTGCCAGCGCCTTACCGATGCGCACCTCGCCCTGCTTCAGCGTGCCGGCTTGCTTCCTCAAATCGTATGCAGTGTCGTAGTCCACATCGACCGGCACGGTCGCGGGCGAACCGGCGGACTTCAGCTTGACCTTCACGGCCTTCAGGCTGCCCTTTGAGTTCATTTCCTTGCCGTCGGAGGAAAGATCGCCGGTGAAATCGATTACGCCGCCCAGTCCCATCGCCGGATCGACGACTCCGGTGGAGGCGATGTCGAAATTCTTGACCTCGACTTTGGCATCGAGCGGAGTGAGCGCGGCGTCAGTGGCGTCGATCGGGCCGGCTTTGCCTTCGAGCTTCACGGAGCCATCACCCGGCGTCTTGGCCGAAAACTTGAACGGAAACTGCGATGTATAGGAAAGATCGGAGGCTTCCAGATCCATGTTCTGGTAAGTCTGCGTCTTCTGATGCGAGCCGGTGCTGCCAATCACGATGGTGCCGTTGGATATCGTAAGCTTTTCGACAGCGATATTCGCGGGCGCGGAGGAGTTTTCGGATTTCTTGCCCTTGGCGCCGCCGGCGCCCATGGTGGAAAAATTCCATTGGCCGGAGGGCGAACGGAGCAGCGAAACCTGTGGGTCGGTCACGGTGAAGGAACTCACCTCCAGGCGCCGCGAAACAATCAGAGAGAACAGCGCCACGCCGACCTTCACTTCCTTCGCCTGGAGGAAGGGCGAGGGGCTGAAGGCGGGATCGTCGGCGATCACCAGGTTGTCGATCGCCACGCCGCCCGAAAAGATCGCGAGCTCGATATTCCCGATATCGACCTTACGGCCGAGCGCGTCGGAAATCTGCGTTTGAATTTCGGGCTTGAAATGGTTGACGTCGATCAGATGCGGCAGGAGGAGGGCGATCACGAACAAAACGACGACAACGATACCTACGATGGTGAGGAGTTTCTTCACGTAAACCTCCGGCTAATTTCCTTCGAGCGGACGAGCGGGGTGACTCAGCGGGCGTTATGATACTCCCGCGTGCGGACCGCGGCGCAAATATTTCATCCGCGCCTAGGTCCGGCGGTTATTTGCCGGACGATTGGTTCTGAGCATCCTGCGGCGCGGCCGGCTCCACAATGATCTGGCCGTACACCCAGGGATACTCCTTGCAGATATAGGTGTACGTGCCGGGCTTGTCGAACTTGACCGACGCGAAGTCGAGCGGATGCAGCGGGCCAGTGGTCCAGGAACCGTCTTCGGCTACGATTGTGTGCACGAGCTTGCCGTTGTTTCTCCAGGTCACTCTCGCGCCGGCCTTGATCCGCGCGCGAAACGGAGTGAACTCGTACTCGTCGATCATGTAGTGCGCGCCGGTGAGGCCGGCGTCGCGCACCATCGTAGAAGTTTCGACCAGCGTCGCGTCGACGACCGCGCCGCCGAAATCTTCAGGAGCGGCGATCACCGGCCCTGCCCGTTGCGGCAGAGCGCCACCAAGCTTGAACGCCCAGACGGCGCCGCCGATGACGGTGGCGATGTACTCTTCGCCCGCACTTTCGAAAGCAATCGGCGGGCTGCCGCTCGCAGTGCCCGTCTGGAATTGCCAGATCAGATTTCCGGTGGTCGCGTCGTAGGCTTGCATGTTTCCGTCGCCCGCCATCTGGAAGATCAGCCCGCCGGCAGTGGCGAGGGCGCCGCTGGGGCGGCCGCCGGGGAACTTTTTCTCCCACGCGATTTTGTCCGTTCGGGTGTCGATAGCGGCCAGCACGCCGTAGCTTAATTTGCTGATTCCCGGCACATGGCTGTTGAACCCCATGCCGAAGAAATCCGGATCGTCGCTGCGGCGGAACCATTGCAGGCCGGCGTTGCCGGTGGCGTAGAAGAATTGCGTCTGCGGGTCGAACGCCATCGGAGTGGCGCGCATGCCGTACACGGGCGCGATCACGTTTTCTTTTCCGATCGTGGCGGGCGTAAAGAAACACCCGAGTTCGAAACCGCGCGGGAGCGCCTGTTTTTTCCAGTCGTCGCAGTCCGGCAGGACCGGCTCAGCGCCCACGGGATAGGGCTGCGTGGCGGCCGTTTTCTGGAACGGATCTTGCGCGACGCGGCGATCTTCGACGCGGCCGAGCGGTTCATCCGTCGCGCGATCGAGCAGGAAGAGATATCCGTCGGTGCGCATCGCGGCGATGGCTTTGCGCGGCTGCCCATTGAGCTGCGCATCGAAGAGCACCGGCGCCTCGGCGATGTCCGCTTCCCAAATGTCGTGACGGATCACTTGATAGTGCCAGCGGAGCTTGCCGGTCTTGCTATCGAGCGCGAGCACCGAGCAAAGGTACAAGTTGTCGCCTGCGCGATTTTCGCCGCCGTACTGAGGCACGCCGTTGCCGGTGACGTAAAAGTCGAGGCCCATCGAAGGATCGGTTGCGCCGACCAGCCAGACGGCGCCGCCGCCGCGTTTCCAGGAATCGTTCTTAGGCCAAGTTTCCGAGCCGGGTTCTCCCGGGGCTGGAATGACGAAAAAGCGCCAAGTTTCCTTGCCGGTTTTCGCTTCCAGAGCGACGATTTGGCCGCGATTTCCGTTATCGCCGTTCGTTCCAATCGAGACGAGGCCGTCCGCATAAAGTGGGGCGCCCGAAGGGCCGCCCGTATTGCTGCCCGCCGGATCGATGAGGGAGTGTTTCCAGACGAGTTCGCCGCTCTTTTCGCGCAGGGCAATGAGATTGGAATCCGAGAGGCCCACAAATACGAGGCCTTCGCCAACCGCGACGCCTTCGCGCGCGGGCGAGCCTGCGACGGGCGCTCCCGGCAGAGTGTCTGGCGCGAGGCGGTACTGCCACGCGACTTTACCGGTGACGATGTCGACCGCAGTGACGAACGGCGGCGCCGTGAGGAACAGGAGGCCGTCGTCGATCACGGGCATAGCGCGACTGGATGGCGGCGGGCCGACTTTTTCCGATATCCAGGCGGCGCCGAGCTTCGTGACATTCTGCGAATTAATCTGCGTGAGCGAAGAATAGCGCGTGTTGCTCTGGTCGCCGCCGACCGTGGACCATTGCGCGGAGCTGGGCAGCGCGACAGACGCGAGCGCCGCCAAGATCAAGAATGGAGCGAGAGGACGCGCTCCTACGGACGTTCGTGCGAGCTTACAGTTCCCCTTCGATTGCATGATCCCAAACCAATCTCCACCCCGGTCGAGTGCGCCGACGATGCCGCCGGCCCATTTTGATGGCGAGTACATCAAACTCTCGGGTGGGCGTCAAGGACAGAGAGAGAAACTTCCCACTGAGGCGAGCGAAAGAAGTTTGGCTGGGAGGCCTGGACTCGAAACAGGATGAGCAG